>Ga0206963_10027_pt1 | contig 55799 bp, 38 predicted proteins | sample Alteio_BWOrgHeat_28_FD_152958 | JGI IMG/M metagenome (GOLD analysis project Ga0206963, IMG submission 152958) | Enriched cells from forest soil in Barre Woods Harvard Forest LTER site, Petersham, Massachusetts, United States -... | ecosystem: Environmental > Terrestrial > Soil > Temperate forest >... | reverse complement strand
CAATCGTGGTGCCCTGATTTCAAACAATAATCTTTACACTTCGCATTAATTTTTCCTGCTAATCTTTTTAAAAAACATTAATCATTGTTAATCAAAAACAAAATGATTTATTAATAAATAATAAGTCGTTTGTTTAACTGAATTTTGCAAAAAAACAAACATGGTAAGTGTTTCAGAAAATATTCTTTCGGCAGAACAAATAAATCAATTCAAAAAAATTTTGGGTGAAGCATATGTTTTTGCTGATGAAGGATCAATGAAACATTATGCGCATGATGAAACTGAAAAATTATTTTATTTACCAGAAATAGTTTTAAAACCGCGCACTGCAGAAGAGATAAGCGCGATCATGAAAATTTGTAATCAACATAAAATTCCTGTTACGCCGCGCGGTGCAGGAACTGGTTTAAGCGGCGGCGCATTACCACATTTAGGTGGCGTATTAATATCAACTGAAAGAATGAATTCTATTCTTAAAATTGATGAAGAAAATTTACAAATAATTACAGAGCCCGGAGTTATTACAGAAGTATTGCAAAATGCTGTAAAAGAAAAAGGATTATTTTATCCGCCCGATCCAAGCAGCCGCGGTTCTTGTTTTATTGGTGGAAATATTGCTGAAAATAGTGGTGGCCCAAAGGCTGTAAAATATGGCGTGGTAAAAGATTATGTGTTGAATTTGGAAATCGTTTTACCAACCGGTGAAATAATTTGGACTGGCGCAAATGTGTTAAAAAATTCAACAGGTTATAATCTTACACAATTAATAGTTGGCAGCGAAGGCACGTTGGGATTTGTAACAAAAATTGTTTTAAAATTAATCCCTTTACCAAAATATGATTTATTAATGCTGGTGCCTTTCAAATCGCTTGAAAAAGCGGGTGAGGCCGTGAGTGCCATATTCCGCGCGGGTTTTACGCCAAGCGCGCTGGAACTTGTGGAGATTGATGCATTAAAAATTACAGCACGTGTTGTACAAAGTTCAACAGTTGTTATTAATGATGATATTGAAGCGCATTTAATAATTGAAGTGGATGGAAACAACCAGGATGTATTAATGAGCGATATGGAATCGATTGCAAATTTGCTCGAAGGCTTTGATGCTGGTGAAATTTTTTTCGCAGATAATGCGCAACAAAAAGATGAATTGTGGAAGTTAAGAAGACGCGTTGCAGAAATTGTAAAACTGGATGGATATACAATTGAAGAAGACACGGTTGTTCCGCGCGCATCATTGCCCGCATTAATACGCGGCGTAAAACAATTGGGATTGAAATATAATTTTAAAGCAGTTTGCTATGGCCACGCAGGCGACGGAAATTTACATATAAGAATAAAAAAAGAAGGCGTTGAAAACAGTTTGGAAGATCCATTAATGATAGAAGCGTTGCGTGCATTATTTCAATTAGTCCACAAACTTGGTGGAACAATCAGCGGCGAACATGGAATTGGGTTAATACAAAAAAGTTATATGAACATTGTATTTGACGAAACACAAATAAGATTAATGCGCGAAATAAAACAAGCATTCGATCCTAACAATATTTTAAATGCTGGAAAAATATTCGACACACACTAACAATTAATTTTGATTTATAAAAGAAGATTATGAAAAGAATAATGGTTATAACAATTTGCTTTTTTATGGTTGCATTGCAGGCATCAGCGCAGCACCGTCCGTATCAGCCAAATACGTATACTGATGATGACGGAACAAGCGGTGATGGTTTTAAAAAACAAAATCTTTTTCTCGGCGGAAGTTTAAACCTTGGCTACGATGGATATGATTTTAATGTTGGTGGCGCACCTGAAATTGGTTATTCATTAAACCGTTGGGTGGACGTAGGTTTGCTCGTAAATCTAAATTACAATTCTGAACGCGCTGATCCTGATTATAATTATAATATCAGGCAAAGAAGTTTTACTTATGGAACAGGAGCTTTTGGTAGGGTATATCCTTTTCCAATAAGGGTGCCTATTTTTTTCCAGGTGGAACCTGAATATAACTGGACGCATTTAAGCGCAAAAGATATGAACTCAGGATTATCATCTTCTTTAAATTTGGGTGCCTCAAGTTTATTGCTTGGTGTTGGTTACGGGCAACGCATACGTGGTAGAAGTAATTTTTATCTTGCTGTTATGTTTGATGCATTGTCAAACTACGGTTCGCCATACAGAGAATTTTATAATAACAGCGCAAATACCATTGTTCCTGTTATTAAAGCTGGCTTCGATATTTATTTGCATCCATCGAGATAATAAATATGAAATAAGAGGTACGAAATACGAAATAAATTTTGAATTATTTCATTCTTATTTCGTACTTCTAATTTTGTATTTAGTTTAGCTGATTTTATTAAAAATCTCAATCGGTGTATTACAAAAAATAATTCTTTCGTTCGTGGCATCATACAAAAATCCTTCTTTTTCCAATTGTTGTATATGACTTATAAGATGATTATAAAAACCATCTGTATTCAAAATATAAATTTTTTTATCGTGGATTTTCAACTGGTTCCAGGTGAGCATTTCAAACAATTCATCCAGCGTTCCAAAACCGCCTGGAAGAATAATCGCAGCATCACTTCTTTCAAAAATTAATTTTTTCCGGCTGTGCATATCAGGCACAATCGAAAGTTCTGTAAGGCCTTTGTGCTGACTTTCCCAACCAACTAAAATTTCAGGAATTATTCCCAGCACTTTGCCTTCGTATGCAAGCGCGGCATCTGCAACAGTTCCCATTAATCCTTTATTTCCGCCACCATAAACCAGCTTTAAACGAAGCATGGCAATCAGTTTTCCCAACTCTGCGGCGTGCTTTTTAAACAACGGATTATTGCCATTTTTTGAACCGCAAAAAACTGCAACAGATTTTATGTTCATAAGATTAGTTATATTCAAAAATAAAATTCAAAATTTAAAATTGCATTTCCTAATTTTCGTTAATAATATACATTAATACGCAAGACAATGTCCCCGCTCCTGCTTTTTTCGTTTGTACTCGGATATTTTATTTTGCTGCTCGCAGTTGCGTGGCGCACATCGCGCAACTCCAACAACGATTCTTTTTTTATCGGCAACAGAAATTCCAACTGGATGCTTGTTGCATTTGGGATGATTGGCACTTCATTATCAGGCGTAACTTTTGTGAGCGTTCCGGGAAAAGTTGGCGCAGATAATTTCGGATATTTCCAGGTAGTAATTGGATATTTTATTGGCTACTTTATTGTTGGTTATGTTTTGCTTCCATTATATTATCGTTTAAACCTCACTTCTATTTATCATTATTTACAACAGCGTTTCGGGATTGTTGCTTACAAAACAGGTTCATTATTTTTTATCATTTCGCGCACACTCGGCGCCACTGCAAGGTTGTATTTAGTTATTAATGTGCTCCAATTATTTATTTTGAATAATATGCACGTGCCTTTCTGGCTCACCACTTTTATTATTTTATTAATGATTTTATTATACACGTTTGAAGGCGGTGTAAAAACAATTGTATTTACAGATACTTTGCAAACAACTTTTATGCTGCTCGCATTAATTGTGTGTGTGATTTACATCATGAACAGTTTGCATTTTTCTTTTGGCGATACGATGCATGCATTGGAAGCAAAAGGTTACACAAAAATTTTTAATACAAATATTAATAGCGGCGGATTTTGGTTGAAACAAATTATCGGGGGCGCATTTATAACAGTTGGTATGACAGGCTTGGATCAGGAAATGATGCAAAAAAATATCAGCGTAAAAAATTTAAAAGACTCACAAAAAAACATGATGAGTTTTACGTTTGTTTTGGTGCTTGTAAATTTTCTATTTCTTTTTCTTGGCGGGTTATTATACTTGTTTGCACAGTCAGGAAACATACATATTAAAGGCGACGATTTATTTCCGACCATTGCGCTGAGTTACTTGCCACCAGTGGTTTCAATCTTATTTATTATTGGTTTAATCTCCGCATTATTTCCAAGTGCAGATGGTGCATTAACAGCATTGACTTCTTCTTTTTGCATTGATATTTTAGGAATAAAAAGAAATGAATCATTAACAGAAAAAAAGCGGACACAAACAAGAATGACGGTTCATATCTCTTTAGCAATTATCTTTTTTATTTGTGTGATGATTTTTAAAACCATTAATAATAAATCCATCATTGATATTATTTTAAAAGTTGCAGGTTATACTTATGGCCCGTTACTTGGTTTATTTGCATTTGGAATTCTTACAAAAAGAATTGTTCGGCAAGGTTATTCCGTTTTATTAATAAGCATTGCTGCGCCGGTAATTTGTTATGTACTCAGCGATTATTCTGCTAAATGGTTTAATGGTTATCAAATTGGTTTGGAACTTTTATTAATCAATGGCATGCTCACTTTCATCGGGTTGTTAATCATTTCCAAAAAACAATTGCGGTGAACTAAACACTATATTATTCCGTTATTATTGCACAAATGCCACTCTGTACCGGGTGGCATTTACATTATTATCTTTGTAAAAAAAATGCATGGAAATTATTAATGTTTTAGCGCAGTATTATGCTGATAAATTTTCATCAAATGAAAATGATTTGATGAAAGACATTAATGAATTCACCAACAAAAATCATCCGCATGCAAACATGCTCAGCAGTTTTGTACAAGGAAAATTTTTAGAAATGATCAGTTGCTTATTGCAACCAAAACGCATTTTGGAAATCGGGACATTTGTTGGTTACAGTGCAATTTATCTTTCAAACGGATTACAAAAAGATGGAAAATTACATACGATTGAATTAAGAGAAGAAGATGCAAAAACAGCCAAAGAAAATTTTGAACGCGCAAATGCAACAGATAAAATAGTTTTGCATTTGGGAAATGCATTGGAAATTATTCCAACACTTGATGAAGTGTGGGATTTGGTTTTTATTGATGCAGATAAAGTTGGTTATGTTGATTATTATAAACTCGTTTTACCAAAATTAAAACCCGGCGGATTAATCATTGCTGACAATGTTTTATTTCACGGCGAAGTGTTGGAAGAAAAAATAAAAGGCAAAAACGCAATCGCTATTAATGCATTTAATGAACTCGTAAAAAATGATCCATCAGTAGAAAAAGTAATGCTCACCGTTCGTGATGGATTGTTTTTAATCCGTAAAAAATAAACAGTATTAATGAAGACAAAAATTCTGATATTATTTTCTGTACTTTTTTTAAGCAAAAATTTACAGGCGCAAAATGCAGTTGATATTGTTAACTACATTAATACTTATAAAGACATTGCAATTGATGAAATGCAGCGCAGTGGCGTTCCCGCGTCAATTATACTTGCGCAGGGAATTCATGAAACCGAAGCCGGTACAAGCGAACTGGTAAAAAAATCGAACAATCATTTTGGTATAAAATGCAAGGCAACATGGACCGGTTCCGTGGTTTATCATGATGATGATGAACGCGGCGAATGTTTCCGCAGTTATGATAAACCTGAAGATTCATATAGAGATCATTCTGATTTTTTAAAAGCAAGTGCGCGCTATAGTTTTTTATTTAAAATTGATCCAACGGATTATCAATCGTGGGCTTATGGATTGAAGAAAGCCGGTTACGCAACAAACATTCGTTATCCGCAAATATTAATAAAGCTTATTGAAGATTACGATTTGGAACAATACACATTAATCGCTCTCGGAAAAATAAACCGCAGTGAAGAACGATTAGTGAATAATGAAAACAATAATGCAGCTTCATCATCTGTAGTTACAACAAATGTTGCGGCTGCAAACACAAAAAAAATTGGCGTTACTTTACCTGCGGCACCGCAATATCCGCAGGGAGAATTTACTATTAATAACACGCGGGTTTTTTTTGCAAAAAGCGGAACATCTTTATTGGCCATAGCAAATCAATACAATATGCCGTTAAGCAGGTTGATCGATTTTAATGATTTGACAAACCAGGACGTGTTGCAAAAAGATCAGTTGCTTTATTTGCAACGCAAAAGAAAAGTTGGCAATAATGAATTTCATATCGTGCAGGAAGGTGAAACGTTGTATGACATTTGCCAGCTCGAAGGAATACGTTATGAAAGTTTGCTTGATTTGAATTTGCTTAAAAACGGCGACCAGCCTGCGATTGAAGAAAAATTATATTTGCAGCGAGAAGCGCCGAATAAACCTGCGCTTGCAAAAAAGTAAATTATTAATAACTGCTTATGCAAACAATAATGGTTCACGATAAATTATTTCAGCCTTATTTAAGCGCTGCGGTTATTGATGAAAAAGTAAGCGCAATTGCAAACCAGATTAATAAAGATTATGAAGGAAAACATCCTTTGTTCATTGCTATTTTAAATGGCTCATTTATTTTTGCTTCTGATCTTTTTAAAAAAATTTCTATAGAAGCAGAAATATGTTTTATAAAATTGGCTTCTTATAAAGGCACAAAATCTACAGGTCAGGTTATAACAGCAATTGGTTTAGACACTGATTTATTCAACCGCCATGTTATAATTATTGAAGACATTGTTGACACCGGAAAAACATTGCATGAATTTTTACCGCAGCTTCATCATCAACATCCTGCATCATTAAAGATTGCAGCACTTTTGCACAAACCCGCTGCCACAGTGCATCACATTCATGTTGACTATTCAGGGTTTTCTATTCCGAATAAATTTGTAGTTGGTTATGGATTAGATTATAGCGGGCTTGGAAGAAATATCCCAGAGATTTATGAATTAGTTGATTGATTTTTTTTATTAAAAAATTGATTAGAAATCTATTAATATAAAGCCGCCGATTCGCAGATTATTAATATACATTCTGCAAATCCGCGGCTATTTTTTTTAGCATTAAAAAAACTTTCTAACTAAACATTTCCCGAATCCTGTCAAAAAATCCGCGATCGCTTTTATCAGGTTTTGGCTGAAAGTTTGGCGAGTAATTTAATTTTTCCAACATCGATTTTTCGTCCGAAGAAATGTGTTGCGGCGTCCATACACTTACATGAATTAACTGGTCGCCTTTATCATAAGAGTTTACCGATGGAAAACCCTTTCCTTTCAACCTAAATATTTTTCCACTTTGCGTTCCTGGTGGAATTTTAATTTTTGCTTTACCATCAATTGTTGGCACTTCTACCTGCGTTCCAAAAACAGCATTTGTAAAAGAAACATGCAATTCAAACGCAACGTTCAATCCATCGCGGTGCAGTTCTTCGTGTTGTTCTTCTTCTATTAATATAATTAAATCGCCCGGCGCGCCGCCACGTTCGCCTGCGTTTCCGCGGCCACCAACGCTAAGCTGCATGCCATCCTGCACACCAGCGGGAATATCAATGGTCACTGTTTCTTCGCCGTAAACGCGGCCTTCACCTTTGCAGGATGCGCATTTTGCAGTTACAGTTGAGCCTTCGCCATTACAAGTTGGGCAGGTTGTAACGGTTTGCATTTGCCCTAAAAAAGTATTGGAAACTTTGCGCACTTGCCCGCTGCCGCCGCACGTAGCGCAGGTTTGCACGCTGCCTTTATCTTTCGCGCCGCTTCCACTACATGTGGCACAAGTGATGTATTTTTTTACCTTAATATTTTTCTGAACACCTTTTGCAATTTCTTCGTAAGTCAGTTTTATTTTAACGCGCAAATTACTTCCGCGAACGCCTCTTGATTTTGTGCCGCCACTTCTTCTTCCACCGCCAAAAAAACTTCCGAAAATATCTTCACCAAATGCATCACCAAACTGGCTGAAAATATCTTCTGCATTCATTCCACTGCCAAACCCGCCACCACCGCGATTATTAACGCCTGCATGCCCATACCGGTCATACTGCGCGCGTTTATCTGCATCGCTCAAAATCTCGTATGATTCTGCCGCTTCTTTAAATTTTTCTTCTGCTGATTTATCGCCGGGATTTCTGTCCGGGTGAAATTGCATAGCAACTTTGCGGTATGCTTTTTTTATTTCATCCTGCGAAGAACTTTTTGAAACCCCGAGGATTTCGTAGTAATCTCTTTTCATAAGTTATTAATGTCTGATTGCTGGTAAATGATATGCTGGTTCGGCAATTGCGGCCTTTCAGCAACCAGCAATTATTTTCCTACAACCACTTTTGCGTGGCGGATAATTTTATCGTTCAGGTAATAGCCTTTTTGCACATCATCAAGCACCTTTCCTTGCAAATCCGCTGTGGGCGCAGGTATTTCAGTAATGGCTTCATGTTTTTCAACATCAAAATCTGTATTCAAACTTTCCATTGCTTTAAGGCCTTTGCTTTGCAAAACAGATTTAAGTTTATTAAAAACCAATTGAACACCTTCTTTTACCTGGTTAATATCACTGGCACTCTGCAATTGTTTTTCTGCGCGTTCACAATCATCAAGCACATCAAGCAGCGAAACGATTATTTCTTTTCCTGCAGTTTGCATCAGGTCGAGCCGTTCGCGCGCTGTGCGTTTTTTTAAATTATCGAAATCGGCAAAAAGGCGTAAATATCTATCTTTTTGCGCCTGCACTTCTTCCTGCAATTTTTCAACTTCTGCTTCAAGATCATTATCCAGGTTTATACTTCCCGACATATTTTCGTCGGTATTAATATTAAAATCCTGGTTTTGAGAAGTTGATTGTTCGTCTGAAAATTTTTCATCTTTATCTTTCATAATCTTACAAATTGTCGCAAAGGTAAGGTTGTCAATTATTTTGCCAAGAGTAATTTGAGGACAAATTGTCGGGGAAAAACGGGTTTTTGATGCCGGATTTCTGATTTGAGATTTTAAATTTTAAAGACGCGCGATTTGCGATATTGGATATTGGGATATTTGACAATTTGTTTTATTAATAATAATTCTTTCAACAAAAAAATTGCTGCCTCGAAAGCATTAATAAAATTTAAGCAAGTCTTTTATACTTGGCATTATATTTCATTTGGGTGTAGGAAATTGTTCATTGGATTTTAATGCGAAGCGCTTTCTTATTTTTGCCAAATGATAAAAGTTTTTCTTAACAAAAGAATAAGCCCGCGTGTTGTAAATGGGCATCCATGGATATTTTCAAACGAAGTAAATATTATTGAAGGAGAAACTTCAGGCGGCGAAATTGTTGAAGTTTTTACGCACGATAAAAAATTTGTCGGCCGTGGATATATTAATCCAAAATCGCAAATAACAATCCGCTTATTAACGCGCGAAAAAAATGAAATGATTAATGATGATTTCTTTTTTAAAAAAATAAATGAAGCGTGGAGTTACAGAAAAAAAATTGGTTACACAGAAAACTGCCGGTTAATTTTTGGCGAAGCAGATTTTTTACCCGCATTAATCATCGATAAATTCAACGATTATTTTGTGATACAAACTTTATCGTTGGGAATTGAAGTTTGGAAAAATGCAATCATTAATGCGTTGCAAAAAATATTTTCTCCCAAAGGAATTTATGAAAGAAATGATGTGCCTGTTCGCGAGCTCGAAGGTTTGCAACAACAAAAAGGATTTTTGACAGAACCGTTTGATACAAATATTATCATTAATGAAAATGGTTTACGCTTTAATGTTGATATTGAAAACGGCCAGAAAACGGGTTACTTTTTAGATCAACAAGATAATCGAAAAGCGATTGAGCATATTGTAAAAGATGCAGATGTGCTCGGCGCGTTCTGTTACACAGGCACGTTTGAAATTCATGCGGCAAAATATGGCGCAAAAAAAGTTTTGGGATTAGATATTTCAGAAAATGCCATTGCGCAAGCAAAGAAAAATGCCGCATTAAATAACCTCGAAAACATTTGCAGTTTTGAAGCCATTAATGCATTTGATGCATTGAAAGAATGGAGCAAAGATGGCAGAGATTATGACGTTGTAATGCTTGACCCGCCTGCGTTTACAAAGAGCCGTGAAAATATTCAGAAAGCAGTTTCGGGTTATAAAGAAATTAATTTGCGTGGCATTAAATTATTAAAAAAAGGCGGATTTTTAGTTACATCGTCTTGTACAAATTTGGTTTCACCAGAATTATTTTTGCAAACGATTAATGATGCAGCAAAAGATGCAAAACGAAAATTAAGGCAAGTAACCTTTAAAGCACAATCAAGCGATCACCCGATTATTAATGGAATAGAAAATACGAATTACCTGAAGTTTTTAATTGCAGAAGTTTTATAAAAATAAATAAGAAGAAAAATTATTTCACAACCTGGAAACGATCAGATTCAACAATTCTTCCGTTCTGATCTTTTAATTGAAAAATATAAATACCGCGTGGAAAATCGCTAAGATTAATGGTTGTTTTCGGAGTAACATTTGGAAGTTCGAAAACTTTTTTTCCCAAAAAATTAAAAACCTGGAAAGAATAAGAAATATTATTAACCTTTTGAAATTCGAAATTGATTATTGAAGTGGCAGGATTGGGATAAAATTTTACATGCTTTTCAACAGGCTCCTGCGAGGACGAAGCAGCGCTCTGACCGCTGGCCTGAATGGTGGTGAGTACAATAAAAGAAAAAATGATGTAAAATAGCCTCATCGTGCGATTTCCTTTTTCGTTTGATTGTCAAAATACTTATTATTATCCAAAGCTACAAATTTTGGTTAAAAACGCGTTTAATTTTTTAAACAAAAATGGTTTATTTCAATTCTTCAATCACTTTATTAATGGCTTCAAAATCAGGTATATCGCCGGCATTTTCCAACACTTCTGCATATTTAATAATGCCATCTTTATCAATAACAAAAGCCGAACGTTTTGAAACACCTTTCATATCAAATCCAAAGGTTTCATACAAACTTCCGTAAGCTGCAGAAACATCTTTATTAAAATCGCTGAGCAATGGAAAATTAAGATGTTGGTCGTCTTTAAATTTTGCCAGTGTAAAAATCGAATCAACACTTATTCCAAAAACCTGCGCATTTGCGCTATTAAAAAACGAAATATTATCGCGCACATTACAAAGTTCTTTTGTACAAACGCTTGTAAAAGCCAGCGGATAAAAAAGCAATAACACATTTTTTCCTTTGCTGTCTTCTAAGTTTATTTTATTTTTTTCAGAATCAAACAAACTGAATGCAGGCGCTTTTTGTCCAACTTCTATTTTCATAATTTATTTTTTTAAACGACAAATGTAAACAGTTAATTATGAAAATTTTTTTTTGAAACAACTCGTTTTATTTATTAATAAATAATTTTTTCTTATTAATAAAAAGAACTGAAAATTTATTAATGAACATTTATTCATTTAAAAATGCGGGCAAAGCATTTTATATTTCGAACTGTTTTTGCGATCCAAAAATCCAACATAAGAAATTGATAATTCAACACCGCCTTGTCCCTGGCTCACTGTTTTTAATGGCGAAATATTTACGTCGTAACTAATGGCAATCGCAAGCGGATTCATTTCCAATTTTAATACTGGTATTAATGCATCGCCAACGCGCATAAACGCACCAAGGTTAAGCACGTATTGCGGGTTAACCATATCATCGCCCAATTTATAAGAATACATTACGCCGCCAATTGTTTCAACAAAACTTCCCTGGATGGAATGATCTGCCTGGATGGTAAAATAAGATTGATCGTCTAAATTTAATTTTACACCGGCAGAAAAAACATATTTTGGATCGAGCTGTGAAGCATCCTGGTAAAAAGAATTTTTTGGGCGATTAAGATGATGATAAGCTGCGCCAAAAAACAAACTGTTCTTTTGATCATCACCAAAAGATTCATTAAAACTCATACCAACACTTGCATCAAAATAATGAATATTTGGCGAAGGAAAAGTTTCTCCATCCGGAATACTCGGATTGAAAACGCCACCAGAATATTGACTGCTTGTTGTTACTTTAGATCTGTCAATTGATTTTTCAACAAGCCCGCCCATGAAGCCTAAAGACAAGTACATTGTTTTTTGATCGCTTAATGATTTGTGGTAATTAAGCGCAGGTAAAATTTCAGTAGTTGTTAATCCGACGGTTCCTGCTTTATCAAATAATAATTGTGCGCCTGTTGTTAAAAAATCACTTCCGTTTCCTACAGGCATTTTATATTCTCCGTTAAAAGATCCGGTGCGGTAGCCATTTGTAATGCTGTTCCATTGGTCGCGATAAACGCCCTGGATTCTATAATCGCCCGTGAAGATGCCCGCCAGTGACGGATTGCGTAGCAAAGGCGCTTCAAAAAATTGCGAAAAATGAAGGTCTTGCGCAAAGCCTTGCTGCATCACAAAAAGCAAAGCAATAGCGGCGAGTGCTTTTTTATACCGTAAAAATATCTTCATTCTGCTGCTTTATTAATTTATTAGAATTATCTTATCAACGCCACGTTGCCATGATATGCAACTACTTGCGAGTTTTCGCAAATCACTTCAATCGTGTATATATAAACATCAACCGGCGCTTTTCTGCCATTGAAATTTCCATCCCATCCTACATTCGGATCGTTCGGTGCAAAGTTTCTTTTTTCAAAAACCATTTGCCCCCAACGATTGAAAACGCGCATCGACTGGATTGTGCTTAATCCATTTCCACTTACAAAAAATGCATCATTAACACCATCGCCATTTGGTGAAAAAGTATTTGGAACAAACAGATTTTTTCCATCGCATGTAACGAGAATTGTAACACTGTCTGTGCTTACGCAACCGCCGGTATTTTCAACACTTATTACATAAGTTGTTGTTGTTATCGGCGAAGCAAGTGGCGATAAACAATCTGTGCAACTCAATCCGATTGTTGGCGTCCAGCTTATTGAATCAATGTCAGAAGAACCATTGCCGGTAATTTGATAAGATGTTCCGATTGGTAATGTAACATTCGGCCCAACATCAATTTTCGGATAGTTGAATACTGATATGGTTAAAGATTTAGTATCACTGAAACATGATTTAATATCTGTACCAGTAACCTGATAGGTTGTTGTTGAATCCGGGCTTGCAACAGGGTTTGCAATATTCGGATTGCTTAATCCTGTAGCTGGCGTCCAAGTATATAAAGTTTCCCCGGAAGCAAGCAACGGAACACCTTGCCCTAAACAAATTGAATCGGTAAGCGGCGTTACACTGATGGATTGCGGGGTTATTACATTAACAACAACGGTATCATTTTGCACGCAATTATAAATACTTGTTCCGCTTACAACATAAGTTGTAGTTGTAGTTGGTGTTGCTACAGTACTATCACAAGTAATACAACTCAAAGTGCCATTCGGCGGAAGCCAGTTGTAAGATAAGCCGCCTGTTGCTATTAATGTAACAGACTGCCCAACGCAAACCGTTGTATCTGCTCCAGCGCTGATGCCCGGCGATGGATTAATAGTAAAATATTTTGTAACAGAATCAGAACAGCCGCTGCTGTTTGTTGCTTTTAATAAAACGCTGTCGGAACCTGGCGTAGTATAAACTTGCGCAGGCGGATTTTGCACCGCAGAAGTTTGTCCGTTATAAAAATTCCACGACCATGTTAATGATGGATCTGCAACAAGCGCAATGCCTGTGAAACTTATAGTTGCAGGAACACATTGTGAAGTTGCACCGCCAATATCAATAGATGGCGCAGCAACTACATTAACAACCGTATTTTGTTTAGAAGTATCTGAACACCCCGTGGTTGTTGTAACAATTAATGACACTGAGTAAGAACCAGGTGCTGAATAAAAATGCGCAGGGTTTTCTAAGTTAGAAGTTGTTCCATCTCCAAAATTCCACTGATAAGTTTGTATAGTTCCAACACTTGTAGTAGAATCACTAAACTGAACAGAACCGTTTGAACAAAGCGTGTCTTTATCAACTGAAAATTTCGGCGTGCTTCCAATAATTACAATAGAATCAGAACCATAAATAGGCACATTACAACCAGACGGATCTTCCAATACTACAATAGGAAGATATTTTCCAATAGAATCGTAGGTAAAGCTAATATTAGGTACAAGGGTAGAATCAGTTTGTGTATTTGAAAAAACCCATAAATACTTAACAACATTACCTGTAATTACATTAAAGTTTACTGTTAATGTATGGCAACCTTGCAGTGGTGAATAACTTAATGCTCCATATGGCCCGAGAATTTTTACATTTTGCGCTGGTGCAGTTGATGTACAGCCACCATGGCTTGTTACAACAAGATATGGAGAGTAAGTCCCCGGAATGTTATAATAGTGAACCGGGCTGTCTAATCCCGAAATACCACCATCACCAAAAACCCATTTCAAAGTTTTTGCGTAATGCCCTGTAAAATCAAAAGAATCAACCAACGGCGGGCAAGACGCGAACGTGCTTGATAAAGTGAACGATGCTGAAGGTGTATCAACACCAATTTTATAATTACCCGTTGAAGCACCGCAACCAAACTGATCGGAAACTTGCAAACTAACGGTGTAAGTCATCGGGTATGTTGTTGGCGCGTATAAATGCGTTGGGTTTGCAGCAGTAGATGTAGAACCATCACCAAAATCCCAAGTATAATTCAAGCCATAACCTTTGGAGTTATTAACAAACTGTATTGGCGAACCAGGGCATGTTAATGAATCCGTAGTTGTAAAACTTGCATTTGGAAAAGCAACAGTAATTAAATTAATTTGAGATAAACTATCCGTACAACCTGAAGCATCAGTCACTTTCAACTTTACAGAATAAATACCTTGTTTAGTATAGTTATGCGTAAACGGCGGGGCTGTATATGTTTGAATAGGCGTACTATCACCATAATCCCAAACCCATTTTGTGATTGGGTTTATTCCATCAGTAGCAGACTGATCAACAAAAACGGCGGCTAAACCCGTACATCCCGTCGAAACAGTTGTTGTAAAGTTGGCTGTGGGACCATTTACCTGTATAGCATTTAATTGAGTTATAGTATCCTTGCAACCCGTAATTTCTGTAGCAATTACAGTAACATTGTATTTTCCTGCTTGCTTATAAATATGTGACCCATTACTATTGAAACCTGCATTAACTGTATCCCCATCACCATAAATGAAAGTAAACGAAGAGAAATAAGAAAAACTGACGCCAGTAACTTGCACACTCACTTTTGTGTTTACGCAAGTATTCGCAGATGGTATATAGAGTGTTGGTTTTTGATGTACTATAAACACCTGTTGGGTATTGGAATTTGTGCAATGCGTCGTATTATTTGTAACAGTCAATACTACAGTATATGACGCATCTGCAACTGCATAAATATGGGATGGGTTTTGAGCAGTAGAAACTGAACCATCGCCAAAATCCCAATTCCAGGTATCTGCGCCTTTAGAGCTATCATGAAAATCAAATACTGTATTATTACCCGAACAACTATACGTATATGCAAAAGCAGCTTGTGGCGGGCTAACTATTATTTTAGTTTTTGAAGAATCATTACAACCACCATTGTAAGCTATTAATGTAACAGTATAAGTGCCTGGAGTTGGAAAAATATAAACAGGATTTTGTTGTGTAGATGAACTTCCATTACCAAAATCCCAATACCATTGGTCCGGGGAATTTGTTGACTTATCAACAAACGTAACTGGGTTATTTGTACAAACGGTGGTTGGAGATGCTGTAAAATTCACAACTGGTTTAACGGTACCAATTTTAACCGTATCATTTGCTGTTACGGTGCAACCCCCGTTTGTTGTAATATTTAGAGTTACAAAATAAACTCCTGTTGCAGGATAAGAATGAGCAGGAGGCGTTGCCGCTGTTGATGTTGTACCATCTCCAAAATTCCATAAATAAGATTGAATACCATCTACAACGGTATCTATAAGTTGCGGAGAGTAAGTAAAAGCGCCCAGACAACCTTTAGATGCCAAGCCATTTAATTGAACAAATGGCTTTCGGTTTTGAATAAATTGTGTTTTAGTAATACTGCCACTACAACCAACAGAGTTTGAAACGGTTAAGCTAACCGAATATTGGCCATAACCTTTGTAAGTATGAGAAGGATTTTGCTGATTTGAAATTGTGCCATCACCAAAATTCCATGACCATGAACCAGCGTTAGCAGATTGGTCGGTAAACTGAACCGTAAATATAGAATCACAACTTGTAGTAGTTGCCGCCGTAAAATTGGCAACAGCAGGAGTTAATACAGTTAACTTCCTGCTCACAGAGTCAATACAAGCACCAAAAGTATTAGTAAGTTTTACAGTATACACGTTTGGAGTACTATATCTTTTTGTCGGCCCTAATGCACTCGAACTTGTGCCGTCGCCAAAATCCCAGTTTACAACTGTAGGTTTGGGGCTTGATGTATTCAAAAAATTTACCAATGTACCTACGCAAACAGTATCGGGAATGGAAAAACTGGATGAAACGTTTCCTGATGTAATATTTGTTGGCACTGTTACGCTATCAATACAACCAGAAGTACTGCTTGCAATCAGCTTAACATTATAAATATCAGGTGCTGTATATGTGTGCCCAGGGCTTGTTGTATTTGTCGTTGCTGAAGCATCTCCAAAACTCCATGTATATGTTAACGTGCCGGGACCGGTTGATGTATTATTAAATTGTACAGTAATCGGCAATTTACAACCGGCTGCAGCTACTGTTTGAAATGACGGCGTAACCCCGCTTGGAGTCATTACCATTGATTTTATGGTTAGCGCATTTGAGCATCCTGCGCTGTTGGTTATTTTTAGTGTAACGGGAAAACCCGGAGGGTTTAACTGTGTATAAATATGTGTTGGATTTTTTAAATTTGAAAAAGGGCTTCCATCTCCAAAATCCCAGCTCCAGGCTGTTGTTGTAGTTCCGGGAAGTGGTACTGACTGGTCAGTGAAATTAACCGTTAGAGGAAAACATCCTGAATTTTTATCAACTGTAAAAAGTACTGTTGGAATAGCATTAACCGTAATTGTTTGCTTAGCCGTAATTGTTCCATTAATTGTTAATGTAGCAGTATAAATTCCAGGAAGTAAATAAGTATGCAACCCGGGATGCTGTAAAGTTGATTTGGCTCCAAGATCGCCAAAATCCCAAGCCCAGCTTGTTGCTCCAGTGGATGCATCATCAAAAAGTACCGGAAGCGGCGCACAACCCGATGTAGGACTGGCAGAAATAGCTGCAACCTGCGCATAGGATGCAGAACCTATCAAAAGCGCTATAATAAAAGCAAGTAGTTTTCTGTTCAACGGATGATGTTTTTCGGTTAACCGGTACAAATAATGTTTAATCTGATGAACCTGATTATCTTAAATACATAAAAACCCCTAAAAGATAATTAACAGATACATAACAGTTTAAACGAAACGTAAGATTACTATAAAAAATTGTTTTATAAATGTAATATGGTTTATTAACCATCCAAGCAAGAGGCAAAAATTAATGAATTACTTTTTGACGAGCTTTAAATTGTTGGTATTGGAGTTTATTGTGGAGTGGGCAATTACATAGTCTGTTGAACTGTCAGTTATTTTCCAGGTTGCATCCAGTTCGTTTACTGCACCTGAGTTTGCCGGAAACTGCGACGTAATTGTCCGGCTTGCAATATCTGTTGTCCAAGTTCCCGTTACAGTTAATGTTCCGTTAGTTCCTGTTACAGTTCCGTCAGATTTAAATTGAAAAGTATAAGAGGATAAGGTTGTTGTAATATCTGTGCTGTCCTGTAAATATTGTGAAACCTGCCAAACACCATTTGTCATTATGTTTAAAGCTTCGTTCTGTTCCTGCTGCTGCACCAATTTTTTGCAGGAAAAAGATAAAATAACAGAAAAAAGAATTAAAAACAAAATAGATTTTCTCATATGTTTCACTCTATCAAGGTTTGTAAAGATTGTAAATTTTTGTGTATTTGTCAAGTAAGTATTCAAGAAAATTTTTAATGTTCAGTTTTTCCCCACAAGCGTTTAAACATAATTCTTCACTCTTAAACATTTTGCCATATTGATGGATATTTTCCCGCAGCCAATTGAGCAAAAAACTGTTTTCGCCGTTTTTTATATACGTAGAAAGCTGCGGTTCCGTTTTTTCTGCAGCATTATAAAATTGCGCAGCATAAAAACTGCCTAAACTATACGTTGCAAAATAACCGAAACTTCCATGGCTCCAATGCACATCCTGCAAACAACCATTTTTGTCATCTGTTACATGAACGCCCAAATATTTCTGATATTGCTCATTCCAGTAAGCCGGAATATCCTTTGTTAATAAATTATCTTCAATTAATAATTTTTCAATTTCATATCGTATCATCACATGAAAATGATAAGTCAGTTCATCTGATTCCGTTCTTATTAATGATGGTTCTACTTTATTAATGCCTTTGTAAAAATCTTCCGCATTAATATTTTTTAATTGTGAAGAAAAAATTTTTTGCAAAGAGGGATAATGATATTGCCAGAAAGGCAAACTTCGTCCTACATTATTTTCCCACAAACGCGATTGCGATTCGTGAATGCTTAATGAAGTATATTCTCCCGATGGCAAACCATATTCGCTTTCGGGCAAACCTTGTTCATACAATGCATGGCCAGTTTCATGAATGCAACTCCACAACATATTGCTGAAATCATTTTCATCAATTCTTGTTGTTATGCGCACATCGTTTTTATTAAAACTTGTTGTAAAAGGATGTTCAGAAATATCCTGTCTTCCGGCTTCAAAATCAAAACCCAATTGTTTAATAATATCCATTCCAAAATCCCATTGCTGTTGTTTTGGATAATGTTGTTTTAAAAAAGAATCATCAACCTGCTTCGCAGCCATAATTTTATCCAGCAAAGCTTTCAGCGGTTCTTTTATTTCATTAAAGATGTTATCAAGCATAGAAACAGTGCAGCCTTTTTCATATTCATCCAGCAATGCATCGTAAGGATGATTTGCATAACCTAAAAGATTTGCTTCCTGTTTTTTTAATTGTATTAATGCATCTAAATCTTTTTCAAAAAATGAAAAATTATTTTCTTTACGCGCAGTTATCCACGCATGAAAACTTCGTGAAACTGCTTCACTCATTTCGCGTACAAAACTGCTGGTAAACTTTTTTTGTTTATTATAATCTTCCAAACTTATCTCCACATTTTTCTTTTCTTTTTTTGAAAGATCATTTCGTAAAACCAATTCTTCCAACACATCGCCCAACTTTTTTTCCGTAAATAATTGATGTGATAATTCTGACAACGTTGCAATTTGCTGCCCGCGAAATGATGCACCTTTTACAGGCAAATAAGTTTCCTGATCCCATTGCAAAACTGCGAGTGCATTTTTTACATCAGCAATTTTGCGCATCTGTTCGCGATAATCATTATACAAATCTGCGGAAGAAGTTACTATCTTCATTTTAACAATTTTTTCCTTATTAATACTTTCAAACATTCCGAAATTAAATGCATTTTCGTTTGTTTGCGCAAGAACATAGAAATTTGCGCTAATTTAAAATTTATGAACCATTATCAAATCCGTTTATTAATACTGCTTGCATTTTCATCGCCATTAATAATACATGCACAGAAGATAGATTCCATGATGAATATTTATGCAGACAATTTTCCGCAGGAAAAAGTGTATGTGCATTTTGATAAAAACGTTTATAACCCGGGCGAAACAATTTGGTACAAAGCTTATGTTTTTACAGGTGCAGATCCATCTCTTGCCGGCAAAAATTTTTATATAGAATTGTCTGATGGAAACGGAACCATCGTTCAGCGCAAAACCGCGCCAATAGCAGAGTCCAGCGCTTCTGGAAGTTTTGATATTCCGCTTTCGATTAAAAGCAGCCACTTACATTTTCGCGCATATACAACCTGGATGATGAATTTTGATACCGCATTTATGTTTGAAAAAGAAATCGTGGTTTTAAATACGCCGAAAGATTCTCCGGTTGTTGTTACAAAACCTGCTACCGAAAGGTTTATACAATTTTTTCCCGAAAGCGGTGACATGGTTGAAGGACTTGAAAGCAATGTCGCTTTTAAAGCAACCGACAATTTTGGTTTGCCTATTAATGTAAAAGGCGAACTGAAAGATGCAAGTGGAAAAACAATTTTAGAATTTAAATCCGAACACGATGGCCTTGGAAAATTTTTAGTAACGCCCGATAAAGGCGATGTATTAACTGCAGTTTGGAAAGATGATTTGGGCGCAGAACATAAAACAGATTTGCCATTAATAAAACCTTCCGGCACGGTGTTGAAATTAATTTCTGCAAGTAAAAAAGTATTTTTTTCTGTAGCGAGATCTTCAGCCGATTCTACATCATTTAATCACTTAACTATTATCGCCCATATGCACCAGCATTTGGTTTATAAAGCAAAAATAAATTTGTCTGAAAGCTTTATGAGCGGCGGCACAATTCCTGTTGGCCAATTGCCTTCAGGCGTTTTAGAAGTTACTGTTTTTAATAATAATGATTTGCCTGTTGCAGAAAGAGTGGTTTTTGTTAATAACCATGATTATGAATTTTCGCCCGAATTAAGAGTAACCTCAAAAAGTATTGTGCGCCGCGGAAGAAATGAAATTGAAATTGCTGTTCCGGACACATTGAAATCTAATTTTTCTATTTCAATAACCGATGCAGATGCAGATGGAAATAAATTTAATGATGACAATATTATTTCAAGATTATTATTAACGGGAGACATTAAAGGTTACGTTCACAATCCTTATTATTATTTTTCTGATTCATCAGACAGCGTTGCGCAGCATTTGGATTTAGTTATGCTAACGCACGGCTGGCGCAGGTTTAAGTGGGATCAATTGGAAAAAGGAAAATTGCCTGTTATTAAATATCCTGAGCAATATTATCTCTCCGCAAATGTAGAAGTGCTTGGTGTAGATCCGACACGCGTTGCAAAAGGCGAGTCTATGAATTTAATTATTAAGAAAAAAGATTCAACAACACAAATGATCCAGGTTCCTCATTTGTCTGCATTAAAATTTGGCGCAACCGGTTTAATATTTTACGATACTGCACAAGGTTATTATCAATTTAATGTGAACCGAAAATTATCAAGCGAAGCTGCAATTGTTTTTACAAACGGATTATACAATGGTTATAAAAGAATAAAACCAACAAGCCTTCCATATATAAACTGGACCGCTGCTGATTCTGCATTATTAAAAAAGAACAGGATGATAACTGCAGAAATGAAACGCGTGCAACCATTGTTCGATCAAAAAGTAAAAACGCTTGAAACCGTTGTTGTAAAAGGCAAAGAAAAAACGGCTGCGCAAAAACTAAGTGAAAAATATTCATCCGGTTTATTCAGCGGCGGCGATGCGCATTTGTTTGATTTGGTAAATGATAAATTCGTTAATGCCTATCCTGATATCTTTACTTATTTGCAGGGAAAAGTTGCAGGCCTTCAGATTAATACCAATGGCCAAAACACAACGATGACATGGCGCGGCTCTACTCCCACTGTCTATCTAAATGAAATGCAAACAGATATTTCTCAAATAAAAAACACACCTGTTTCTGATATTGCGCTGGTAAAAGTTTTTCCGCCGGGTTCTGGCGTGGGCTTTGGCGGTGGTGGTGGCGGAACTATAGTTGTATATACAAAAAAAGGCGGCGACGAACAAAGGGATGATGCATCTTTTAAAGGCCTCGACAGAACCCGCATGATTGGTTATTCTTCGATAAAAGAATTTTACTCGCCCAATTATGCGCAATTAAATTCAGAAAATGAAGCGATAGATTTACGCACAACATTATATTGGAACCCGCTTGTAATCACAGATAAATTCAACAAACGCGTAACCATTCAATTTTACAACAACGACATCACAAAAAAAGTAAGAATAGTTTTAGAAGGCATTAATGAAAACGGAAAACTCGCACGAATAGAAAAAAGCCTTCAGTAATTTATTTTTTTATTAATGTACTTAGCAATAGTATTCCAATTAAACATCGTTGCGTCGCACACTTCAACGGCAGTAATTCTATTGAGCGAAAAATTACAACAAGAATAAATTCTTAATAAAAAATATTATTTTTAGTAAATAAAATGAATACCAACTATGCAAACGCTCACTTTAGAAATTACTAATAATAATGCATTAAAAGCTTTGCATGATCTTGAAGAAAAAAAATTCATTAAGATTGTAAGTGAGGAAACGTTTCTTGATTCCGCTTCATTACCAGGAACGCCCTTAAGTTTAAAAACCTTTAAAAACTGGATCGCAAATGCAGAACATTCAGTTACTATAGAACTTAAAGATGCAAAATTAAAATAGGCCGCAAAAAGAAAACAGTTGCAAAAAATTACGAAGTAAAACTTTAAACCAGCGCAATTCAAAATATCGATGAAATTACCGGGTACATTGCATTTATAAATAACCAGCCCGCGAATGCATTAAAAGTGGGTGATGCAATTTTTAAAGTTATTGATCGAATTGCTGTTAATCCGTTTGCCTTTAAAGAATGCGAAGAGCTGGCAACAAAAACCAAGATTTATCGAAAAGCAACTTGTCTTTCGTGGCTTATTATTTATAAAATTGCAGCACCGGAAATTATAATTTTAGGCATCATTCATAGCTCACGCAAGCCAGCAAATTTAAAAGCGCTGAAAAAATAAAATAGAAGTTTATTAATGAGCATTAATAAACTTCTAAAAAAAATGGTGAATGAAAAAATCATTCACCATTTACGTTTGACCATTTACCAAAACTATTTCAGCTTCGCAACCTGATCTTCAAAAAACTTTTTTGTATTAATAACATCATTCACATTATTATACCAATTGCTTTCCTGTTCTATTGAAAGCATTCCAACAAATCCTTGTCTTTTTAATTCAGCAAAAATTTCAGGAAATTTATTAATGCCTTTTCCAACCGCAGTATCTGCCGCATCTGTTTTATTAAACTCTTTAATGTCTTTTAAATGCACACCAAAAACATGCCCTTGTAATTTTTTCAAACACTCAACAGGATCAAGACCGTTGCGCGACCAGTGGCCAACATCAGCACATGAACCAATATTCGGATGGCCTACAGTGGCCGCCAATACTGAATCCGGCGACCAATACATATTTGGTTTCGGATGATCATGAATGGCAACTTTAATTCCATAAACGCCAGCCAAACTATCCACCTGGTTCCATTGACTTTTTATAGGTTCGGCAGTTATATAACTTAAACCAAATTCTTTTGCGAGGTCAAAATATTTTTTCCATTCAGCAATATCTTGAGGAACAATAACGCCCATCGCAACAATGCTTATTCCTTTTTGCTGCAAGAGTTTTTTAATTTTTGCTTTGCTTGAGTCAGACATAGAAATACCAAATTCATCTTTCATGCCACCACCTAAAGGCTGGCCAGGAAAAGCCTCAATATATTTTACGCCGGCACTGTCCACTTTATCAAGCGCAGTTACAAAAGGAAAATAATGAAACGTCCACATTTGCACGCCGAGTTTCCAACTCTTTGTTACATCAACAGAATCTTTTTTAGAATCATCCGCAGGCGCTGTTGGCGTGTTGCCGCAACTCGCAAAAAATAAAATCACTGAAAGAAAAAACAAAGAACATAAAACCAATTTTTTCATATCGCAAATTTTGTTTGATGAAGAAAATATGAATAAGCGATGAAGTTAATTAATAATCGTGAACGGTCAATGGTGAATAGTGAATGATGAATGGTGAAATTTTTTCTGATATTTTTTTATTAATAATAATTTACTTTGCCATTCCTATTTTAATAACCAATAACCAATAACCAATAACCAATAACCAATAACCAATAACCAATAACCAATAACCAATAACTAATAACTCACCAATTCACCATTCACTATTCACGCCTACATTTGCAGCATGAAAAAAATTATTTTCTTAATAATAATTTCAACTACTTCCAAACATTTTTCTATTGCACAAACTAAATGTGAAGACATTTACAGCGATTTTGTTTTGTACCAGAAAAGAGTTTCGATGGAAAAAGACTTGCACGAAAGAATAATTGCAAAAACTTTTTCCATGCCGCTTGATAGCAATTCTGAATATAAATATGAACTGGCGTGCTCTGCTATTTCTCAATTTCTTTTTATTAATAATGATATTGAAAAAGCTTTTGAAAAATTATTTTTCAAATATGATTCGCTGGAATATGACACAAAAAAATCTTTTCTCGAAGCATTGTATGCAGTTGAACAAAAAAAATATTTTATTAATGTGCAGCAAATATTAATGAAAGAAAATGATCCAAAATTATTTTCAATGTGTGCTGTTTATTTATATCGCGCAGATACAAGTGCAGACAATTGCAATGCAATAAAAATAAAAATGGTTGAAAATTTTCCAGGTTATGATTCATTAATAATTTTAAATGAATTACAAAATTACCTGAGTTATCATTCATCATTAATGCATCAGAAAACGCCGGATATTGTTCAATTTTTTTCTTATCAAAAAAATATTAATCAAAAAATAATTTATTCGTTTCAACGCTGGAACCGCGACTACGCCGGATTAGCGGTCGTTCAAAATGCGGATGGCAATTTTGTAAAAGATGCAAGCGGACGATTATTAATATTTGAACAACTCGCAAGATCAGGATCCGATCTTCCATATTTTATAACGAACGGAAGTACGCCGCAAGGAATTTATAGCATTCAGGGAACAAATGTTGCACACAATAATTTTATCGGGCCAACGCCAAACATTCAATTAATAATGCCATTTGAAAATACATGGAAAAAATATTTTCATGCAGATACAGATTCGATCTTTGATTCATTAATGTTATATAAAAAATTACTGCCGCCGTCTTGGAAAAATTATGAACCAATGATGGAAGCATGGAACGCAGGAAAAATTGGCCGCACAGAAATTATTGCACACGGCACTGCACTCGATCCTGAATATTTTAAAGACAAACCTTTTTATCCCTTAACACCAACACTTGGTTGCTTATGTGCCAAAGAACTCTGGAATCCAACAACGGGAAGGCTTTTGGTGAGTGAGCAATTTAATTTGGTAAGTGCTTTTCAATCAACAACAGGAAATAAAGGTTTTTTATTTGTTATTAATATTGATGATCAACAAAAAGCTGTAAGCAGAATTGAAGTTGAAAATTTTGTAAAAAAATTTGAAGCGTTAAAATAAAATCTTGAATAAAAATTTATTTATCCAAAAGGTCTATAAATAATTCATCCAGTTGTTTGCATAAATTTTCTTTGGAGTAAGTTGTTTGCGCAACTCTTTTAGCTTCTTCCAAAATGCTTTCCAGCAGCGGGTTTGCGGCCATTGCAATTAATTGTTTGCAAAATCCGTCTTCATCATTAATATTAAATAAATATCCGAGTTCACCATTTTTTAAAATTTCTTTTGTGCCATCTTTATTCGTTCCAATTACCGGGCAGCCGCTTGCCATTGCTTCAATGGTTACCATTCCAAATGGCTCGCCTTTTGAAGCCATTGCAAAAACATCAACTGCTTTATAAAAAATGGTTACATCATTATTAAAAGGACGGAAATGAATATTATTTTCTAAGTGAAATTCTTTTATTGATGATTGCAGCAAATCATTATAATCATCTTTTAAACCAATTGTTTTATTTCCCATTATCAGCAATTCATAATTCAATCCATAATCATTTTTTAAACGATGAATACATTTGATTAAAAAATCCTGTCCTTTCTCAGGATCCAATCTTCCAATCACGCCGATTATTTTTGCGTTTTCGTTTAATTGCAAAATCTTTCTTGCTTCATTTTTCGTGAGTGGATTATTTAAAAATTTATCCGCTTCAATGCACAATGGAATTACTTTTATTTTTTCTTCATTCACTCTTGTCATTAATAAAGTTTCTTCTTTTAAATATTGTAATGGGCTTATCCAAATATCTACCATATTGTAACGAAGTGTGTGAATGAAATCGCGTTTATTAACACCAACTTTCATTTGCTGCTGGTAAACAATTTTTAATTTTTTATTAATAAATCTTTTATAAAATGAAGCCGCAGGAATGTCTTTGCTTAATGCTGTAAAAAAAAGTTGTTGTTCATCTTTTTTCAGCCAATTTTTTATTGCACTGATTTTTTTCAATTTCATGAAACGACCGCCGGTTATGGTTTGTATGTCGTCGCAATAATCATTTGCAACTTTATGCATTTGTGAACCTTCTAATAAAAGCATGCTCACTTTCCAGCCATATTCTTTTAACCACAATGCAAGTTTTAAGGTGTTTAATTCCAATCCGCCAAAGCCAACAGATATGCATGAAATATTTATTTTCTTATCATTCATTTATATAAAAATTGTTCAACTAAATTATTATTAATGAAAAAATTTTATTCTTATTAAAAATACAAATGCCTTGCTGATTGCAAGGCATTTTTCAAAAAACGTTTTCAAATATTATTTTACTAATTAGTTTTTAAAAAGGTAAGTCATCCATTGGTTCAGTAATTTCGCTGGCCTGCGGAATGTTGTTTGAAACCGAAGCCGATTGTGAACTATAGCTGCTTTCAGCATTTGACGGGCCTGAATAATCGCCGCTTGATTTGCTGCCAAGTAATTGCACACTTGCAACACGAAGCGTTAATGAAACACCAGTTGTTCCATCATTTTTTGGATAGGTTCTTACCTCAGGCGTTCCTTCAGCATACACCTGCGTTCCTTTTTTTAAGTAAGGAGCAATGCCCGTGCGGTCTGTCCAGTATGCGCAATCAACCCAAATGGTTTTATCTTTTTGATTGCCTTGTGCATCTTTAAATTTTTCTGTGTGAGCCACATTAAAATTGATGACATTTTTTCCATTCACGGTGTTTGTAACGCAGTCTTTGCCAAGGTTGCCGATTACCTGTAACTTAATCATAACTTAAAAATTTAGCTTCGTACTTAATATTGTTTGAAAGAGCAATTTAAGGGATTAATAAATTGAAGCAATGCCCGTTTGTACGCAATTTTTGCACTTATTAATAACCAAAACCGCGTTCATTCTTTCTGCAAATTTTTGTGTAAATTTGCCGTTTGAAATTTTTTAAATTATGAGCCGTAAAGGAAAAGTTTTGGTGGCAATGAGCGGCGGTATTGATAGTACCGTGACGGCACTTATGCTCCACGACGAAGGTTATGAAGTGGTTGGCATCACCATGAAAACATGGGATTATGCAACTGCCGGGCCAACAAAAAAAGAAACAGGCTGCTGCAATTTGGATAGTTTTAATGATGCAAGAATGGCTGCGGTGCAACATGGCTTTCCACATTTTGTGCTGGATATCCGTGAGGAGTTTGGTGGTTTTGTAATAGAAAATTTTGTGGATGAATATTTGGCCGGAAGAACGCCAAACCCTTGTGTAATGTGCAACACGCACATTAAATGGCGCGCATTATTAAAAAGAGCCGACGCACTTGATTGCGAATTTATTGCAACCGGCCATTATGGAAATATTAATCATAATATAGAAAACGATCGCTATTATATAAGCCGCGGCATTGATGAATTGAAAGATCAGAGTTATGTACTATGGGGTTTGCAGCAGGATTTATTAAAACGCACAATGTTGCCTTTGGGAAATTATCGCAAACCGCAAATTCGCCAAATGGCGATTGATTACGGATATCCTGAACTGGCGAAGAAAAATGAGAGTTATGAAATTTGTTTTGTTCCTGATAATGATTACCGTGGTTTTTTAAAAAGAAAAGTAAACGGGCTGGAAGAAAAAGTTGCCGGCGGTTTTTTTGTTGATAAAAATGGAATGATAATCGGCAAACATAAAGGTTATCCTTTTTATACAATTGGCCAGCGCAAAGGATTAGATATCGCTTTTGGCAAACCAGTTTATGTTACAAGTATTAATCCCGATTCAAACACTGTTGTGCTTGGAGATGAAAGTGATTTGGAGCAAAATGAAATGATTGTTGGCAAACTGAACATGATGAAGTACGATACCATAACGCCGAGAATGGAAGCTGTTACAAAAATCCGCTATAAAGACAAAGGAAGCCTAAGCAATATTTATCCTGTCAATAATACCATCAGCGTTCGCTTTTATGAAAATGCAAAAAGTATTGCGCCAGGGCAAAGTGCCGTTTTTTATGAAGGCGATGATGTAATTGGCGGCGGCATTATTCAAAAAGGGCAATTGGTTGCGGGTTAATACATCGTTGGCCGATGAGCGATGTTCGTTGACTAAATTGAAAAAAAGATCTTATTAATAGTCGGCCAACAACAATCGATCAACGATCATCGATAAACATTTCCGCTCAAAATTTTCCAGCAATAAATCAGCTCGTTTTTACGTTACCCAACGGGAAGTTTGTGCTTCCTGGTTTTTATTTCTATTTTACCAACAAGAATTTATTAATAACAACGTTTAATCCAACAACAATATTTCAACTAATTGCCCGGCATGAAAAAATTGCATTTACTTTTTATTGTTTCTATTTTATTAATAATTGCTGCGAGCTGTAAAAAAACTTACAACACACCGGCAGCTTCCATTCAGCCAACTGATTATTTGCAATTGCAAGTTGGCAAATATGTTACGTACCGTTTGGATTCATTACAGTTTACAAATTTTGGAACGCAGGATACGATTGTTAGTTACCAGGCAAAAGATGTTATCGATGCCGCAATAACTGATAATCTCGGAAGGCCAAGCTGGCGTGTGATTCGCTATTTAAGCGACACCACAGGAACTGCTGATTGGGTGCCGGATATAACTTACATCGTGACAGCAACAAAACAAGATGTGGAAGTTGTAGAAAATAATTTGCGTTATATAAAATTGGTTTATCCTGTAAGCAATGGTTATAACTGGGCCGGCAATTCATATATAGATGCTACGTCAGATACATTTAATGTGGTGACTTATTTATATGGCTGGAATTATACTTACAACAATGTTGCGAAGCCTTTTACTGTGCTGAGCGGAACTGTTGACAGCACAATAACAGTTATACAACAACCCGACATGACGATTGGAGATTTTAGCAATCCAACACAATTTAGTGAGCGCGATTATAGTACGGAAGTTTATGGAAAAGGCATTGGCCTTATTTATAAATCGTTTCTTCACCAGGAATTTCAGCCACCAAATGGCGCAACTTCTGTCGGTTCTACTTCCGGTTACGGGCTTACGCTCAATATGATTGATCACAATTGATGTAACCGATCCTGCATTTTTTTATTTATAAAAATTTTGTAAAAAGATTTTATTCCTTATTAATAAATTTCGCTGCAAACATAGAATCAGCCTTAATTTCATAACCTTTCAGCAATTCCATTTTTTCCAATTGCAAACTGAAATTTTGCAAAATGAAATCAATTATATTTTCATTTTCTTTTTTAAAAACTGAACAGGTTATATAAATTAAACTTCCATTTTTATTTAACCGAGGAATAATATTTGAAAGAATTTTTTTCTGCAATTCACTGTAACGATCAATTTCTTTTTCATTAAAAAAAGATAAAGCTTCAGGCGTTCTGCTCCACGTTCCGCTTCCGCTGCATGGAACGTCGGCGATTATTAAATCATATTTTTCAGTTGAAAGTTGACGGTTAATAGTTGACAGATCTTCAACAAAACTTTTATATTTTTTTATGCCCGCTTCACTAAAACGTTTTTTTAAATTAATAAGGATGGATTCGCGTATATCTGAAACTGTCAAATCAATTTTTGGATTAACGTCGTATAACATAATTGATTTTCCACCGCTTGCCGCGCAGCAATCCCACGCTTTTATAGTTAATGATTTTGAGTTTTCAGTTGGCAAAAAATTTTGAATTTGTTGTGAACTGTAATCTTGTACAACCACTTCTTTATTAATATTTATAACCGCATCAATTTTTGTGGCGTTGTTTAATGCAATGCAACTAATATTAATTGGGTTGAAATTTATTAATGCATCATTTAATTTTTGTTTTACGATTGCTTCATTTCCCGGGCGGATTCTTAAAAATAAATCTGGTTGAATTAAAAACGATGCCGCAAATTTTTGTTGATCAATTTCTCCACTCAATTGTTCTTTCCAGGGAAAAATGTTTTTAATTAATAATGGATAATTGATAATTAATAATTTTTCCTCAATTGGCTTATTAATATTTTCATTCCATTCTGGTTTAAAATAATTCAGCAATTCATTATTATTATTTTTGCAAAGAAATAATCCAACTAATATTTTTTCTTCCATTTTTATTTCTTCCAAAGTTTTTCCCAAACGATAATAACAGTAAACCAATTCGCTTACCTGTTTGCGATCTTTTGATCCCATTTGTTTATTTTCCCGGAAAAAATTTTTTAACCAGTTATGCAAAGGCATTTCTCCTTTAAAAGCATTAATAATATTAACAGCATAACGCAATTGGTTATCAAACTTCATGAAAAAAATAAATATGAAATGAGAAATATGAAATACGAAATAAATTCAAAATAATAAGTACGAACAAAAAAAATACGAAATACAAATTGTGTTTAATACACTTCGTATTTCGTACTTCAAATTTCGTATTATAATCAGAGTTCCAGCAAAGCCTTTACCGGATCTTTTCCAAACAATAATAAATCAGGATTTTCCAGCAACTCTTTTACACGCACTAAAAAACTTACTGATTCTCTTCCATCAATAATTCTATGATCATAACTTACCGCCAAATACATCATTGGCCTGATAACGATTTGCCCGTTTACAACAACCGCACGATCTTCAATTTTATGCATTCCCAAAATCGCAGATTGCGGAATATTAATAATCGGCGTGCTCATTAATGAGCCAAAAACGCCGCCATTTGTAATGGTAAAAGTTCCGCCCTGCATTTCTTCCATGCTCAGTTTATTATCGCGCGCTTTTGTGGCAAGTGCAACAACTGTTTTTTCAATTTCAGCCATGCTCAAACTTTCTGCATTGCGGATAACAGGAACAACCAAACCTTTCGGCGCCGAAACTGCAATAGAAATATCACAGTAATCATGATAAATAATTTCATCGCCATCAATGTATGCATTAACAGCCGGCCATTCCTGCAAAGCGTAGCAAACTGCCTTTGTAAAAAAACTCATGAAGCCGAGATTAACGCCATGCTTTTCTTTAAACTTGTCTTTATATTTTGTGCGCAAACCCATTATGCTGCTCATGTCCACTTCATTAAAAGTAGTAAGCATTGCTGTGGTGTTCTTCGCTTCCACCAACCTGCGGGAAACTGTTTTGCGCAGGTTGCTCATTTTTTCTTTGCGTGCATCGCGGCCAAATAAAGGTTTGCCCGGCGTTCTCCCGGGATTTGTAAGCGCATCAATCACATCATGTTTCAAAATACGTCCATTACTTCCGGATGGTGTTATTGATGATGTATCAATTTTTTTATCAGAAATAATTGCCGCCGCAACCGGCGATGCTTTCACTTCATTAACTGATTGTGCAACTGGTTTTACTTCTTGTGCCTTGGGACTTGGCGCTTGTTCCTTCACACTTGTTTCTTGAACCTTGCTACTTGCTTCCTGTGCCTTCGCCTCAGGTTTGGCGGCAGTTTCATCAATTTGTGCAACTATGTCGCCAATTTTTAAAGTATCGTTTTCTTTGCCGATAGTTTTTAAAATTCCCGCTTTTTCGGCATTCACTTCAAAGGTTGCTTTTTCACTTTCCAGTTCTGCAATCACTTCATCGCGGTTTACATAATCGCCATCTTTTTTCAGCCATTTTATTAATGTCACTTCGCTTATAGATTCGCCAACTGTTGGAACTTTAATATCAATCATTGTTATGTACGATTTATGATTTTAGATGTACGATGTTTTAATTTTTATTATTCATTTTCACATTACCACACTTTCAAATTTTCACAATTATTACTGCCCGATCTTTTAGTTCTTTAATCATCATCTGTTGCGTCGCACACTTGTACTTTTGTTCTTTATTCAGCGCTGTTTTTTTGTTCGCAACAAACTTTTAATAATAAATTTTTTTTACTACAAAGTGCACAAAGATTAAACACAAAGTTGCACAAAGAATAAAATATAATTAATCTTCAAATCCACGTTACCAATTGCTCATTAATAAACCAATGTACAAGGGTGCGACGCCAATGAAGCTTAATTTATATTCAAATGTTCAGTACAAAAAAAGTTGGCCGTTGACAGATGGCCGATGGCCGATCTTATTCAAACACCAAACTTCATTTTTATTTTTACTTTTTATTTTTTCCTTTTTACTTTCTATCAAATCGAGCTATTCAGCCATTTTAAAATTCACACATTAAATCGTAAACGCTGTTTCGATAATTTCTGACTGCTCCTGTTTGTGCACTTTGTTATAACCGGTTGCCGTTGCAGCACTTGGCTGGCGGCTGATAAATCCGTAATTAATGCTCTTTAAATTCATTTGCAAGAATGAAGCTGCGCCCATGTTCAGCGGCTCTTCCTGCACCCAAAACCAGGTGGCTTTATTGTATTTCGCAGCCAACGTTTCCAATTGGTTGAAAGGCAGCGGGTACAATTGTTCCAACCTTATAATAGCAACATCTTTAATATTGTCCTTCAATTGGCGCTCTGCCAAATCAAAATAAATTTTGCCGGTGCAGAACAAAACTTTTTTCACTTTCGAAGCATCTTCTACAAACACATCGTCAATCACTTCTTTAAAAGTTCCGCTGGTAAAATCTTCAACTTTTGAATATGTTCCGGGATAGCGCAAATTAGCTTTCGGAGAAAAATTTATTAATGGTTTGCGAAACGGCCACGCCAACTGCCTGCGAAATGCATGAAATAAATTGGCCGCAGTTGTAATGTTGGTAACAATCATATTTAACTCGGCACACATTTGTAAAAAACGTTCCATGCGGCCGCTGCTGTGTTCAGGACCCTGGCCTTCATAACCGTGCGGAAGCAACATTACCAAACCGTTCATGCGTTGCCATTTTTGCTCGCCTGCGGCGATGAACTGATCAATCATTGTTTGCGCGCCATTGCTGAAATCGCCAAACTGCGCTTCCCACAAAACAAGTGCACTTGGGTTTGCCATTGCATAACCATATTCAAAACCAAGTACGGCAAATTCACTTAATAAAGAATTATAAATCCTGAATTTATTTTGCGCCCCGGGAATACGGCTTAAGCGGTTGTATGGTTCATCATTATCTTCATCACGCAACACGGCATGGCGATGAGAAAAAGTTCCGCGGCGAACATCCTGTCCGCTCATGCGCACATCATTTCCATCTATTAATAAACTTCCGTAAGCGAGTAATTCACCTGTTGCCCAATCTACTTTTCCTTCATCGTTTAATAATTTAATTTTATCCTGTAAAATTTTTTCTACCTTTTTTAAGGGTTTAAAATTTTCGGGCCAAATCATTAATGCATCAAATATTTTTTTGAAATCTTCTTTACTTATTGCTGTTGCAGGCGATTGATTGAAATCTTCCAAAGTCGCTCTGCGCAAGCTTTTCCACCACAATTCCGGTTGCTGGTAAGAATAAGGTAAAGGTTTTTGTTTTACTTCATCCAAACGTTCCTGCAAATCTTCCCAGAATTTTTTCTCCATTCCTTTTGCCAATTCTTTTGCATCCGCTTCGCCATGTTCAATTAAATATTGCGTATACACTTCGCGCGGGTTTGGATGCTGATCTATTAATGCATACAAATGCGGTTGTGTAAATTTCGGATCATCGCCTTCGTTATGTCCGTGACGGCGATAACAAACCATATCAATAAAAATATCGCAATTAAATTCCTGGCGATAACGTGTTGCAATTTCAGCACATTTTACAACAGCTTCGGCATCATCTCCATTAACATGCAAAACCGGCGCGTGAATAACTGCAGCGAGTGAAGTACAATAATCAGAGCTTCGTGCATCATCAAAATCTGTTGTAAAACCAATCTGGTTATTAATAACAAAATGAATTGTTCCGCCGGTATAATATCCAGCGAGATTGCTCATTTGTATTACTTCATAAACAATTCCCTGGCCTGCAACTGAAGCATCGCCATGTATTAATATAGGCAAAATTTTATCGTAATCACTTTCATACAACACATCTGCTTTGGCACGTGAAAAGCCCACCACAACCGGATCTACCGCTTCCAAATGCGAAGGGTTCGGCATTAATTTTAAATGAATTGTTTTATCAGAAGGCGTTTGCAATTCGCTGCCATAACCCATGTGATATTTCACATCGCCGCTGCCCATTGTTTGATCGAGCTTTGCAGTTCCTTCAAACTCACTGAAAATTTGTTCATAGGTTTTGCCCATAATATTCGCGAGAATATTTAAGCGGCCACGGTGCGCCATTCCAATTACTACTTCCTGCACGCCACCATCTGCAGCGGTATTAATAATTGCATCCAGCGCGGGAATGGTTGTTTCGCCACCTTCCAGCGAAAATCTTTTTTGGCCAATATATTTTGTATGTAAAAATTTTTCAAACATCACACCTTCGTTCAACTTTTCGAGGATGCGTTTTTTCTTATCCAATGAAAGTGGCGTAAGAAATTTTTTCTCCATTTCTGTTGTGAGCCAATCAATTTTTTTCTGATCGCTGATGTATTTAAATTCTATCCCAATATGATCGGCATAACATTGCTGAAGATGTTCTAAAATATTTTTTAATGTAGTTGTGCCAAGGCCAATTAAATTTCCAGCATAAAAATTTTTATTCAAATCTTCATCAGTAAATCCAAAAAAAGATAACTCTAAATTTGCGCCGCGATCTTTGCGTGGGCGAATCGGATTTGTTTTGGCAATTAAATGGCCTTTATTTCTATAACCCAAAATCAAACGATATGCGCCCAATTCTTTTTTCCAATCAACGCCATCAGTGGTTTTGAATGAAGTTTCCGGAGCTTTTGTGGCAACAGCACTGCCATTTCCGTTGGTGCTATTTTTTGTTTGCGTAAGCGCAAAATCAAACCCTTCAAAAAATTTTTTAAATTCAGGATCTACACTTTCAGGGTTTTGCGTAAAATCCTGGTACAAATGTTCTATAAATGCGGGTGACGAGTTAGTAACGAACTGAAAATCTTTCATGGAAAACAAGCTTTAAAATAGGGACACAAATATCGGTGAAATTCCGCACAGATAACGGGCATTTTGTAATAACATCGGGTTAATGAGCATTTTAGCGTTGGATTCTTGCCAAATTTTTCTAAAATTTCTTCTCATTAATAACGCGATATTTGAATTAATAATCTGTTTTTTAAAATTTGATACATATTATTTTGGAATTCCGGCAACTCGCGCTTACCTTTGCCGTCCTAAAATTTCGAGTTCATGGCAAATCATAAGGCAACCAAAAAAGATGTGCGTCAGGCTAATAAACGCAGAGATCGCAACCGTTATTATGGCAAAACAACCCGTAATGCAATACGCGATTTGCGTGTAATTAAAATGCAGAAAGAAGGCGCTGATAAATTGCCTGAAGTTGAATCTCAAATTGATAAACTTGCAAAAAAAGGCATTATCCATAAAAATAAAGCTGCTAATTTAAAAAGCAAATTGGCAAGAAAAATTAATGCTTTAGCTAAATAATTTTTTTATAAAAATATTAAAAGGCGTTCCAGAATAATGGAGCGCCTTTTTTATTTTCGGTGCAGAATAAATAATTTGTAAAAAAATCCACATTAATAAATCATTCCTGATAAATTTTTTATGCTAAAACTATCACTACTTTTTTATTTAATAATTCCTTCATTTATTTTTTGCCAGCAAACAACTTTTGAAAAATCGAACGGAACAGAAACGGCAACTTTTTTTGATTGCATAAATTATTACAAAGCATTAGAAAAAGCTTCCGCAAAAATTTCTATTAAAGAAATGGGAATGAGCGATGCAGGTTATCCGTATGATGTTGTGCTATATTCCAACGATGGAAAATTCGATCCAACCGTTTGGCACCAGCAACATAAAATTGTTATTCTTATTAATAACGGAATTCATCCCGGCGAGCCTGATGGCGTTGATGCGTGCATGATGTTGTTGAGAGATTTGAATGATGGTAAAATAAAAATGCCTGATAATGTTGTGCTTGCCGTTATTCCATTATACAATATTGGCGGAGCTTTAAACAGAAATTCTTTTTCAAGAGTAAATCAAAATGGGCCAAAAAGTTTTGGCTTCCGTGGCAACGCGCAAAACCTTGATTTGAACCGCGACTTTACGAAAAGCGATTCGAGAAATGCACATGCGTTTGCAACAATTTTTCATTGGTTAAATCCCGATATTCAAACAGACAATCACGTAAGTGACGGCGCAGATTACCAGCATACAATGACATTAATAACCACGCAATGGAATAAACTTGGCGGCGAGTTGGGAAAATTTGTGCATGATGTTTTCGATCCTGCATTGTATAAATCCATGGAGAAAAAAGGCTGGCCAATGTGCCCGTATGTAAATTTTGAAGATGGCAATCCTGAAAAAGGCTGGGACGAATTTTACGATCCTCCGCGCTATTCAAGTGGTTATGCTGCGTTGTTTAATACCATTTCTTTTATTCCAGAAACGCACATGCTAAAACCTTTTAAAGATCGTGTTTTATCAACGTATGCATTAATGCAATCGATGATTGAGCAAGCTTCCATTCATGCAAATGAAATTATTGAAAAAAGAAAACAAAATTTTTACGATAATAAAAATCAAACTGAATTTGCTTTGAACTGGAAAACAGATTCGTCAAAATATGATTCCATTTTATTCAGAGGTTATGAACCTGCAAAAAAAATAAGCGAAGTAACAGGATTGGAACGCATGTATTACGATCATACAAAACCGTTTCAAAAAGAAGTAAAGTATTACGATTATTTTTCTGGTTTTGATTCTGTAAAAATTCCGCAGGCATATATAATTCCGCAAGGCTGGCATGATGTGATTGATTTGCTAAAACTGAACGGCATTGAAATGAAACAGCTTATTAAGGATTCCATTATTAATGTGCAAGCATATCATATAAGCGATTATAAATCTTATCCGCGCGCGTATGAAAAACATCATAAAAATTTTGATGTAAAAGTTTCAGCTTCGAATCAGTCTATACAATTTTTAAAAGGCGATTATATTATTTCAACCAATCAAACCAACAAACGATTTTTAATAGAAATGTTGGAACCAACAGGAGATGATTCTTATTTTTCCTGGAATTTTTTTGATGCTATTCTTCAACAAAAAGAAAGTTACAGCGATTATCGTTGGGAAGATATTGCAGCCGATTATTTAAGAAAAAATCCTGAATTAAAAACAAAACTGGAAGAGAAAAAAAATAACGACAGCACATTTCGAAAAAATTCGAACGCACAATTGAACTTTGTCTACAAAAATTCTCCATATTATGAACCAGCACATTTAAGATATCCTGTTTTCAGGATTTTATAACTTTATTATAAACTCTAATTACTATTTTTGTTTTCACGTTAATCATTTGTTTCAACCCTTCGCAAAATCAATAATGCAGCTTGTTTTTATTATTGATTTTATAAAAAAAATTCATGCATCTGCATTAATAAAAAGGTTGCTGTTTTAGCTGCCTTTTTTTATCAGTTTGAAACAAAAATGTTTATTCCAAAACCGTTCCCGCTTTTTATTAAAAAATTATTTGCATAAGTATCTTATATAAACCTGAAAGTTTGAAAAAAGAAAACCGTTTATCCAGATCCAGTCTTATCGTTATTGCAATTTGCCTTATTGTTTTGGCTGCAATTTGCCTGCTAAATTTTTTGAATTTAAAAAACATTAATACCCTTCAAAATTCTTACGCGAGTTTAACCAAAGAAGATTCCGGGATTATTATTTTGCATAAAAGCAATGCAGATCTTAACAAAGCAGAAGATCATTACCGCATTTATATCAATTCCTGGGATACAACGGAGCGCAAATTATTTTTAGATAATATAGATTCTGCTATTAATGATTTGCAATTATTAAATAGCAACGACACAGATTTTTCAAAAAAAATTTACCAGGATGTTCAATTTAAATTAAGCATTTACAATTCCATTACCGAGCTAAAAAAAATGGTTGATATGTTTATACAAAGCCCGCTTTATTTTACGGGCAATGCGTATAAATATATGCCTGTAAAATTCGACAGGTTAAAAACTTCTTTCTTTAAAAATTATTTTTATCACGCAACGGATACTTCTGAATTGTCTTCGCAAAAAAAGAAAAAAGGTTTGTTTAGAAGAATCGGCGATGCGTTTATTAATAAAGATGAAGCATTAATGGAAAAGAAATTTAAAAAAGGAACCGCTGACGAAAAAATGAATGTAGATAGTTTGCAAAAACACGAACAGGATTCATTAATGAGCGGCTTATCTGAAAGAATAAAAAATTATTACACGCAATCTGCAAACAATCAATTTAACCTGCGCAAAGAGTTGAATGAAAAAGAAACGGAGTTGGCAGAAAAAAATATTACAATCGTTTCAGACATTGATAATAAAATAAATGAATTGCTTCAAATCGCAGTCGCAGCAAGGAATTCAGCGAAACAGGAATCTTTACAACGAGCACAAGATGCGCGCACGTCGCTTACAAGAATAAGTTTCTTTTCATTGCTTAGTATTATTGCATTAATAAGCCTGCTGATATATAATATTTACCGCACCAATAAATATGAAGAAGCAATAATAAATGCAAAAACAAGTGCTGAAAAACTGGCAACATTAAAGAGCCGTTTTTTAAGCAACATGAGCCACGAAATTCGATCTCCGCTTACAAGCATTATTGGTTTTACAGAACAGGTTTCGCAAAATGAAACCAATGAAAAAAACATTAAATACCTTGATGCTATAAAAGTTTCATCGGGCCATTTATTAAATACGGTGAATGATATTCTAGATTTTTCTAAACTTGATGCAGGAAAATTAAGGCTTATTAAAGAGCCGTTTTTATTGCAAAAAACAATTGATGAAGTTGCCTTTGCTTTTAGTTTGGAAGCGCGTAAAAAAAATATTTCAATCAATATAAAATCTTCGATAGCAAATAATTTTTGTGTAAACGGCGATGTGTTCCGCTTTAAACAAATTTTGTATAACCTGATAAGCAACGCTGTAAAATTTACTGATAATGGAAGTGTTGAAATTATTGCAGCAACAAATTCTATTAATAATAAATCTACAACAGCCACCATTTCTGTGCACGATACCGGCGTGGGAATTGCGCGCAACGAGCTTGATTTTATTTTCCAGGAATTTGCGCAAGCGTCATTAATAAAAAGGCCAGACTCGGTAAGATCAATAAAAGGAACTGGTTTAGGATTGCCAATTTGTAAAATGCTTACAGAATTACAAGGCGGCAATATAAAGGTAGAAAGCACGCCAGGCAAAGGTTCTGTGTTTACAGTAAACCTGCCTTATGAAATTTCATCCATTGAAAATTTAAAAACAAGCGATAAAAAAATAATAATAAACCCGGGGCAAAATAACACCAACAAAAAAATTCTTGTAATAGAAGACAATGAATTAAATGTTATGCTGATTACATTGTTGTTGGAAAGAATGGGTTATAATTTTGATGTGGCAACAGATGGCGAACAGGCATTGCAATTGTTTAAAGAAAAAAATTATTATTTGATTCTTACCGATATTAATATTCCAAAATTAACCGGCGTGCAAATAACAAATTTGGTTCGCAAAGATGCAGATTTGCAAAAAGCAACTGTGCCCATTATTGCATTAACTGCAGATGCAATCAGTGAAGATTTTGATGCCTATTATAAAGCAGGTATTAATAAAATTATTTTAAAACCTTTTAGAGAAAATGAATTTCGACAAGTGGTTGAAAATTATATGAATGTTGGATAAGATAAATTTTTCATTTTCAGTTGTATACTTTTTCAAAAAAAATGCATTCAGTCTCACTGATGTTGTATTAATAAAATAAAAGGATTCGATATATTTACAACATGAGAAAAATAATATCACCCGTTTTATTAATTGCATTTTTTGCAATATTTTTTATTAATAAAATTTCTGCGCAGCAAAAATTAGACAGCCTTTTACCCATACGCGGTTTTTGTATTGATGCGCCGCGGCCGGTTGGTTTAGATTCCTTTGTGAATTTTATTAATGAAGAACTTGCTCCGCGCAAAGTCAATACACTGTTGGTTTTGATAGATTACCGGTATGAATTTAAAAACCATCCGGAACTCACAGATAGTTTTGCATTATCAAATGCTGATGTAAAAAAAATAGTTGCAGCGTGCAAAAAAAATAACATCAGGTTAATTCCCCAAATCAATTTACTTGGCCATCAATCGTGGGCGAATAAAGTTGGAAAACTTTTGAAAGTATATCCTCAATTTGATGAAACACCATATATAAAAAACCCGGAAAAATATGTTTGGCCAAACGATGATAATTTGTATTGCAGAAGTTATTGCCCGCTAAATCCGGAGTTGCATAAAATACTTTTTTCAGTGATTGATGAATTGTGCGATGCATTTGAAAGCACTGCATTTCACGGTGGAATGGACGAAGTATTTTATATTGGCGATGATAAATGCAAACAATGTGCAGGAAAAAATAAAGCAGAATTATTTGCCGGAGAAGTAAAAGCAATTCATGATCATCTAGCAAAAAATGGAAAGGAATTATGGATTTGGGGCGATCGTTTACTGGATGGAAAAACAACCGGCCTTGGCGAATGGGAAGCAAGTTATAATGAAACATACCAGGCAATTGATATGATACCAAAAGACATCATGATTTGCGACTGGCATTATGAACGCGCAGATAAAACGGCGGTATATTTTGCAATGAAAGGTTTTCGTGTATTGACATGTCCGTGGAGAACGCCGTCAATAGCAGTTAACCAGGTAAATGATATGGTTTCATTCCGCGAACAATCAACGCCGGAAATGAAACCGCGCTTTGCAGGAATGATGGAAACAACATGGTCGCGCACTTCTTATTTTTTAAAAGGATATTATGAAGATGCGCAAAATACAAATGCAGTTGTAAAAGAAAATACTGCATGGAATTGTTTTCGTGTGATGTTTGACAGGATTGATAAATTGAAATAAAGAAATTATATTTTATTAATAAAGCCGCAGCAAAACACTGCGGCTTTTTATTTTTTATTGAACCACTTTAATAACTCCCGCGCCATTGTATGAATGATATTCTCCATTATACATTGCATCTGCACTTACCGGGCCCATTTTATAAATTCCCGGCGATACGGCGCGCACTGCATAGTAATACGTTTGCTTATTATTGCGTGCATCAACAAATAAATTAATCCTGTCATCGCGCACATCCATTGCAGTTGGCGCATTATCATTTTTTATCCAGTCCATTCCCGGAATATCTTTTGTGCGCGGGTTTTCAATTTCAAAACCTGCAGGCAACATGTCTGTGATAACAACATTATCAATATTTGTACTGTACGTTTTCTCCAAAGTTATTTGCACGATTATTAAATCATTTTGTTTAAAAGTATTTCCTGAAAGCAATTTTCCATAACGATCATAAAAACGTTTGCGCACTTTTAAATAATTATCTTCTTCTTTAAAAGCCCCGCTGGTGCTGATTCCTTCAGCTTCCCAATAATAATAAAGTTTTCCATTGCCTTTTGTTGCGATGTCAATATTTGTTCCTTTTAATTGTTGTGTTGTTAAATGAATATCTGCGCCATTCATTAATGCCACTGATTTTCCATTCACTTTTATATCAGCCGTTGCCGTTGATTTTGCAGCTTCTTTTGCAATTTTTCCCAAGGCAATAAAACTGAAAGCAAGTTCCTGCGTGCTGAACCAATAACGTTGTTTTAGTTTATCAGAAACATGTTTTGCCATTAATGGAATTTGCGCATTGTTCGGATCAACATCAACCAAAACATTTAAAGCAAGCGACTCATCACGGATATCAGAATAAAAACTTCCACCGGTTTGCGGCACAGATTCTTCACCAGCAAATTGCATTGGCAAAAATTGTTTGAAACTATTTTTATCGCCGGCCAATACATAAGCAGCCGATAATAAATATTTGCAATCCAAACTTAACAATGCCGGATTTGATTTATAATAATTCATCACGCTCACATTTGGCCTGCCGGAAAGTGCAAGCACATACAATCCATAGACAACTTCTTTCGGAACAATTTTTTTATTTTGATTTCTATTATAATAATAATTTATTGTTTCCCTGTTTTTTAATTTGTTATTAATATAACCAAGCATCGTTTCCATCAAACCCTTGTCCACATCATATCCTGCCTTTTGCGCTTCATATAAAAAATGTGCGGAATAAATTGTTGCCCACCAATTTTCTGTATCCTCATTATCCCATAATGTTACTGCGCCATTATACAATTGCCGCATTTTTATTTTACGGATCGCTTCCTGGATATTATAATTTGAAGTGGACATTAATGAAGATGATTTAGTCTGATGCATCATGTCAGCCATATCTCCATAATACAATTGCGGGAAAGCTGCAGATACAGTTTGCTCCGTGCAGCCATACGGATATTGGATTAAGATATTTAAATATTTACTCAACTCAATCGCAGGCGATCGGCTGACAGTTAATTTATAATCAACACTGCTTTCGATAAAATCATTTGTTGTTAAATTAATTGGTTGAGAAGATCCGCCATTTACAAAACCACTGCCAGTAATTTTTTGTAAACCAGCAGATGGCCTGACGCTGATTTCGGTTTCATCTGTAAATTTTTCATTTATACTATTTACTTCAACCATCACTTTTCCAACACCGATAACCGGCGGTGCAACAACGCGAAACACAACGCGGGATTCACTATTAGGCGACAAGCTTACAATTTGTTTATCACTTCCAACAATTTGTAATGAACCATTTACTTTTATTAATGCATCTGCAGTCGCAGATTTTGCAGTTGTGTTGGTTACCGTAATGGGAACCATCACTGTATCTTTCGGACTTAAAAAACGCGGCAACGCAGTGCTTAATACAATTGGATCGGCAACAGTCATTTTATCTTCCTTTGATCCAAAACTTTCATTTTTAAATGCAACGGCCATTAATCTTACTTCACCGGAAAATTGCGGGATATCAAATTCAAAATTTGCTTCGCCACTTGCATTTGCTTTTTTTATACCGCTCCAATATGAAACTATTTTGAAACGTTTTGCAGGCATTGGGTTTGCGCGTTTTTTCATATCAGCTTCCGCATCGCCGCCAGTGCTGCTTAAGCGCGATTTTATTTCGGGAAATATTAATGGATAAATATCATAACCATTTACTTCCAACGCGCGTTTTGTATAAAAATGATTGTATGGATCAGGCGTTTCAAAATCAGAAATTTGTAATACGCCATTATCAACAGCAGCCAATGTTACCATACTATTTGGCAATGCTTTTATTTTTATCAACTGATGTGTTTTTGATCGTACTGATTTTTTTGCAAAAATTTCAACAGGAATTTTGCGATCTTTTTCTTCCACTTTCACACTCATAAATCCATGCGCAACTGTTAATGGAATATCAGAAATATCATGCGGTTTAAATAAAGTTGCAGTAATATAAACGTTTGGAATATCATCAATATTTAATGGCAATTCTATCGATGCAGTTCTTTTATCCAAATCAATATATTGATAAGAAATCACTTTGTCAGTCTCCGTTGTTACTAACATGCGTCCGTTGAAAGGCGCTTTGAACAAGGCTTTCAGCTTATCGCCTGTGTAATAAGAAGATTTATCAAGGCTGATATCTATATTGCCTTCATTGTTTACTTCAAACGAAGTATTATCATTTCCCCATGAACCATAACTGTAAAAATGCTGGCTCACATAACTGTTTGCACCGGGAATAGAAACGCGTAATTCATAATCGCCCGGCGTGCGCGGAACAAAAGAATACTTTGTATTTTCTCCATTAATAACAACAGATGCAGAAGCAATTAATTTTTCCTGCTCTTGCGATTCATAACGAAAATAACTTCCACTTTTGCTAAGCACCGTTTTGTATTCGTGTTTTATCACTTCAACTTTTGCGGTGGTGTTGCTTAATAATTTTTCATGTTTATCCAATGCAATAATTGGAAATTGCGCAGGCTGGTTTAACGGATGGTACCAATAACCATCATCTGCAACTCCAAAGAAAATTGGTTGTGTAAAAATATCAACCGAAGTATTTCTGCTAACCGGCCTTCCGGTCTCATCAAACACTGTTGCATAAAAAGTTGCCTGTAGCAAGCCCATATTATTATACAAATCTTTCACTTCATATTTTTCTGTTGCATCACCTTTATCATCTGTCTTTCCTTCACGGACTATTTTATCAAAAAAAGAATTTTGATTGGCTAAACTAAAATTATAATTGTTGTATTTTTTTGGGTTGAATGTTTTTTGTTTTACTTGAATTTCACATTCATAATTTCTTCCCGCAGCAGGCGGGCCGAAAAAATTTACAGCATTAATATGCAATGAAGATAAATCCCCGGGAACGAGGAAATCCTTATCCAGCTTGGCTGTAACCTTAATGCGGTCAGGAACAAATTCTTCAATACGAAAAGATTGCGTACCTAATAAAACATCATTTGAAGTATATATTTCCAGCGAATAACTTCCGGTAATTGCTGCGGCATTAATGTCAACACTTCCATCAAGCGATCCTTCTTCATTTAAATTTTTACGAAACGATTTTAATTCTTTTCCGTTCGGCAATAAAAATTTCATCTTCACCGGAATATCACCAGGCGATTTCCATTGCCTGTCGCGAATAATAACTGCAAAATTTATTTTTTCTCCGGGACGGTAAATATCCCGCTCAGGATAAATGAATGCGTCCAAACCTGTGCTGTTGCTATGTTTGCCGCCAACTTCAAATCTTGATGTATTAACTTTTGTATTACTGAAAGGCAGATAATTAAAATCGTTTGCAGTTTTTGCAATCACCATTGCCGGGCGAAAACCTGCAAACTCTTTTCTTGAATAAGCAATTTCTGCAACGCCATCTGCATTGGTAGTTCCCATGCCCAGCACCTGATTATTCGCGCCATAAGCAATCATATTTATGCCAGCCATCGCATTTGCATTCTTAATAGAATTTGCAAATACTAAAATTTTTTCTTCGCCTTCTTTTGCAATCAAACCAATATCTGATAAAGAAATAAAACGGCTGTCACTCACCCAATAGTCTTTACCAGAGCGGATCACAACGTGATAGATGCCTTTGAAATCCGGCAACTTATCGGTTGCATTAAAATTAAACAAACGGCTGTTTCCATATTTTGGCAATGAGCGCGTATCAATTTCTTTTTCATAAATCACATCGCCCCATGTTGCATTTTCATCACCTGAATTATAATCGCCTTCTTCATTATTATCAGATGAATTATCCCTCGGCGTATAACCATATCGTTGCGCCGCAAGCAAATTATTTTCATAAATTTTTGAAACAATAATTTTTACTTTTTCTACATTAATAATTTTTACTTCAATATTTTGCAAGCCTTTGCTTGAGAGATAAACGCTTTTATTATTTGCAAAACTTATAGAAGGTTCAAGTTGCCCAAACGTAAGATTATTATCATAAGCTTCATGCAACACGCCACCAATGCGGCCTCGCAGGCCTTTCGCAATATCTATTTTATAACTTTTCGATACATCAAAATTGTCGCTGCGTATTACAAAACCATCGTCAGCAACTTCCACATTAAATTTTACGGCAGGTTCAATTTTTATTAATGAAGATAAATTTGCGGGCACAACCTGTTGGCTTGTTGAAATTTTTACAATGCCTGTTACGCCGTCATGCTCTGTTGAAATATCATTAATACGCAAAGTAAAAGGCGACGGAATAACAGATTGCGCTTCTGCTTTTTCTTTGCTTCCATTAATGCCGCCTTCAGGCAGCAAACCTTTGTCCACACTAATCTTCACGTCATAATCTTTATCTTCCATTTTTAAGTTTATTAATCGCAGCGAAATTTTATTGGCAGCAGATAATGTTTGTAAATTATAATTCACAACCTGGCCGCCAATTTCAATTTGTAATTTTTCTTTTAATAAATTCGGGTTAACAGGATAGTTAAAAAGCAAATCAATTTGCGGCAATGCTGTTGTGCTATTTTCATCAGGCAAAACCCACGTAATGTTTGTGTTATCCAAATGCAAATCGGGCGTATGAAAATTTATATTATCAGCATTACTTATTTTTCCAAACTTGCTGAATTGTAAAATATCGCTTTGCAAAGTTGCCTTATAATCTGTTGCAGGCATTAATGGTTTTGCAGGAGAAAACACCAATTCATCATTGTGTTCCCACCGAAATTTTCCTGCAATTTTGGGTTCAAAAGAAATGTATGCTGACGAATCCCAACGGTTCAATAATGAATCGTTTATTAATGATTTATCAAAACGGAAAACTAAATTCCCCAATGTTGGGATTTCATCTTTTGCATTTGTATAATCGAGGCTGACGGTGCTGCGGTTACAAGCAGCTATAAAAATTATCCCGATAAAAACCAGGATTGAAAATAATTTATTACGCATAAAACGGCCGGGTTGAAGAGTTTTGAAAAGTGCTGTTAAAGTACAAAAAGGAATTAAAATAATTACACTGTTCTCTTGCAAACAAATAAGAAAACCAGAATTTAGTGCAGTGAAAAGCTAAGGAGGATGATTTGATGAAGCCATAAACTTGCAAAAAAATTGCAAACGAAAATTACACAACAAGCAAATGCTTTTGCAAATATTTGGAGATAAGGATTTGTTAATTCAATAAAACACGCGCCAGTCAATGGTTTCAGAGCACCGATATTTATACCTGAATTAAAAAATGAAAATTAATAAACAACATATCAAATCATTTTCAAAAAGATTATTAATAACAGCCGTTATTATTTTCCTTGTGTTTTTATTATTAAACAAACTATTTCCTGTTCCTGATAACATAGAATATTCAACAATTGTAATGGATAATAAAGGCGAAGTTATTCATGCATACCTCACGAAAGATCAGCAATGGAGAATGAAAACGGAACTGAATGAAATTTCTCCGCTGCTTAAAAAAACAATTATTGAAAAAGAAGATAAATATTTTTATCACCATCCGGGAGTGAATGCTGTTGCGGTTTTCAGGGCTTTTGTAAAAAATATTTTTCGCTTAAAAAGAACATCAGGTGCATCAACAATCACAATGCAGGTTGCGCGTGCGCTGGAACCAAAACGAAGAACCTACGGAAATAAATTGATTGAAATGTTCCGCGCATTTCAACTGGAATGGAAATACAATAAAGACGAAATATTACAACTGTATTTAAATGTTGTCCCTTATGGCGGAAACGTTGAAGGCGTTAAATCCGCTTCCATCCTGTATTTCAAGAAAAAACCGGATCACTTATCACTCGCAGAAATTACTGCATTATCAATTATTCCTAACCGGCCTTCATCATTAATCATTGGAAAAAATAATGATTTAATTGTTAAAGAAAGAAATAGATGGTTGCTTGAATTTGCAAAAGAAAAAGTATTTACCCAAAAAGAAATTGAAGACGCATTGCATGAACCATTAACAGCAACGCGCGGAGTTGTCCCTGCTTTCATTCCACATCTTGCCTATAAATTAAAACAACAAGGCGACGATATTATCAAAACAAATATTGAAATAAACACGCAACGAAAAATTGAAAAATTAGTTGATGATTATGTGCACACTTTGTATTTAAAAAACATCCGCAACACGGCCGTAATTGTGATTGATAATTACACACATAAAGTGATAACGTACATTGGTTCTGCAAATTTTTATGATACAACAGATGGTGGACAAGTGAATGGCGCAGCTGCTATTCGCCAACCAGGCAGCACGCTGAAACCTTTGCTGTACGGGCTTTGCATTGATGAAGGTTTATTAACGCCAAAGATGATGATAACTGATGTTGCCATAAATTATTCCGGTTATGCGCCGGAAAATTATGATAAGAAATTTAATGGTTATGTAACGATGGAATATGCATTGGAACATTCCTTAAATATTCCCGCAGTAAAAAGTTTGAATGCATTGGGGAAAGATAAACTGATTCAAAAATTAGCATTGTGCGATTTTAACCAGATAAAAAAAGATCAGAATAAACTTGGATTATCAATGATACTTGGCGGTTGCGGATCAACATTAGAAGAATTAACAGGCATGTATTCGTTATTTGCAAACGATGGATTTTATATAAAACCATCTTATACGCAAGCAGATTCAAATCATAAAAAAACGCGGATACTTAGTACAGCAGCTACTTTCATGATTAATGAAACATTATCAAAAGTTAACCGGCCTGATTTTCCATTGAACTGGGAAAGCACAATGCACTTGCCAAAAATTGCATGGAAAACAGGTACGTCTTATGGCAAAAGAGATGCGTGGAGTATCGGTTACAATAAACATTACACTGTTGGAATTTGGATTGGAAATTTTTCTGCACTTGGCATTCCCGAACTGAGTGGCGCAAATGTTGCAACGCCATTACTCTTTAAAATTTTCAACACAATTGATTATAATAATGATGAATCATGGTTTGCACAACCTGAAGATTGTGATGCAAGAATTGTTTGTTCTGAAACTGGTTTGCCACCAAATGATCATTGCACAAATCTTATAACCGATTATTTTATTCCGATGGTTTCGCCTTCTGTTAAATGTAATAACCTGCAAGAGATAATGATTTCTCCTGATGAAAAAATTTCTTATTGTAAAAATTGCATGCCCCAAAATGGTTATAACAAAAAATGGTATAAAATAATTTCTCCCGAAATGCAGGCTTATTTTACGGAAAATAAAATTGCGTTTGAAAAAATTCCGCCACACAATCCTTATTGCGAAAAAATATTTAAAGATGGCGCGCCACTTATTACATCTCCCGCAAATAACAATGAATATCTGATTAATAAAAAAGATCCGGAACCATTGCAGCTAACGTGCAATGTTAGTAATGATGTAACCAAAGTTTATTGGTACATCAATAATAAATTTTATAAATCCTGCGAAGCAAAATCAAAACAATTTTTTATTCCGGAAGAAGGCCCGGTAAAAATTTCATGCACCGACGATAAAGGAAGAAACCGCGATATCATTATTAATGTGAAGTATGTGAATTTGTAAAAACTGTTTTCAATTTACTTTGCGCACACTTCCAACACCGCTCACATTTTGCTTTACTTCTGTTGCATTGCCTTTATATTTCACACTTCCAACGCCGCTTACCTGCGCATCAATTTTTACACTTGCAAATACTTCTGCACTTCCAACGCCGCTAACTTCTACCGTTGTATTTTCTGATAATAAATCAAAACAATGTGCGCTGCCTGCGCCGGTTAATACAATATTTACGTCTTTAGTTTGCCCATTCAAATACATTGATCCAACACCAGAAAGATCTGCAGATACTTTTGGAAAATCCAATTCCATCTTTATATCGCCGGCGCCACTTAAATTAAGTTCAAGTTCATTTGTGCCGGTAATTTTTTTCTCTGTATTAATATTGCTAACGCCTGAAAGCGAGATGCTGTGGTAGTTTGGCGATGTTACATACAATTCAATTTTATCAGTTGGGTCAAGATTAAAATGTTCGCGCTCGCCGATTATCAAATCATCACCTTCCTGTTTCACTTCAATGTATTCCATTAAATTTTCGTCGGCTTTTATTTCAATTGGTTTTATTTCTCCTTGCAGAATAATTACATTAATACCACCATGCACTTCCAAATTTTTGAAAGATGTAATATCTCTTTTATCCGTTTTTATATTGCCGTTTCCGCGAACATGTTTACCCATAAAATCGCGGCAGGAACTTAAAATAAAAAGTGGCGCTATTAACAACAAGAAATATTTTTTCATGATGATGAGTTTTTGAATTTGCAAAAGTTAAACATTTATCGTGAATGAAAAAACCAATCTTCACAAACGATGGTTTATAAATAAGATTTTATTAATAAACCATCCATATCAAAGCTTGCAAATATTTTTATTTCATGAAAATATTTTCATTAATAAAAATTGCGTTTATTAATGATTAAAAACTGCTTACTGGAAAATGCCAACTCTTTTTTACCTTCGCACGCATGATGGAAAAGATTCTGATTCTTGATTTCGGTTCGCAATACACGCAATTGATTGCGCGGGCCGTTCGCGAAGCAAATGTATTTTGCGAAATTATTCCCTTTAATAAAAAAATAAATTACGATTCTTCTTTAAAAGGCATCATACTTTCCGGTTCGCCGTTTTCTGTAAATGATGTGAATGCACCCGAAATTAATGTGGATGAAATGCATAAACATTTGCCCGTTCTTGGTATTTGTTATGGCGCGCAATTAACAGCAAAACAATTTGGCGGCCGCGTTGCAAACAGCAGCAAACGCGAGTATGGACGCGCGCAAATGCACAAACAAAAAGAAGATATTATATTAAATGATGTGAAAGAATTATCGCAGGTTTGGATGAGCCATGCAGATACAATTCTCGAATTGCCAGATGGCTTTGAAGTACTCGCAACAACGGAAAGTATTCCCTATGCTGCATTCAAAAAAAATGCGGATGAGTTTGCATTGTACTGTTTGCAGTTTCATCCGGAAGTTTATCATTCAACAGAAGGAAAAAAAATATTAAAAAACTTTTTGGTAAATATTTGCGGATGCTCGCAAAGCTGGACGCCCGCTCACTTTGTGAATGATACGGTTGCACAATTAAAGCAACAAATCGGCAACAGAAAAGTGATTATGGCATTAAGTGGCGGCGTGGATTCAACAGTTGCTGCCACATTAATACATAAAGCAATTGGCGACAGGTTGTTTGGGATTTTTGTTGACAATGGCGTGCTTCGCAAAAATGAATTTGAAGAAGTTTTAGAAACCTATAATAAAATCGGGCTGAATGTAAAAGGCGTTGATGCAAAGAAATTATTTTATACTGATTTTGCAGGCAAAACGGATCCGGAAGCAAAACGGAAAGTAATTGGAAAATTATTTATTGATGTGTTTCAGGATGAAGCAAAAAAAGTAGAAGGCATCGAGTTGCTTGGGCAAGGAACTATTTATCCTGATGTTATTGAAAGTGTTTCCGTGCACGGGCCATCGGTTACAATTAAATCGCATCATAATGTTGGCGGGCTTCCATCAAAAATGCATTTGGAATTGGTTGAGCCCTTACGTTTTTTATTTAAAGATGAAGTGCGCCGCGTTGGAAAAGAATTAGGAATTCCTGACACCATGTTACAACGCCATCCATTTCCCGGGCCAGGATTAGCAATAAGAATTTTGGGTGAAGTGACAGAAGAAAAAGTAGCGCTGTTACAACAGGCAGATTACATCTATATTAAAGGTTTAAAAGATCGCGGATTATATGATAGCGTGTGGCAGGCCGGAGCCATTTTATTGCCGGTAAAAAGCGTTGGCGTAATGGGCGATGAAAGAACGTATGAATTTACAATTGCATTGCGCGCCGTAACTTCTGTTGATGGAATGACTGCAGACTGGGCGCATTTGCCGTATGATTTTTTAGCAGACATTTCAAATGAAATTATTAATAATGTAAAAGGCATTAACCGCGTTGTGTACGATATCAGCAGCAAGCCGCCTGCAACCATTGAGTGGGAATAAAGTGCAGCACAGTGCCGGCAAAATGTGGTAAAATAGAAAGAGATCATTAATAACGCCAACAACTTATTCGCGCAATTAAAACGTTGTATGAAAAAAATTTGTCAATATTTTTTATCTTTTCTTGTATTAATAAATATTGCAAACGCGCAAACTGGCGCCGGCACTGCTTCTCATCGCATTGCTATTTTTGTTCCTTTATACCTTGATTCTGCTTTTGATGCAACCAACAATTATAAATTCGATAATAATTTTCCAAAAATTTTAAATCCCGGACTTGAGTTTTACGAAGGCGCGCAACTTGCTTTAGATTCTTTGCAAGCCGAAGGCGCTCATTTGGATGTACATATTTATGATACACGATCAAAGCAAAAAACAATTGCGCAAATAATTCGTGAAGATGATTTTCAAAAAACAGAATTAATAATCGGACATATTAATAATACTGATTTGCGCCAGCTTGCCGAAGTTGCTCTGCATAAAAACATTCCTTTTATTAATACAAATTTTCCGAATGATGGCGGCGTTACAAACAATGCAAATTTTGTTTTGCTCAACTCCACTTTAAAAACGCATTGCGAAGCCATCTACAAATATGCGCAAAAAAATTATGCGCTGTCGCACATTATTGTGTTGCAAAAAAATGGCGCGATTGAAACGAGGTTAAAAAATTATTTTATTGATGCAGAAAAAAACACATCATCTGTTCCTTTAAAATTGACTTATATAAATCTTACCGAACCGATTAATATCAAACAATTATTGCCGCAATTAGACAGCACCAAACAAAATATTTTTATCGCCGCAAGCCTCGATGAAAATTTTTCGAGGAACCTTTGTTTGCAATTGGCGCAGGTTGATAAAACTTATCCGATAACAATTATTGGCATGCCAACGTGGGACAATCTTATTGATTTTTCTGAACCGGAATACAATGGAATGGAAATTATTTACACAACACCTTTTTATATTAATCCAACCGATAATTTGGTAAAATCTATACAACAATATTTTAAAGACAAATTTTATTCGCGCCCGAGCGATATGGTTTTTCGCGGTTATGAAACTACTTTTCGTTTCGCAAAATTATTGATTGAACACGGCGCCAGCCTGAACAGCAGCATCGGAGAAAAAAAATATAAAGTGTTTAATGATTTTGACATCGAGCCTGTTTTTCTCAACAAGCAAAATATGACGCTCGATTATTTTGAAAATAAAAAACTCTACTTCATTAAAAAAGTAGATGGAAATATCACCGCTGTTTATTAATAAGTTCTCATCTTCTTTTTAGCTTTTTTAATTTTTATTTTCCCTTTTTATTAACTGAACATTTGTTCATTAACCATCTTCATAGGCGTCGCACTCTTTTACTTTTTGTTCTTTATTGAGCGGTTCATTTATATAAATAATAAAAATTTTCAGTCAGTTAATTAAACCACGGAGAACCACAAAGAAAAACACAGAACCTCTGAGAAACTCTGTTACTCTTCGTTCCTCTGTGGCAAAAGAAAAGCTGAGTAAGGAACTAATGTACAAGTGTGCGACGCCAATGAAGAGCATTAATGAACAAAAGTTCGGACAATAATTAATTTGCAAATTTGAAAATGGCTCAATTTGAAAATGTATTTCATTAATAAAAAATCTGCGAATCTACTTATAAACTTACTCAACTTTTCACGCAACAATCTGTTATTAATGTTGCATGAAAAATATCAAAAAATCAAACCTTCCTGTAAAAGTTTGTGCAGTTTGCGAAAAGCCATTTACTTGGCGAAAAAAATGGGAAAAAGTTTGGGATGAGGTAAAATATTGCAGCGAAAAATGTAAGCGAAACCGAAATAAAAATCGGGCTGAAAATATTAAATAAACGGCACGGTTTTATAGTTATTAATAACCAATGAACTTAATAGAATTTACAGACAAAGGCCTTTATTGCCGGCACGGAAATTTTTATATTGACCCGTGGAAACCAGTTGAGCGCGCCGTTATAACCCACGCCCACAGCGACCATGCGCGTGTTGGCAGTAATTTTTATTTGTGCCACACACTTACAAAACCATTATTGCAACTTCGCCTCGGCGATAACGTTTACCAGAGTGTGGAATGGAATGAACCTGTGTTTATGAATGGGGTAAAAATTTCGCTTCATCCGGCTGGCCACATTATTGGTTCATCGCAAATTCGTGTGGAATACAATGGCGAAGTGTGGGTTGTAAGCGGCGATTATAAAACCGAAAATGATGGATTAAGCGGCGCGTTTGAACCTGTAAAATGCAACACGTTTATTACAGAATCAACTTTTGGTTTACCAATTTATAATTGGAAACCTCAACATGAAATTTTTTCAGATATACAAAACTGGATTATAAAAAATAAAGACGAAGGAAAAACTTCAGTATTAATTGCATACAGTTTAGGAAAAGCGCAACGTGTATTATCATGCATTGCAGAAATTACTTCAAAGATTTTTGTACACGGCGCAGTTTGGAACGTGCATCAGGCATTAATAAATGCAGGCGTTCAATTGCCCGAAGTAAAAAGAGTAATGCCCGATATGCCGAAAGAAACTTTCAAACAAAGTGTAATCATTGCGCCGCAAAGTGCAGAAGGAACTACCTGGATGAAACGCTTTGTTCCGTATGAAGTGGGCATTTGCAGCGGATGGATGCAGGTTCGTGGCAATGTGCGCAGAAGCAATGCTGACAAGGGTTTTGCGCTGAGTGATCATGCTGACTGGAATGGATTATTACAAGCTGTGAAAGCAACCAACGCAACAAAAGTTTATGCAACGCATGGTTTTCAATCTGCCTTCAGCCGTTATTTAAATGAAAATGGAATTGAAGCCGCAGAAGTAAAAACAGAATTTGGCGATGAAGAAGAAGCGATATTAGTTAATGATGTAAATGAAATTTCTGCATGAAAAAATTTTCATCATTAATAAATATTTTGGGCACCAGCACAAAAACAAATGACAAGCTTGATGCATTGGTTGACTATTTTTCAACAGCAAATGATAGAGATAAAATTTGGGTAATTGCATTGTTCAGCGGGCGAAGGCCGAAGCGTGCAGTCAACTCAACACAATTACAAAACTGGTGCAATGAATTAACTGGTTTGCCACAATGGATGTTTGAAGAAAGTTATCATACAGTTGGAGATCTCGCAGAAACGATTGCATTATTATTACCAGAAAATATTTCATTGGAACATGAAAAACCAATGCATTTTTATCTAGAAGAATTAATTCAGATTGAAAAACAAGATGAAAGCATTAAGAAAAAATTCGTCATCGATTGCTGGCAGCAAATGAATAAAGACGAAAAATTTGTGTTCAATAAATTATTAACAGGTGGTTTTCGTATTGGCGTTTCACAACAAACAATTGTAAATGCATTGGCAAAAACAACTAAAGTTTCTTCATCAATAATCGCGCATAGAATAAGTGGCAATTGGGATCCAATAACAACTTCTTTCGATGAATTATTAAGCGAGCATGCAAATACGATTGATCACTCAAAGCCTTATCCATTCTATCTTTCATACGCTATTACAAACAATGAAATAAATGATTTGGGAAATCCGGAAGAGTGGCAGGCAGAATGGAAATGGGATGGAATACGCGGGCAAATTATTAAACGCAACGGCGAACTTTTTGTTTGGAGCCGCGGTGAAGAACTGATGACGGATAAATTTCCTGAATATCATTTATTAAAAAATATTTTACCAGATGGCATTGCGATTGATGGCGAAATAATTGTTCTTGCCAGCAACTTGTCGGACCATATTGATTTTGCTCCGTTGCCTTTTGCAGCGTTACAAACAAGAATTGGCAGAAAAAATATTTCTAAAAAACAATTAACGGAAGCGCCGGTAAGTTTTGTTGCGTATGATTTATTGGAACTTAATCATGAAGATTATCGCGAACATACAATGATTGAAAGAAGAGCTGCGCTTGAAAAAATTGTTGCTGAAATCAATCAACCTGTTTTAAAAATTTCTCCCATAATAACTTTTGATACCTGGGAAAATCTCGCATTAATAAGAACAAAATCCCGTGATGTTGGCAGCGAAGGCATTATGCTGAAAAGAAAAAATTCTATTTACCAGGTTGGCAGAAAACGTGGCGATTGGTGGAAATGGAAAATTGATCCGTTGGTAATAGATGCAGTAATGATTTACGCGCAAAAAGGACATGGGCGAAGAAGTAATTTATATACTGATTATACTTTTGCAGTGAAGGATGGAGAAAAATTAACAACATTTACAAAAGCATATTCAGGGTTAACGGATGAAGAATTTGCACAGGTTGATAATTTTGTAAAAAGAAATTCCATTGAAAAATTCGGGCCGGTAAGAACAGTAAAACCTGAACTTGTTTTCGAAATTGCATTTGAAGGTATTGCCGCATC
>Ga0206963_10026_pt1 | contig 56006 bp, 53 predicted proteins | sample Alteio_BWOrgHeat_28_FD_152958 | JGI IMG/M metagenome (GOLD analysis project Ga0206963, IMG submission 152958) | Enriched cells from forest soil in Barre Woods Harvard Forest LTER site, Petersham, Massachusetts, United States -... | ecosystem: Environmental > Terrestrial > Soil > Temperate forest >... | reverse complement strand
CTTCAAAGAGTTTTATTTTATTTTTTATTGCAATTTTTTTCTTACAAAAATTTAGCTACGCGCAAACAAAAAAAAGCAATGAAGCATTGCAAATGAAAGTGAATACACAAAAAGATGTTATTAATTACAGCGCGCTTAAACAACAACCCATGTATTCATTTAACGCGCGCATGAATGGAACAAGAGATGCGATTATTATGCCTTTTTTAATTTCAAAAGGTGTTGAAGGAATTCAAAAATTTATTGACAGCAGAAAAAAAAGATACAATGCACAATACAATTTTGCACAAACGGATTTGAATTTTTATGATCAGCTTTCAACGGAAAATGCGCTTGATCCAACTGGTTTGCAATTCAAAGGTTTTTCGTTAACGCGCACTTTTATTAATAAAGACGGGCAAGAAGATACTGCATTTATTGTGGACTTTGGATTGGATACTTCTCGTGCTTATGATATTATTAATAGTAGCACTTTTCGTTTGGTGGTTAACAATATTGAAATAAAAAAACCCAAAGTAAAAATGCCAAACAAAACAAAAACCATTAATATGGATTTTGAAATTACGTTTACAACTTCTTATATAAATGAATATGGGCAAATGTTTACAGACATGACGCTTGGTAAATTTTTATACACGTTGCGCAATGCGCCGGTTGATAAAAATGAAGAAGGATATCAAGCATTTTATGATTCACTGAAAGGAAAACCGTTGATAGGAAAAAGTTTTATTGTTCCGAGATCGCGCGGATATTATTATTCTGAAAATAATACGATTGAAAAATCTTTCAGCGCCGGTGCATATTCTATCCAGGTTTCGGTGAAGGAAAGTTCTAAAAATACTTTTATTGATAAACTTATTATTGAGAATGGAAATTCATTTTCCGTGATTGGGCAGAAGGAATTATTAAAGGCTGTAAACCCGCCTGCGACTGCATCTAAGGCTCCGGTTTCATCTGTAAGTACGCCTGCAAAACAAAATTAATTTTCTGAATATTTTGAAAAAGCAGTTTAATATTAATGTGCAATTTCTTCTTGCAAAATTATTTTAAGGATTAATAACATTGCACATTCTACTTAAAAATTTTGCCTGACTAACAAGCTTGCTTTGCCATTATATTTTCTATCATCGTAAAATCTTTATCGCAATAAACTTCAACGCAAAAAGAAAAAAGTTTATAAATACTTACAATGTGCGTGGGAATTATTTTGTCATCAACCAGTTGGCCATGCTGCCACAATATTTGTGATTTGTCTTGCAGCGCCAGTGCTTCAAATTGATCGATTGTCATCAGGGTTAAATTTATTTGTGGTAAATCATACATACGGCATCAGTTTATTTCGAGTTTTAAATCATTTGAAAAAAAAATATTAATAATGATTAACAATTACAGCATTTTATAAAAAACACTTAAGCCGGCACCATAAGAAAAACTTACGGGCCGGCTGAATATTTTTGTATTGATAGATCCGCTGTTGAATCTATATAATCATTTTAATCTTTAATAATTTTGTTTACATATTTGCTGTTTCCGTTAACGATATGTATAACATAAATACCTTTTGATAAATTCGACAAGTCATTTACCTGGATTGTATTTAATCCTGCATTAACCTGTGCAACCTGGTGGCGAATCATTTTACCAGAGATATCAAACAAATCAATTGTTGCTGTATTTTCCTGTGTTGCATTTAATTGTATAGTTACAAAACTGTTGAATGGATTATTCATTTTTACATTTCCTGCAACTGAAGTATTAAAATCAACTGCTTTAATTGAGGTATAAAAATCTCCATCATTCATATCTTGTTGTTGAATGCGATAATAACTGATACCATTCAAAGGATGGCTGTCTGTTGCTGAAAAAGATTGTGCATTTTCATTACTCTGATCAGCAGGAACAACTGTAACAACTTCCCATGAAATGCCGTTTGTGCTGCGTTCTATTGTATAAGCGCTGATGTTTTTTTGTGAAGTAACCTGCCATGTTATTAATACTTTGCTGTTATCAACTGCAATTGCATCAAATGCAGTAATAAACAAAGGCAATGATTGGATGCCACAAAGATCAGTATCAAACAAATAAGCTTTGCCAACACCATTATCACCGGCAACCAATCCAAATAAAGTATTTAATGTGCTGCCAAGATTTAATAAACCTGTTCCGAAATCAAGCGTACGTCCCGGAGTTCCAACTAACACTTTATTAGCGCCTGCTGAACCTTTTACTTTGTGTGCACCAGCAACGCTGTAACCGATTAATGAAGCTGCATTAACACCTAAGTTAGCATCATACGTTGCACCTAAAGTCCATGATGGAGTTGTTTGATACGTTCCATCAGCATTACCTAAAAATACATACGCAGAACCGCCGGCAACATTTGCACCAATCAATTTTACACCAGATGAAGCTGGTTCACCAACAATAATATCAGCAATACCATCACAGTTTACATCGTATGCATTGTCTAAAGAAAAACCAAATAATAAACTTGTTTGTATAAGTCCAAGTACGTTGTTATTATTTCTTGGTGAACTCAATTGTTGATCAGGAGCGATAGAACCAGAAGCACCAGCTTTTTTAATAAACACACTAACTGTTCCTGTTTTTACCTGCAAACCACCTAACAAATTTGTAATAGCTCCACCCAAAGGCGCACCAACAAGTATGTTACCAGTTCTGTTACCACTTGTATTTTTTACACCTTTCACACTGTAACCAAATAAGTTTGCAATATTTGCCAATGAACCAGAAAGGTTGCTTAACAAACCGCCGCTTGTAGCTGCAAGTGTAGCACCAGCATTGTTTTGAACGCCTGAACCATTACCATAATAAACCATCACACTTCCCTGTAATAACTTGCCATTTAATAAACCACTTATTGAACTTAAATCAACACCTGCTGGTGCACCAACTGCAACGTCTGGTTTACCATCACCATTATAATCGCCAACACCATCAACGCTTATTCCAAATAATAAACCTTTTATGTTTGAAGACAAAATTGGTAAACCAAGTAATGATGAAGTTGGCGCAGCAAGTGATTGTAATGTATAACCAGAAGTTCCACTTAAAAATAAAAACGCACCACCTGATTGAACATCTAACAAATGTGTACCAAAAAGATTTGCTTTAATACCTGCATAAGCCGGTGAACCAACGATGATATCTTTTTTACCATCGCCATTTAAATCTTCCGTAACTGAAACTGAATAACCAAACAATGCATTAACGCTAAGGTTAACTCCATTTTCTAAAATGCCAGAACCACTTAATTGTAATGATAATAATGGAGCAGTATTAACGCTTGTTAAATTAGCACCGCTGAAAACATACACACGTCCTACAGTTCCTGAAGCAGTGTTTCCGCCACCAATTGAAATTGAAACTTTATCAAGTGGAGCACCAACTATAATATCATTTTTCCCGTCTGCATTTACATCACCGCCGGCAATGCTGAAACCAAATAATGCACCAGCAATAGCAGTTGATGGTTGCAACTGTGCAGATGGTGTTGTTGATAAACCATTAACGCTTCCATAATAAACAAAAACAGAACCAACACTTGCTAATTCACCAGTTCCAGAAATTACATCAGCCATTACGGGAGCACCTATTGCAACATCATCATAACCATCTCCATTTACATCACCAACACCGGCAACTGTATAACCATAAGCTGCATCAACAGCAAGTTGGCCGATAACTGAAGGCAAAATTCCCTGAGCTGAACCGCTCCATTCTGCACTATGATTTAATGGGTCAATTGTTACAGGATAAGTTGCATTTTTATCATTAATAACGATATCAATATTTTCATTTCCTGAAACTTCCATATGCGCTTGCAAAACATTTTTGTTTGCATCCCATACTTTCAGTTCATCATATTGTAAAATTGTTTTTTCTTTTTTATCAACCAATTTCACAAACTGGTTATTAATAAGGCGAACTGATAAATCAGAATTTTTTATTGCAAGGCTAACCTTCAGGTTTTTGTTTCCTGTTGGTTTTTGATTTACAATAAAATTTTGCCGAAGGCCATTGTTGTTATTAATATACTCAACATTAAAATTTTTATGGTGCTGAATTAAATAACCATCTTTCATTGAAGTGATAGGCCTTGGCGCTGGTAAAAAAGATGCGCCGCCTTTATTAATGTTTATTAATTGAAAAGTAGTTTTCCAATTTGAAGCCGTATTGTTTTTTGAAGAAGGCTTAACTGAATAACCATTTGCATTAACAGTATAAATAACTTTTTGTGTTCCGTTTGCACATATATAAGACGATGCATTGTTTTTAAATGAATATTCTTTTTGTAAAAGAAAAGATTGTGCATTTTTCAACCAGTTTTCTTCTGATAAAGATGTGGTTGAATTGTTTCCTGAAAAACCAGGCTGCACATTTTTAAAAGAATTAGGAGTTTGTGCATTTGCAAAAAAAGTAATCCCGAAAGTAATTGTCAATAATTGTAAAACTGTTTTCATGATAATTTTTTTTGAGTTAAAAGAAAGTAAACAACAACAATTGGAATTTCGGGGGATAATGAAAACTTAGTGGATATGCAAAACTTTTCTGTTCTCTTACAAAAGTGTTTTTTGTAAAAGCTATATTAATAAGCTAAAAATAATCGGGTGTGCTACAACCTGTGCTCAGGTGGCGTTCCGGGAATAATTGGATAAAATATAAACTGTAAAAATTAAAGAATAAGCTTTCGCTTAATAGTTGCCATTAATGGCATTTGGATAAAAACAAAATGCGGAATTTCTGTGGGATAAAGGGTACGTCGATTAACTGTTTGGTTAATTTTCGTTCGGATTGAATTGTAGCACTAAAGTAGATCGCAGGTTAAGGTTTCGCAAGTATTTTAAAATGAATTTGCGCGTGTTAGTAAATCACACCTATCAGTACTTATAAAATCTATGTAAGCCATTTTTGTAATTTGTTGTAAGCAAATAATATTTTATAATAAAGTTTATAAGGTAGTAAGTGGATTATATAAATTTACTAGAGAGAAGCATGATAAACCAGCGTGGAGGCTAGCTGTAATGTAGTGAAGGCGCGATATAAAAAGAAAAAACCCCTAAGATTAATCAGGGGTTTTTCAGAGAAATTGAATTAAGTCTTTTCTTTGGACGGATAGGACTTACGGTTTTTCAGGATTTGATTGGATTTTTTTGGTTTATTTCATTCATATTGGATAGAGCAAATATAGAGCGGGTTTTGATATTGCGAACACGCATGAACACTCGATTTTTTTCGTAGATGTACGAAGTATTTTTTCATAGATTTTGATCGTATAAGCGATCACTTTACTGATGTAAGACGAAATTAAATTGTATAACCAATAAGTTTAAACACAGTTTTATATTAATGTGCTTGCATTTTTAAAATGTACATTAGCAAATAAATGTTCCGCAGCAAGCAAATTTTAATTCATTAATACATCTGCTTAATTATTTGAAAAAGAAAATAAGTATTTATACAGCCTCTGCAATTGTAGTTGCAAACATGATTGGCACTGGCGTTTTTACAAGTATTGGTTTTCAATTGTCGTCTGTACAAAATACCTGGAGCATTTTATTATTGTGGCTTGCCGGCGGCTTTATGGCTTTGTTCGGCGCTTTTGCTTATGCAGAACTTGGAACACATTTTAAAGAATCCGGCGGCGACTATATTTATTTATCACGCGTTTTTCATCCGATGCTCGGATATCTTTCTGCATGGGCAGGATTAACAGTTGGTTTCTCCGCGCCTGTTGCATTGGCTGCAATGGCGTTTACAAAATATTTAGCGCCATTTGGTTTGCAAAATAATGTAGGGCTTGCCATAGCCATTATTATTTTAGTTGGATTAATGCACAGCTTTACAATCAAGCACAGCAGCAGGTTTCAGAACAGTTCAACAATTATAAAAGTGGCATTTATAGTCGTATTAATACTGATTGGATTTTTTATTTCGAGTAACAATATCAATGCGGTTGATTTCAGCAATTCATGGCATGACGAAATTGTAAAATCAGGATTTGCAGTGTCGATGGTGTATGTTTCTTTTGCGTATACAGGATGGAATGCTGCTGCATATGTTGTTGATGAAATTAATAAGCCATTAAAAAATTTACCGCGCGCATTAATAGGAAGTACATTGTTTGTTGCATTGGTTTATATTTTGTTCCAGTATGTTTTATTAAAAAACGCAACGGTAAATCAATTGGCAGGCAAAGAAGAAGTGACATTTATTTCCTTCCAAAATTTATTAGGAAGCGCTGGCGGAAAATGGGTAAGCGTTTTTATTGCGATACAATTAATAGCAACCGTAAGTTCTTATTTATGGGTTGGGCCGCGCGTTACGTGGGCAATGGCGCGGGAAAATAAATTTTGGCAGCCATTGGCTAAAAAAAATAAACATGGCATTCCTGTTGCAGCCGTTTGGTTGCATGTTTTTATAAGTATTGTGTTGGCATTATCAGGTTCGTTTGAAAAAATATTATTGTATGCAGGATTTGTTTTGCAATTGATGGCATCATTAACAGTGGCAACAAGTTTGTTTATTAAAAATCAAAAACCTTCAACATTTAAAAGTCCTTTCAAACCAGTTCTTCAAATAATATTTTTAATTTTCAACCTGTGGGTTTTAATTTTCACTTACGTAAGCCGCCCGCTTGAAAGCAGCATCGGCATTGGCATTTTATTAATCGGACTCGTAATTTATTATTTTGATAAACCGGTTGCGTTGGAAGAAATTGTTTATGCGGAAGAAGAAATTTGAAATATAAAATAATAAATATTGAATGTAAAAAGTTGAGGGATTAGAAATCCGTTTACTTTAAATTTTACATTCAATATGTTTCTTTTAAAAATATTATTAAAGCAAAAAACTTTATAACTGAATTTTACTTTTACATTCTAAATTTTATACATCACCAGCAAGCTTGCTTCTTTTTCTTCCATATAAAAAATAGATTGATAAACCAATCGCCATCCAGGCAAAGAAATACATCCAGGAAATTGCAGGAATTTCTATTAATAAATAGGCGCAAAACAATACACCTAATATTGGAATGATATTATAATTACGCATGAATGTTAATATAGAAAGTATAGTTGCTATTAATAAAAATACAAGAAACAAAATTTCCTGTAACCCAGACTGGCCAATGGTTTGAACGTCTTCTGCAATTCTATGGCGCGAAAAAAATACGAATAATAAAAACATCGCAGGCACAATTATTTTTCCATTAATGTATGGCAGTTTAAATTTTCCTGTCGGGTTTGCTTCGCCTTTTAAATTCACAATTCTTGGCAACATTAATACGCCACCAGAAACTAAAACGAATGCAAATAAAGTTCCGATGCTTGTTAAATCAGTCATTAACCCGCTTTCCATAAATAGTGCAGGAATGGCAACAAGGCAGCCAGTAATAATTGTAGAGAACCACGGCGTTTGATATTTCGGATGAATTTTTCCAAATGCTTTTGGCAATAACCCATCACGGCTCATGCTCATCCAAATACGTGGCTGGCCGAGTTGAAAAACCAACAACACACTTGTAGTTGCAACAACTGCACTGATCGAAACGATATAACCAATCCACTTCTGTCCTACTCTTTCAAAAACAAATGCAAGTGGATCGGCCACTTTTAATTCAGTGAACGGAACCATTCCTGTTAATACGAATGCAATTAAAATATAAAGAATGGTGCAAATTATTAATGAATAAATCATTCCTCTTGGTAAATCACGTTGCGGGTTTCGGCATTCTTCAGCAGTTGTAGAGATCGCATCAAACCCAATGTAGGCGTAGAATACAGCCGACACACCTTTTAGCACACCTTGAAAACCATTCGGCATAAACGGCGACCAGTTTCCCGGTTTCACAAAAAAGAAACCAATGATGATTACAAAAATGATAACAAGAATTTTAAAGATCACTAAAAAGTTTGTCATCTTTTTACTTTCCTTAATTCCAATATAAGTGAGTGCGCTAATCAAACAAACGATTACAAATGCAGGCAGGTTTACAAAAATATGTTTACCAAAAATTACCGGCGCACTGTTCCACGCATTTTGTGCAAACTGTAAACTTTCATTTAATGAAACATGATGAGCGATTGCGTCATTCACTTTATCCATCGCCATTTTTGCAGTTGCAGGATCGGTTATTAACCAGCCGGGCAAATGCAAACCAAAGCCCATTAATAAATTATTAAAATAACCGCTCCATGAAATGGCAACAACTATATTTCCAATGGCATATTCTAAAATCAGCGCCCAGCCTATAATCCACGCGATCAGTTCACCAAAAGAAACATATGCATAAGTATAAGCGCTTCCCGCAATCGGAATGCGGCTTGCAAATTCTGCGTAGCATAATGCAGAGAAACCACAAGTAACAGCAGTGATAACAAACAATAAAGAAATTCCCGGGCCGCCATTAAATGCAGCCGTGCCAATGGTAGAAAAAATTCCGGCGCCCACAACTGCAGCGATGCCCATAAAAGTAAGATCGCGAACGGTTAATACTTTATGCAGATTATTACTTCCGTGGCCGTCGCTTAATCCGTCTTCCGCGTCTTTAATAATTTTATCCAACGATTTTTTCCGGAACAATGAATTGGCCATGCGCAGAGTTTTGGTTAATGATGAAAATTAGGGAAAATAATCTAACATCAGATTTTTACCACGCATGTTTTATAAAAGAAAAGCCACCTGAAATCAGGCGGCTTCTTTAATAATAAAATATTTATAGCTTATTGGCCTACAACGCTGCTTCGTAGTGACTCAACAATTTTAGCCACACTTCCCAATGCTGGTGTGTTTGATGGAACACCGGCTTTGCCTGCGCCCATTACTAAATCATTTTCAAATTCTGTAAATGCACCATCGCTTACAACGCCGTTAATACGTGGATTAGTTGCCGGATTATGTGCAGCAGGCATTGATAAACCTGTGTAAGTATAATCTTTTGCACCAGTTCCTACGCATACAAAATCAGTAAGGTTTTTGCTTAATTCTTCAAAGCCAGATAAATTTCCTGAACCAACTTCCATCAACAATGTTTTGAAATAAACATTAATAGAATCATCCGCTGCAATAACGAAAATTGTACTATCGATAATGTTGCGGATTAATAAACGTCCTTTTTCAATTTGTGCTGTTGATGATGTTGCAGGATCTGCAACCATTGTTGTTCCGCCTAATGAATCATACAATGTTGGTTTTGCTGCAGGAGTACTTGAACTGCTTTTTTTGCACGACGGCATAAACGAAACCGCGACTACAACGCAAATAATTAATGAGGCCAATGTTATTCTTTTCATGATTTTTATTTTTTGAATAATTAAAAAATGTGCTTGATTGTTTTATAAAATTTGTAAGAGAAAGAATTTGGTGAAACAGGGCAACTTTTTGCTAGTTCTTCCTCAGTAGGAATGTAGCGCTGCGCCTTATAATTTAATGATGATGACAAATTTTTTACGATATCATCTGCATTTGCTTTTACAGGATAAAAAGTAAAAATGGCAATTTCAGATTTTGTATTAACCACTGCGCGGTCAACACCATTTTGTTGATAAAGCCAAGCAGTGATTTTATTTGCATCATCCTGGTTAAGGGCTTGCTTAAAATCGATGCGGGCCATAATCCTTGTTTTTTCAGTTGCTGTTTTTGGGCGTGTAACAATGTAAATGTGCACGCACAACACAACAACTAAAAGTGCAAATATGGAAAGCGAAACTTTCAATACTTTTTTAATTGTTTGTTTGTTCATAAAGTTTAAATTTTGAGATAATGCGACAATATTGACGAAATATTTAAGAGCGATTTCATACAGTTACGAAATCAGTTTTGCTTTAGATTTAAAAAATGACAATTATTTTACAATTGGATTTAAATCTTAATGTGAAGTATTGCGTAGAATTGATTTCGACATTCATTTTCTGCTAATAAAATCTTTATTCGATTTGATTATAATTATTTCTTCGCTTTATTAATGAAAACTTCAATCTCATTTGGGCAGAATTTTCTACGATTTATAAGGTTTCTTATGTTATTTACTGCTTAATAATTATGGCATTGTTTTGTTATTAACAAATCCAATTCTTAATCAAAATTTATATTATGAGTACATTAAATTCAAACAACAAAAATATTTTTTTAGCATTGGGTATTTCGGCAGCGCTTGTAGTTTTAAGCGCTTGTAATAATGATGCAGACACAACATCTTCCGCTGCAAAAGCAGACTCAGCAAGCAAAATGGCTGATACTTCTGCCGCAACTGTTGGGCCTTCAAAAACAGTGAAAACAAAAAAAGGCAATGCTTCTGTAACAATGTCTTCAGATAAAAAAACAAAAATTGAAAAAGGTAGTGATGGCGTTTATGTAACTGCCGATGAAATGCCGCAATATCCTGGCGGTGATGCAGCGATTTCTCAATTTGTTTCAAATCATATCAATTATCCGCAATCGGATTTGGATGATAATAAAGAAGGTACCGTTAAAGTATCTTTTATAATTGACGAAAAAGGAAACGTTACAAATCCGGTTGTAAGTGGCGCTGGCGTTAGTTCTTCTATTAATAACGAAGCAACAAGAATTGTAAAGCAAATGCCTGCATGGAAACCAGGAATGGTAAAAGGCAAAGCAGTAAAAACAAGATTGGAACTGCCAATTACATTTAAAATAAATCCAGAATCATAAGATCACTTATTAATAAATAATTTGAAAGCAGCAATGAAACTTTAGTTACGTTGCTGCTTTCCTTTTTTTAAAATACATTTGAAATCAAATATGTTTTCCATGAAGAAACTATATGTTTTCCTTGTAAGTTTTTCTATATTTTTTTTCTGCAATACTATTGATGCACAAACCAAAAGCGCAGTTTGGTCAACACAAAAGGCAAATGAATGGTATAAAGATAAAGGCTGGTTGCGCGGTTGCGATTTTATTCCCAGCACGGCAATCAATCAGCTGGAAATGTGGCAGGCAGCGAGTTTCGACACTGTTACTATTAATAAAGAACTTGGTTTTGCAGAATCAATCGGTTTAAATTGTATGCGCGTTTTCCTGCATCACGTTGCGTGGGAATTGGATCCGGAAGGTTTTAAACAACGCATTAATAAATATTTGGAAATTGCAAACGGCCATCACGTTGTAACTATTTTTGTTTTTTTTGATGATTGCTGGAACGAATCTTATCGCGCGGGCATTCAGCCATTGCCAAAGCCGGGCATCCACAACTCAGGCTGGCTGCGCGATCCGGGCAAATTGTATTATGACGATCCGCAATTAATAAACCTGCTTGAAAAATATGTGAAAGATATTTTCACCACTTTTAAAAATGATAAAAGAATTTTGTTGTGGGATTTATACAATGAACCGGGCAATTCTTCATACGGAAATAAAAGTTTGGTTTTATTAAAAAAGGTTTTTGAATGGGGCCGCGAAATTAATCCGTCACAACCATTATCAGCCGGTTTGTGGGCGCAGGATTTAAAAGATTATAATACATTTCAACTGGCAAATTCTGACGTTATAACTTATCACAATTATGAAAATGAAAAAATGCACCAGCAATGTATTGATACTTTAAAAAGATACAACCGCCCTTTGATTTGCACGGAATATATGGCGCGTTTGCGGAGCAGCACTTTCTTTAATATTATGCCTGTTTTAAAAGCGCAAAATGTTGGCGCAATTAATTGGGGATTGACTGCCGGAAAAACAAATACAATGTATGCGTGGGATACGCCAATACCTGATGGCTCAGAACCAAAAATTTGGTTTCATGATATTTTCAGGCCAGATGGAACGCCGTATGATAAAAAAGAAACTGAATTTATAAAATCACTTACCGGCAAGAAATAATTTTATTTATTAATAAAAAAATTACGTGGAACAGCAGGCGATCGAATTGAAAAAAGAAATAACAACGAGGCTAAAAAAATATATTAATAACGATACAATTATAGTCCGCTCACCGGGAAGAATTAATTTAATTGGCGAACATACAGATTACAATGAGGGCTTTGTATTGCCCGCTGCAATTGATAAAGCAGCGTATATCGCATTAACTCCGCGCACGGATAACAAAATAATTTTACATGCAATTGATTTGAATGAAACGCATGAAACAACAACTGATCAAATTATTGAAAGTGAAATTTCATGGCCAAATTATTTGCTTGGTGTTGCAGATCAATACAAACAAAAAGGAATTGTTATTAATGGATTTGAAGCAGCATTAACAGCCGATGTTCCAACAGGCTCAGGGCTTTCATCATCTGCAGCAGTTGAATGCGCGATGGCGATGGCATTGAATGAATATTTAAAATCTTCGCTCGATAAATTTACTTTGGTAAAAATGTCGCAACATGCAGAGCATGAATTTGCACATGTGCAATGCGGAATTATGGATCAGTTTGCAAGTATGTTTGGCAAAAAAAACCATGCTGTAAAATTAGATTGCCGCTCCCTGGATTATGAATATGTTCCGCTGAATATGCAGGGAATTACAATTGTTTTATTTGACAGTGATGTAAAACATGCACTCGCATCAACTGAATATAATACGCGCCGCCATCAATGCGAAGAAGGCGTTTCTATCTTAAAAAAATATTTTCCTGAAATAAAAAATTTGCGTGATGTTAATATAGAAATGCTTGATAAATATGTTGCTGAAAAAGATGCATTAATATACCAGCGCTGCAAATATGTTGTTGAAGAAAATGCAAGGCTTTTAAAAGCTTGCGGTGATTTAAAAAAAGATGACATTAATAGTTTGGGAAAACAAATGTTTGCATCGCACGAAGGTTTAAGTAAACAATATGAAGTGAGCTGCGACGAACTTGATTTTTTGGTTGATTATGTAAAAAATAATAAAGCTATTTTAGGTGCGAGAATGATGGGCGGCGGCTTTGGTGGCTGCACAATTAATTTAGTAAAAAATGAAGCCGTTGAAAATTTAAAAGAAAATATTACAACAGCTTATTACAAACATACCGGCAAAGAATTGAAAACTTATATGGCACAAATTGAAGATGGTACATCATTTATCAACTCGAAATCATTTGGATAAAATGGAAAATTTATTTTTTATTAATCAGTTTTTATCAGCCCAATAGTTTATGTTTTTTTACGAATTCAACAAGTGTGCCCACTCCTTTTGTATTTGTTTTTCTAAAAATATTTTTGCGGTGCGTTTCCACTGTGCGTTCACTTATAAAAAATTTTGTTGCGATTTCTTTATTGCTTAAATGCTGAATCATGCAATCAATAATTTGCAATTCGCGCGCAGTTAAATTATATGCGGCGCTCTCGTTTTTTATTTTTTTATACGACTCATATAAATCGAGAATTTGCGTCGCAAAATATTCATTGCCATTAATAATTGATTCAATTGCATTAACCAATTCCTGCTTGCCAGAAGCTTTTGGAATATAACCATCAATCTTTGCCTGCTCAATCATTTTTGTAATCATAAAACCATCTTCGCTCATTGATAATGCAAGTATTTTTATTGATGGGATTTCCTGTTTTACTTTTACGGATAATTCATAACCATCCATCTCGGCCATCATAATATCTGTTATTAATACATCTGGCAAATGTTGTTTTAATAAATCAAACATTTTTTTTGCAGATGTAGACTCAGCAACGATTTCAAACTTTTTTTTATCTTTCAATAAAAGCTTTAACCCGTCAACAACAATCTGGTGATCGTCAACAATTGCTAACTTTATTATGGATAAATTTTTATTAATAAAATATTTTTTAAAGATTTTATAAACTGATTATTTTTTATTCAACGGAACAAAAAAAGCAATTACAGTTCCGTTACCAATCTCACTATTGATATCAACATTTCCATTTAAAAATTCTACTCTCGATTTTATATTTTTCATTCCCATTCCATCTTTTGTTTCCAATAAACTGGTATCAAACCCAACGCCATTATCTTCAATGGTTACATCAATTTCATCGTTCTCCATATTAATAGAAATATCAACTTTAGATGCATCTGCGTGCTTAATAATATTTTGCAAACATTCCTGGATAATGCGGTAAATCATTATCTCCATATTGTTATCAAGATTACTCAAATCTCCTTCGGCGCTAAAAGAAATGCGCAGGTTTTTGTTTTCAATTTTATCTATAAAGTTTTTCACTGCATCTGTTAATCCTGATTGAAAAAAAGCTTGCGGCATCATGCTGTGAGAAAGCGCGCGCACTTCCGTACATGAATCATCAACCAAAGAAAAAATGTTATTATAAACATGCCGTTGTTCCTGATTTAATATTGGTAAATAACCTTCCAGCACTTCTAAATTTAATTTTGCAACTACCATTTTTTGCGCAACGCTGTCGTGCAATTCTGCAGCAATTCTTTTGCGTTCATTTTCTTCGGCCTGCATTACAGCGTCCATTGTTTTTCTTTTTTGATCAATAACAATTTCCTGCATTTTTAGCTGCTGATTTTTTTTTCTCGTTTGAAAAATTATGTAAGAAACAAGAACTGTTATTGCAAGTAGTATTAATGTTCCATAAATTAAACTGTTCTTTTTTGTGAGGTCTAATTTTTGTTTGATAATAATATTTTCTTTCTTCTGCACGTCGTATTTTGTTTCCATTTCCGATAGTGCTTCAGCTTTATTTTTTTCATACAAAGAATCTTTTAAGCTGATAATTTTATTAAGCACATTGCTGTACTTTGCCATGTTGCCAGCGTTCTTATAATTTTCAGCCAAAGCCTCATATAATATTGGAAGCTTGGCGCGCAAATTATTTTTTTCAGCAATGGAAATGCCTTCATTTGCCAAGGCAATTCCTTTTTCGGGCGCATGATTATTGGCATAAAAAACTGAAAGTTCATACATGTCGGAAACTATAAAAAATGGATCGCCAATTATTTTTCTTATTTCCAAACCATCTTTTAATAATGCTTCTGCATGTGCGTTATTTTTATTGTCAATTTCTGTTCCTGCATAAATATTATATGCGTTTGCCAATGCAGTTAAATCTTTCTTTTGCTTTGCAATATTTATAGCAAGCGTTACATAAAAAACAGACGAATCATTTTTATGTAAATCATTATATACCGCAGCAATATCATTGTATATAACGGCAAGCGAATATTTTTGATGAGAAAGCACATCAAGATTGCAACCTTTAAGCAACCAATCAATCGACTGGCGTGATTGGTTGAGTTCCATATACGCCCAACCAATTGCAAGCAGCGCTTTCATTTGTGTTGAAGTATCAACCAAATCTTCCGCGCTTGTTAATACTTCAAAACTGTTTTTTAATGATTCTTTTAATTTGTTTTGCCGAACAAGAATATTTGATTTCAACATCAAAAAGTTATTCCTGTAAACCGTGTATTTGGGATCTTTATAAGCAGCAACATTTTCATCAATAATTTTTTCAGATGAATCTAGTAAGCCTCTTCGTAAAAAACTGCTTGCTAAAAAAATATTACATTTTAAAATGCTTGTATCAACTTTTTCTTTTATTGAAATTGCTTTGGCAAGGTTTGCATAATAATACAAAGTGTCTGGCGGAAAAGCCCTTCCAAAAGTATCGCACATTGAAAAAAGAAGTTGTAATTTTTCTTTGTTATCAGGAAGTGATTTTATTTTTTGTTTGAGTGATTCTATAATTTTCGATTGTTCAATTTTATCAACCGCAATTTCATTTGTTGATGCATTAATAAGTTTAGTTTGCGAAAAAGTAAGAAGGGAAAAAAGTAACGGAAAAACAACAATGTAATTCTTGATAAAACAGTTACGGTTCATTTAGAGAGATGATTAACTGTTATAAAAATACAAAAAAAACTGCTGCATAATAAAGTAAATGCTTAGTCGGTAACGATATTTATTTCTTATTTTTGTTTTATTAATATTAATTATGGCAGAAGTTATTGTTCGATTAAAAAATGTAAATATTTACCAGGGAACAAACCTCATTTTGCAGGATGTAAATATTATCGTTAATAAAGGTGAATTTGTTTATCTCGTTGGCAAAACCGGCGCAGGAAAATCAAGTTTATTAAAGACATTATATGGTGATTTATTATTGAAAGATGGCGAAGGCGAAGTGGCCGGTTTTAATTTAAAAGATATGGACTGGAAAAAAGTGCCATACTTAAGACGCAACCTGGGCGTGGTTTTCCAGGATTTTCAATTGCTTACTGACAGGAATGTAAATGATAATTTAAAGTTTGTTTTGCGTGCAACCGGATGGAAAGATGAAAAATTAATGGACGAAAAAATTGCAGATGTGTTGGATAAAGTTGGATTAAAATCGAAAGGTTTTAAAATGCCTTTTGAAATGAGCGGCGGCGAACAACAGCGTGTTGATGTTGCCCGCGCATTATTAAATTCACCAAAATTAATTTTGGCAGATGAACCAACAGGAAATTTAGATCCGGAAACTTCTGATGAAATTATGCAATTGCTTTTTCAGATTAGTAAAGATTATGGCACTTCAATAATAATGGCAACGCATGATTATATTGTTATTAATAAATATCCGGGGCGAACTTTAAGAACTGAAAAAGGCCGTGTACTTGATAATGCTACCATATCCATTCAATAAGTTGTTTGCCGTTTTTTTCATTATCAAAATATCCGGATAGTAATTTATTACGCGCAGTAATTTCATCATTATGAAAAGGCCTTTCATACAATTCCTTAATCATATTTTTACATCCCTTTTCCCCGGAAGCCACGTGGCATAAGGATTCCAGTCCGGTTGATTTTACAGTTTGCTCATTCACAATACAATGCCTTCCATTGTATAAAGCGTTCAGCAATTTTAATTTTATACCCGTATTATTAAAAGACGGAAGAATATTAATCTGCGCTTTATTAATCATATCCTGCATTTCCAGTTCGCTGGGATTGCTTACCAAACAAGTTTGCCTGTGCTGGTGCGCCAAATGTTGCAAACGCGCAGATGGATTTTTTCCTGCAATAACAAAAGGCACATCAAGATCATTAAAAACATTTTCCAGTAACCATATTGCAGCAACTTCATTTTCAGCAACAGATAAATTGCCGTGGTATAAACAAAAACAACCATTGCCAGTGCCTGATTCTACATGTTGATAAGGAAGAAAAACAGGGAGCTGTTCAATTTTTTTTGCAAGAAATTCATTAATAAAACAATCAGCATCCTGCGAAGAAACAGTTATTAAAAAAGCTTTATTGGCGACTTTTTTTTCATATTTTTTTAATAAAAAACTTTCGTATGCGTAATATATTTTTTTTAAGATAGAACTTTCTGAGTGATATAATTCGCGGTAATATTTGTATTCAATATTATGGATGCGCAAAAATATTTTGCGGTTTGCGAACCTTTCATCATTCAATAAATACGTGCAATGAATGCCTTCTAAAAAAACAGGATAATCATCCATTAATAAATTATCATGCAGCGCAGCATTTGACCGCGAACAAACGATATAAGGAAATTTATGAGAGAAGCCTTTATGGCCTTTTTGCCTTCGATAATATTTTACTTCTTCACAATAATCATTAAGCGTTGGCTGCTCGCCGCGCCCGTATTCAAAGCAATGCAAATGAATTTTTATACCAAGATTATGCAATGTTTTTATTTTATAAAATAAATCAAAAACGCCACCGTAATCAACAGGATAAGGTACATCCAAACAAACGATATGTAAATGTTTCTCCACCAATTAATGCAATATTTGATTATAAAATTGGATAAGTTTTTTTTCTTCTTCCTGCCAGTTAAAAACTTCCCGTGCTTTTATACATGCTGATTGCAGTTCATTGTATAGAACATCGTTGCGCAATAAATTGTTTAAAGCATTTGAAATTGTTGCAGGTTCTACATCATTAATAAGTGATGCAATTTTATATTGATTATTAATTTCAGCATACGCAGGATAGTTTACGCAAACCTGTGGAATAGCTGCGTGCATGTAATCAAAAAAACGGTTTGCAAGTGAATAATAATTGCTTAATCCATTATTTTCGAACAAAGTAATTCCGATGGTTGCGTTGTTTGTATAATTTATTAATTCATCCGGCAGGAGCATGCCTTTAAAAATAATTTTATGGCCAAGATTATTTTTTTCAACAAGTGCTTTTGCCTGCTGCATAAAATTCCCATCGCCGCAAATTATTAATGGTACATCAACATCTTTCATTGCAGGTATTAATGTTTCAAAACTTCTTCCTTCATTAACGGCACCTTGGTATAAAATATATTTTTCTTTTTTATTAATAACCGGCAAATTTTTTAAAACAGAAATATTTCTTATTATTTTATAGCTAACGCGATACATTTTTTCAAATTCATCTGCAATTGGTTTGCAAACTGTGTAGCCATTAATAAATTTTGGAACTGTTTTTCTTTCTATAAATTTCCATGCTTTATAAATTGACGGCCTTGTAACCACTTCTTTCATTTCACAAAACAATTCGTGCGCATCATATATGCGTGGAATTTTTTTTAAATTTGAAATAAATAAAACGGGCATTATCGTGTCTAAATCAATGGCACAAATGGCATCCATTTTTTTAAAAAGAAGATAAAAGAATAAACGAAGATTAAATTCTATATAGAAAAATTTGCCTTTGCTAAACCAGCAATTCAGCCGAACCTGATTAAATGGCTTTTTATTAAGCGGAACATTATTTGGCTGGTTTCTGCCGACAAGCGTAACTGCATAACCGTTATTTTGCAACGAAGTGCAAATGCGGTTCATCCGCTGATCGTAAACAAGGTTATTGGTAACTATAAAATATATTTTTTTCAAATGGTATTAATTATATTGAAATCTGCTCAAACCTAATGCAGTTTTTTCAATTTAAAGCGGAGATGCGGGTAAATTCATTTTGTAAGTTTTTCAAATTTCAGAATATTTCCTTTACCTTTGCAGCCGAAAAAGAAGAATAATTTAAAAAAAATTTTGAGATGCCGTATTTGACAAAAGAAAAAAAAGCAGGTTTTTTTGCTGATTTTGGTGGTAAATCTGAAAACACCGGTTCTATTGAAGGACAGGTTGCGCTATTAACTGAACGTATTAACAGTATTTCATTGCACCTTAAAGCCAACAAAAAAGATTTTTCCACAAATCGTGGTTTAATGCAAATGGTTGGTAAAAGAAAACGCTTGCTTACTTATTTAAGCAAACACAACCTGCAAGGTTACCGCCAGCTGATTGAAAAATTAGGACTTAGAAAATAAGAAATTATGTATAATAAAACTATTCCCAACTGAATGCCGGTTGGGAATAGTTTTTTCTGTATACAGGTATTTTTCAAAACTATCGATTTTTAAACCCGGATTATGGTTTGCCTGTTAATATGCAATTCATAGTTCAATAAAGAATGAATAGCCATATGCTTTCACAACCAATTAGTGTAACTTTTGATATAGGTGGTGGCCGCGACGTTACTATCGAAACAGGCAAACTCGCGCGCCAGGCCGACGGAGCTGTTACTGTGCGCCAGGGAAATTGTATTATTCTCGCAACTGTTGTTGCCAACAAAGATCCGAAAGAAGGCCAGGATTTTTTCCCGCTTTCTGTAGATTACCAGGAAAAATTTTCATCTGCAGGCCGTATTCCCGGTTCATTTTTTAAAAGGGAAGCAAGATTGAATGATTATGAAATATTAACCAGCCGATTAATAGATCGTGCATTGCGCCCATTGTTTCCGGAAGATTATTTATGTGACGTGCAGGTTTTGGTAAGTTTGGTTTCCAGCGATTATGAAGTGATGCCCGATGCATTGGCTTGCCTTGCAGCTTCTGCAGCGTTGGCAGTTTCAGATATTCCGGTTAAAGAAATTATTAGTGAAGTAAGAATTGCGCGTGTTGACGGACAATTAATCGTTAATCCAACACGTACCGAACTGGAAAAATCAGACATGGAGTTTATTATCGCTGCGACCGATAAAAACCTGATGATGGTTGAAGGCGAAGCTGGCGAATGCAGTGAAGAGGATTTAGTGAAAGCTTTGCAACTTGCACATGATGCAATCCGCATTCAAATAAAAGGGCAGGAAGAATTAAGAAATAAAGTAGGCGTTACTGCAAAAAGGGATTATAAAAAACCTGAGCAGAACGAAGAAATTCAGAAAAAAGTAAATGATTTTGCATCTGCAAAAGTGTATGAAATTTCAAAAGCTGGAAGCGCAAAACATGTTCGCAGCGATGCATATAGCGTTTTAAAAGACGAATTGATTGCTAGCCTTGGCGAAGAAGCAACAGATAAAGATAAAAAGTTAGCCAAAAAATATTACGAAGATTTGAAGTGGGATGTTGTTCGCAATATGATTTTGGATGATCGTATCCGCCTTGACGGTCGCAGCCTTGATCAGGTTCGCCCTCTAGCAATGGAAGTTGATCCGTTACCAACTCCGCATGGTTCTGCATTGTTCACAAGAGGTGAAACACAATCACTTACAACAGTTACATTCGGAACTCCATTAGATGAAATTTTGGTTGAAAGTGCTGCAAAATCTTTCGATTCAAAATTCTTTTTACATTATAATTTCCCTCCTTTCAGTACGGGTGAAGTGAAAATGATGCGCGGTCAAAGCCGCCGTGAAGTTGGCCATGGCAACCTGGCTATGCGTTCTTTAAAAAAGATGATGCCGGGAAATGATTATCCTTACACCGTTCGCGTGGTGAGCGATATTTTGGAATCGAATGGTTCTTCTTCTATGGCTACAGTTTGTGCAGGTTCACTCGCATTAATGGATGCCGGTGTTCCTTTTCCAAAACACGTTAGTGGCGTTGCAATGGGATTAATAACAAGAGGAACAGATGGCAAATATGCTATCTTAACAGATATACTTGGTGATGAAGATCATTTGGGTGATATGGATTTTAAAGTAACAGGAACGCGCCAGGGAATTTGTGGCGTTCAGATGGATATTAAAGTTGACGGATTAAGTATGGACACCATGCGCGAAGCTTTGGAACAAGCGCGCAAAGGCCGTTTGCATATTCTTGATGCAATGTACGAATGTATGCCAGCGGCACGTGCAGAAGTGAAAGGCCACGCTCCTCGCATGGAAAAATTATTTATCGATAAAGAATTTATCGGCGCTATCATCGGGCCACAAGGAAAAATTATACAGGAAATCCAACGCGAAACTGGTACAACTATTAACCTGGAAGAAGTTGGCAATTTTGGTGAAGTAAGCATTTTCAGTCCTGCAAAAGAAGGCTTGGATAAAGCCGTTGCATGGATTAAAGGAATTGTTGCCATGCCGGAAGTTGGAACTGTTTATGAAGCAAAAGTGAAATCAGTAATGCCTTACGGAGCTTTTGTAGAATTTTTACCTGGCAAACAAGGATTGTTGCATATCAGCGAAGTTTCCTGGAAACGTTTAGAAACAATGGAAGGCGTATTGGCAGAAGGCGACAATATCAAAGTAAAATTGCTTGGCGTTGATAATAAAACCGGCAAATTTAAATTGAGCCGCAAAGTGTTAATGGCAAAGCCCGAAGGAAACCAAGCTTAAAAAAACAGTAATAATTTTATTGATACTAAAAAAGCCTGTGGTTAAAAACTACAGGCTTTTTTCTTTATAAATATTTTCGAATAATTGGATTTAAACTTTTAATCATTATTAATGAGTGATAATTATATAAAAATATCAATTGCAATTAACTCTTCTGAACAAGCTGAAATATTAATCGCCCAGTTATCAGAAATTAATTTTGAAGGTTTTGAAGAAAGCGAAAATAATTTGTTTGCTTTTATTCCTGAAAAAGAGTTTAATGAAATGGAATTACGGCAAATTATTTCGCCTTTGTCATTATCATTTTTTAAAGAAATTATTGAACAAAGAAACTGGAATGAAGAATGGGAAAAAGATTTTGATCCGGTTATTGTCGGCAATTTTTGTGCAATCCGTGCTTCGTTTCATAAACCGGTTTCATCAGTAAAATATGAACTTATTATCACGCCAAAAATGAGTTTTGGAACCGGCCATCATGCAACAACTTTTTTGATGATCCAAGCGATGGAACAAATTGATTTTATTAATAAATCTGTTTTCGATTTTGGAACGGGAACTGGCGTACTTTCTATTCTTGCAGAAAAATTGGGCGCTGAAAGTATTAACGCAATTGATATCGACGACTGGAGTATTGAAAATGCAAAAGAAAATATTAATGAAAATAATTGCCATAATATTTATTTAGCGAAAGGAACAGAAATAATTACAAATAAAAAATTTGATGTCATTCTTGCAAACATTAATAAGAATGTAATTCTTCCAAAGCTTGCAACAATGCAACAACAATTAACACCGCAAGGCGTTTTATTAATAAGTGGTTTGGTGGAACAGGATTTTGAAGACATTGATAAAGAAGCGCAAACCAACCATTTATTTGTTATTGAAAAATTAAGCCGAGACGGCTGGATTTGTTTAAAACTAATTCAAACAAATCAGCAAAAACGCTTAACAGTATAGTAACATTTCAATTGTTTTTAGTTATTTTTGATTACCAACTTTAACCAATATTCGTTCAATGACAGAGGTTCTCCTCATATTGTTAGCCTATCTAATCGGTTCGGTGCCCACGGCAATTTGGGTTAGCCGATATTTCTTCGGGATTGACATTCGCGAGTATGGTAGCGGAAATGCAGGTGCAACAAATACTTTCAGGGTTTTAGGTTCTCGCTGGGGAACTTTTGTAATGATTGCTGACGTGTTAAAGGGATTGATTGCTACAAGTTTATACGTCATAATTCCATTTTATATGCATGACGAGGCGGCAAGAACTAATTTAATGGTTGGTTTAGGATTAGCCGCAGTTGCCGGACATATTTTTCCTATCTGGGCAGATTTTCGTGGTGGAAAAGGAGTGGCAACTTTGTTTGGAATGATTATCGCAATCCAGCCAATTGTTGCGGTTTATTGTGTCGGCGTTTTTTTGGTGGTTTTGTATTTAACGCGATTTGTTTCTCTCAGTTCTATATTGGCAGGCATTGCTTTTGCCGTTCTCATTCTTTTTATTTTTAAAGAAAAAGAACACTTGTATCGCGCCTTTGCGATAGCTGTTGCGTTGCTTGTAATTCTCACCCATCAGAAAAACATCAGCCGCATTTTACGTGGCAACGAAAGTAAAGTGCCGATTTTTAAATATCGCGACAGAAGGCGCCAGCGCAGGAATTCAATTTAAAATTCCATTTTTTATTAATAATTAAGTTATTCATTTTATTATTCTAATTTAATCTATAAACATTTATTTATCAATAAGTAATAAAATTTATTTGCCAGCTGCGAAAAGGTTATACACATCTTTTTAGATAAAGTTTATCAATGCAAATATTTTATTGCAGTTATGTTCATCTCAACGTTCCTTTTTTTACCTTTGCAATCCTGCATCAGTTTATTTTAATCGTTTAAATAAAAATTTAAGAGGCATGTCAGAAACTTTATTGGAAAAACTCCAGTTTAAAGATGAAAAGAATCTTTTAATCCAGGGACTTCCCTCTTCAATCGAAAAGCAATTTTTCAAGTTAACTTTTGCGAAAAATATCACCCCACTTTTAAAAATACGCAAAATTGATTTCGCGCTGGTTTTCGCTGTTAATGAAACGCAATTGGAAGGAATTATTAATGAAGTAATTCCAGCGTTGCATACAGAAGGAAAACTGTGGGTCGCTTATCCGAAAAAAACTTCTAAAATTGCGACCACATTAAACCGTGATTGCAGTTGGAATTGCATTGCCAGTAAAGGTTTTACGGAAGTCCGCCAGGTTTCGCTCGACCATGTTTGGACAGCAATACGCTTTAAAAAGACAGAACAAATTCCACATCTTGCCCGCGCTTCTGCCAATGGCGGCGTTCCTGCAATTGTTGAAGGCGTTAATCACGAAAAAAGAGTTGTGCAGCCGCCATCTGATTTTTTGAAAGGTTTAAACCGCAATAAAACAGCTTCGCATTTTTTCGACAATCTTTCTTTTACCAACAAAAAAGAATATGTAACCTGGGTTACAAGCGCAAAAAGAGAAGACACAAGATCGCGCAGGTTGGAATCTGCCATTGACAAATTAAGCGCCGGCAAAAAAAACCCAAGCGAAAAATAATTACAATAATCTTCAAATGATTTAATAAAAAGGTTTGCTTAATGCAAGCCTTTTTATTAATAAAGAATAATCCCATGTCATTTATAAATATTAATAAAAGCAAGAACAATAAAAACAGGTTCGATAAGAAATTATCTTGTAAAAAACGGCGCTGATTTTAAAGGAACGGACAATCAAACAGACACTTATTTCAATGTTGCAAAAGGTAGATTAAAATTGCGCCAGGGAAATATTGAGAACACATTAATACAATATTTCAGGCCAAATGATAAAGCTGCAAAGCAATCCGACTTTAAAATAATGGAAGTTAAAGATGGCGAAGTTTTAAAAGAAATATTAACTGCTTCACTTGGTGTAAAAATTGTTGTGAAGAAAAAACGGGAAATTTATTTTATTGAAAATGTAAAATTTCATCTTGATGAAATTGATGGTTTAGGCACTTTCGTTGACATAGAAGCCTCTAACAAAAACCATAATTTACCTGTAGAAAATTGCATGAACAATGTAATTTTTATAAAAATGAATTAGAGATTAATGAAGAAGATTTGATTAATATTTCCTACAGCGACATGATTGATGCGTGAATGATTAATAATGAATGGATGTTTTTAAATTAGTTAATTTTTTTGACCATTCACTATTGACCATTCACCTATTTCACAATCACAGTTCCCAGGTTGTGAACTAAATCGCGTTCCATATTTTTTAAATGCTGGTGGGTTTCAATAAGCATTATCTGTTCTTCAGCGGAATGATTTTTTTCTAAATCTTTTTGATTTTCATCTATTAATCTTTTTATTTTTCGAAGCTTCAAATAATTCAGCGTAGAAAAAACTTCTTCTTTATATAAATCTTCACGCGTATTTATTTTTCCCTCAAAATGCTCTTTCCAGTTTGGGCTTATTTCATACGGAAAATCCATTATAGAAACAACAAGCGTACTTAATTCCTGATCTTCCTGGTACAAAAAAGTTTTTGATGTTGGTTCCATTCCTTCATCATACCAGTTTTTATAAGTTTGCAAAATGCGAACTAATTTTTTGTTATCAATCATATCATGGTCAATTGATTCACCAAAAATATAATCGGCCACTTTATTTTTTTCATCCCATTCTTTCAAACCAAATTCTATTAATGAACGAACCATTGCACGTTCATGCATTTCATCTTTAAATAAAAGATTAAAAGATTCATCATCCGCAAATGAATTTTCAGTTTGTTGATCATCAAAAATTTTTATCTCTTCTGCCTGTAATTTATTTTCCTGTTTTGAAATACGCTCACGTATAAATTTATTAACAAGCGTATGCAAACCAGTTTCTTCAATCTTTAATAATTGAGAACATTGGCGGATATAATCTTGCTGTTTTGTAAAATCTTCTGCTTTATTAATCTTTGCAATTGTTTCAGCAACCTGGTTTACAACAGTGGCTTTTTTTGTACTGTCTGTACCTGCATCTTTTAATGAAACTTCAAGTTGAAAAAGAATAAAATCTTTTTTATTATCAGCGATAAAATTTCTGAATGCATCAGCGCCAACTTTATTTACATAACTATCCGGATCTTCTTTGTCAGGTATTAATACAAGCTTCACATTCAATCCTTCTTCCAATGCCATATCAAGCCCGCGCAACGCGGCTTTCACGCCGGCTGAATCTCCGTCATATATTATTGTAAGATTATTGGTATACTTTTTTACAAGCCGCAACTGATCTGTTGTAAGCGAAGTTCCGCCACTTGCAACTACGTTTTCTATACCAGCCTGGTGCAAAGAAATTACATCTGTGTATCCTTCAACCAATAAACATTCATCGTTTTTATCAATAGCCTGTCGCGCAAAATAAGAGCCGTATAAAATTTTGCTCTTTATATAAATTTCATTTTCCGGCGTATTAATATATTTTGGCGCGCGATCATTTGTCTTAATAATACGCGCACCAAAACCAATAACTTTTCCTGTTTGATTATGAATTGGAAAAATAATGCGGCCACGATAATTATCAAACGTTTTATCATCACGCACTATAACCAAGCCGCTTTTTTGAAGAAACTCACTATTATATTGAGCAGCCAATGCTGTTTTTGCAAAGGCATCTTTTTCTTCCAAACAATAACCTAACTGAAATTTATTAATGATGTTTTCATTAAAACCACGATGCTTTAAATAACTCAAAGCAATGTCCTGCCCTTCTTCTTTATTTAATAAAACATCACTAAAATATTTTTGCGCAAAGCCATTAATAATATATAAACTTTCAGCAACCTGGTTTTGCTGTTTTTGTTCAACGCTTATTTCTGTTTCTTCAACTTCAACATTATATTTATTGGCAAGCCAGCGCAGCGCTTCTACATAAGAATATTTTTCGTGCTCCATCAAAAAGCTAATGGCATTTCCACTACGGCCACAGCCAAAACATTTATAAATTTCCTTTACAGGAGAAACGGTAAACGATGGAGATTTTTCATTATGAAACGGGCAAAGGCCCATATAATTTGCACCTCTTTTTTTAAGCCGCACAAAGCCACCGACAATTTCAACAATGTCGATCCTGCTTAATATCTGTTGTATGGTTTGCTGTGTAATCAATAATAAAAATTGAATGCAAATTTACATGAATGGAAATAAAGATTTTTAATCTGTCCAAACAGTTTGACTTATTATAAAAATGTTTTTAATTTGTAGGATAGCGTCATTAATACATGTTATTCTTTACAGTAAATTAAGTATAAAACAACGTAAATGTACCTATACTAAAATGTTTACTTTTTCGCTTTTAATGTACAAATTATAATTCGTGAAACCCGGCCTTACTACCACACTCTACTTCATTATTTCTAACCTTGCAATACTACTTTGTTTTGTGCCGCTTTTGCTTTTATTTATTAAAAAACTAAAATATGAAAAGGCTTATTTATTCATTGCAATTTACTGGCTTGCAAATGGATTAATGAATTTGCCTGAATGGATTGGGCAATCGCAAAATAAATTTTTACTTAAGCATTGTACCCTGGTGTATAACTTGCTGGACGCGCCTTTGGTGCTTTTAGTGTTTTTATTTGCAGCATCACCAAATAATAAAAAAGCCATTAAATATATTCTTCCTTTTTTTATTTTATTTGAAATAATAATGGTTGTATGGAAAGGTTATAACCTTGAATCAAGTACCATAATTATTGGCGCCGGAACTTTTTTTGCAATCACATTTAGTGTAATTGGTGTGATAGAATATTTACAAAAAGTTGAACATACTCCTTTTGAAAACACGATGGTTTTTGTATATGCATCTTTTTTATTTGCTTACGGAATTTTTATTATCATCTATTTTTTCAGTTATCTTTCAACCGCTTCTAAAGCAGAAAACTTGGATAATTTTATAATTTATTACGTAAGTTTATTATTATCTGCATTTTTAAGCTGCTATGGTTTGTGGCAATTTGCCGGCAAACCGAAAGATTCAAACGAGGCATTTATCTCTTAATGCGATTGTTTTAATTTTCTTTTAATTCCAGAATAATATAATTTTTCCCGCTGCTGGATTAATATTTCTATTAAAATTTATTTTTAGCCTGATTATCAATGCTTATTTGTATTGGCACTTGTTTCGCAATATCAGTAACATCATAATTACTACCAAACATTCTTTATAAAAATATTAGTTGGTTTTTTTCTGGACGGAGCCCTTTCTTTTGAAAGGGTTTTTTTTGCTATAAATCGGTTTTCTTTTTATAATCGCGGTTGCATTTTTTATACTAAATTGTTGGCTTATTAATAAACTTTAATAACACAATTATGATTAGCATTGCTTGTAACCGTTCGATAAAAACTTTTTTGTTAGCTGTAGCTGTTTGTAGTGTAAGTCAGTTTGCAAACGCGCAGGATGGCGACCCGAAACTTACAGAAATTTATACACCTGTGCCGCCCGTTGTAACGCCTGGTAAAATGAATTCAGACGCACCTTCAGATGCAATCATTTTATTTGATGGAAAAAATTTGAACCAATGGGTTTCTGCTGCAGACTCAACGATGCCTGCAAAATGGGATGTGGCGAATGGAATATTTACCGTATCAAAAACGACTGGTAATATTCGTACCAAGCAATCATTTCTTGATTATCAATTGCATATTGAATGGCGCATTCCTGAAAACATAACCGGAACTGGGCAAGCAAGAGGAAACAGCGGAATATTTTTGGCATCAACCGGGCCCGGCGATGCAGGTTATGAATTGCAGGTGCTCGATAATTATAAAAACGAAACCTATACAAATGGCCAGGCAGGTTCTATTTACAAACAAGCTGTGCCGTTGGCTAATCCAAATAAAAAACCAGGCGAATGGCAGAGCTATGATGTGATTTGGAATGCGCCACGTTTTAATGATGATGGCACGATTAAAACACCAGCGCATGTAACCGTTCTTTTTAACGGCGTTTTGGTTGAAAATAATTTTGAACTGCTTGGCCCGACACAATATATCGGCAAACCCGCTTACAGAAAACCACACGGCCCATGCCCGATTAAATTGCAGGCGCACGGCGATAAAAGCGAACCAATTAGTTACAGAAATATCTGGATAAGAAATATTTAGTTCAATTAATTTCTTTTAAAAGAATTGTTGCAACCCATTAATCGGCTAAACGGCTGAGATATACACCTTTTGGGATAACTTTTCTGTTTTGCCGTTCATTTGTCACTATTTTTTATTAATTTTGCAAGCTCTTTAAAAAGCACTCATGAGCCGCAGAGAATTTGAAATAGCTTTTGTAGGATTGACGCCCGGTGAGCATGAGTTTAATTACCGGATAACGGATAAGTTTTTTGAAGCATATCCGCCGCAGGATTTTCGCCATTGCGAAATCAGCATCAAACTTTCTTTGGATAAAAAGAATGGTTTTATGTTGTTGAAATTTGAAATTGACGGAAAGCTTGAAATAACATGCGACCGTTGCGGCAGTAATTTATTGCCACTAGATCTTTGGGATGAATTTAATATCTTGGTGAAGTTGGTTGAAGAGCCGGATATAATGAATGAACAGGAAGAAGATCCTGATGTATATTATATTGCAAGAGGTGAAAGCCATTTAAAAGTGGCGGATTGGATTTTTGAATTTATTAATCTTAGCATTCCTATACAAAGGATGTGCAAAGAAGAAAATATCGGCGGCCCTTATTGCAATAAAGAGGTGTTGGAAATGCTGAAAAAATTAAGTGTAGAAGAAAATATTCCTGAAAATCCATTGTGGAAAGGGTTAGAAAAATTTAGAAATTTAGACAAATAATACCGGTTACTAAAAATTGATTTTATGCCAAATCCGAAACGGAGACATTCTCAGCAACGCAGCGCCAAAAGAAGAACGCACTACAAAGCTGAAAAACTTACTTTAAGCAAAGACAGTGCAACAGGCGAAATTCATGTACGCCACCGCGCACATGTAAGTGAAGGAAAATTATTTTACAAAGGAAAAGTTGTAGCAGAGAAATCTCCTGTAAACTAGTTTCGCTGATTGATTTTCATATAGCTTTGCGCAGATGAATATTGGTTTAGATATGATGGGCGGAGACTTTGCACCACGGGAAGCCGTGAAAGGTATCCAACTATATTTGAACGAAAATCCATCTGCGTCTGTTTTATATGCAACTGGTGATGAAACGCAGTTGCAGCAATTGTTTCAGGAGTTTTCAATTCCATCCTCTTCTGTAAAAATTATTCATGCGCCGCAGGTAATCGGCATGGATGAACATCCTACCAAAGCATTAAAAGAAAAGCAACAATCTTCTATCGCTGTCGGTTTTCATTTACTTGCTTCAGGAAAAATTGAAGCTTTTATCAGTGCGGGAAATACCGGCGCAATGATGATTGGCGCATTATACAGCATTAAAGCAATGGACGGCGTTCTACGCCCAACAATTGCTACAATTATTCCAAAAGAAAATGGAGGCTCTGGTTTGCTGCTCGATGTTGGTTTAAATGCAGATTGCAAACCAGAACATTTAAATCAATTTGCTATTCTTGGTTCTCTTTATGCGCAACATATTCTCGGTATTAATAACCCGCGCGTTTCATTAATAAATATTGGTGAAGAAGAAGGCAAAGGAAATCTACTGGCGCAGGCTGCGTATCCATTATTAAAAGAAAATACACCAATAAATTTCACCGGAAATATTGAAGGCCGTGATATTTTAATTGATAAAACCGACGTGATGGTTTGCGAAGGTTTTACAGGAAATATTATTCTCAAACTCGCCGAATCATTATATGAAATTGCCAAACAAAAAAATATTAACAACGAATATTTTGAACGTTTCAATTTTGAAAATTATGGCGGCACACCTGTACTTGGCGTTGCAAAACCTGTAATAATCGGCCACGGAATTTCGCAGGCAAAAGCATTTAAAAATATGATTGTGCTTGCGCAAAAAATGATTGAAACAGATTTGATGGCTAAAATGAAAGCCAGCTTCAAACAGGATTAATTACCTTTCTTGCTCAATAATTATTTCTATTAATGAATGTTTTTATCAGCTACCTGAAAAACTATTTTAAAGAAATAAGATTACTCAATTTTTTACTCACAACTTTTTTTGTTTCCATTCTCATTGCATTAAATTATTCTGTTGGTATCGAAAAAAGAATCATCGCAATTTCACCTTGGTTTTTAAGCCTCGCAGTTTTTTTTATTTTCTATTTTATAATTTTTTCAACAGCTTATCTTTTACAATCCAACAAAGAATTTATTATTAATAATAAAGTAAAATTCATCTTGTTTATAATGATTGCGTCATTGATTTTTTCATTAAAAATAATTCACTGGAATATTTTTTCATTGTCAACAAAATTGCTGAAAAACCCGTGGGATAAGTATTCCAGCATCGTTTTACAATTTCCTGCAAAATTATTAATGATATTAATTGCCTTATTTTTTACCTGGAAATCTTTATACAAACAACAATCATTCTTTGGTTTCACCACAAAAAATTTTAATGCAAAACCATATTTATTAATGTTGTTTTGTGTTGTTCTATTAATAATTTCTGCATCGACACAAGTAGATTTTTTGCAGATGTATCCAAAAGCAAAAACAATTTATTTTATTAATAACTACACACATTATTCATGGTTTTATAAATTGTTGTATGAAATTTCTTATGGCCTCGATTTCATTTCGATAGAACTATTTTTTCGTGGGTTTTTAGTAATTGGTTTTATTCGTTTTGCAGGCATTAATTCTATTTTGCCAATGGCAGTTTTTTATTGCACTATTCATTTCGGCAAACCGCTTGCAGAGTGCATTAGTTCTTATTTTGGCGGAATTATTCTTGGTGTGCTTGCATATAAAACCAAATCAATTCTTGGCGGATTGATGGTTCACCTTGGCCTCGCGTGGATGATGGAACTTGGCGGTTATGCATCGCTATTATATTTTAACAGCCATTGAAATTTTGTTTCAATGGCTGTTAAAAAAGCTATCAGCTTATAAGCCGGATTCTGTTTCTTTATTACTAAAGAACGCCATCATTTACCTGGGATGCTGATTGCTCAGCACCTCTTGCTGCCTACCCTCTAACTCAGGCGGGCCGCCTTCAAACATTAGTTTACGTGGCATTACAGCATGCAAGGTTTACCCGCAAATATCATTACTGATAAATGCCGTGGGCTCTTACCCCACATTTTCACCCTCATCGCGTGTTAACGCGACAGTTATTTTCTGTGGCACTTTCTGTTGATTGTTACATCACCCGGCTATTCACCGGTGCATTGCCCTTCGCTGTCCGGACTTTCCTATTTTCAATAAAGAAAATCGATGGCACGTCTGATAGCAATTGTAAAAATAGTTATTATTAATTTGAAGAAAAATATATGCAGAGCCAATTCTTATTTATATTGAAAGAAAATTTCAGTTGCACCATATCCATATCGTGCATCATATTGATTCACGAAAAATTTTACTTCGCGGCGTAGCCTTAATAGCTCATGAATTTCATCGCGCAATTTTCCTGTTCCCACGCCGTGTAGTGCAATCATTGATGGCAAACGGTGTGCAGTATTAATGTCAATATATTTTTCCAATGTTTGCAACTGCAAAGTGAGGATTTCAAAATTGCTCATCTTGTTCCAGTTGTCGGTTAATTTTTCTGCATGCAAATCAACTTCATATTTTGCCTGCGGTAAATTTTGACGTGATTTTGATGCTTCATAAACTTTATAACCTGCGGATGATAAATTGCTGATTTCTATTTTTTCTTCAGCAGCTTTATTAGGATATTCATCAAATAATTTATAAGAAAAAGTTGCTTCGCCTTTCTTTTTAATTTCTTCAATCTTCGCGAAAACCTGTTTGGGCTTGAGTTTCAGCGAGCTTTCAAAATGATCGGCTTTAGTTTTATCAGGAGTTATTAATGTGAAATCAAATTCAAAAGTCGGGCTGTCGTTCAAATTTTCAAAAGCAATATCATGCAAATAAAAATCCTGAAAATTGTGAATTTGATTTTGGAGTTCAAAATTTTCCTTTCCAAAATAATTTAAATGATATGTAAAATTGAAACCGCTGTGAGAATTATTAACAAGATGAACTTTTAAATTTTCAACAACATCATCACCAAATTCATCGCTTTCAAATACTGGTAAAAAAGTTAACCAGGTTCCATCTGCTGTTTTTGCAACGCGTTCCTTTTTTTCTGCAGGCAACTGATCGATATATTTTTTTTCCTTTTTTGCAGGAAATAATTTTTTTTCAGTAAAACGTTTGAAGTACGGAAAGTCAAGCTGGTCAATATATGCAGGGAATTTTACACCGCGCACTTCAACCATTACCATTTTATTATTAATGATTTCAACCACTTCGCCTTCTTCGTTTGAAAGAAGTATTAATACCTTATCACCAGTTTGAAATTTCATTTTATATAAGATCGGATTTTATTAATATTCACGCTGCACCAAAAATTCTGCAAGTTCCATTAATGGTTTTTTACGAATAGACAGCACTGCAATATCATCAAGGTGTTTGAATGCAGTTTGCATATATTTTTCTTTCAATTCTTTTGCCCATTCATCAATGCCGCAACTTTTAAAAATAGAAAGCATTTGATTTACTTTATCAGCAGGATTTGTTTTTATTAATTCTTTTATCGTTTCCACTTGCGGTGGCGATGCGGTTTCCAATGCTTTTATTAATAAAAAAGTTTTTTTATTTGCGATGATATCGCCGCCAACCTGCTTCCCAAATTTTAATGGATCGCCAAACGCATCCAAATAATCATCCTGCACCTGAAAAGCCAATCCAAGATTTTTTCCAAACTGATACAAGTGTTGCTGGTTGCCGTCTCCAGCGCCTCCGAGTATTGCGCCAAGTTGCAAACTTGCAGCAAGCAACACAGAAGTTTTCAATTCAATCATGTGCAAATATTCATCCATCGAAACCTGTTCTTTCTTTTCATAATCCATGTCTATTTGCTGGCCTTCGCAAACTTCCATCGCAGTTTTATTATACACATGAATTATCTTTTCGAGATTGGCAGTTTTTATTTTATTCAAATAATTATAGGCAACAATAAACATTATATCGCCTGCAAGCAATGCAGTTGGCACACCATATTTTTCATGCACAGTTTGCATGCCGCGGCGCAACGGTGCATTGTCCATAATATCATCATGCACCAAAGTAAAATTGTGAAACAATTCAATAGCCGTTGCAACATGATATGCTTCTTCATTTATTTCATCAAACAATTCATTGCCCATTAAACACAACACAGGCCTGATGCGCTTTCCACCAACTCCTAAAAAATAATCAGCAGGCCCGTACAACGTTGATGGCTGTGCAGGAAAATGATTTTTATTAAACCGTATTAAAAATTCATTTGATAATTCTTCAAAATTTTTCATGAACTATATTTCAGTCTTTCAAAAAATATTTATTAATAAAATTATTATTGAGAAAATCATTAATAAACATTTCAATTGTTTATTAATGATTTCTTTTCGCAGAACGTTCTTTAAAATCTTCATCCGGCAAATTTTCTTTTACTACCCATTGATAATCGAGCTGGCGTTTTGTAAGATTGGCTGCAATCACTTTAATAATAACTTTATCACCCATCCGAAACTGGCGCCCACTGCTCCTTCCAGCCAAACAGTATTCGCCTTCAATCAAACGAAAATCATCATAATCAGACAAACTATTAATGCTTACCAAACCTTCACATTTATGCAAAACAGTTTCCACCCAAAAACCAAATGAAGAAACGCCGCTGATAACACCTTCAAATTCTTCACCCAAATAATCCTGCATGTACTCAACCTGTTTGTATTTATTTGCAGCGCGTTCGCTATCCATTGCAGCACGTTCGCGTTCGCTTGCATTTTTGCATTTTTGTTCCATCTTTTTATCAGGCTCAATGTTATGTTGCAAACATTCTTCCAAAATGCGATGCACCATCACATCAGGATAACGACGGATTGGCGAAGTGAAATGACAATAATGTTCAAAACCCAAACCATAATGGCCAATGTTTTCAGAAGTATAAATTGCCTTCGCCATTGTGCGGATACCTAATTGCTCAAGTACATGCTGCTCGGGCTTTCCATGCACATCAGCAAGCATTTGATTGAATGAAGATGCAATTCCCTGCGGCGTTTTTGTATCAAAATTAATTCCATACTTTTTTGCAAACTCAACAAATGGCAACAACTTTTCTTTATCTGGCGTATCATGAATTCGATAGGGAAACGGAATCGGTTTTTTATTAATCTCAATTTTTCCAACATACTCTGCAATCGTTCTGTTGGCAAGCAACATAAATTCTTCAACAAGCTGATGCGATTCTTTACTTTCTTTAATAACAATTCCAATTGGTTTTCCTTTTTCGTCCAACTTAAAACGAACTTCTGTTGATGAAAAATTGATAGCACCTTTTTTAAAACGTTGCTTGCGGAAACGTTGCGCAAGTTCATTTAAAATCAAAACTTCTTCATTATGCATTCCTTCTTTCTTGTCGATAATTTCCTGCACATCTTCGTATGTAAAACGATGATCAGAATGAATAGCCGTTTTGCCAATCCATTGATTTTTTATTTCACCTTTTGTTGTCATTTGAAAAATGGCAGAGAACGTTAATTTATCTTCATGCGGACGAAGGGAACACAATTCATTTGAAATTCTCTCTGGCAACATTGGGTTAACTCTGTCTGGCAAATAAACGGATGTAGCGCGCGTGTATGCCTCTTTATCAAGCGCAGTATCTGTTTCCACATAATGGCTTACATCTGCAATGTGCACGCCGATTTCATACAAATCATCTTTTATCTTTTTAAATGAAATTGCATCATCAAAATCTTTTGCATCCGCGGGATCGATTGTGAACGTTAATGTATCACGAACATCTTTTCTTTTTTTAATTTCAATCTCAGAAATCACATCGGGCAAACGTTCTGATTCTTCAATTATTTCTTCTGGAAAAAATATCGGGAAACCATTTTCCAATAATATCTCTTTCATCACTTTATCATTTTCATCAGAGCTGTCCATTACAGAAATTACTTCGCCTTGTGGCTTTTTATTTTTTTCCCATTCTGTAATTTTTATAATAACGCGATCATTATTAATTGCGCCATTTAATTTATCAAGCGGAATATAAATGTTCGGCATTGGTTTATGTGTATCTGCAATAAAAAATGCAAATGTTTTACTCAATTCTACATGTCCAAGAAATTCCATTTGTTTTCTTTCTAGTACTTCTACAACTTCCCCCTGCGTGCGGCCGCTTTTTGATGAATTGTTTACAATCCGCACCAGCACTGTGTCTCCGTGCATCGCTGTATTAAAATCATTTGGGCGAACCAAAATATCTTTCTCCATATTTTCTACCACCACAAATCCAATTCCTGAACGTGTAACATCTAATTTTCCTTTATGTAAATCACTTGATGATGATGATTTTTTCTTTTTCTTTTTTTCGTTTTTATGTCCCATAATTTGGGTTAATTTTTAAAATGTGTAATGTAATTAATAACAGATGCTGCGAATTTTTCTTCTTCATCAAATAAAAATTTCGGTTCAATTGGCATCACATAAAATGGCAAGTTTTCAATTTCGCTTGAAAATTTTATAAGCCGCACAGCATCTTTTTCTGTTGTAAGAATAATTTTATTCCTGTCTGTAATGTTGCTAAATCTTTTTATAATTTCTTTTAAATCATCAATCGTAAAAATATGATGATCGTTATAAGAAACCTGGTGATAAGTTTTTGAATTGTCTTGTAAATATTTTTTCATCGGTCGTGGATTTGCAATGCCGGTAACAAGCAAAACTTCTGTTGTGTTATTAATAAGAATTTCTTTTCTGTTTACAATATGATAGGGCATTCCATATTTTATAGAAGTAAAATAAATTTGCTGAGCAGCCAGCGGATTTATTTCTTTAATCGTGTCCCATTTTTGTTGTTGAGAAATATCTTCCGGGCACTTTGTTACAATTATAATTTGCGCGCGTTTATAACTTCTTTTTTCATCACGTAAATCGCCGGTTGGCAAATACCAGTCACGCGTAAAAAGATTATTGAAATCCGTTAATAAAATATTCAACCCGGCTTTCACACTTCTGTGTTGAAATGCATCGTCAAGAATAATCGTTTTTGTTTCCGGCTTGTCGTGTAGCAATTGCGGAATCGCGACAATACGCTCCTCGCCCACTGCAATTGAAACTTCAGGAAATTTGCTATGAAACTGCATGGGTTCATCACCAATATCAAGTGCCGTTGAACTTTCATCCGCTAATGCATAACCTTTTGTTTTTCGTTTATAGCCACGGCTTAATATAGCAATTTCAAATTTGCCTTTTAATATTTTTATTAAAAACTCAACCATTGGAGATTTGCCGGTTCCGCCAGCAGCAAGGTTTCCAACGCATATTACGGGAAGATTAAATGATGACGAAGCAAGAATATTTTTATTGTAAAAAAAATTTCTTACCCAAATAATTACCGCATACAAAATTGAAAAAGGAAATAACAAAATGCGCACCGGCCTTAGCAATGGAAAATTAAAATTCATAATCGCAATTCGTAATAAACGAATATGCAAAGGTAGTTAATTTATGCAGCATCATTAATACTTTCAGATTGGTTTAACAGGGAAGTAAAACTTATAATAAATCTGTTAATGACTGTTTTATTTTATTTGCCTGCTCATTAATAAAATCTTTATTAATATTTTTTTCGAACGGGACAGAAGCAATTTTCGGAAAGCCGCTCCAGCGAACAATTTCATCTTCGTATTGCAGATACTGATCATTAAAAATCCAGCCAACAACATCAAGATTATATTGTTTGCAAACCATCGCCGTTAATAAAGAATGATTGATGCTTCCCAAATAATTCCTGCTTACCAAAATCACTTTTGCATTTAATTTTTTAATTAGATCCGCAACAAATTCATGATCATTTAAAGGAACCATTAATCCGCCTGCGCCTTCGATAATTAAATAGTTAACAGTTGACAATTGAAGGTTTTCAGATAAACTATTTTCATTAATGTTTTCCTGGAGTTTGTTTTTTGTGTTTTGGATCTTATGAAACTGGTTTAAAATTTCATCGAGATTAATATTAATTTTTTCATCACGCGCGGCAATGTGCGGAGATGCGGGAAGTTTTAATTTATAAGCTTCATTATAAATTGTAGTTGATTTATTATTAATGATTTGATTTATCCATTTGCTGTCTGTTCCTTCTGAAAAGCCTGCCTGTATTGGTTTCCAGTAATCGGCCTGCAATGCTTGAGTTACAATTGCAGCTATTAATGTTTTGCCAACGTCGGTTCCAATGCCTGTAATAAAAATGGGTTGCATGGTTTGAAAAAATAATTTTCTATTTGTTTACAAAAATAGAAAATATAGTAGAGCCATAATTTCGTTCGGTTACAAACAGCGGAAAATTTTTATAATTATTTCTTGGCGTGTGTTCAAGGATAAACCAGCCATTAATATTCAGCAGTTTTTTTTCAGTAATTTGTTTTGGAAGATCATCAATGTTTGCCAATGCATACGGCGGCCCGGCAAAAATAAAATCAAACTTTTCTGTGCACTGATTAATAAACTTAAAAACATCCATTTTTGAAATTTTGAAATTTTCAATTTTTAAATCTGCGGATGTTTTTTTTATAAACTCATACATGGAAGTATCTTTTTCAACAATCATTAAATCCTTCGCGCCTCTTGATGCAAGTTCATAACTTATGCTTCCGGTTCCGCCGAATAAGTCAAGCGTTTTTAAATTTTCTATCTCTAAATTATTTTGAATAATGTTGAACAAACCTTCTTTTGCAATATCAGTTGTTGGCCTTGTATGAGGCATATTTGCCGGGGGATTCACGCGCCTTCCACCAAATTCGCCGCTGATTATACGCATACGGCCATTTTCAATAATGATGAAAAATAATGTAAAGGATATTCATTCAGTTCATCGGTGATTTTTATCGTGTCGCCAATTTGTTCAAAATAAATATGGGCAAAATATTTTGTGAGTTCACGATATAAAGAAGAATGTTTTTCAATAAGCCCGCTTAGTTCCAATGGCAAATCTTCCACATTAATATCAAATTGTTTTGCGCAATTTAAGATGTCAAATACAACATCATTTTCATCGTAATAAACAAATGTTTGAATCAGTTGCAACTGCCCTTTTTTAAAAACAGTTATTATTATTTTATCTGCGTAAAAAATTATTTTAAATAAATCCTGGCCTTCTTTTATAGTAAACATTTTATGGCTCTTTAGTAAAAGGCTGTATGCATGCCAGTGTTTTGCATTAATAAATTTTTGCTGCAACAAATTATGCACGGCAGTTGGAACGCGGTAAACATTTTGCAATTCCCACCAAGGAATTTTTTCACTAAAAATAATTCCTTTTTCAAGGTTGCCATAAATCAATTCAGTGAGTTCTTTATTAATATCTACACTAAAAAATTTATCTGGAATAAGGCTGCTGTCTTCAAAATTATAGACAAAAAAATGTTCGCTTATTTCTTTCTTAAACATTTCATCTTCTTCAATAATTTCATTCAGTAATTCTTCAATCGGTTTGTCTTTTATATTTTCAAATTTAAAAAAACGAATACATTCAGGGCTCATCTTTCTTACATCAAATAACAGGCAACTACATGAGTGCGCGCTCACTTCTAAAAGCAATCTGTATTGCTTTGTTACTTCTGTATTCGTATCGCCGGATTGTATATTGAAAGCGGGTTTTAGCATATTTATGTGTGCAATAATACTACAAAATAGTTGTATAAAAAGATGTAAAGAAACAGATAAGTTTTTACTTGATTTCATTTGTGTACATTGCAGCACTTTTAAAAATGGCTACGGTAAATACACATAATAAATATAAAGTTGAAGTAAGCAACAAACAAATACTGCGCATTGCTTTTCCTATTTGCCTTGCCATTCTTGTGCCGCAAATTAATTTTATAACCAACAATATTTTTCTCGGGCATTATGGCGAAAAATTTTTAGCCATTGCAGGAATTACAGGTGTGTACTATTTAATTTTTGCAGTTGTTGGCAATGGATTAAACAACGGATTACAAGTATTAATATCGCGGCGCGCAGGTGCAGATCGTGTTGATGAAATTGGTAATTTGTTTTCGCAAGGAATTCGGATTTCTTTTTTTTGTGCAGCTATCGGAATAATGCTCACTTATTTTGTAGCGCCATTTGTTTTAAAATTTTCATTAAGCTCTGATGTATTAAGAGACCAGGCCATTCATTTTTTAAAGATAAGAATATGGGGTTTGCCATTTTTATATTTATATCAAATGCGCAATGCATTGCTCGTTGGCACCAACCAAAGTAAATATTTAATTTATGGAACCATTGCTGAAACGGTTGTAAATATTGTGCTTGATTATGGATTAATCTTTGGGCATTTTGGTTTGCCAGAAATGGGTTTTAATGGTGCTGCCGTTGCTTCTATAATTGCGGAAGGCAGTGGAATGATTGTTGTTTTTATTGTGATTCATTATGCGGGCATCAGCAAAAAATTGGAGCTGTTTAAAAATTTTAAGTTTGATGGAAAGGTTACAAAATTAATTCTTGTTCAATCATCGCCATTAATTTTTCAGTACGCGATAAGTATAATGAGCTGGGAGTTTTTTTATATTTTGATTGAACATCATGGTGAAAGAGATTTGGCAATCAGTAATGCGATGCGCAATATTTTTGGTTTGTTTGGTGTGTATACGTGGTCGTTTGCTGCAACTACAAGTATGATGGTGAGCAATATAATTGGGCAGGGAAAAAAAGATGAAGTGTATGGATTAATAAAAAAGATTATCAAACTGAGTTTGATAGTTTCTGTAACAGTTGCCATTTTATTAAATCTTTTTCCGCGCGTTTTTCTTGCGGTTTACGGACAAGATCAAATATTTGTTGATGCTGCAATTCCGGTTATCCGTGTTATTTCTACTGCATTAATATTAATGTCTTTTTCTACTATTTGGTTAAATGCTGTTGCGGGAACTGGCAATACAACTATTAATCTTGCGATAGAAATTATTACTATTATTTTCTATTGTGTATACGTTTATTTTGTGCTGGAATATTTTAGGTTGTCCATTTTATATGGTTGGATGTCGGAATGGGTTTACTGGAGTTCTACTTTTATTTTTGCTTATTTATACATGCGCAGCGGAAAATGGAAGAAGAAAGTTATTTGAGAAACAAAAATCAAGGCGCAAGAAAGAAGGATCAAGATTCAAGATAAAAACCCAAGACACAAATAACAATGTCCAAAAAAATATGGGGAGAATTAAGGAACGAGATGACAATTTGATAAATAAGGAATACAAATTCAAAAAATATTATCCGTTATCAATTCAATAATTATCCATTATTAATTATCAATTAAAAATTTATCCATTAATAAAAATCTTTTGATAAAATTTTTTGCTGAATAGAGAACTGAAAGTACAAGTGTGCGACGCAACGGATGCTTAATAATAATTCAAATGCTAAGTACATAAAAAAATCCTTTTCAATTTTGAAAAGGATTTTTTATTAATGATTATTTCTGATTTTCTTTTTATTAATTTCCTTACTTGGCATTGTACATTAGTTCATAATATTCGTCTGCCATTCTTCCGGCGTCGAATTGGTAACGTACGTCGCGCATTCCGTTTTTTGTAACTTGGCGCCACGTGTCGTGATTGTCATAATACAAAGGCAAAATTTCTTTTTGCAAAATTTCATACAGCTTATCCAAATCATATTGATCCTGCTGCTGCACATTCATGTTATCATAGTCAGCTTTTGGAACTACGAAACCATTGTTGCCATGATTAACAAATTCCGGAATCCATCCATCATCTGTTGAAAAATTTACAGCGCCGTTCATTGCAGCCGTCATGCCACTTGTGCCCGAAGCTTCGCGCGGAACACGTGGGTTATTTAACCAGCAATCTGCAGCCTGTTTCATGCGCTTTGATAAAGCCAATTCATAACCAACAACAACAGCAACATTTTTATATCCTTTACTCAAATGCACCAAATGGTTAAAATCATTAATAGCCGGATAGTCCATTGGGTAAGGCTTTCCGCCCCAAATAATTTGTACAGGATATTTTGTATCGCTCATTAATTTATTAAAGCGTTCAATATCGCGTGTTATTAATTCAGCACGTTTGTAGCCTGCAAAACGGCGCGCCCAAACAATGGTAAATATATTCGGATCAAAAATTTTTCCTGTCTGATCGGCAACTATTTCAAACGCTCTTTTCTTTAAATATTTTTTTCTGTCGTCAAACCAAAAATCATCTCCATCCTGCATTTTTCTGTACAATTGTTTATCGGCCCAATAGTTCCAGTTTTGTGCATTTGTTATTGAGATTATTGGGCAGATATTATTATACTTTCCCCACATGGCGCGGGAAACATCTCCATGCAATTGCGACACGCCATTTGCAATATGCGCGAAACGCAACGCAGCTAATGAATGATTAAAAGCATCATCATTATTGCCAGTTACTTTTTTTACTTCATCAACGGAAAGGCCGCAGAAGTAACTCATTTTATGACATAAATAAATATCATGTTTTTCATTTCCTGCTTCTTCCGGCGTGTGCGTTGTAAATACCAATCGCTTTTTTAATTCAGCAAGGTTGTTGTTGTATTTCTTTAATAAATAAAATGCAGCGCTTAATCCGTGCGCTTCATTCAAATGATATATTTCAGGATTAAAATTTAATTCATCAACCAACTTTGCGCCGCCAACACCAAGCAAAATAAATTGCGCAACTTTTGTTGCAACATTTGCATCATACAAACGGTGCGTAATTGTTTGCGAAACATAGTCGTTCTCTGGCAAATCTGTGCTTAATAAAAATAACGGAGCAGATTTAAATGTTTCCGGTTTTAAATAAAATGCCTTCACCCAAACCGGATGCTCATGAATATCAATTTGAAATTTTATTCCCGTATCTTCTAAAAAACTATTTTCTTTTTCCATCCAGGTAACCTGCAAAGTCTGGTCTTGGTTGCGTGCCTGATCATAATAACCATACTTCCATAAAATACCGATGCTAATCATATTCTGCCGCAATTCGTAAGAGCTGCGCAAATGCGAACCTGCAAGAAAACCAAGGCCACCACTGTATATTTTCAATGGCTGGTGCACTGCAAACTCCATAGAAAAGTAAGCTACTTTTTTTGCATATTTTTCGTCAACTGTGTACGGAACACTAAAATTTTTAAAATCCATAAGTGGTTTTTTCGTTAAAATTTTTTTTCATTAACAGATAAAGAGCACGCAATATAACGGATAATATCGAATTGAATTGTTTGAGAACTATTCAAAAAAAAAGAAACGGCGATGTATAAAATGAGATTAATAACCGGGAATTATTCCAGGTAAAAAATGAAGAAGATTATTAATGATGTTTTTTTACAGGCTTTTTCTTTACTTCTTTTTGTTTGGTATAAACACCTTCAAAAAAACATTTTATGTCGCGATGGTTTCCGCAACCTTCGAGTTCCTTCATAACAATTTTATTATCATTAAAAGTAAAATTTACAAGGCATGGATCGCCGCTTGAAGAATATTGCGCAACAAAAGGAGAAATGATTTTTGCATCGCCTTTCAACTCGCCTTTGCAATCGCCATTATTTTTTTCGAAGTGAACAAAAATAATAATGTGCGATGCATCTTTACCATCGCGAACAGAAATAAAATTTAATTTATCCTGGTAATAATCGCCGGAAAATTTATGCTTGTGCTGTAATGTATCAACCGGGTTTAAGACAGCTTTATTTTTTGAAGCAACTTCATTCGACTCTGTAAGAATCATCATAAAAGCGCCATCATTATAAACATAAGTATCTTTTTTAAAAAGTAGTTCTCCATTAGTTTTATGCTCGCGCCTTATGGAAAGAATATATTTATTATCAAGGCTTACTATATTATTTACATCGTTTGCTGCGGAAGAAAACAATGGTTTTGCTGTTTTAAATTTATCAGTATTATCAAAGCAAATTACATACAGCCATTCTTTTGCTTTTGTTGCTGCTTTCAAAAATAAATAAGTTTCATTTTTTCCGGCTTTCACTTTTCCAACAGGATAAATATGCGGCAGAACACTTTTGCCAAACATTTTGCGCATCACACTATCTGGAATAAATTGTGTAAACACTTTATAGCTTATTAATGCAGAGTCTGGTTCATCATTATTAAAAACGCTGTCAGTAACCTGGTAAGGCAATTTAATATCATCAAAAGATTCCAGGAAATCAGTTACATCAACTTTACTGTTGCCGGAAAGAGAAACTTTTTTATGCTTACAGCCAACTAACAACGCTGTAATAACAAACAGCAACAAAAATTTCTTTGTAATAAGAATGGTATGAGGTTTCATGCGGCGATAAAAATAATCATTCGGCGCAATAAACGGAAAAATCAATTTTACAGAATACGAAAATATTTTTTAGATTTGTCTAAATTTAAACTTAGCCCATTTGAAATATTCAGCAAGTAAAGAAAATTACCTAAAGGAAATTTTTCACCTACAGAGCCAGCAAAACATGGTTACAACCAATGCGCTGGCAGCAGCCTTACACACAAAAGCCGCGTCTGTAACGGATATGCTCAAAAAACTCAAAACACAAAAGCTTTTATTGTATGAAAAATACAAGGGTTTCAAATTGAATAATGAAGGCAAAAAAGCAGCCGTTCAAATAATTAGAAAGCATAGGTTGTGGGAATTTTTTTTGGTAGAAAAATTGCAATTTGGCTGGGATGAAGTACACGAAATGGCGGAAGAATTGGAACATATCAGTAGTAAAAAATTAATTGACAGGCTGGATTCTTTTTTAGATTTCCCTAAAACCGATCCCCACGGAGATCCAATACCGGATTGTAATGGCAAATTCAGCGAGCGCAGGCAATTGGCATTGCGGGAAGTTCCCATTAATAAAATTGTACAGGTTTCTGCAATTACGGAACAAACGAGTGCGATGCTGGAATTGCTACAGCATAAAAATATCCGCATCGGCACAAAACTGGAAGTAAAGAAAAAATTTCCGTTTGATAATTCATTGGAATTAAAAATAAAAAATCATTTAATCATCACAATCAGTGAACAGGTTGCAGAAAAAATATTGGTGCATGATGATTAATAAAATGCAAAATAATTTATCACTCGGTGACGTGCATGGATCAATCGACACCACTATAAAAGGCCCGAAATGGAAACAGTTATTTTCATTTTTTGGCCCTGCGTATTTGGTAAGTGTTGGCTATATGGATCCGGGAAACTGGGCAACAGATTTAGCAGGTGGAAGCCGTTTTGGTTATTCATTAATATGGGTTTTATTAATGAGTAATCTTGTTGCGTTATTGCTGCAAAATTTATCTGCGCGTTTAGGAATTGTTCGTGGAAAAGATTTAGCGCAAGCCAACCGCGAAGCATACCCAAAATATATTAATATCACGCTTTACATTCTTGCAGAAATTGCAATAGCAGCCTGCGATTTAGCAGAAGTATTAGGCATGGCAATCGGCATACAATTATTAACAGGTTTGCCGTTGGTTTACGGCGTTGCAATTACAGTGCTCGATACATTTTTATTACTTTTTTTACAACGCCTTGGCATGCGCAAAATGGAGGCATTTATTATTGGTTTAATTGCTATTGTTGGCGTTTCTTTTTTGGTACAATTGTTTATTGCCAAGCCAGATTTTGCAGAAGTTGCAAGTGGTTTTATTCCATCGCGGCTTAATAAAGATTCATTATATATTGCTATCGGAATTATCGGCGCTACAATAATGCCTCATAATTTATACCTGCATTCTGCGCTTGTGCAAACAAGGAAAATTGAACAAGGCGATGAACATACACGGCGCGCATTAAAGCTTAATTTTTTAGACGGCGCCATTGCATTGAATATTGCTTTTTTTGTAAATGCTGCCATTTTGGTTTTGGCAGCAACAATTTTTTTTAAAACCGGAAGAATAAATATTGCTTCTATTAAAGATGCGCACGAATTGCTTGCGCCACTTTTAGGCAGTGCCATCGCACCAAAATTATTTGCCATTGCATTAATAGCCGCAGGCCAAAGCTCAACAGTAACGGGCACTTTGGCCGGGCAAATTATTATGGAAGGTTATTTACACCTGCACATTAATCCGTGGATAAGAAGATTAATAACGCGCCTGCTTGCTATTGTGCCTGCAATCATTGTTATATTAATTGCCGGTGAAGAAAAAGTTGACAGCCTTATCATTTTCAGCCAGGTAATATTGAGTGTACAACTTGGTTTTGCAGTAGTTCCGTTAATACATTTTGTGAGTGATAAAAAAAAGATGGGCAAATTTTCTATCACGTTATTAATAAAAATTCTCGCATGGATTATTGCTGCTGTTCTTATTTATTTAAATATAAAATTGGTGTATGAACAATGCGAGGAATTATTTATGCATAACGGAAATTTGGTTATTAAAACAATAATTTCAATTGCCGGAACAGGTGCGTTATTACTATTACTTTATATAATTCTCCATCCATGGCTTGATAGAAAAAAAGAAAATTTGCCAGGAGAAGTTTTATAAAACTTATTAATAAAATGATACAAATATTAAATCAGTATTATCTTTTCTTCTGCAATAAATGTTTCAACCGGCTGAACGTTTCTGGTTTTATATTAAGATAAGAAGCTAAATATTTTTGCGGAACGCGTTGTAATAAATCAGAATTATTTTTTATAAAATGCACAAACCTGTCGCGCGTATTCAACCGCATGCGTTCATGATCCCATTCTTCTTTTTGTAAAAAAAGATTGGTTACAATCAATCTTCCGATATGTTCCATTTTATGGCTTTTGCTATACAGTTCTTCTAAATTATCAAGAGAAATGGAAAGTAAAACAGTAGGTTCAATTGTTTCAACAACATACGTAGAAGGCGAACCATCTAAAAATGAAACGGAAGAATTTATCAAATCATTTTCTTTGGCAATTTGTGTTATGAGTTCTTCACGGCCTTTTAAAAAATATTTTCGCACCAGGCCGGTTACTATTAAATTAAGATAACGTTCTGTATCGCCAATACTTATTATCTTATGTTTTTTATTGAAGTTGCGGGTTTCAACTTTGCTTGTAAGATATTCAAATTCTTCATCCGAAAGTGCCGCGTACGAATCCACATACCGCTTTAAAAAATCTACCATCAATAAAAAATTGTTTTTATAGGTTGCAAAATTAAATAAGTTAGCCGGTAATTTAAAGTTATTAACCGGCACAAAATAATATTTTACCTCGTTATAGTACAAAGCAAATCAAAAAAAGGTTGCTTTTTTAATTCAATCAATGTTTGTAGGTTTGTTGACTTTTGAATAAAAAAATATCTATGGCAAAAAAAATTAAAGTTACCAATCCTGTTGTTGAACTGGATGGCGATGAAATGACAAGAATTATATGGAAGTTTATTAAAGACAAATTAATTATTCCCTACCTCGAACTTGATATTAAATATTACGATCTTGGCATTGAATACCGCGATGAAACCAACGATCAGGTTACGATTGATTCTGCAAATGCAATTAAAAAATACGGCGTTGGCATTAAGTGCGCAACTATTACTCCGGATGAAGCGCGCGTTAAAGAATTTAATTTAAAACAAATGTGGAAGAGCCCGAACGGCACAATCCGCAACATTTTAGATGGCACCGTTTTTCGTGAACCGATTGTAATGAAAAATGTTCCAAGGTTAGTTACCAATTGGACTGCACCGATAATTGTTGGCCGCCATGCATTTGGTGATCAATACCGCGCAACAGATACTGTGATAAAAGGCAAAGGAAAATTAACCATGACTTTTACACCGGAAGACGGAAGCGCAACGCAAACTTTTGAAGTTTTTAATTTTAAAGGCGATGGCGTTGCGATGAGTATGTATAATACAGATGAATCGATTATGGGTTTTGCGAGAAGCTGTTTTAATATGGCGCTTAGTAAAAAATGGCCATTGTATTTGTCAACAAAAAATACAATCCTTAAAAAATATGACGGGCGTTTTAAAGATATTTTTGAAGATATTTTTAATGCAGAATTTAAAACGCAATTTAAAGATGCAGGAATTATCTATGAGCATCGTTTGATTGATGACATGGTTGCAAGCGCTTTAAAATGGAACGGAAATTTTGTGTGGGCTTGTAAAAATTATGATGGCGATGTGCAAAGCGATACTGTTGCGCAAGGTTTTGGATCGTTGGGATTAATGACTTCCGTGCTTGTAACTCCTGATGGAGATACAATGGAAGCAGAAGCTGCGCATGGCACTGTAACCCGCCATTACCGCGATCATCAGGCTGGCAAGCCAACTTCTACCAATCCTATTGCTTCCATTTTTGCATGGACACGCGGATTGGCTTTTCGTGGTAAGTTGGATAATAACCAGGAACTGATTGATTTTGCAAATGCACTTGAAGCCGTTTGTATTGAAACTGTTGAGAGTGGAAAAATGACAAAAGATTTGGCCGTTTGCACGCACGGAAATAATGTAAAACACGGTGAACATTATTTGTACACAGAAGAATTTCTGGATGCAATTGATGACAACCTTAAAAAGAAAATGGGATTATAAAATCATTTTATTGTAAATAAATATTAATAAAAAAGCACCAAATTTTTGGTGCTTTTTTATTAATGAATAAATGTTCATTAATTTTTTTGTTGAAATAAATTATTAATAACTCACACTGCCATCTTTTACTTTTATTTTCTTTTTGCCCGCATTCTTTTTTTCATAATCGAGCACTTCTTTCGGTTTTGCACTTGCTTTTGTTGAATCAACGAGGGCGACGGTTTTATCTGCTTTTCCACCTTCTAATTTACCAAGTGAATATGTTTCTGTTTTTATAATCATACCGGAAACAGGATCATAAAATTTCCAGGTTCCGTGTTTTATGGCAACGCCTTCGTTTTTTACGATTACGGTTTTGTATTGATTGAGATGATCGATATCTTCAATTTCAAGTGTGTCATATTGTTTATCGGGGTTCATTGCTTTCCAACCTTCTTCTCTTATTAATGCTCCGGATGGGCTAAAATATTGGCTTACGCCATCTTTGTTTCCCCATTTATAAATTTCGATTCCGGTTAAATCTCCCTGCAAACTGAACAGGCGCCACGGGCCTTCCTTTCGGTTGTTTTTATATTCGCCTTCTTCTTCAAAGCCAGGCTCACCGCGGAGTTCATCAACATGATGAACCCATTTGCCTTGGCGTAAATTATTTTTATCTGTACCATTAATCGTATCTCCATTAACACCGATGCTGTAAGTTTTCCATTGAGAAAAACTGTTGAATGAGCAAAATATAAAGATTAAAAAAAGCAACCGCATATTGTATATTTTAATTCTTTTTATAAAACGAAAATCGATCCAGTTTAGCATTTTCAAAAGCAGATCAATATAAAGAAAATATAAAGTGTTTGCAAATAATAAAGCGCCGAATAATGAACAGGACGTACAAGAGTGCGACGCAACGATGCCAAATTGAAAACCAATTGCTGGTTACAAAAAAATAAAAGATCAACTTATTAATAAGCTGTTTATTAATAAAAAAGTTGTTGCTGATAAAGTGTTTTCATTGTTTGCTTAAGCTTTTTATTTGCCCTTATCTTTGCCGCCACAATAACTAACAAATGAAAATATTGCTGTGTTTTATTTTATTAATACTTTTTTTTAAAAATGGTTTTACGCAAAAACAAACGGTTAGTGAAATAAAAACGGAACTTGAAAAATCGCCGAACTCGCCGCTATATGTGAAACAGATTTTGAAAAAAAGATTTAAGATAGATACGATTGTTGTTACGCGCACCAACCTTTTCAGAAGCATTGCAGACAGCCTTGCTTATCGTGGCAAAGAAAAAAAAGTTTACGGGCCGTATAATCAAAATGGTTCAAAATTTTTGGTGCAAATTTTGGCGAAATCTCCGAATGTATTTTATCGCATAAGCCAGATATTTATTGATACAACTGTGTTTCATTTTAAATATGCCGACTCATTGGGAAATAAAATTTTGGCAAGAATAAAAGATGGCTCGGCGACTTTTGAAGAGCTTGCGCAAACGTATTCGATGGGCGGCGAAAGCGCTACTAAAGGCGATTTGGGCTGGATTGCGCGCGGCGTTTTGTTTCCACCGATTGAAGAAGAAGTTGAAAAAAGTAAAAAAGGCGATGTGTTTAAATTGTGGAGCCCGAATGGTTTGCACATTATTAAAAAAACAGAAGAGCCAAAAAAAGATACAGGCTTTGCTTTGATAATGCGCGTGTTTTTGTAAAATTTTTGCGCTGCAGATTCGCAGATTATAAAAGAATTATTAATCAAACTTTACAAAAAATATTGAAGGGCGAGTTCATAACCTTTCAATCCTAAACCTGCAATTGTTCCTTTGCATTTTGCAGAAACGTGAGATATTTTTCTGAAATCTTCGCGCGCATGAATGTTGCTGATATGCACTTCAATCACTTCTGTTTTTATTGCAGCAATTGCATCGCCAAGCGCAACCGAAGTGTGCGTATAACCGCCGGGATTAATAATAATACCTTTGTAAGAAAAACCAACGCGCTGCAATTCATTAATCAATTCACCTTCAATATTGCTTTGAAAATAATTGAATTCAACTGCAGGATATTTTTGTTTGAGTGATTCGAAGTATTGATCAAAAGTTTGATTGCCGTAAACATCTGGTTCGCGTGTTCCAAGCAAATTTAAATTCGGGCCATTAATGATTGCGATTTTCATATTTTAATTAATAATTGATAATTAAGAATTAATAATTATTAAAGTGTGAACTAATTCAAATTTTATATAAAATTTCATTATCAATTATTAATTAACATATTATCAATTCTTCTTAATCATTTCGATAAAATCATCAAAGAGGTAACGGCTGTCGTGCGGGCCTGGCGTGGATTCCGGGTGATATTGAACAGAGAATGCCGGCTTGTTTTTTATCCTGATTCCTTCAATAGAATCATCATTTAAATTTACATGCGTAATTTCTACGTTTGCATTATGTCTCACTGCATCAGGATTAACACCAAAGCCATGATTTTGCGTGGTGATTTCACATCTTCCGGTAATAATATTTTTTACTGGATGATTCAATCCGCGGTGGCCATGATGCATTTTAAAAGTCGGAATGTCATTGGCAAGAGCAAGCAATTGATGGCCAAGGCAAATGCCAAACAACGGTTTATTTTCTTTCAGAATTTCTTTAACAGTGTTCACTGCATAATCCATCGGCGCAGGATCGCCGGGGCCGTTGGATAAAAAATATCCGTCAGGATTAAATGCTTTTAATTTTTCAATGCCTGTTTTTGCAGGATATACTTTTACATAAGCGCCACGATCAACCATACACTGCAAAATATGTTCTTTCACGCCATAATCAAGCACAGCAATTTTGATGGAAGATTTTGGGTCGCCCAATTCATATTCTTTATCTGTACTTACTGTTGAAGCAAGCTCCAAGCCATCCATTGAAGGCACTTTGGCGAGTTGTTGCTTCAGTTGTTCAACATCAGTAATCTCAGAAGATATTATACAATTCATCGCTCCTTTTGTACGCACGTGTGCAACGAGAGACCTTGTATCAACACCTTCTATACAAACAATATTATTTTCTTTTAAATAATCATCCAGAGATCCTTTTGCAAGTTTGCGGGAAAATTGCTCTTCTAAATTTCTTCCTATTAATCCGCGGATTTTTACATTGCCGGATTCTACATCGGAATCTTTAACTCCATAATTTCCGATATGAACACTGTTCATAATAAGCACTTGCCCAAAATAACTTGGGTCTGTAAAAACTTCCTGGTAACCTGTCATACCGGTGTTAAAGCAAATTTCGCCAGATGTTGTGCCGGTTTTTCCATATGCTTTACCATAATGAACCGTGCCATCTGCGAGCAAAAGAACAGCTTGAGGAATTGTATTTGTTGAAGACATGTATTAATAAAAGTTTTGCAAAGAAAAGAAATAAGTGATTGTATGTTGTCATTACTTTTTCACATTGTTTTAAACCTTGAAGGTTTTGAAAAGTATCTTCGAAATTTTATGTTCATAAAAAACCTTCAAGGTTTATTATTAATCCAACAAAAAAGGCAAGACTTTTAAAGCCTTGCCTTTGTATAAAAATAATTAAGCATTATTATTCAGCGGCTTTTTTTTCTGTTTTCACATCCTCAACTTTTGCATCTGTAGCAACTTCAGTTATAGCATCTGTTGCTTTTTTGCGTGTTGATGATCCGCGGCGCGTTCTCTTCGCAGTTTCTTTTGCTTCGCCTTTTCCTTTGCCGTAAATTTCGTTGTAATCAACCAGCTCAATCATTGCAGTTTCTGCATTATCGCCTAAACGTGCACCTAATTTAATTACACGTGTGTAACCTCCCGGACGGCCTGCAATTTTTTCTGCAACTGGCCCAAATAATTCAACAATCGCTTCCTTATCTTGTAAATGGCTAAATACCATTCTGCGCTGGTGCGTTGTATTTTCTTTTGCTTTGGTGATTAATGGTTCTACATAAACACGCAATGCTTTTGCTTTTGCAAGTGTAGTAACAATTCTCTTATGTGTAATTAACTGGATAGCTAGGTTTCTTAACAACGCTTTACGATGTGAAGTTGTTCTGCTAAGGTTTTTAATTTTATCTCCGTGACGCATGTTGACTTAGTTTTAAAACCCTGTACCGTGTCAGGAATTACAGGATTATGTTATGAAATTCCAATGTTCAAAATCCAATACCAATAAATTGTTTTTTGATTTTTATTTTTTGGATTTTATCAATCGATATCATCTACTTTAAGTTTCGCTAAATCCATTCCGAAATGCAAGCCTCTTTCGCCAAGAACCTGTTCAATTTCAGCCAAAGATTTTTGTCCGAAGTTGCGGAACTTCATAAGGTCTTCCTGTTCGTAAGTAACTAATTCGCTTAAGCTGTTAATCTTAGCTGCTTTCAGGCAATTGAATGCACGTACAGAAAGATCTAAATCTTCCAAAGGTGTTTTCAATACTTTGCGTAATTGCAAAGTCTGTTCGTCAACTAAATCTTCTTTCTTTTCTTCTTTATTATCAAACGTAATATTTTCATCAGTAATAATCATCAAATGCTGGATAAGAATGCGCGATGCCTGCTTAACAGCTTCTTCCGGATGAATAGTTCCATCTGTAACAACTTCCATGATCAATTTTTCAAAGTCAGTACGTTGTTCAACACGGGTATTTTCGATTGAATATTTTACGTTCTTAATCGGCGTAAAAATAGAATCAGTTGGTATATAACCGAATGGTGCGTCTTTTTGTTTGTTATCTTCTGCAGGCACGTAACCACGGCCTTTACCAATTGTGATTTCTATATCTAATTTTGCAGAAGAATCCATTGTGCAAATAAGCAACTCAGGGTTCATTACTTCAAAACCAGAAGTAGCATCGCCAATAGTTCCGGCTGTAAATTCAGTCCTGTTTTTCAGGTTCAATATAATTTTTTCCTGTCCTACTTCATGTTCAACTTTTTTCTTAAAGCGAACTTGTTTAAGATTAAGGATAATTTCCACCACATCTTCTGTTACGCCTTTTAAGGTAGCAAACTCATGGTCAGCACCTTCAATTTTTACACCGATTATTGCATAACCTTCTAAAGAGCTAAGCAAAACGCGGCGCAAAGCATTACCAACAGTTACAGCAAAACCCGGTTCCAGCGGGCGAAATTCGAATTGAGCTTCGAAATCGGTAGCTTTCTGTAGTATTATCTTGTCTGGTTTCTGGAAATTTAAAATGGCCATATTAAAATTTACGATTTTAGATGTACGATGTATGTTTTACCATACATTATTATTGTTTCTTTTAGAAAGTGAAAATTGAAATGAAATAAAAATTAATGCTTTTACTTCTTCTTTTAATTTTACTTGCTATACAACTCAACAATCAACTGCTCTTTAATATTTTCCGGAACACTTTCACGTTCAGGATAAGCAATGAATGTTCCGGTAAATTCAGTTTCGTTCCAATCTAACCAACTGAACTTTGCATTTTTTCCACGGATTTGACCGGTTAATCCAGCATTTCCCTGTGTGCTTTCTTTCAGTTGAATAACATCACCTGGTTTTAACTGGCAAGAAGGAACATTTGTTACTTCGCCATTTAAAACGATGTGTTTATGTGTAACTAACTGGCGCGCTGCCGGACGAGATGGTGCAATACCAAGTCGGTAAACCACATTATCCAAACGGCCTTCCAATAATTTAATTAAGTTTTCACCAGTAACACCTTTACGGCGTACAGCTTCTTCAAAAGTTTTACGGAACTGGCGTTCCAACACACCATAAGTGTATTTCGCTTTCTGTTTTTCTTTTAGCTGAATTGCGTATTCACCAAGTGCTTTACGCTTTTTTGTAGGGCCATGTTGCCCTGGAGGATTGCTGTTTTTTGTCAGGTATTTTCCGTTGCCTAAAATAGGCTCACCGAAAATGCGACAAATTCTGGTCTTAGGACCTGTGTAACGTGCCATAATGTAATTTTAGATTTTTTAGTTCCCGGATAAGATTATTAAAAAATCTTAAAATTGAATCTTATCCAGCTTTTAAATAATTGTATCAAATCTTCAATGCCCAAAATCCAATATTCAAAAACCAACTGCATTCTTTGGAATTTGTATTTGTTTTTTGGGTTTTAATTAAACTCTGCGTTTTTTAGGAGGCCTGCAACCATTGTGTGGTAAAGGCGTAACGTCTTTAATCATCACTACTTCAATTCCACTGTTTGCTAGCGAACGTATTGCACCTTCACGGCCAGAACCTGGGCCTTTTACAAATACATCAACTTTCTTCAAACCTGCATCCAGTGCGGTTTTAGCAGCATCAGCAGCAGCCATTTGCGCAGCATAAGGCGTGTTCTTTTTAGAACCCCTGAAACCCATTTTACCAGCGCTGCTCCAAGAAATTACCTGGCCTTGCTTGTTGGTAATGCTTACAATAAGATTGTTGAAGCTTGCATTAATGTGCGCGTCTCCATAAACATCAACCCGAACCACTCTTTTTTTAGCAGCAGCTTTTGCGCTGGTTGCCTGTTGTTGTGCTTTTGCCATAATTTTTTACCGAGGTAATCTTTTGTTTTTAAAAATGCATTTCAAAAAAGAAATGTGAACCAATACTAACTTGTACCTGTTTCCATATTGATTCTAAAAAGCCTGGTACATATAAACAAATGAGCCCGCAGAAAAACTGCAGGCTTATTTATTACTATTTTTTAGCTGCTATTTTCTTTTTACCTGCAACTGTTTTACGTTTTCCTTTACGTGTGCGGCTATTGGTACGTGTGCGCTGGCCACGAACCGGCAAGCCTTTACGATGGCGCAAACCACGGTAGCAAGCGATATCAAGCAAACGCTTAATACTCATCTGCACTTCAGAACGTAAAGCACCTTCTACTTTAAATTCATTCGTAATCGTGTTACGGATAACATTCAATTCTTCATCATCCCACTGGTTTACTTTTTTATCAAGGCTGATACCAGCTTTGTTTAAAATATATTTTGCAGTAGATGGTCCGATACCAAATATATAAGTAAGGCCAATTTCCCCTCTTTTATTTTTTGGTAAGTCAACGCCGGCAATACGAGCCATATTATTATTTTATTTTTTGTTTGATATTTTTACTTTGTAATAACCAATTATCAATTTGAAATATTTAGTTGAACTATAAATTGCCAACCAATAAATGCCAATTGAAAACTATCCCTGTCTCTGTTTGAAGCGCGGATTCTTTTTGTTAATAACATAAAGCCTTCCTTTTCTTCTTACAATTTTGCAATCTGCACTGCGTTTTTTAATGGATGCACGAACTTTCATAATCTTGATTTTTTACTCTTTATAATAAAGAGTTATTTATACCTGAAAATAATTCTTCCTCTTGTTAAATCGTACGGGCTCATTTCCACTCCCACCTTATCGCCGGGTAAAATACGGATATAATTCATCCTCATTTTGCCGGAGATGGTTGCCAATATTTCGTGTCCGTTTTCCAGCTTTACTTTGAACATAGCATTGGATAAAGCTTCTATAATCGTACCATCTTGTTTAATGAGTGCTTGTTTAGCCATACTGTTTTTGGGAGCGCAAAGATAGGTATCTATTCCCGAATTAAGAAAACTTCGTGGAAAAAATTACATTTTTTGTGGACAAATAGTTGTTTATCCACTTTTTTTGACAGATTTTAAGCCGCAAATCAGCAATTATCGGGTTAAATCTACTTTTGTCATTTGCAAATAATGGTTTTGCAATTCATGAACTGCAATTTGGTGCGTGATGTGGCGCCTGTCTTCGCGGTACCACATTTCAAATGCAGAAAAATCATCTTTTGCTGCAAGCAAAATCCGGAAAGGCCCT
>Ga0206963_10023_pt1 | contig 57126 bp, 54 predicted proteins | sample Alteio_BWOrgHeat_28_FD_152958 | JGI IMG/M metagenome (GOLD analysis project Ga0206963, IMG submission 152958) | Enriched cells from forest soil in Barre Woods Harvard Forest LTER site, Petersham, Massachusetts, United States -... | ecosystem: Environmental > Terrestrial > Soil > Temperate forest >... | reverse complement strand
AAATTCGGGGGCAGCAGCAATACTTTGCGCATTCACATGAAAAAAACAACACACAGAAATTATTATTGCAATAAAATATTTTACAATTTTCATGTTTTTATTTTTTATAACGAAAGGTAAATTTAATGTCGCTAAAAAATAAAATTGTATAAAATAAAAGGCTGGATAAAAATCCAGCCTTTACAAAATCTTATTAATAAATATTTTTAGCCTCTTCCGCCGCCGAGCGATCTGTATAATTCTATTGCTGCATCAAGCTCCTGGCGTTTTATAACAGACAAATCCAATTCACTTTGCAGCGCATTGCTTTGTGCAGTTATCACTTCTAAATAATTTGCCATGCCACTTTGAAAAAGTAAACCAGCATTATTAATAGCTTGTTGCAACGTGTTTACTTTTTCTGTTGCAATATTTCTTTGCGCTTTTAATTTTTCAATTTTTGCCAGCGCATCAGAAACTTCGCCAACAGCATTTAATACTGATTGCCTGAATTGTATCACCGCTTTTTCTCTTTCAACTTTTGCAATTTCATATTTTGTTTTTAATTCATTATGGTCAAACAAAGGCTGGGTAAGGCTTCCAGCGACAGCTCCAAATAATGATGCGGGAATATTAAACCAGTTGCTTGCCTTAAATGAATTGATGCCGCCTTGTGCCGTGATTATTAATGAGGGGTACATATTTGCTTTTGAGATGCCCACATTTGCATTTGCAATGGCTAAAGACAATTCAAAACTTTTTACATCCGGCCTTCTGCCAACCATTTCTGAAGGGATGCCGGCTGATAAACTATCGGTTATGTTTTTGTGATCCAATATAGTGTTCCGTGTAATTGATGCTGGTAATTCTCCTGCTAAAATGCTTAATGCATTTTCCTGTAATAGAATATCCTGTTCAAATTGCGGTATCAATTGAGCGGCTGTTAATCGTTGTGCATCTGCCTGCTGACCAGCTAAAGCTGTTACTTGTCCTGATTTATATTCCAGTCTGATAACGATTAATGTGCTGTCATTTAATGCCAAATTTTTCTTTGCAATTTTTAATTGATCATCCAGCATTAACAGGTTATAAAAATCTTCAGAAACATTTGCGATAAGGTTTGTTTGTATAGCTGCTTTTGCTTCTTCTGTTTGAAGATACTGTGCAAGCGCAATGCTTTTGCGGCCACGGATTTTGCCCCATATATCAGCTTCCCAGGAGATGCCAACATTTGCAGAATAATCTTCAATATGGCTTGCCCCCAAATATTGATTGGCAGTTAACCCATTTAAACTGTTATCAGAATAACGCGTTGTGCCTGCGGTAATTTGTAAATTGGCTGTTGGTAAATTAAGCAACTTCGTTTGCCTTAATAATAATTGCGATGCTTCAATATTTTTTACGGCAAGTTGCATGTCGTAATTTTTTGCAATCGCGCTGTCAATTAATTGCTGCAGCGTTGTATCTGTAAAAAAATTTTTCCATGGAATTGCAGCGATACTTGTTGTGTCAGCATTTGCTGGTGTGTTCCTGAAAGCCTGTGGCAACGGGGCTTCCGGCGCCTTGTCGTTTTTTGCAATTCTGCATGCAAAAAAAACAAGCATGATGATGATATATAATTTTACGTGTTTCATTTTAATTTTTGTGTAATTATTTTATTAATCAGTTCAATTCTAACTGTGGTATTTCCTGTAAGTGCAAATCACTTTTATTAATAACGCGTTTCGGTTTTCCGGTCACGCTTTCCTGCAAATATTGAAATACAACAAAAAGAATTGGTATAGAAAACAGCCCAAGAATTACTCCCGAAATCATGCCCCCCGCTGCGGCAATACTAATAGAATGATTGCCTTGTGCAGATGGCCCTTCAGCGCGCATCATTGGTATCATACCAACGATGAAAGCGAGTGATGTCATGATAATCGGGCGCAGCCTGAGTTTCGCGGCTTCGAGTGCGGATGATATTAATGTTTTTCCTGCACGCCTTCTCTGCACGGCAAACTCAACGATTAAGATTGCATTTTTTGCAAGCAGCCCGATGAGCATTACCATTGCTACTTGAACGTAAATATTATTTTCAATTCCTACTAAACCGATGGCAATAAAAACACCGAGTATACCTGCGGGAATAGATAAGATTACAGCCATTGGCAAAATATAACTTTCATATTGTGCCGATAATAAAAAGTAAACAAACACCAAACACAATGCAAATATTAATGCTGATTGCCCGCCGGAAGAAATTTCTTCTTTCGTTAATCCTGTAAATTCATACGTGTAACCAATTGGCAAATTTTGTTGTGCCACTTCTTCAACAGCTTTAATAGCATCACCGGAACTATAGCCTGGTTTTGGTATTGCATTAATCTCAATAGAATTAAAAAGATTGTAACGTGAAACTGTTTCTGGCCCATACACGCGGTTCAATTTTACCAACGTACTTATCGGAACCATTTCACCATTTTTATTTTTTACGGCAATGTTATTAATGGCTGAAGGGTTGGCCCTGTCTGCAAAATCTGCCTGTACCATCACGCGGTAATATTTTCCGAAGCGGTTAAAATCAGAAGCTTGTGCGCTTCCGAAATAGGCTTGCATTGTACTTAAAATATCTTTTACACTAACGCCCAACTGTTGTGCTTTTTCATTATCAACCTGCAATTCCAGTTGCGGATAATCTGATTTAAAAGAGGTAAATGCAAAGGCAATTTCTTTGCGCTTCATCAGCTCGCCAATAAAACTTGTTGATACACTGGCAAATTTATTAAGCGTTCCGTTTCCGCTTCTGTCCTGCAATATCAAATCTAATCCATCCACATTGCTAAAGCCAGGTACGGTTGGAAATGTGAATACAAAAAAGTTGCCCCCTTTTATTGCTGCGAGCTTTTGCCTGGTATCATTCATTATAACATTAATGTCTTTTATTTTTCCACGATCCTGCATGGGTTTGAATGACACGAAAGCCACGGCAGCAGAGGGATTGGACGATTGCGTTAAAATATTAAATCCGGATAAACCCATTACTGCGCGTTTGGATTCTATGCCGCTTAATACTTTTTCACCTTCTTTAATAACCTCCGTTGTTCTATCAAGTGAAGCGCCGGGGGGCATGGATAATGCGATGGCAAAAAAGTTTAAATCTTCTGAAGGAATAAATCCTGTTTTTGTTTTTTCAACCATCCAAACTGTTGATGCAGTTACAATAATTAATCCTGCAGCAACAATCCATTTTGCGCGCATTAAAAATTTTAAACTGCCTGTATATTTATTCGTGAGTTTTGCAAAGCCTGAATTAAATCCAGTAAAGAATTTTTCTTTGAACGTTAATTTTTTTGCAGAACCATCTTCGTTTGTTGAATGAATTTCTTTTAAAAATAATGCGCACAATGCAGGGCTCAACGTTAATGCATTAACAGCAGAAATTACAATGGCAATTGCTAATGTAAATGCAAACTGTCGATAGAATACGCCTGTTGATCCTTTCATAAAACCAACTGGTAAAAACACCGCGCTCATTACTAATGTGATGGAAATAATTGCCCCGGTAATTTCGCTCATCGCCGCTACTGTAGCGGCTTTTGGAGGCAAATGTTTATGTTCCATTTTTGCATGCACGGCTTCTACCACCACAATCGCATCATCCACCACAATACCAATTGCAAGCACGAGCGCAAACAATGTGAAGAGATTAATCGACAACCCGAAAATTTGCATAAAGAAAAATGTACCGATGATGGCAACGGGCACTGCAATAGCAGGTATTAATGTAGAACGGAAATCCTGTAAGAAAATAAATACAACGATAAACACTAAAATAAATGCTTCAAGCAAAGTATGTTTTACCTGATCGATTGATTCATCTAACGGAATTTTTGTATCATAAATAGTAGTATAATTAATTCCTTTAGGAAAACTTTTTTTCACTTTTTTCATCAGCTCGCCAATAGCAGTTTGTATCTCATCTGAATTGGAACCAGCCAATTGAAACGATGCGATATTAACGCCGGGCTTGCCATTTGTACGTGTATAATTTCCATAAGTATACGCGCCAAATTCAACACGTGCAACATCTTTTAAACGCAGCATCGAACCATCAGGATTTGCGCGGATTACAATGTCTTCATAATCTTTCGGCTGGTTTAATTTTCCTTTGTATTTAATAATATATTCAAAAGATTCTTTACTGCTTTCACCAAATTTGCCTGGAGCAGCTTCTAAATTTTTATCCTGTATCGCAGCCATTACATCCTGCGGCATTAAATGATATGCGGCCATTTGCCCTGGGTTAAGCCATACGCGCATCGAGTAATCTTTGTTGCCCCCGAAAATGAGCGATTGCCCAACACCTTGTATTCTTTTTATTTCAGGAATAATATTTATCTGCGCATAGTTTGCTAAAAAAGTTTGATCATAAACTTTATCACTGTCTGCATATAAATCAACAACCATTAATAAACTGTTCTGTTGCTTAGACGTTGTAACGCCCGCCTGCACTACTTCTGCTGGCAACTGGCTTGTTGCTTGCGCAACGCGGTTTTGAACATTAACAGCAGCCTGATCAGCATTTGTCCCCAACTTAAAATATACAGAGATAACAAGTGATCCATCATTGCTTGCAGTGGAACTCATGTAGCTCATATTCTCTACCCCATTAATAGATTCTTCTAAAGAGGGGGCAACAGATCGCAATACTGTTTCAGCATTTGCCCCCGGGTAAAGTGCGGTTACCTGCACAGCAGGGGGCGCGATATCCGGAAATTGCTGAAGGGGTAGCGAGAACAATCCTATTATGCCGAGTATAACTAATAGTATGGAGATAACGGTGGCCATAACGGGCCGTTCTATAAATTTCTTAAACATAAAAAACGTTGGTTGTTATTTAAATAAATTATTTATTGATTGTGGCAAGGTTCGTTTTTTCTGGTGTAATAAGATTGCCTTCCTGTAAATGATCAAGCCCTTTAAACACGATGCGATCGCCGCTTTTTACACCATCATTAACAAGATAATCTGTACCACTTTTTCCTGTAACAGAAATTGGCTGGCGCGTAACTTTATTGCTATCGGAAACTTTATAAACATAAATTTTATCCTGCACTTCAACCGTTGCTGCCTGCGGAACTATTAATGAATTTGCATGCTGCAAACCAAGGCGAATTTTGCCTGTGTTGCCAGAACGCAATAAACCTTCAGGGTTTGAAAAGCTTGCCCGCACTGTAATTGCGCCGGTTGTGCGATCAAACTGCCCGTCAACAATATCAATTTTTCCTTTTTGCGGATTGATGCTGTTGTCTGCAAGTATTAATGAAACCGGTGGAAGGTTTTTTATTTTATCAGCAATTGTTTTACCAGGATAATTTGTTTTGAAACTTATAAAATCTGTTTCGCTTAAAGAAAAATAAACATGCACTTCATGCACATCAGAAAGTGTCGTAAGCGGCGATGCATCCGTTCCTGAAACAAGCGTTCCCTGTTTTTTAAACAGCCTTCCGATATAACCATTAACAGGTGCTTTTACCGTTGTATACCCAATATTTATTTTTGCAGATTCAACTGCTGCTTTCGATTGTTCTGAGTTTGCAACGGCAATTTTATAAGCAGCCTGCGCCATCTTCAATTGAATTTCTGCAACCACTTTATTTTGTACAAGCGGTGTTAGTTTATCAATTTCAAGTTGTGCATTAATGATGGCAGATTCGCTTGCATGCAATGTTGCAGATGCACTGTTTAATTGTTCCTGGTAAACCCGGTCGTTTATTTTAAATAAGGGTTGGCCTGCTTTTACTAATGAACCTTCTGCTACAAATATTTTATCAAGATAGCCCGAAACCTGCGGGCGTATTTCTACATCTGCAATGCCTTCTATCGCTGCAGGATATTCTGTATAAGTTGTAGCTGATGCTTCACTTATTTGTATAACAGGAAAGGCTTCCGGCGCGGCTGCAACTGCTTCCGGTTGTTTTGATGAGCAACTATATAAAAAAATTATAGAGCCAATAATAATGTTTCGTACTAAGAATAAATGCTTCATGATGTTGTGAATTGAGTAATTGTAAATCAATGGAAAGTTGCTTTGGTGTATTATTAAATTGTTATTTTATTAATGCTGTAAAATTATTTATCACTGTTAAATTAATAGGCAAAAAAATTTATGGTTTTATAGAATTTATGATACCAATAATCGCATCTTTTAAAACCTGTTTATTAATGTCGTCTCCAGCGCCTTTTCTAACTATATTAATAGATATTAATCCATGAACCACCGACCAGAACGTGTAATATTTCATACAAATTTCATCTTCATCATCAATGCCCATCAGCTCCTGTATCACGTTGCTGAACAATATTGCCGGCGCCTGCATTTCCGGATCTTCATTTTCCATCACGCAACAATTCATTTCTACTCCAAACATTAACTGGTACAATTCTTTTTGCGCAAAAGCAAAACTCCAATACGCAAGCCACATCGCTTCTAATTGTTTCGCCGGCACACGGTGTTTGGCTTTTGCTTCTTCCAATTTTGTAGAAAGCATCACATATCCTTTTCGTGTCAGTTCAGAAAGAATCGCTTCTTTGTTTGAAAAATATTCATAAATAATCGGAGCGGTATATTCAATCTTATCTGCTATTTTGCGCATGCTTAATGCCTGCCAGCTTTCTTCTTTGGCGATCTGAAACGCGGCGTCAAGTATGTTCGACTTCGTTTCTTCTTTCAATCGTTGTATTCTTTCTTTGCTTGCCATTTTTATATTAACCGTCGTAAATAATCTAACGGTGTTAAACAAAGTTACGGGTGTTTTCTTTTTAATTCCAAATTTATTTTAATGTTGCCCTGAAAATAGTTTTTTAAAACAGGTTTAACCGGCATTAACAAGCTTTTACAAACCTTTCTTTTTAAAATCTGTTCTTAATAAGCTTATTAAGTTGGCGTAATTATTATGGTATATATGTACAGAAAATTTATTTATTAATAAGCTGCAATTATAATATGGATGAAATTGAATTTTACAAACACATCACAGGCGAATGGATTTGTGCAAACGAAGAAGGCATTTTTATTTTTAAATATGATGGCTTTCGCATGTATAAAAGGGTGGAAGATGAATGGGTTGAAACGCACGAATGGTGGCTGGTAACGCTTACGGAAAGCAGCAAAGAAGTAACAGGCATTGATTTTAAATTTTTAGGTTTACCGCAATTGCTTTTAAAAAATTATGACGAAAATCCGGTGGCATTAGATTTTGAAAGGATGCTTACCAACCGCTTGTATCATTTTAAAAAATACAGTTAATGATGATGCTGAAAAAAATGCCGCGGCTAAAACGCAACTTTGCAAACCGGGGAACAGTTTCCTTTATGCAGGAAATTTTTATACTCTATTTTGGTTTGAAAGATCGCCGAACGCCGGTGTTTTCTAAGTTGGTTTCTTTTGCGGCGTTATTTTATTTATTAAGCCCGGTAGATTTTATTCCTGATTTTATTCCCGTTGCCGGCTACCTCGATGATATTATTATTGTGCCGTTTCTTTTGCACGTTGCGTTCCGGCTGATGCCGGCAACTGTAAAAGAAACAAGTTTTATAAAAGCAAAGAAAAATATCATCTGGCTGCGCATTGGTTTATTAATACTTCTTATGCTATTGGTTTTAATTATGGCAGCAATATTCTTCTTTATAAAAAATCTTTTTCATTATTAAAAAGTAAATTTTACCAGCGAAAATAACGTAGGTAATTTGAGCAACTAATAAATATAAAAATGGAATACAGGCAATTGGGAAATTCTGGTTTACGCGTTCCGGTATTAAGTTTTGGAACAGCAACATTTGGTGGAAGCAATGAATTTTTTAAAGCATGGGGAAGCACGCAGGTTGATGAAGCAACGCGATTAGTAAATCTTTGCTTGGATGCAGGCGTTAATCTTTTTGATACTGCAAATGTTTATTCGCGCGGGCTGGCAGAAGAAATTTTAGGCAAAGCCATCAAAGGTTTGCGCGATAAAATATTAATTTCTACCAAAGCAACTTTTCCGATGACGGATGAAATAAATGATTTCGGATCGTCAGCTTTCAACCTTATAAAAAGTTGCGAGGATAGTTTAAAAAGATTAGGAACTGATCACATCGATATTTATCACATGCATGGTTTTGATGCCAACACACCAGTTGAAGAAACGTTGAAAGCGCTTGACAATTTAATACAAAGTGGCAAGGTGCGTTACATTGCTTGCTCAAATTTTTCGGGCTGGCATTTGATGAAATCATTATCAGTTTCTGAACGTTATGGATGGTCGAAATATATTGCGCACCAGATTTATTATTCTTTACTTAACCGCGATGCAGAATGGGAATTAATGCCACTCGGTATTAATCAGCAAATAGGAAGTATAATCTGGAGCCCACTTGCAAGCGGAAAATTAAGTGGCAAATACCGCCGCAACCAGCCACTGCCGGCCGATGCACGCGTTGCGCAAGGCGGCAGCCCGGTTGTTAATACTTCTGCTGATGAAGAAAGGTTGTATAATATTATTGATGTACTTGACGAACTTGCACAAGAAACGGGAAAGACTGCTTCGCAGATTTCACTTAATTGGTTGTTGCAACGGCCAACTGTTGCCAACATTATTATTGGTGCAAGAAATGAAGAACAACTAAAACAAAACCTTGGCGCAGTTGGCTGGAATTTGACAATTGATCAAGTAAAAAAATTAGATAAGGTTAGTGAAATTTTACCAACATATCCTTATTGGCACCAACGCCAGTTTCCTATGTTGAATGCTGCACCTAAATTGTATGCGGGTTTATAAAATATTTTTATTATCAAAAATATTTAAATCAGTTTTTAAAATTATTATCAAATTAAAAAAGTATAAATGAAGATTAAATCAACAATTTTTTTATCAATGTTTTTTGTGATTAATGCAGTTGCACAAAAACCAAACTGGCATAATCTCGATTTGCAAAAAGACAGTGTGTTTGGCATCAGCACAGAAAAAGCATATTCGGAATTGCAATTGTCGAAAAAGAAATTTAATACTGTAATTGTTGGAGTAATTGATAGCGGATTAGATACTGCGCATGAAGATTTGAAACCGGTAATATGGACCAATGCAAATGAAATTCCCGGCAATGGTATAGATGATGATCATGATGGTTATGTTGATGATGTGCATGGCTGGGATTTTATCGGCGGCCCGAAAGGTGATGTAAACCAGGAAAACCTGGAGCTTACAAGGCTTATAAAAAAAGGAAATGCAACGCCGCAAATGCTGCAGGCTTATCAAAAATTATTGAATAAAGACAACCAGATTGTCGACAATATAAAAGGCTTTGAATTTTATCTCGACAGCATGATTATCCATATGCAAAAACCGACGCCAACGCTTGCAGATTTTCAGGCCTACAAGCCACGCAACGGCCAGGAAGAACAGGTTAAAAAAATTATGATCGATGCACTTGGAGAAAATCCTGATTATGCAACTTTCAGAAAAAGTGAATTGGATGATGTAATAAAACATTATGAAGATGATTTAAATTATGCACTCAACTTATCTTTTAATCCACGAACAATTGTTGGCGATGATACCACAAATGCAGAAGAACATTTTTATGGAAACAATGATGTTGCCGGCCCGGCAGATTTGCATGGAACGCACGTTGCGGGCATCATTGGCGCAGTGAGAAATAATAATATCGGTATTGATGGCATTGCAGATCACGTGCAGATAATGAGCGTGCGCACAGTGCCCGATGGCGATGAACGCGATAAAGATGTTGCCAATGCAATTCGCTATGCAACTGACCATGGCGCGAAGGTTTTTAATATGAGTTTTGGCAAAGCATATTCTCCCGATAAAAAAGTTGTTGATGAAGCTGTAAAATATGCCATGTCGAAAGATGTATTAATAGTGCATGCTGCAGGCAATGAAAGTGAAAATCTTGATAAAGAAAAAAATTATCCAAACCGTATTTATAAAGACAGCAGTGGCAGCGCTGGCGCATGGATAGAAGTTGGTGCGTCCGGTTGGAAAAATGATGAAACATTGGTTGCTTCATTTTCAAATTATGGCAAAACAACGGTTGATGTTTTTGCACCGGGCGTGCAGATACATTCAACACTTCCGAACTCTACGTATGGCGATGAAAGTGGTACCAGCATGGCGTCTCCGGTGGTTGCAGGGCTTGCAGCATTAATCCGCGAATATTATCCAAAGCTTACTGCTTTGCAGGTAAAAGAAATTATTATGAAGTCGGTTGTAAAGCCAACGCAGCTTGTGAAAGTAAAAGATGGCGAGATAGAAAATACTGTTCTTTTTTCTGAAGTATGTATTTCCGGCGGCATCGTTAATACTTACAATGCATTAAAGCTTGCAGCAACTTATAAATAAATTATTATCATTAATAAGAAATTTTTTCTCTTATTATTAATAAAAAAATTTTTTGAATTTTTATAACTGAAAAAAAACAAACAATTTTTTCTGGAAAAAATAAAATAGTAAACATTAATAAAAGCATGTTATGGATAAACTTCCAAAAATTGCTGTGCTTGATGATTATCAAAAAGTAGCTTATCAATTTGCAGACTGGTCGCAGGTTGAGAAGCGCGCCATTGTTACTTTTTTTGATGATCATCTTTTTGATGAAGAACAAATAATTGAACGCTTAAAACCTTTCGTAATAATTTGTGTGATGCGTGAAAGAACGCCACTTACAAAAAATATTCTTTCTCAATTACCAAATCTTAAACTGGTTGTTTCCACTGGCAAACGCAACGCATCTATTAATATGGAAGCAGCAGCGCAATATGGAATTACCATTGCGCCAACCGGCTATCACAACAGCGGCGCGCCGGAACTTACATGGGCTTTATTAATGTGTATCGCGAGAAATATTGTTGCTGAAAATAATGCGCTGCGCGATGGTGAATGGCAGCAAACTGTGGGCACAGATTTATACGGTAAAACAATTGGCATCATTGGTTTGGGAAATATAGGTGGAAAAATAGCTTCGTATGCAAAAGTTTTTGGAATGAATGTAATTGCATGGAGTGAAAACCTTAATGCAGAAAAAGCTGCAAACGCAGGTGCGGAGCTGGTTTCAAAGGAAGCACTTTTTGCGAATGCGGATTTTGTTACCGTTCATTTGGTATTAAGTGATCGCTCGCGCGGAATAATTTCTGCAAAAGATTTAAAGCTGATGAAACCAACAGCTTACTTAATCAATACATCTCGCGGGCCATTGATTAATGAAAATGATTTGATTGAAATATTAACAGAGAAAAAAATTGCCGGCGCTGCGCTTGATGTTTTTGATGAAGAACCACTTGCTGATGAACACCCCTTTCGCAATTTAGATAATGTATTGTGCACGCCACATATTGGTTATGTAACTAATGATACGTACAAAATTTTTTATGAAGACACCGTGAAAATTATTCTTGATTGGTTAAATAAAAAGTAAAAAATTATCTTGCAAAATCAGGGTTAATAAAATTGTTGTTGATTAAAATTCTTTTTTCAGGCACTTCAAATTCTTCATCTTTATTTGTGTTTGGATAGCGGAAAGAAACGGCGTACAGCGTATTGTTTTTATTATAGCTAATAATCCGCGCAGTGCCTGCGGGTTTATTAAGCGTGTCAAGAATTATAACCAATTCGCCTTCCTGAAATTTCATTGCAATAATGTGTTTGGTAGTTTATTAGTTGCAAAAATCATGCTTAAAATTTTTGGAGTTTATTAATAAAATATTTTACAAATAAAAAGGTTGGTGCACTGAAATTAATATGCGGGTTACCTTTTTTAACCTTAAGTATTAATAGCAAATACCTTTTAATTACATTAAAAATTTTTGTATGAAAAAATTATTTGTTGTTTTTACAATCGCAACTTTTGCAGCTTGCGGAAGTGGTTCTTCCAAAAAAGCTGTAGCTGATTCTGCAGCAATTGCTTCTGCTGATACTACAAAAGCATTAACCGATACTGCAAAAAAAATTGTTGATTCATCTAAAAAAACACTTGATACAACAAAGAAAATTTTAGATTCTGCGAATCATTAATAAAATAATTTTTTGTTTTGATATGGTTTTAACTGCCGGATTTTTTATCCGGCTTTTTTATTTTATAAAATCAATAAAACATTTATTAATGCTTGCGGAAAACGAGTAATTTTTGTGAGAATTATTAAAGAAAAGAATTACTATAAAATTATTTCGCAGATTATTCAATTGGTAAATTAAAATAGAAAGTTGATCCTTTTTGCAATTCGCTTTCTACCCAAATATTTCCATTGTGCAAATAAATAATTTCTGCACTTAAATATAAACCAATACCAAAGCCCGATATCGTACTGTTGTTTGCAACCCTGTAGAAGCGATCAAAAATTTTGCTGCTATCGTATGTAGAAATTCCCATGCCCTCATCTTTTACACTAAGCTGCAGCTTGCTATTCACGATTTTACAAACAACAATAATGGTACTTCCTGCAGGTGAATATTTTACTGCATTATTAATAAAATTATTCATCACCTGGCTTATTTTATCCCTGTCTGCATTTATAATATTGGATTCAACAGGTTGAAAAATTATTTTGTGTGATGATGTTGTTGTTAATGATTCTTCCTCGATTTCTTTCATTAAATCTTTTATATCAAACCGTTGTTTGTCTATATAAATTTTTCCAGACTCCAGCCGCGAAACATTTAAGAAGCCATTAATCATGGTGGTCATTCTTGCAACTTGTTTATTTGCTTTATCCAATGCACCAGTTGTAAAAATGTCATCCGTTTTTAATGCTTTGCCATGCACCAATTGTATGTAAGCTTTTAAGGAAGTGAGCGGCGTTTTAAGTTCATGGCTTACCATGGCAATAAAATCATTCTTGCGTTGCTCATCTTGTTTTCGCTCAGTAATATCCTGCACTAGTCCGGTTAATTCACTTGGGTTTCCATTGCCATCATAACTAAGTTTGCCAGTAACTTTTACCCAACGAATTTGCTGATCATTAAAACGCGTTAACGGATATTCAATATCAAACGGCGCACCGCTGCTTAATGCATTATTAAATTCATTAAGCGCAGCCTGCCGGTAATCATCAGGAATTTGTGCAACAGCTACATCAAAAGCCATCTGTTCATTTTCATGGTAACCATATATTTCTTTCAAACGCGGAGAACCAGTAAAGGCGCGGGTTTTAGCATTTATATGCCATGTTGCAGCTTGTGCAGATTCCATAGCAAGCCGCATCATTTCTTCTGTATGCTGTAATTTTATTCTTGCATTTACCTGTTCCGTTATTTCGATTACAACCTGCAGCACGCTTGTTGTTTGGCCAGTTTCATCTTTTATAGGCTGACAAATAAAATTAAAATATCCATCTACAAGTTTTCCATTGCGCATAATGTGCGCATAACTTTCATAACCAAAATAAGGTTCGCCTGATGTTAATACATCATCAAGTATTTGTAAAAAAGGCTGGCCTTCCAATTCGGGCATGGCATCTGCAAGCCGCGTGTTATGAATGGCCGGCGTTTTTCCCCAAATCTCCAGCATTTTTTCATTTACAATATCTATTATCAGGTCGCGCGATTTTAAAACAGTAATAGCTATCGGCGCCTGCTCAACCAAATAACGAAACCTTGCTTCGCTTAAAGCAAGCTCATTTATTTTTGTTTGAAGTGTTTCCTGGCTGTCAGCAAGCTCTTCATTTGTGGCCATCAGTTCTTCATTCGATGCAGCAAGTTCTTCGTTGGATGCAGCAAGCTCTTCATTAACAGCCTGCAAATCTTTTAATAAAATTTCTTCTCTTTCACGCGCAATTTCCAACGCACTGCTTTTTAAAAAACGTTCCGTAACATCCATTGCAGTGTGCAAAATGCAAATCGTTTTTCCATCATTATTTTTTATGGCGCGGTATTCAAAATCAAAATAAAATTTTTGTAAAATGCCATCCACTACCAACTCTGCCGCTGTATCATTGCCGGAAATAACCAATCCTTCATTCCATACTTTTTTAAACATTTCTATAAAAGGCTGGCCTTTCAATTCAGGCAACGCATCTTCAAGCGATTTACCAATTACGCTTTTATCTTTTCCCCAAATGCGAAGCATCGCATCATTGGCTGTTTGAATTATTGCATCCTCTCCGATATGTATGGCTGTAGCTGTTTTTGTTTGAGAAAAAACCTCCAGCAATTGTTCATTTGTTAACCTGTCTGATGAGCTGCTCATTGAGATATGATTCAGTAATTACATGAAGTTATTAAAACTTAAGAAATTTTTTTAAGCTTGTTAATGGCTTTTTTATTAATTATTTTAAGGAAAAATAAGCGCAGCGCTATTAACAATTATGAAGGTAATTTTATAATAAATTCTGCATATTCGCCTTCTTTATTATTGATTTTTATTTCCCCGTTATGTGTTTTTATAATATCATAACTTAATGATAAACCAAGCCCTGTTCCAGAACCGGTTGGCTTTGTAGTGAAGAAGGGCTGAAAAATTTTATCAATTATTTTTTGCGGTATTCCGTTGCCGTTATCTTTTATAATAATTTCTATTTTATCATTTACTTTTTTTGTGCTTACAAAAAGTTCAGGTTCAAATTTTTTTTCTGTTGATGTTGAATTTTGGAAATCTTTTTTTTCATTAATAGCATAAAAAGCATTGGTATATAAATTCAATAACACGCGGCCAATATCCTGCGGAACAATATTTATGTTGCCGATAGTTTCATCATAATCTGTTTTAATAGTTGCGTTAAAAGATTTATCCTTCGCGCGCAACCCATGGTAAGCGAGCCGCAAATATTCATCGGCAAGCGCATTAATATCTGTTGATTCTTTTAAACCATTGCTGCTTCTGCTGTGTTGCAGCATTCCTTTTACAATAGAATCTGCGCGCCTTCCATGATGATTTATTTTTTCTTCATTATCAATTATATCATTTGCTAATATTTTTACTTCATCAAAATTTTTCTTATCAATTTCTTCTTTCATTTCTATTAATAATTCTTTATTCACTTCAGAAAAATTATTAACGAAGTTCAACGGGTTTTGAATTTCATGCGCAATGCCTGCAGTAAGTTCACCAAGCGAAGCCATTTTTTCCGATTGAATAAGTTGCGCCTGTGTTGATTTTAATTCTGCAAGCGTGGTTTCAATTTCTTTTTTTTGTGTATGCAGCAAAATATTTGCGCGCTGTTTTTGTTTGATATTTCTAAATAAAAAGAACGAAAAAAATGCGGCAACTAAAAAAATAAACAACGAACCATAAATAAAATAATTCTTTTTAGAAAGATCATATTGCTGCTGGATAATGGTTGTTTGTTTTTTTTGCAAATCATATTTTGCTTCCATCTCTGTCACTTTTTCCGCTGTATTAACGCGGTATAAAGAGTCTTGTAAATTTATTTTTTCAATAAGCACTTCGCTATAACCTTTATAATTTCCTGCATTATAATAAACATCACCAAGCGAACTGTAAACGCTTGTTAAAGAAGAATAATCAGCGCCATTATTTTTTGCAAGTTGAAGCGCCTGCAAACAAACTGCAGTTGCTTTTGGAATATTTTTACTGTTTTCATAAAACGAAACAAGCGCGAGCATATCTGCAATTTCATAAAAAACATCACCGATTTTTTTTCGGATTTCTAAAGCTTCTGTAAGCGCAGATTCAGCGTCAGCAAGCCTTTTATAGCTCGAAAGAATATTGCCGTACATGCTTAAACAGTTTGCAAGATTGGTAAGGCTGTTTCCCTGCCTCGAATATTTTATAGCCTTTTGCAAATTACTTTCTAATGAATCTTCATTCTTTTTATTATCATCCATCGATGCAAAGTGATAATAAACAACGGCAAGGTTTGTATAAATAAAACTGCATTGCGCTTTCAGTGCATCGGTTTGCATTAATGCAAGCGCTTTGTAATGCCACTGCGCAGCTTCATCAAATTTTTTAAGGCGTAGGTTTACATTGCCAATGCCTGTATAAAAACGAATTAACCCAACTGTGTCACGATATTTTTCTGCAAGCGTTATTAATGAAAGATCCAACTGAAGCACTTCATCAAAATGAAAAGTTCTTTGCAAAATATTTCCTTTTAGCAGCCAGAATTTTACAAGCGTATCGTTATAAACCATCGTTTTTTTTGCACTGGCAATAACGTTATTAATCGCGCTCAGGGCAGTATCCAATTTATTTTTTTGAAATAAATACACAGCCACATAATAATTGCAAAGCAAAATTTCATTGTTGTTTTTTTCTTCGCCTGAAAGTTTTGTAGCTATTAATGTGTACTTATATAATGTATCAGGATTGAAAGATTCCCATCGATCACAAAATGCAAATGTTGCTTTTAATTTTTCTGCGTTTGTTGTGGCTGTTGTTATATTTTTCTTGAGGCTGTCTAGTTTTGTTAACTGTGCATTTGCATAAAATGATAAAAATAAAAAAAAGAAAACAAGATTTTTTTTGCAGTTAATAATGGCCATAAAATCATTTCTGATGACTGATTTTTTTTATAAACTTTCGATCTTTCAAGTGGTTATAAAACAGAAGAAACTTAAAAATATTTTTTAAATAAGAATACAAGCAACAGCATTAATAATTTGAAGTTAACAATTTTAGTGATGAAAAAATATCCAAACAATTATTCTGCTTGCGGTTTTTCATGCCACACGCCAAAATTATTATTGGTGATATATTTATTAATAAATTGCTATTGTCTTTTTCGGTAAGAAAAAATTCAAATCAATTTAATTAAATTTTAAGTTGGAAGGTTTACAAATTTGCGCGTAAAATTTATTAATAAACAATAATCACATTTTACATATCATTATGATTGGCATAGAAATTTTCTGTGTATTTTGATGATATAAATCTTTAAATATGAAAAAAATGTTTTCAAAACACATCGTACTGAAAGGCAGTAATAAAATTGCACCTGATGCAAAGCAAGCAGGAAAAACAGATAAGCAACAATTGATTAATGTAACGGTAAAACTGAGGCCCAAAGCGGCTTTGCCAAATTTGCTGGATCCAAAAGTGTATGAAAAATTTACACCATTAACGCATGATGAGTTTGCATCAAAATATGGATCGGATGATGCGGATATTAAAATTGTGACAGAATATGCGCACCATGCAGGGTTAACAATTGTGAAAACAGAAGCTGCAAAAAAAATTATTGAATTGCGCGGAACTGTTGAGCAAATGGAAAGCGCTTTTCAGGTTAGTTTGATTAATTATAAAGACGCAAACGGCGATTCATTTCGCGGCAGGGATGGAAGTATAAAAATTCCTAAAGAACTAGATGGAATTGTAGAAGGCGTTTTTGGTTTGGATAACCGCGCCATTGCAACGCCAAATTTTAAAATATTAAAAAAGAAAAAAGGCGTTGTTAGTAATAAAGCTTCTGTGTACCAATCTTATTATCCAACAGATATTGCAAAGGTTTATAATTTTCCAAAACAGGCAACAGGTAAAAATCAAATCATTGCTATTATAGAACTTGGCGGCGGTTATAAAGCCACTGATTTAAATACATATTTTAAAACGCTAAAATTAAAAGCCCCAACTGTTGTTGCAGTTTCTGTTGATGGCGGAAGCAACGCGCCCGGCGACCCAAACGGCGCTGATGGCGAAGTGATGCTTGATATTGAAATGGCCGGTGGCATCGCGCCCGGCGCAACTGTTGTTGTATATTTTGCAGGCAATACCAACAAAGGTTTTTTAGATGCTATTAATGAAGCGGTACAAAGCACAACATATAAAGCCACTACTATTTCAATCAGTTGGGGCTCTGCGGAAGGTGTTGCTGGTGGCTGGACAACTTCATCATTAAATGCTTTTAATGAAGCATTCCAATCTGCTGCAGCGTTAGGCATTACTGTTTGCGCGGCTTCCGGCGATAATGGATCTAATGATAACGTGAATGATGGAAAAGTGCATGTTGATTTTCCTTCATCAAGCCCGTATGTACTTGCTTGTGGCGGAACATTATTAGCAACAAAAAATAATGTTGAAACGAGTGAAGTGGTGTGGCATGAAATGGATGGCGGCGCAAGCGGTGGTGGCGTAAGTGATTTTTTTCCCTTGCCGGATTACCAAAAAAATGCAAACATTCCGAAATCATTAAACACCAGCAAAGCGGGCAGGGGCGTGCCTGACGTAGCTGGCGACGCTGACCCAAACAGTGGTTATAAAGTTTTAGTTGATGGTGAAAACATGCAGATTGGCGGCACAAGCGCAGTTGCACCAATGATGGCCGGATTGATTGCACTTATTAATGAAAGCCTTGGAAAAAATGCGGGATTTATTCATCCAAAATTATATGCGAACCCTTCTGTTTGCAGAGATATTATCAGCGGAAATAACACTACAACCACAAATAAAAAAGGATACAGCGCTGCAAAAGGTTGGGATGCGTGCACAGGAAATGGCGTGCCTGATGGTATGAAGCTTATGGGAATTCTTAAGTAAAAATTGAAAAGGAAAAAATTAAAATTGATGTGAATTTGTGTGATTGATTGTTCATTAATCATTCAAAATAAAAGGTTGTAAGAAGAAATCATTTCTTACAACCTTTACTATTTTCTTTTTACTTATTAATAAAAGAAATTTTTATCTCCAATGTCCGCGTTGCCATCTCCATCCGCGAGGGCCTTGATGCCATCCACCGCCAACCCATGCGCGGCCGCCTCTTGGCCTGTCCCAATGCCCTTCATGCCACACGTATCTTCCACCGCTCCAAAACCAGTCTCCGTCAATCCATAAATAACCTGGGCCGGGTGCAACTGGCCTTGCGTATACTACTTCGCCGGGTCGCTCTGTTACGTAGCCGCCTTCAACCGTACATGATGTTGCTGCAAATGTGCATGCAATAATAACCGCAAATAATATTCGTTTTTTCATATCCTGTGATTTTAAGTTTATTAATAATTCTCGCGATTATAATAAACGAATAGTGTGCCAACGCAATAGAATTTTTATGATTTATCATCGCTTAACAAAAGAAGATTATAAATGCAATTATTAAATTTTAAAAATAAAAATCAGAATTTATAAAAGATAATTGTAGAAAAAATAATCAGTTTATTAATGAGTTTAAAATAAAAAAAGCTGACTTATTCAATCAGCTTTTTTTATTAAGATATTAATTGCTAAATATCATTTCTCGTAATTTTTTATTTTATTGTACAAAGTTTTTCTATCGATATTTAAAATTTCGGCAGCCTTTGTTTTATTATTATTTACTTCTTTTAATACATTAATAATTGCCTGGTATTCTGCTTTTGCAGTCGTATTTTTTAAGTCAGATGAATCTGAACTAAAAGAATTTTCTGCAACTGCAGATGCTTCATCATTTCTAAATGATTCATTGAAATTTGTTATTTCATATGGCAATGTTTTGTCAGAAATTTTTCCGTCAGAAGTCAGCAGCACAGCCCTTCTTACTACATTTCTCATTTCGCGCAAATTGCCTGGCCATGGATAGTTTAAAAACAATTGTATCACATTATCTTCAAATCCATCAATGTTTTTTCCGAGTTCTGTATTTGTTTTTTCAAGAAAGAAATTAGCAAGCGGTTCAATATCATCGCGCCTTTTTCTTAATGGCGGAAGGTTAATAGAAAACTCATTAAAGCGGTGATATAAATCTTCCCTGAATTTTCCTTTTTGATAAGCCTGTTGCAAATTTTCGTTGGATGCAACAATGATACGCACATCAGAATGCATTTCTTTTGTTCCGCCAACGCGTTTAAATTTTCTTTCCTGAATTACTCTTAATAATGCAGCTTGTATATCGTATGAAAGATTGGCAACTTCATCCAAAAATAAAGTGCCGCCATTTGCCAATTCAAAATGCCCTTCTTTATCATTCAATGCACCGGTGAACGCGCCTTTCACATGCCCGAACAATTCACTGCCAGATAATTCTTTTGAAATTGTACCGCAATCCATCGCAATAAAAGGTTTGTCTTTTCTATCACTATATTCATGAACGGTTTTTGCAATTACTTCTTTACCTGTTCCACTTTCACCGTATAAAATAATGCTATAATTGGTTGGCGCAACAATTTCTATTTGCTTATACAATTCTTTAGTTGGGCCAGATTTGCCAACATAAAAAGTATTATTAAAATTGTGAGATGACTTTTCTTTTTTTGATGTGCCTGCATCATCTTTTGCATTTTCATTAATAGAAAACGGATGGCTTAATGAGTTTGTAATTACATTCAAAACTTCATCAGGTATTAATGGTTTTGTAATGTAATCGTATGCACCAAGCTTAATAACATTCACAGCAGTTTTAATATCCGAATAGCCGGTGATTATCAAAACAATTGTTGTCGGGCTCATTTCTTTTATTGCAGTTAATACTTCGCTGCCATCTTTATCACCAAGCCGGTAGTCGCAAAATACAATGTCAAAAAAAGATTCTTTTACTTTTGCAAGCCCTTTATTTGCAGTTTGTGCAGTATCTGTTTCATATCCGTTTTTGGTTAAAAACCTGCTCATCAAACTGCATATATCAACGTCATCATCAATTATCAATATCCTTTTCTTCATAAAAAGCAGAATTTGTCAATAGTAATATTAATTAAAAGTTTTGTTATCGTATAAGTAATACCAATTTTTATACCTGTAAAAAATAGTCAGTTGTTAACATATATGAATACACTTATGAAATATGGCCGACAAATTTAAAGTGGCTTATTAATTGCGGCATTTATAATATCTTTTCAAATTATATTGATCTTAAATACCAATAAAGTGCCAGAATAAAATGAATGATAAAACCGAAAAGGTTTTAATTGTGGATGACGAAATAGATATTTGTTATTTATTAAGTGTCATTTTAAAACAAAGAAACCTCGTACCTAAATATGTGAATACGCTTATGGATGCTGAGCTTGCTTTAAAAAAAGAAGCGCCATCCATATTGTTTCTTGATAACCATTTGCCAGATGGATTGGGCGTCGACTTTATTAAGCACGTTAAAAAAAATTATCCTTCCATAAAAATTATATTAATAACCGCTTACGATTCTCCTGTAGAAAAACAAGCTGCATTGCGTGAAGGCGCAGATTATTTTATTGGTAAACCATTTACAAAATCAATTATCAACACCACTGTTGATATGGTAATTTCAAAGCAGTAAAATCTACATTGTAGAAATAATTCCACAATGTGGGGCGGTTTTATTTACATAATAACGCTTAAGATTTTTTGTAAACTCTTAACAGATGCGGGTTTGCGTCTATCAGTAATTTGGCAGGTTATTTATATTATACCGCTTATACATTTTAAAACAATCTAAAAAACGTTTATTATGGGAAATTTACTTTATTTAATTGCAGTCGTATTAATAATATTCTGGGCCATCGGATATTTTGGATACCAGGCTGGTGGCTTGATCCACATTTTATTGGTTATTGCAGTAGTTGCTATTTTATTAAGAGTAATTCGCGGTGCCGCCTGATAAATTTTTTTACTTTAAAATTAAAAGTATGGAAAGCTGGAAACTTAAATTAACCGGAACATGGAACGAAGTGAAAGGAAAAATTAAACAACAATATTCACATCTCACTGATGATGATCTTTTGTTTGAGGAAGGAAAAGATGAAGAGTTGCTCGGGAAACTGCAGCAAAAAACTGGAAAGACAAAAGAAGATGTAAAAAGTTGGATTGAAAGCCTGTAACAAATAGTACTCTGAAACCTTTTACAGGCGCAGAACCTTCGCTTTGGTGAAATACTGAAGGAAGGTTTTTTTTATGCCTGTTAATAAAATGAACAAAAGTTCATTTATGCATTTTCTGGTGAACCCAATGTAATAATAAATGAAGAGCCTTTGCCCAAATCACTTTCAACTTCAATCGTTCCTTTATGATTAAGTATAATGTTTTGCGTATTCGTTAATCCCAATCCGTTTCCTTTTGATTTATTAGTAAAGTACGGTTCAAATAATTTAGATGTAGTTTCTTTATCCATGCCGGTTCCATTATCAGTAATGGTAATGATGCAGGTATTTTCTTTGCTTTGTGTTTTTAAACGCAACAATCCTCTTTCATTTGGCATTGCTTCTATAGCGTTTACAATAATATTTAAAAACGCGATTTTAATTTTTTCTTTATCAACTTTTATATCGCACAAATCTTTCGAATAATTTTTTTGAACAGTAATCTTTTTTAATTGCAACCGATCGTTTGCTAATTCAAGTGCCTGATCAAGCAATTCATTAATAGATGTTGATTCATAATTTAATTCCGAAAATTTTGTTGAACTCAGTAAATCAGTTATTAATTGATTAATGCGCGTGCCGTTCCTGTTAATCATTTCAAGCAACATGGTTGCATCTTCATTTTCTGGCAATTCACTTTTTAATTGATCTGCAGCTAAACCAATATTGGTTAAAGGGTTTCTGATTTCATGCGCAATAATACGTGCAAGCCGTCCTGTGGTTGCAAATTTTTCCATGCTTCTTAATGATACCAGTTCCTGGTTTGCTTTCTTTAAATCGAGCACACGTTCTTCCAGTCTTTTTTTATATTCTTCTGTTTTTTTTGCAGCTTCTTTTCTCGCTTTATTTTCTGCATTAAAAGAAATTACGGAATATGCAGCAATAAGTATCGCAATAATAAGCGAAGCAAAATTGATAACCTTAATTGCAGTTGCTGCAGATTTTACTTTGCCAGTTCTTTTATCAAGCATACTGTTTTCATGTTCCTTCATCAAGCCTGCAATAAAACGAATAGAATCCATTACTTTTTTTGCATGATAACCTTGTTGCTTTAATGAATCTGTCATGTTCATATCAAGCCCTTTAAAATCACTAATCGTTTGGCTGATGGTTGAAAATTCTTCGTTTGTAAGTTGGTGTAAGTAAGAAAGCCTGTCCAGTTGTAATTGATCGAAGCCTGTTTTTTTGAAAACAGAATCTAAGAAAATATAAATCTCTTCCGTATTATTTTTGCTTGAATAATATGGCGCTAAAAATTTTTCATCTTTCATTAAGACGTATCCACGAAACCCAATCTCAGCATCCTTTACAGCAGATTCAAGCCTTTCAATTTTTGTAATAATTACATTGGTATGGTTAACCACTGTATTTTGTTTGGAAAGATCATGTGTGGTATAAAATGTAAGCCCGTATGATATTAAAAGAAGTATAAAAGCTGTAAGGTAACCGGCTCTTATTTTTTCCGAAAAATTGAATGTCATAGCGAGTTTTTTTTCAGCAAAACAAGCTATTTGAAATTTAATTTTAAAAAAATCAAAAACCTGTTCTCAAGTTTGCAGAAATATGTTGTTAGTTATTAATAAAATTAAATCATTAACGTCACAACCTGAAATCGGCATTACGGATTAAAAAATTATTTTGAATAAAATGTACATCATTAATAATGTATTGCTCTATTTATTTTTTTCTTTTTTAGTATCTTTTTTGTCATCTTGTTTTTCTTTAGCAGCTTCTTCTTCTTTTTTCTTTTTCTCTTTTTCTTTCTTTTTAAAATAACCGCGCAATAAAAAATTATGTTTTGCAGCTTCCATGTTTTCATTCAAACCTTCGGAACTTTTTTTAAGGTTCGTCATGGTATGCGTAATGTTATTTGCAAAAGTTGAATCTGCCAATATTTTTGAAAGTGCACCTTTGCCATTATTAATCTTGTAAGTTATCTGCGCAAGTTGCTGCGTTATAATCGCGGCATTATCTGCAGAAACTTTTAAGCTCGCCATAATCTGATCTGTTTCAACAGGCGCATGTGTTGCGAGCATATCATTATCAATAATTTCTTTTTCAGTATAAGTGCCGGGCGAGATAACAATTACTTTATCGCCCATCAAACCATCGGAACCGATGCTTGCTGTTGCATCTTTTTTTATAAAGTGCTGCACACTTTTTTGAAGTATCATACTTACAATTACAGATGTATCTGTTGTAAGCTGGATATCATCAACAGTGCCAATGGTAATACCGCCGAAACGCACGTTGTTACCCACTTTCAGCCCGCTTACATTACTGAATGCAGATTTTACACGGAAGGTTTGACCAAAAATATTTTTTTGTTTACCAATAAAATAAATGGTTGCAACCAGCAATAATAAACCGATGGTTGTAAACAATCCCAATTTCCATTTTGCGCCAGATTCCTTTTTCATTTGTAATAATATTATGTTAGTCAAAAAAAGATTTTATCCATTCGTCATCTGAATGCTGCAGTTCTTCATAAGATCCTTCAGCAATAATTTTACCTTCTTTAAGCATCACAATTCTGTCTGCCGTTGTTTTTGCGCAAGTCATATCGTGTGTAATAATGATGGAAGAAATATTATTTTTCTTCTGCATTTCCAATATTAATGCGCTTATTTCTTTTGATGTTGCAGTATCGAGGCCAGTTGTTGGTTCGTCATACAACATGATGTCGGGCTTTAATATTAATGTTCTTGCAAGGCCGATTCTTTTGCTCATTCCACCAGATAATTCGGATGGCATTTTATCAATTGAATCTTTTAACCCAACATCTTCCAGTTCTTTAATAATAATTTTTTCTCTTTCTTCACGCGATAAATTCCTGTTGTGGTGCTTTAGTGGAAAATCTAAATTTTCCCGCACTGTCATTGAATCGTAGAGCGCTGCATTTTGAAAAAGAAAACCAATTTTTATTCTTGTTTCATTAAGGTCTTTATAATTTAGTGTTGATATTTCTTTTCCAAAAACAAAAACCTGCCCTTCATCTGGTTCAACCAAACCAACAAGGCATTTTATTAATACTGATTTTCCCGCGCCGGATTTTCCAAGCACAACAACGTTCTCACCTTTCTTAACTTTTAAATCAACACCATTTAGAATAACATTGTGGTTAAAAGATTTATGCAACCCTTTAATCTCAATAAGATTTTCATTCTCTGTTGAAGCTGTTTGTATTTCTGTTTCTTCGTTACCCATGTTTTTGAAATAAATCTGTTATTTGTACTGCAATCATATCTATAACAAACACTGCAAGCGATGCGGCAACAACCGCTGAATTGGCCGCCCGGCCTACACTTTCGGTGCCGCCAGTAACGCGGTAACCTTTATAACAACCAATAATCCCGATAGCAAAACCAAAGAAAACGGACTTCGTTAATGCTGGAATAATATCAGTGAAATAAACTTTTGCAAGCGCTGCTGAAAAAAAATGAAAGAAAGAAATATCACTATGAATATTCATCGCAACATAGCCACCAAAAAAACCAATGGCATCCGTATAAATTACCAACACGGGAATCATAAACGTAGTTGCAAGCACGCGCGTTACAACTAAATATTTATAAGGATTAATCGCAGAAACTTCCATCGCATCAATCTGCTCAGTTACTTTCATCGACCCTAATTCTGCACCAATGCGCGAACCAATATTTCCTGCGCATATTAATGCAGTAATTACAGGGCCAATTTCTATCACAAGAGAATTTGAAACCATTCCCGGAAGCAATGATTCAGCGCCAAACTCAGCAAGTGACGGCCTTGATTGCAACGTTAGTACAAGCCCCATTATAAAACCGGTAAGGCCAATTAAAGGCACAGATTTATAACCAATCATGTAGCATTGGTTTAAAAATTCCTGCCATTGAAAACGGCCACGAAAAACTTCTTTAAAAAAACGTGCAGCAAAAAAAATAGAATCACCGGTGCCGGTAAATTTCTTTTTCAGGTATGATTTAAAATTGTGTTGTTCTTCTATCGCTTCCATTTTATTGAGATAAAAATTGGTGTATGATTTTTAGTTTTTTTATTTCTATTAATGACTTGATAAATCTGAAACTATTTTTTTCGGTTTTCTTTTCGGCATATTAAAAACAAGTTTTGATGTACGCGGCATATCATCTCCCAACAAAAATGCCCAAGCTTTTAATGGTTCAATATGTTCGAAAATAACTTTTACAATTGCAGTAAGCGGGATAGAAAGAAACATACCCGGAATGCCCCACAATGCATTGCCAATAAGCACTACAGCAATTGCGATCAATGCATTTATTTTTACTTTGGAAGCAACAATTTTTGGCGTGATATAATGATTATCGAAAAATTGAATAAGCACATAAGCAATTAAAACTACAAGCATGTACGATGGTGATTTTGTAAATAGCGCTACAGCCATTGGCAATGCAACCGAAATAATGCCGCCAATAAATGGAATTACATTTAACAATGCACCAATAATTCCCAAGAGGATTGCATAATTAATTCCTATTAATAATAATGCTGTTGAATTTAATGCTCCAACAATTACAGCTTCTATTAATAAACCGGTGAGATAACTTTGTATAATTTTTTTTGTAAGCAATAAAACTTCTTCCAGTTTTTGCTGATGCGCTTTTGCGAATAATTTTCTTAAAAATTCCAGCAACAATGGTTGGTAATACAACATCATAAATGTGTAAACAGGAATTAGAAAAACAACGATTAATAATCCACTTAAGCTAATAAGCGTTTTTCCAATAATCGCGCTGCCATTATCTATTAAGCTTGCTTTCGATTTAATAATCCATGCATTTATTTTATCCTGGCCAATATTAAATTTTGATGAAACCCATGAAGATCCCTGCACCATCAACTCATCTGATTTTTGCCGCATCGCCGGCATTGATTTTTCAAAAATACTTAGCTGCGATGTGATAAGATAAAATAATGCAATGGTGACAATCATTGCCAGCAACATAGCAATGGATATGGCAATGATGCGTTTGATTTTTCTTCTTTCTAAAAAACTTATTAATGGGGAAACGAGAATAGAAAAAAGCGCAGCATACATAAATGGTAAAATAATTTGCTGCCCGAGATAGCATATATCCATTAATAAATACAGGCCTATAAGTATCAATGCAATCTTTGCATATAATGGCAATTTTACTGATGCATTCATCCGGCCTTGTAATTTTTAATTTTTAAGATTATATAAATTCCAAAAAATAAAAGGAAATTGATACAGTGTTTTTTCATTAACTACAATGTTATAATTATGCCATATTAATAAATTATAAACATGGCTTTAACTTGCTTCCATTAAAAATTTTAAGTGAATTTAAAAGTGGTATTATAGCCCGGATGGGGAAATTTATTCCCGGTTTATTAATATGAAAAAATTAAAATGATGGTGCATTGCGCTTAAGCGTATTTATCTTAACCCGTTTTATCAATTTATTTTTTATAAAAAATTTATTGGCAACATTTTAGAATATCATAAACCAGAAAAAACATTATTACTAATAATTAAAATTAAAATTATGAGCTCAGGAAAAATTATTACAGGGTTATTAATAGGTGCAGCAGCAGGTTCTATTTTAGGCGTTTTGTTTGCACCAGATAAAGGTTCTGAAACAAGAAAAAAAATTGTACAAAAAGGAAATGATTTTACAGACGAACTGAAAGATAAATTTGGTGAACTGGTAGATAATGTAGCATCAAGGTTTCAAGGTGCACAGGATGAAGCAGAAGATTATATTGAATCTGGTAAGAAAAAAGCAAAATCGCTTAAAGAAGAAGCCAGCAAAGGGTTTGCTTAGTTTAGATTTATATTTTTTACCAGAATAAACATTTTTATAAATGCCAACTGAAACCGATTCTATTGAAGGTTTATTTAAAAAAACAGGCGAATATATTGAAACAAGGGTAGAGCTTGTAAAGTACAAAGCCATCGATAAATCTTCTGACATCGTTTCGTCATTAGCCGCCAGTATTTTATTAATACTAGTGGCTTTGATTTTTATATTCATGGCATCCGTTGGCGCAGCATTGTGGATTGGTGAAATGATGGGAAAAAATTATTATGGATTTTTTATTGTTGCCGGATTTTATGTGCTTGTAACATTAATATTGTATCTCGCACGCCATTCAATTATAAAAAATCCGATAGCTAAACTCATTGTTGAAAAAGTGATTAAATAAATTGTATGAAGACTGAAGACCCAACAAACATTAAAGCGCTTATTGAAGAACTGGAAGAAAAAAAACTTTCGCAGGAACAAATGCTTATTAGTCATTTCAACGCAACTTTCGAAAGCCTGAAACCGATTAATATGATCAAAAGCACTTTAAAAGAATTTGGAAAAACTCCTGATCTTAAAAACAATTTATTAGATGCTACACTCGGCGTTGGCGCTGGCCTTTTATCAAAAAAATTAGTTGTTGGTGGTTCAAATAATATATTCAGAAAAGTTGCAGGAACAATTGTTGAATTTGCGATTGCAACCATCATTGCAAAAAATTCTGATAAAATAAAATCAGCAGGAAAAAATTTTGCAAACAAGTTGGGTAAAGAAAAAAAACCAGCTTTTAAATAAATTATCTTATCGGGTTTATTAATAAAATAAAAGTCCGGCTTTTGCGAGCCGGGCTTTTTTATTAATCAAAACAAAAGCGTTGCTGTAACTGTGTTTTAACAATATAAACAATAGATAATTGTTATACTTGTTAAGTATATTGCTGTAGTCTGTCAGTTAATAAAAACCGATAAATTTTTATGCTGATTGCTTGCAAAAAATGAAGTTCAATAAACTTTTTTCGGAACGATGAAAATTTTAAAAACGACGCTGGCATATATTGTAGCAACAGTTTGCTGCTCGTTGTTTTTTTTATTTTCATCTGCACAAAAAGAAGATACAACAGTATTTAAAAAAAAGAATGTAAAAAGCAACAGCCTTTTAAAATTTGCAATTGGCGCTGTAACCCGCAGCCACTCTGATTCTGCAAACTATGCCACTGTAATCAACACAAAAAGTGAAACGCCGTTTATGCCTTATCGCGGAAAAATTATCAGGCATATTTTTGTAAAGGAATATGGTTTTGATAAATCTTTTTCTGACACTGCAAAAGTTACAGCACCAAATGTTGGTTCAAAAATTTTGAATAGCCTTCATCATAACACGCGCGAATGGGTTGTTCGCAATAATCTTTTCATTAGAGAAAAAAGTTTTTTAAATCCATACATAGTTGCAGATAATGAACGCTATTTAAGAACGCTTGAATTTATCCAGGATTCGCGTATAATAGTAAGCCCAATTAGCGATAGCCCGGATTCAGTGGATTTGATTGTAATTACCAAAGATGTATTTAGTATAAGTGGCGCAATTACCAATTTAAGTTTTAATAATTCAGAAGCAAACATTAGTGATGCAAACGTTTTAGGAATGGGGCAGAAGGCGCAGTTTACTGCATTGCTTATTACATCAAACAGGCCTGCGTTTGGTTACCAGGCGATGTATACAAAAAATAATATTGCCAATAGTTTTATTAATACAAGCGTGCTGTATTCAACTATTAATAATGATTTATATTCCGGCGCGCAGGATGAACATGCAAAATATATAACACTGCAGCGGCCATTGTTTTCACAGTTCACACATCTTGCAGGCGCTGTAACTGTTGGCGAATTTGAATCGTTTAATAATTACCAACGTGTCGATAGTTCATTTTATAAATATCATTATACCACAGAAGATGCATGGATTGGATATAACTTAGGTATACGAAAACTCGGGCTTAATTCTGCGCGCGATAGAAAATTTATAAGCCTTCGTTATTTGCGAAATGAATTTTCGCACACGCCTTATCAGATTGGAAAAAATTATTTGTTTAAGTTCAACGACAGGCAAGCCGTACTTGGATCGTTTACTTTTTTCAAACAAGATTTTTATAAAACCAATTACATCTACGGTTTTGGTACCACAGAAGATGTGCCATATGGATACAATATTGCAATCACCGGTGGTTGGTATAAGCAATCAAATTTAAGCAGGCCATATCTTGGTGTAGATGCGAACTGGTATTTGATAAGCAACAAAAAAGACATTATACAATATTTTATTCGCAGCGGTTCGTTTTTAAATAATGGGCAAATTCAGGATGCAAGTGTGTTGGCGGGCACAAGTATTTTCAGCAGGTTATATTTATATAAAGGCATCAAGTTCCGGCAATATTTTAACGTGAGTTATTCAAAACAATTTAACCGGCTTGGCATTGATCCGTTGAATATTAATAACAACACATTTGGCATCCGTTATTTTACTGCAGATTCTGTTGTTGGAACGCAGCGTATAACTTTTCATTCGGAGAGTATTATGTTTTTAAAATATAAAGTACTCGGCTTTAAATTTTCGCCATTTACATTCACTGATTTTTCATTAATAACACCGGAGCATCAACCGTTTTCACAATCGAATTTATATTATAGTTTGGGCGGCGGCGTGCGAACAAGAAATGAAAATTTTGTTTTCGGCACAATGGAATTATTAATCGCTTACTTTCCCCGCAAAGCCACGCAGAGCGAGTCTTTCAAGATTCAGACAAATATTAATATTCAATTTAAATACAACAGCACATACGTAAATGCGCCCGACGTTGTGCAGTTAAATACCGATAATAATAAAGTGTATTAATGAATGTGAAAATGTGAAAATTGCTCAATGTGAAAATTGCTCAATGTGAAAATGAAAAAAATCAAATTTATAGCAGATATTAATCATGTTGCTCAACCGAGATTTCGCAGATTATTTTTATTTATGTAGCCAGCATTTGAATTTCTATTCAACTTCATTGGCGTCGCACACTTGTACTTTTGGTTTTCTATTGAGCCTATTAAGTAAAAAATAAAAAGTAAAAAGTAAAAAAAAAATTTGAAGCTTAGTGCGCTTATTAATATCATAAATTAAGTAAGACATGCAAACTATAAATCACAAATCAGCAAATGTTTTTTCCATCTGCATGCTTCTTGATCCTTTTATTAATAAATATGCGGATTCAAAATTTTTTGTTTGCAACCATTCTTTCGCCTGCGCAGCATTTTCAAACTGGTGATATGAATGATTTAATTTTAAAAAATCACCACCAACCAACACAACATCAGTCCATTTATATTCATTAATAAGGTTGATTATATTTTCATGTTCATACAAACTTTCTTTACCCAGTTCCGCCATTGCGCCGAGCATTAATATTTTTTTATCAGCATTTAATTTGGCAAAATTTTCTATAGCTGCTTTCATACTTGTCGGGTTTGCATTATAAGCATCAAGTATAATTTTGTTTGTCCCTTTTTCAATCAATTGCGAGCGGCTGTTGGATGGAATATAATTTTCAATGGCAGACTTTATAATATCACCATTAATCTTAAAATAATTTCCAACAGCAATGGCAGCTAAAATATTCGGCAAATTATAATCGCCCACCAACTGCGTGCTGATTGGATTATTAATCATTATTCCATGTGTAATTTCAGCTTGCAGAAAAGGTTCGCTTTGTTTTATATTGCCTGTTAGTGAAGCATCTTTTGTTCCATAAGTTATGATGTGCAAAATGCCATGGCTCATTTGTTTCAGGTAATCGTAATCGTTCATCACAAAAGCGGTCCCGTTATTATTTCTTATAAAATCAAATAGTTCGCCTTTGCCTTTTCGCACGCCTTCAATTCCACCAAAGCCTTCGAGGTGCGCTTTTTCAGCGTTTGTAATAAGCCCGTGAGTGGGCAAAGTATACTTGCAATAACCTTCAATTTCTTTCTGGTGATTAGCGCCCATTTCAATCACTGCAATTTCTGCATCTTCTTTTATTTTAAGAATCGTTAATGGAACACCAATATGATTATTTAAATTTCCTTCCGTTGTATAAGTTTTATACAACGTCGATAAAACAGCATGAATTAATTCTTTGGTTGTCGTTTTTCCATTGCTTCCGGTAATGGCAATAAAAGGGATATTTAATTGCAGTCGATGATGCTTTGCGAGCTGCTGCAATGTTTCCAATGCATCATTAACAGCAATAATTTTGTCTGAAGTTTTATCGGCTGATGGTTCATCAATAATTGCATAGGCAGCGCCTTTTTCTAAAGCCTGTAATGCAAAATTATTTCCATTGAAATTCGGTCCTTTCAATGCAAAAAATAAATCACCTGATTTTATTTTGCGCGTATCTGTTTGTATTGATGGATGCGATTTGTAGATGCTGTATAGTTCTTCAATTTGTATCATAGTAAACAAATCTAACAAAAAAGCCATCCTGCTTTGCGGCGGGATGGCTTTTAATAAAAAATATTTTATGTTATTGTTTTCTGCTGTTCTGTTTTCTTTCTTTATAATTGATACCGGTTTTTCTACCGTTACCAGACGGGCTACCAACCCTGTCCATTGCACAACGGAAACCAACTGTAGAACTTGCCTGATCTTCTTCTAAAAAGCGGCGCGTTCCAGGGCTTAACCAATAAGGGCGGTCATCCCAGCTTCCACCTTTAATAACTCTTGATTTATCGCTTATTAATGTAGTAAAACCATAACCACGTTGCCTTACAGTATCACTGTTATAATTTACACCACTTATTAATGAATCACCATCAAGATAATTAATTACATTTCCTTTTTGATAATTGCGGCGGCCTTTGCTTTCTTCGTCAGTTACATTGCGGTATTTAATGCGGCCTAAGCTATCTCTTTCAGCTTTATTTTCTTTGCCCATATCAACAGCCTGGTATTTGTTACCACGGAAAGGAGATGCATCATCCACATCAATAGACGAAAGCGGGCGATAAATATCAGCAACCCACTCGCTCACATTGCCGGACATATTATATAAGCCAAAACCATTTGGATAAAATGAAGTAACCGGAGCAGTGTAAACAGCGTTATCATTCAAACCGCCGGCAACACCCATATTATCACCAGAACCACGTTTGAAATTCGCAAGAAAAGTTCCCTGCCAGCTTCCGTGTTTTGTATCGCGCAAACCATTTACATTATTATTTCCCCAAGAATAAACTTGTTTGTTTACAATTAATTCTTCCCCTCTTTTACCATCTTTATTGCTTGCTAAAGGGTTTTGGTTAATGTAACCTAATGCTGCATATTCCCACTCTGCTTCTGTTGGCAAACGATAGTCTGGCAATAAAATACCATCTTCAAAAGATACTTGTGTTCTTGGTGTACCATTCGGATTTTTGAGCGGGTTATTTTTTGATTTTACCGCAGTTCCCGGAGTTGGCTGGTATTCACCAAGCAAATATGCTTTTGTGTTATAATTTTCCTGGCCTAAACCCTGGATATTTTTTAAAGAATTTTTATTAATAAAGCCTTTATCAACCAACGCTTTTTCATTCACACGGTCGCTTCTCCACAAACAAAAATCGTGTGCCTGTTTCCAGGTAACGCCCACAACAGGATAATAATTATAAGAAGGATGGCGGAAATAATATTCAACCAAAGGTTCGTTGTAAGCCAATTCGCTTCTCCAAACCAACGTATCTGGCAATGCGCCATTGCGAACAGCCTGGAATTCATCACCATCAAAAACATTATTAAGCCAGTATAAATATTCACGGTAATGAATATTGGCAACTTCTGTTTTATCTATATAAAAAGAGTTTACAGTAACCCTTCTTGGAACGTTGTTCCAATCACTCATTACGTCTTCTTCAGTAGCGCCCATTGTAAAAGTTCCGCCCTGAACAAAAACCAAACCGGGGCCGGTGCGCTGTTCTTTTTCAAGTGCAACCTGGTAGCCGCCCATGTTTTTATCATTGTAATTCCAGCCGGTTACGCTTGATTTTTCCGGTTTTTTACTGCAGGAAACGATCATAACCGCGCATGATGCAAGAATAGAAAGGTTTTTCAGATTCATTTTTAAAACGTTTAACCGTGATTTGAACTTTAATAAACGCAGGTTTTTTACAAATATTGTATTTATTTAAGGCTAATTTATTAACAATCCCGGAATGCGAATATAGCTTGTTTCACCAAAAATCCAGAAGTATAACCCCTCAATTTTTCATCGTAAAAATTCCTGGTTTTTTTCAAAAGATTGATACAACAGTTTTTCTGCTGGTATTGTTTTTGATAACCTTGTTATTATTTTTTAAAAAAAAATTTTTCTTTCGCTGTATTTGAAAACATTAATTGCGCAATAAAACCAACCCGAAACCGTTGAAGTAAAATTAATTGTGCGGGAAACAAGGTTTTCATTAATATGTTTTACAGCCAATCCAATATATTTGCCGGGTTATTTACTATTAATAATCAATTTTTTACCGGCGCAAAGCGTAACAAAAACGAAATCCTTATCATTTTAGATAAATTTTTATAACACATGAAACGATTGACCTTTAGACTGACTGTTCTTTTATTATCGTTAGCAGGATTTAATTTAGCGGAGGCTCAGTATACTGCAAATACGCCTTCTGGAGCTCAAACTGTTACAACTGCAGTTCCTTTTTTACGTATTTCGCCAGATGCAAGAGCTGGTGGCATGGGCGATCTTGGCGCTGCAACTTCGCCGGATGCAAACTCGGCTTTTTACAATTTGGCAAAAACGCCATTTGCAAAAAAGCCAATTGGTGTTGGCCTTACTTATACGCCGTGGTTAAAAGATCTTGGTTTGAATGATGTGTATTTATTATCAGCCGCAGGTTATTATAAATTAGATGATCAGCAGGCAATATCTGCATCTTTAAGATATTTTAGTTTAGGTAATATTCAATTTACAGATTATAGCGGAACAACTTTGGGCGAAGGCCGCCCGCGTGAACTTGGTGCAGATTTCGGTTATAGCCGAAAACTTTCCAACAAATTATCTATAGGTATTGCATTGCGTTATATCAACTCAAACCTTGCCGGTGGTTATGCAACAACCGGAACTACCTATAAAGCCGGAAGCGCAGTTGCAGGCGACATTTCTTTATATTATACAACTGCAAAAGAAAATGGTGAAGGCTTTACTTATGGTTTAACGCTCACCAATCTCGGAACTAAAATCGGTTACACAAATGATGCAACGCAGAAAGATTATATTCCTGCAAACCTTACTTTGGGCGCTGCATATACAAAGGTGTTTGATGAAGACAGTAAAATAATGTTTGGTTTGGATTTACATAAATTATTGGTTCCGCAAGCACCGGTTTCGGTTGATAATGGCGGCACTACAGATTCAACAAACCTTGTTAATTACAGGGGAAAGGGCGTGGCAAGCAGTTGGTTCAGTTCTTTCAGCGGGCCAAGCCAGTTGAAATTGATTAATGCTTCTATCGGCGCAGAATATTCTTACCAGGATCAATTTATGGCGCGCGTTGGTTATTATTATGAAGACAATAGCCAGGGCGGAAGAAAATATTTTACCGTTGGCGTTGGTTTAAGATACAGCGTGATGGAATTAAATTTTTCTTATTTGGTTCCTTCAGGAAATGGCGTTACGCGTAACCCGTTATCAAATACCATCCGTTTTGGTTTGTCGTTTGATTTGGATAATGATAAAAAATAACTATTAATAAATTTGCGAAAACAAGATAATTTTGAAAACGTTCCGTAAAAAAGCGGAACGTTTTTTTTATTTTAAAAACATATTAATGTCTTACAGAATTGGCTCTGGTGTTGATTTTCATCAATTGGTTGAAGGAAGGGATTTGTGGATTGGCGGCGTAAAAATCCCGCATCATAAAGGCGCGCTCGGCCATAGCGATGCAGATGTTTTGTTGCATGCCATTTGCGATGCATTATTGGGCGCCCTTAATTTGGGCGATATCGGAATTCATTTCCCAAACACAGATGAAGCATATAAAAATATCGACAGTAAAATTTTATTAAAAAAAACTTACGAGCTTATTAATAATAAAGGATACGAAATTGTAAATATTGATTCTACACTTTGTCTCGAATCTCCCAAAATAAAAAAGTATTCGCAGGAAATGAGAACTGTAATTGCTGCGATACTCAATATTTCAATTGATGATATTTCCATCAAAGCCACCACAACAGAACAAATGGGTTTCGTTGGCAGGGAAGAAGGCTTGGTTGCGTACGCGACGGTTTTGGTAAAGAAAATGTAGGAGGTAAGATGTACGATGTCGGATGTATGATGTCGGATGTCTGATGTATGATTCTTCTTTTTGATCCTTGAATCTTGTTTCTTGAATCTTGTTTCTTGGAAAAAATTTAGTTCTGCAATTCATACATATCAATCCTAAATCATAAATCGCAAATCATCCATCGTACATCATACATCTCACATATTTCCGCCCTATCTTTGTCCGCATGCAAAAAGTGAATGTAAAAATTATTAACCAGTCAAAAAATGAATTGCCGGAATATGCCACAGAAGGCGCTGCAGGCATGGATATCCGCGCTAATTTGCAGCAACCAATTATTTTAAAATCGCTCGAACGGCAATTAATACCAACCGGTTTATTTATTGAATTGCCTGTTGGTTTTGAAATGCAGGTTCGCCCGAGAAGCGGCCTTGCAATTAAGCACGGCATCACTTGTTTAAATACGCCCGGCACAATTGATTCTGATTACCGCGGAGAAATAAAAGTGATATTAATAAATCTTTCCAACGAAGAACAAACCATTAATCATGGCGACAGAATTGCACAGTTAATTGTTGGAAAAGTTGAGCAGGTAAAATGGGAAATGGTCACTACTATTAATGCAACACAACGCAACGAAGGCGGCTTCGGTCACACAGGAAAATTATAAATGATGAAAAGCTATTTTTATTTTTTTATTTGTTCTGTATTAATGCTTGCATTCGGTTGCCGTTCTGCAAAAAAAATTCAGAAAGCTATTAATACACCAAGAAAAGATACCGTGCAAATGGTAGCTGCAGTTACAACTGATCCACATGCAGATTCTGTAAAATTTATTAATGAAATTTTTAACCGCGTTGAAAAAAATAAAATAAACTTCAAAACATTTTCAGCAAAAATGAAAGTGAATTATGAAGGCAGCGACGGAAAAAGTTATGACTTTACTGCATTTTTACACATGCAAAAAGACAGCATTATCTGGATACGTGTTGAAGCCATTTTAGGTGTTGAAGCATTTCGGATTTTAATAACACCAGACAGTGTAAAAATGATAAGCAAGTTTGGAAAAACAAAAGGATTAATACTTCGATCAGTAAGTTATTTGCAGGAAGCAGGCGGCGTTCCGTTTGATTTTAAAACAATACAGGATTTATTAATCGGCAACCCGATTTACCTCGACAGCAATATTGTTTTTTATAAAACAGAAGATGCAGGAATTTCTTTATTAAGTGTTGGCGATTTATTTAAAAATTATATTACGCTTAATAAAAACGATTACACAACAAAACATGCAAAGCTTGATGATGCTGATGTAATGCGCGCGCGCACCTGCGATATCACTTACCAGGATTATGAACAGCGCGACAGCATTCGTTTTTCAACGTACAGAAAAATTTCTATTGCAGAAAAATCGAAACTGGATATTGAAATATCTTTTAAACAATATAATTTTAACGAGGCCTTAAGCTTTCCGTTTCCCATTCCGAAAAATTATAAACGCAAATAAGCGTTATAAATATTCTTATTAATAAACTGTTTATTAATAAAGCCATCAACAAAAAATTAAACATGCTGAAACAAGCTTTTGTAAGTTTTATTTTTTTATTTTTTACAGCAACATTTTCTGCGCGGGCGCAAAGCAAAAGCGATTTAGAAAAAGAACGCGCATCTATTCAAAAAGAAATTGAAGATGTAAAACGTTCGCTGGATGAAACAAAAAAAAATAAAAAAGAAACGCTTGGCCAGCTTGCATTGTTACAAAAAAAATTAAGGTTAAGACAAGCCGCCATTCAAAATATTAATGGCCAGATAAATTTTATACAAGGCGATATGAACCAGAGCTGGCACGACATTTCGAAGCTTCGCAAAGAGCTCGATACTTTAAAAAGCCAGTATGAAGAAAGTGTGGTGTATGCGTATAAAAACAGGAGCAATTATGATTTTTTAAATTTTATTTTTTCTGCAGCCAATTTTAATGATGCATTAAAGCGTGTTGAATATTTAAAATCGTACCGCGCTTACCGCGAAGAACGTGCTGAAAATATTGCCAAAACGCAAGCATTATTACAGGGAAAAATAAACGGCCTTAAAATAAAACGTGAAGAAAAAGATGCCGTATTACAAAAGCAAAATAAAGAACGTGAAGTTTTAGAAGATGAAAAAAAAGAAAAAGATCAGTTTGTAAGCAAACTGAAATCGCGTGAAAAAGATTTGCAAAAAGACATGGCCATTAAAAAACGCCAGAATGATAAATTGCAAAATGCATTGCGCGCAGCAATCAATCGCGAACTAAAAGCTGCAAGGGAAAATGCATTGGCAGAAGAAAAAAGACAAGCTGCAGCAAACGTTGCAAAAACAAATCCTGCTACAACTACAACTACTAATGATGCCAATTCAGTGCCGAAAAATATTAATAAACCAGCAAAGCCAAAAAGTGATTTTGAAAAAACACCGGAAGGATTAATTGTTTCAGAAAATTTTGAAAAGAACAGGGGCAAACTTCCGTGGCCTGTTGATGCAGGGCATATTTCAATTCCTTACGGCCGTTATTCAATTGAAGGAACGAAGCTTGAAGGAAACAGTACTGGTATTACAATTGAAACACAAATTGGTGCTTCCGTTAAAGCAATTTTTGATGGAGACGTTTCCTCTGTTTTTAATTTGGAAGGCAACTCTGTTGTGTTTATAAAGATTGGTAAATTCTTTATTGCATACAGTAATTTGTCGTCTGTTAATGTTGCCAAAGGCGACAAAGTAAAAGTTGGCCAGGTGCTTGGAAAAGCTGCTGAAAATTCTGACGGAACAGGCGAAATTCAATTGGTATTAATGGAAGACAAAACCAATCTCAATCCCGAACAATGGTTGAGAAGAAAATAATTTCTCTCTTACAAACATTTACAAAACCTATTATACAAAGCTTCATACTGCGGAACAATTGTATGTATATCAAACTTTTTTGCTTGAGCGGCAGCGTTTGCTTTAAACCTTTTTAATACTTCATCATCCTGCAAAATTTCGATGGCGTGATTGCTCATGCTTTGTATGTCGCCAACATTACTCATATACCCAGTTTCTCCGGGAATATTAATTTCGGGCAAGCCGCCAACGTTTGTAGATATTAATGGAACGCCGGCTGCCATTGCTTCTAACGCCGCCAAACCAAAACTTTCATATTCAGATGGCAATAAAAATAAATCTGCTACAGCAAGTATATCTTCCATTTGTTCCTGCTTTCCTACAAAGCGCACTTCATTATAAACATTCAATTCGCGGCATAAATCTTCAACTGATCTTCTTTCGGGCCCGTCTCCAACCAATAATAATTTGCTTGGTATTTTTTTATTCACTTCGTAAAAAATATGAACAATATCCTGCACCCTTTTTATTTTTCTAAAGTTGGATGCATGTAATAAAATGCGTTCGCCATTTGGCGCAATTACTTTTCTAAAAGCATCAATTGGTTTTTTATTAAAACGGCTCACATCAACAAAATTATAAATCACTTCTATATCTTTATTAATGCTGAAAATATTATACGTTTCATCACGCAAATTTTTTGATACAGCAGTAATCGCATCGCTTTGATTAATAGAAAAAGCAACGACTGGCGCAAAGGTTTTATCTCTTCCAACCAATGTAATATCAGTTCCGTGAAGCGTTGTTATTACCGGAATTTTTTTGCCTTGCGCTTCTACAATTTTTTTTGCCATATAAGCCGCGCTCGCATGCGGAATGGCATAATGCACGTGCAATAAATCGAGGTTGTGGTTCAATATCACATCCACCATTGTACTTGATAATGCAGTTTCATACGGCGGATAATCAAACAACGGATATGTTGTTACGCGCACTTCATGATAAAAAATATTTGCATTGAATTCATTTAATCTTACAGGTTGCTGATACGTTATAAAATGAACCTGGTGGCCTTTATCAGCCAAAGCTTTTCCGAGTTCCGTTGCCAGCACGCCGCTTCCGCCAAATGTTGGATAACAAACAATTCCAATGCGCATATTAAAAATTAATTATTAATAAAAGAATGCGAAGTTATATAGATTATATTCATCACCATTTCCGTTCGTAACGATTTCATAATCTCTTTACTTATCTTAGCGAAAATTAAAAAAATATGGCCCGGTTTCTCTTAACATGCGTAACTGTTTTATGTTCAATATTTTTATTTGCACAAAATGAAGATTCTATTTTAATAAGAAAAATTGCAGATGATATTTTTATTAATGGAAAAGCTTATGGCAACTTAACAACATTAACAAAAACAGTTGGCGGAAGATTGTCAGGCTCTCCACAAATGGTTAAAGCAGAAAGCTGGGGGCAACAAACTTTAAAAAATGCAGGCGCAGATAAAGTTTGGTTGCAGGAATGTATGGTTCCGCATTGGGTGCGCGGCGGAAAAGATGAAGCGAAATTTACTGCTGCAAATAATAAAAAAGAAGAAACGCTTGATATACTTGCACTCGGAAACTCAGTAGGAACGGGCGCTTCAGGCATTAATGCTTCTGTAATACTTATTAATAATTTTGATGAACTGGAAAAACGAAAAGATGAAATAAAAGGAAAAATTGTTTTTTATAATTACAAATTCAATCCGCGTTTTGTAGAAACTTTTTATTCATATGGCGATGCTGTTCGCTACCGCGAATTTGGTGCGAGCCGCGCTGCAAAATATGGCGCTGTTGCCATGCTTGTAAGTTCGATGACGGAATCTGTTGATAATAATCCGCACACTGGCGCGCTTGATTATAATGATTCATTTCCAAAAATTCCCGCTGCTGCAGTTGGTTTGTGGGATGCAGATAAATTGGCAAAAGCAATAACAGAAAATAAAAATGTAACTGTTTTTTTAAAAACAAATGCAAAGATGTTGCCCGACACAGTTGGCCATAATGTAATTGGTGAAATTACCGGCAGCGAATTTCCTGATCAATATATTACCATCGGCGGCCATTTGGATTCGTGGGATCCGGCGGAAGGCGCGAGTGATGATGGAACAGGTTGCGTTCATTCAATAGAAATTTTACGCGTATTTAAAGCGATTGGTTATAAACCAAAACATACAATAAGAATTGTATTATTTGCCAATGAAGAAAACGGTTTGCGCGGCGGAACAAAATACGGGCAGGAAGCAAAAGCAAAAAATGAAAAACATATTTTTGCACTGGAAAGTGATGCTGGTGGTTTTACGCCGCGCGCATTTAGTTTTATGTTGCCCGCTGATAAGTTAGAAAAAATCCGCGCGGCATGGATTCCATTATTAAAAGAATTTGGTGTGTATGAATTTGCGAAAGGCGGTGGCGGCGCGGATGTTAGCCCGCTTAATGAATTATTGCAAACGCCCGTTGCCGAATTAATTCCTGATACGCAACGTTATTTTGATTACCATCATTCGCGAAATGATGTGCTGGCAAACGTTAATAAAAGAGAATTGGAATTAGGCGCTATTAATATGAGCGCGTTAATCTACCTTGTAGATAAATATGGTTTTTAAAATTTCAATTGCAATAAAATAGTTTTAAAATTTATCTGTTATGAAAAAATTTTTGAGGTTATCAGCGCTTGTGCTTACCGTAGTTTTAATATTATTTATTTACTGGAGATACTTTTGGGTTTTTGGTGAAGGTGTAAAAGCCGGCCAATTAAATTATGTGATGAAGAAAGGTTTTATTTTTAAAACATACGAGGGAAAGCTTATCCAGTCAGGCTTTCAGGGAAATACAGGCGGAGGCGTTCAGTCTTATGAATTTCGTTTTTCTGTAACCAATGATGATATCGCAAATAAATTGATGGTAAACAGCGGTAAAGAATTTGAAGTGCATTATAAAGAATATATGGGCATGTTGCCTTGGCGCGGAACTACCGTTTTTGTTGTTGATAGTATTTTATCAATGAAAGATGCAAGAGCGGGAAGTGTGCTTCCTGTTGGGCAATAATATTATTAATAAAATTTACTGTGCGTATAATAAAAATATTACCGGCTGTTTATGCAGTTCCGGTATATTTTTTTTCCATGAATCTATCGTTTGTGTTTTTACAGATTCATTAATACCGGTGAGGTTTGCAGCAATGCATAATTTGGTTGATGGCTTGCAGGTTTTTAAAATAATTTCAACCAACTGGTTATTTCTGTAAGGCGTTTCTATAAAAATTTGAGTGCAGTTTTTTTTCTGCGATTCGTTTTCCAAATCTTTAATGGCTTTTAATCTTTCACCAATATCAATGGGTAAATAACCAACAAATTGAAATTGCTGCCCATTCATTCCGCTTGCCATTAATGCAAGTAAAATAGAGCTTGGCCCAACTAAAGGTTTTACAAGTATGCCTAAATCCTGAGCCACGGAAACCAGCAACTGGCCTGGATCTGCAACGCCCGGACAACCTGCTTCACTTATAATCCCGATTGTTTTTCCTGCTTTTATTTTATTAATAAATTCAGTTTTTATTTGTTCTTCTGCTTTGTGTATGGTGAACCATTCATAATCATTAATCACAATTTCTTTAGATAACATTTTTAAAAAACGGCGCGCGCTTCTTTCATTTTCTACAAAAAAAACATTGCATTTTTTTACGGCATCTAAAATATACGCAGGCAAAACATCAATAGCATTTTCATCCAGAAAACATGGAATCAAATACACATTGCTTTTATTTTTTTCCATCATTCTATATTCTGGTGATATAAGCTAATTGTTGCTGCAACCACTGCATAACTTGGCGCAAGCACCCAACCAGCAAACGGAATGAAATGCATCAGATAAAAAACCAATCCATTGCCAATCGCCAATCCGCGCCGCTGGCCGATGTATGCAAAGCTTTCTGAAGGAGATAATTTATGCCGCTCGCAACTATAATCGAGCATCGAAAATCCATAATAATAACATTCAACAAACATAGAAATTACAGGAGTTATCCAGCCGACAATAGGAATAAAAGAAAGTATTAATATTGAAATGGTATACACCGTTTGCCACAAACCGTTGCGCACAGCCACTCTTATGCCACGCACAATATCTTTTGTAAGTTGAGAAAAACTAAATGGAAAATCTTTTCCTTCAATAATCGCTTCTGTTTTTTCGCTGAGGTAAGCAAACAACGGCGAGCCGATAATAAGAAATAAATATTTAAATAAAGAAAAATAAAAGAACACTAAAATCAGCCGCACCATTATTCCACCCATCATAAATAAAAAACTGAGTATTTCACTTTGCTGGTGATGCAACCATCTGTCTACACCAATGAATGCACTTAAACGCGAAACTGCATTGTCGGATGAAGTCCAAAAAAAATACATGCCCACACAAAACATTAATGTATATAAAATGCCGGGAATAATAATCCACTTCCACAATTTGTGTTTGCGTATAAAGTGGTGCGCTTTAAAATAAGATTGAATGGATATGACAATATCTTTAAGCAAGTTTTAAATTTGGTTTTTATAATTTATTTTATCGCGTCAGTTTGTTACAAAAAAACAAGCACAGTTTTAGTTGCTCAAAGTAAAATATTATTGGTGAAAGAAATTAAAAAATTAAACCACGCATTTTATAATCGCGTTGATGTTGCAAAAATAGCACGTGAACTGCTTGGCAAAATATTAATAACAACTTTTGATAATAAACTTACTTCCGGAAGAATTGTGGAGACAGAAGCCTACGCTGGCGTGGTTGACAAAGCTTCTCATGCTTATGGCGGCAGGCGTACAAACCGCACAGAAATTATGTATAGAGATGCCGGCAATTCGTATGTTTATTTATGTTATGGCATCCATCATTTATTTAATGTAATTACAAATGCACAAGATGTGCCGCATGCTATATTAATACGCGCACTCGAACCGCTTGAAGGAATTGATACAATGCTTGAACGAACAGGAAAAATAAAGGTAGATTATACATTAACAAAAGGCCCGGGAAATGTTTCGAAAGCTTTGGGATTATTTACACATCACACCGGAACAAATTTAAGTGGCGATGAAATTTTTATTGGTGACGATGGCTTTAAAATTTCTCCCAAAAATATATTAATAACAAAAAGAATTGGCGTTGATTATGCCGCCGAAGATGCAGCATTGCCTTATCGTTTTATAATAAAAGGAAACAAGTTTGTGAGTGGAAAAAAAAGTATTAATGAAGAATGATGCAATAAGAAACAAGAGACAAGGAACAAAGGACAAGGAACAAAGGACAAGAAACAAGGAACAATAAAAAAATCCAATAGCCAATAGCCAATAGCCAAAATTTGATCTGCTAAATTAGATTTTAATAATCATTCACGATTCACCCTTGACTATTCACCACTAAAATTTCGGACATGGAATGGGCTTCTTTCCGTTGGTTGATTTTTTTATGTACACGAGGGAAATTTCAACGCCACCCTGGCTTTGCGAAGCGGTTTTTAAAGAAGAAATATTTATATCATAACTCAATCCCATTGTAAAACTTCCATAGTCTATACCAACATAAGGTATTAATGCATCAGTAACATTATTGAAACGCACCCAACTTCCGAAATACACGTTGGTCGGGCTTTCTATATCGTTATTATTTACATTAATAGAATAAGCGCCGCCAAGTACAATATTTGTTGCATTATCCTGCCTGCTATACAATCCGCTGAAATGCACATAGCCATCTGTATTAACTGGCAATGAAGCACCACCGTGCACAGTAAACCGCGGATGCAACGTGTACTGATCATTTCCTAAAAAAGATTCTTTCGGGCTATTAATGTGATATAATGAAGTACCGAAATAAAAATTATTTGCGCCCGTTGTTGTGCCATTGTATAATAAGCCGGCATTCATATCAAAATAATTTAAACTCACCTGGTGGCCCGCAACACTTTCAGAACTTGGCAAAGTCCATCCGCCTTGCTGGTCCAATTGATCTTCAAAATGAAGTTTGGTGCCATCAAGAATTTTTGATGCATACGTTCCCTGGAAACCAACGCCAATCTGGTGATAACCATCCTGGTCAACACTGATATGATACGATGTAGAAAGTGAAATATAATTGCTGTTTAATGCGCCGCTTGCCGTTTTATCTGTCATCGCCATTAATCCAACGCCCCATGTATTATTTTCTGGTAAACGTTTTTGCAGCACAGGCATATCAACAGAAATGGTGGAAGTAATAAATGCATTATTGATCGTTGGCCATTGGTCGCGATAATTTCCTGCAACGCGCACATCTCCATTAAACTTGCCAGTTAGCGCAGGATTAAGCGTAAGCGGCGACGCAAAAAATTGTGAAAATGCGGGATCCTGTGCCTGTAATTTTATATTAAAAAATGGTATTAATAAAAGCAGGTAAATAATTTTTTTCATAAACAGCAGTATGAATTACACTTAAATATTTACAGGTAAATGTTTGTGCACTAATAAATACAATACGAAACAATGAATAAAACAGTTGTTTTAAAAGGGATTTGTTTTTGGAAGTATAATGGATTAGGTTAAAACAAATTTTGCTGCTATGAAAATAGTAAAAAAATTGAATAAAACGAAAATCCGTTACTATTTACATTTGCACTTTTGTGCCAAAAGCAAGGTCGCCGGCATCGCCAAGGCCGGGCACTATATAACCTTTTGCGGTAAGTTCATCATCAATTGTTCCGCACCATAATGTGCAGTTTGGTTCACTTCTAAATACATATTCAATACCAACTGTGCATGCAATGGCAACCACAATATGTATGGCTGAAGGATGCCCTTCTGCGCGCAAAAACTGGATCGTTTTTACCAACGAAGCGCCCGTTGCAAGCATCGGGTCAGAAATAATAACAACACGATCTTCTAACTCCGGACAAGAAACATAACTCAAATTTATTTCAAACGTGCCGTCGCGGTGATGTTTTCTATATGCAGAAATGAAAGCATTATCAGCTTTATCAAAATAATTTAATAATCCATTGTGCAGCGGCAAACCCGCGCGCAGTATAGTTGCCAGCACCGGCTGATCTTTCAAAACCTTACAATTTGCAATACCAAGCGGCGTTTGAATTTCTTTTTCTTCAAAAGCAAGGTGCTTGCTTATTTCAAAAGCAGCCACTTCACCAATGCGCTCCAGGTTGCGGCGAAAGCGCATGCGATCTTTCTGCACTTCTTCATCTCTCAATTCGCTCACCCAGTTGCTTAATAAAGAATATTGTTTGCTTAAATTAATTACCATGAGATAATTTTAATTTTGCGTTTTCTTTGGTGAATTTTTATAAAACAAATCTAAACTCTTTCAAAGTAATTTCTTTGGAAAAATTTTTAAAATAAAAACAACTGCATGGTTTACCGCGTGATTGGATTAATGAGTGGAAGTTCTTTAGATGGCCTTGATATTGCCTATGTGCATTTGCATGAAACTTCTGGCAAATGGACGTTTGAAATTATTAATGCTGCGTGTTATCCATACAATGAAGAATGGAAACAAAAATTGCAATCTGCCACTTCATTATCTGCGCTCGATTACAATTTGCTGCACACAGCTTACGGAAATTATTTAGGCAAACAGGTAAATCATTTTATTAATGAAAATAATTTGCATTACCAGGTGCAGTTAATTGCATCGCATGGCCACACTACTTTTCATGTGCCGGAAAAAAAGATGACCGCGCAACTCGGCGATGGCGCTGCCATTGCGGCGATTACAAATATTAATGTAGTTAACGATTTGCGCGCAATGGACATTGCACTCGGCGGACAAGGCGCGCCGATTGTTCCTATTGGCGAAAAATTATTATTCAGTGAATATGATCTTTTTTTAAACCTCGGCGGCATTGCAAATATTTCTTTTAAAAAAGATAATGAATTTATTGGCTTTGATATTTGCGCAGCCAACCGCATTTTAAATATGCTTGCAAATGAAGTAAATAAAGATTTTGATTTGAACGGCGAACTTGCATCACACGGAAATATCAATAATGAGTTATTAATAAAATTAAACGCACTTGATTATTATAAAAAACCATTTCCAAAATCACTCGCAAATAATTTCGGAACAGAAACAGTTTATCCATTAATACAAGATTCGCGATGCGGGATAGAAGATGCATTAAGAACTTATGTTGAACATATTTGCATACAAATAAGGAAAACAGTTGACAGTTTACAGATGACAGTTGACAGGAAAAATATTAAAGAAGATTCGGATAAACAAACTGAAAACCGTCAACTGTCATCTGTAAACCGTCAACTATTAACTACTGGAGGCGGCGCATTAAATATTTTTCTGATTAATGAATTAAAAAATAAATTGAAAGAAATAAATATAGACGTTATTGTTCCTGACGAAAATATTATTCAATATAAAGAAGCATTAATAATGGCATTAATCGGCATCCTTCGCTGGCGCGAAGAAAATAATGTGCTTGCTTCTGTAACCGGAGCAAGCCGCAACAGTATAGGCGGTGCGGTTTGGATTGGGCAACAGGCGTAGATTTATTTTATAGTCCCAAAACCATTTTCAATTTTCCATAACCCGTTTTACTCACCGGCACTTTTTCTCCTGATTTTAAAATAACCAGATAATTTTCTTTTTCATAAGGATCAATGCGCGTTACTTGTTGAATGCTTACAATGTAGGAACGATGCGTGCGAACGAACTGCTGCGCATCCAAAACATTTTCAAAATATCCCATTGTTTTATTTTTTAAAAACGATCCTTCTTTGGTGTGGATTTTTACATAGTCATCAGACGCTTCTAAAAAAATAATTTCTTCAACAGGAATAATTTTTATTTTACCCGCAATCTTTACAACTACACGTTGGTTTTGTGCAGGCGATTGTGCAACGGTTCCTAATAATGTTTGTGTATTTGTTTTTGCAACATTTTCTGTTTTATTATCGAGCCATTTTTGAATGGCCTTATCAAACCTTTCTTTGCTGAATGGTTTTAATAAATAATCAACCGTATTATTTTCAAATGCTTTAATCGCATATTCATCAAACGCAGTGGTGAAGATGACTGCGGGCGGATCGGTTATTAATTCAAGCATTTCAAAACCATTAATCTTCGGCATCTGTACATCTAAAAAAATTAAATCTGGTTGATGTTGCTGAATAGCTTTCACGCCTTCAAAACCATCATTGCATTCCTGCAGCAATTCTATTTGAGGATAAGATTGTAAATATTCTTTTACAATCAATCGCGCCAGCGGTTCATCATCTATTATTAATACTTTTTTCATAGTTGTGGTATTTTCACAATGGTTGTAAATAAATTATTATCAGTTTTTGTTTGTAACAAATCATTTCTTGCAAACAATAAATACAATCTTCTTTGCACAGAACTTAAACCAAAACCAAGCCCTTTTTTGGGTTGTGATGTTTCTGGATCGAAAGGATTTTGGACCGTTATTAATAAATATCCATTTTCTTTTTTTGCTTCAATGCTGATTGTTACATCACCCATCGTATCATACAATCCAAATTTAATTGCATTCTCCACAAGCGGCTGAAGCAGCATGGGCGGCAGTTTCATCAGTTTGCTTTCTTCATCATTAATAATGGAAGAAGATAACCGATGGCCAAACCGCACTTTTTCAATATCAAGATATAATTCCAAATATTGAAATTCATCCGAAAGAATTACCCATTGCTGATCTTCTTTTTTTAATGTGCCGCGCAAAAAATCCGACAATTGATTAATCATTTTCCGCGCTTGTTCCGGCTGCGTTCCTATTAATGCATTAATAGAATTTAAACTGTTGAATAAAAAATGCGGTTGCAATTGCTGGCGCAATTTAAAAAGCTCTGCTTCCCTTGCTAATTTTTCAACATCTGTTTTTCGATCGTTTGCTATTTTATTTTCTTTTTGTGTAAACCATAATAAACTTAATATCGCCATGCACGCAATCATCAAACACGAAATAAAAAAACGCACGCCACTTGTTTGCGAAAGCGCATCATTATAATGTTCATCATGCATAAAAATAGACCATAACGTTACACGCGCAACCAGCGTAGAAACGCCGCTCAGCCCAAGGCTTATCACAATTACATACCAATATTTTTCCTGCCGCGGCAAATAATAACGCATGTTGTTTACAATAAGCAAACAACATCCGCCCAATAAAATATTGCTTATTAATGCGTCAATTACAATCTCAGTTGTTGTAAGATGAAAACTTTTTAAAGTGCCCGTTAATATTAATGAATAAACGGTGCTGATAACTGCCCACCACAAAATGGCGTTTAAAAATATCTGCGCTTTAAAAAATGATTGCTTTGCCACGCCGTTAATTTAAACTGATAGTTTTTTGTAAACTGTTTTCCAAAATACGTGCAGCGCGCAAATGCGTAACGCGTATATAATTTTCTGCATCTTCTTCTTCGCAAATTTTTGAATGCAGTTCGGCGCCATCCAAAAAATTATCCAGTTTATTCACTTCGCTCACATCTATAAATTTCCAGTGCACTGGTTTTTGCGCTGCATTTAAAAAATTATCCTGCTCACGTTCGCCAAGTAATTGCGCTTTTTGAAAAGCATGCAATTCATCCTGCGCATTTATTAATCGCAATTGCTCATCAAATTGCGCAATATGTTCTCCATCTCCACAAATAATCCGGTAAACCATTTTTGCAAGATACCAGTTCATAAGTTATAATTTTTTGGTTGAAGTTTTTTATTAACTGAACATTTGTTCACTATTCATCTTCATTGGCGTCGCACTCTTGTACTTTTGGTTCGCTATTGATCTTAGCTATTAGCTGTTGGCCATTAGCTATTGGCTTTTTTTATAATTCATAGCTTATAGTTCATACTTGATAGGTAATGCAAATTGCAAACTGTTACCGACAACTGATTAATAATTCCTGATTTCAATGCCGCCAAAAACAGATGTGCCCTGGATGATTAATATTTTTGAAGGGTCTGCGTTAATCGGCTGCTGGCGCTTGTCTTCAACGCTTCCAAAAAATGCAGTCATATCCGTTCTTATGGTCCAGTTTGATGGAACAACTAATTTTGTTCCGCCAAAAATTTGCGTTACATCTACAAATGCAGGTTTATTAATATCCGCTTGCGAAAAATCAATTTCGCATCCGCCCATAAAGCAAGTGATATCTCCGCTTAAAAAATTTTTAGAAACAATTACTTTTTTTGTTCCGCCAAAAACAGAAGTGGAATCAAAATGATCGCCTGCAGAATAATCATTTTGATTATCAGTTTTTGTATATGCATCAGAGCTTGGCATAATTGGTTGCTGCTGGTTATCCTGCACTTTCCAATTCCAGTCTTTACGTTTTCGCGGGCGAACGATCATGATAAAACCAGCACCAATAATAATTATCGGAACAATGAAACGATGAACATCAAATCCGAAATTCATTTCATCTGTCAAAAAAATACAGCCAATAATAATTGGTATTATAAAACCCGGATTTCTAAACTGATGTTTTATGCCAGTATAAATTCCAACAGCGATTAATATCATTGGCCATGTAAAAATCCAGTCGGGAAAAAATGGGAAAGACATTTCTTTCATTAGAAAAAGTGCGCCAACAAGCAATAGAAAAAAGCCTGCAAGAACGCGGCTGTTTTGCTTTGGTTTATTATAATCTGTGTTTTGATTTTGCGTGTCCATAATTTTTAATTTATACACCAAAACTAGGAAACACAAACACGGAAGGCAAATGCATTTAGGCAATACAACTTATAATGGCGGCGAAAGCAGGAGTTTTGTCGGTAAGATTTTTTTAATTGATAATTAGTTAATTGATAATTGATAATGGAAAATAAAAGTTGAAGTCATTTTGAGGAGAAATATATTTCCATAAAACACAACCAACATTAATTAAGAATCGTTTTTTTTATCAATTATCAATTATCAATTATCAATTAATTTAAAATTATCTCCGTCGAACAATCCCAAATCACTCAGTTTTAAATGCGGGATTACTAATAACGCCATAAATGATAATGTCATAAAAGGCGCGGCCAGCGTGGATCCTAAGCTTTTCGCCATTTTATCAATTGCTGTATATTTTTCTGCAACTTTATAACCATCTTCGTTGCTCATTAATCCGGCAACGGGCAATGCAAGTATTAATTCATTCTTATCATCAACACAACTAACGCCGCCTCTTTCTTTTATTATTAAATTAATTGCCTTGCAAATACTTTCATCATCCACACCAACGGCAACAATATTATGGCTGTCGTGCGCAACTGAAGATGCAATCGCGCCGCGCTTCAAACCAAAATTTTTAATAAAAGATTTTGCAATCGGCGCATCTTTATAACGGTTCACTACAACTATTTTTAAAATATCTTTTTCAATATTGCTTTGCAATAAACCGTTTGCAACTTTAATATCATTTACATCTATTACAAGTTTATTCGTGATTAATTGCCCATCCAACGCCTCGATAACATATACCTGTTCTACATTTTCTTCTTCGCCCCATTTGTTTAATAAAAAATGAAAATCTTCCGGTTTTTTTTCAGCACAATCAAATTGATTAATAACGCCGGATTTATTTGTATTAATAAATGATTTGCCATTTTCTGCAACCAATTCTCCATTAATAAATGTTTGCAGCACTTCAAACTTTTTTAAATCTTTCACGGTGATAAAATCTGCATCATCATTTTCTTTTAATAAACCAACATTCAATTTATAATGCTTAACAGGATTGATACAAGCCGCCTGCAAAATATTAAACACGTCAATCCCTTTATACACGGCCCTTTCACAGAGTTTATTAATGTGGCCCGCAACCAAACTGTCGGGATGTTTATCATCGCTGCAAAACATTATCATCTCAGGATAATCATTCAGCAAATCTATTAATGCATCAAAATTTTTGGCTGCGCTTCCTTCACGGATAATAATTTTCATTCCGTATTTTAATTTGTCCAGCGCTTCTTCTTTTGTAAAACATTCATGGTCGGTGCTTATTCCTGCATCAATATATTGTTTCGCCAAATCGCCCATTAATCCAGGCGCGTGACCATCAACAGGTTTTGATAATTTTAATGAAGAAGAAATTTTTTTCATCACTTCTTCATCTTTATTTAAAACGCCGGGAAAATTCATCATCTCACTCAGATATTTTATTTCCTCTTTCTGTAGTAAAATATTTACTTCATCCGCATTTAATGATGCACCTGCAGTTTCGAAAACCGTTGCCGGCACACAGCTTGGCGCGCCAAAATTAAATTTGAACGGAACTGTTTTGCCATTTTCAATCATAAACTCAACGCCTTTAATGCCGCACACATTTGCAATTTCATGCGGGTCGCTAACTGTTGCAACAGTGCCGTGAACAACGGCAAGCTTTGCAAATTCACACGGCACAAGCATGGAACTTTCTATATGAACATGCGCATCAATAAAACCTGGAAGAATGTACGATGTGAAATGTGGAATATTGGATGTAAGTTTTGTGATGGAAATTATTTTTCCATTTGCAACTTTTATTTCTGCGGGATAAATTTTTTTATTCGGGATGTCAACAAAATTACCTGTGAATTGTTTCATTGTGGATTCATTTTTGCAACAGGAAAATTAGTAAATATAATGTGGCGAAATTTTTCTGATATTATTAATAATATAAAAACACAGAAAAAAACGCCGGAAACAATAGAATCTTATCTTTATATACTTAACAACAAAACTTAAAATTTTTTTATGAAATTATTACGATTCGGATTGATTGCTTTTATTACATTAATAAGTGTTACAGCAATAAAAGCGCAAACTGCTGATGAAATTATCAGCAAACATGTTGATGCCATTGGCGGAAAAGATGTGCTTGCAAAAGTAAAATCGATTTACTCTGAAGGTGCTGCAAATGCAATGGGCAACGATTATCCGAGCCAGACTACGGTGCTTGTTGGTAAAGGTTTTAAATCGCAAACAAGCGTGAACGGAATGGATATTATCCAGGTTATTACAGATACATCTGGCTGGGCGATGAACCCTTTGGCCGGACAAACAGAAGCGTCACCACTGCCTGCTGAATTGGTAAAAAAAGGCCAGGCATCTTTGCATGTTGGTGGTGATTTAGTTGGGTTTAAAGAAAAAGGTTTTAAAGATTCATTGATTGGCCGCGAAACTTTTCAAAACGTTAATACATATAAAATTAAATTGAGCCAGCCGGGAACTGAAATGATTTATTTTATTGATCCAACAACTTATTATGTATTAAAAGTTGATTCAAAAGTTTCAATTGAAGGCAAAGATGTTGCCAGCAGCGTTACGTTTTCTAACTATAAAAAAACGGATATCGGCTATGTAGTTCCTTACACAATGGGCGTTACAAATATGGGATATGATGTAACGATTAATTACACAAAAATCGAAATCAATAAAGATGTTGACCCGAAGATTTTTATGATGCCGAAATAAAAAGTAAAAAATAAAAAACAAAAAAGGTGCGGGTTTTATCTGCACCTTTTTTATTAATAAACTAAATTGAAAATTTATTTTCAATTTGATGTAGCAAGAATTTATAACGACGTTTTTTTACTTTTTACATTTTATTTTTTACTTTATCCTTCTTACTTATCATCCAACAAATCCGGCCGCCTCTCTGCAGTTCGTTGAAGCGATTGTTCATTTCTCCATTCATCTATTTTTTTTGGATCGCCGCTTAATAATATTTCCGGCACTTTCCAGTTTCTGAAATCTGCAGGCCTTGTATAAACCGGTGGCGCCAATAAATTATCCTGGAAAGAATCAAACAATGCAGATGTTTCATTATTTAAAACGCCTGGTATTAATCTTCCGATGGCGTCTGTAACTATTGCTGCTGCCAGTTCTCCGCCACTTAATACATAATCGCCTACAGAAATTTCTTTTGTAACAAAATGCTCGCGTATGCGATCGTCAATGCCTTTATAATGGCCGCAGATTATTAATAAATTTTCTTTTAGTGAAAGTGCGTTCGCCATTTTTTGGTTGAACAATTCTCCATCTGGCGTCATAAAAATTACTTCATCATATTTCGTTTCTTTCGCCAAATGTTCAATCGCATTTGCCAAAGGTTCGGGCATCATCACCATTCCCGCGCCGCCGCCATATTGATAATCGTCTATTTGCCCGTATTCGTTCAAAGCCCATTTGCGCAGGTTGTGAATGTTCACTTCCAGCAAACCTTTTTCTTTCGCGCGTTTTAAAATAGAATGTGCGAAAGGGCTTTCAAGTAATTCCGGCAACACTGTGATGATATCAATTTTCATACAACAAAGATAAGATTGCGCTGCACAAGCTAACTTTACGAAAATAAAATTTTAATCATGCCAACAGTTCTCATCACCGGCGGTTCAGGCTTAGTTGGAAAAGCATTAAGCAAATTATTGGTTGAAAGAAATTACGAAGTAATTATTGTAGGAAGAAAATTACCAAAGGAAAAAGATAAACCACAAAATATTTCTTACGCAATCTGGAATATAGAAAATCAAACAATAGATGAAGATGCAATAAAACGCGCTGATTATATTGTACATCTCGCCGGCGCCGGCGTTGCAGATAAACGATGGACTGATAAAAGAAAAAAAGAAATTGTTGAAAGCCGTACAAAAAGCAGTGCATTAATAATAAAAGCGATCAGCGAAATTTCAAATAATATAAAAGCAGTTGTAAGCGCATCTGCAATTGGTTGGTACGGGCCAGATTTATTAATACCAAATCCCAAACCATTTACAGAAAATGATAAAGCCGACACTTCATTTTTAGGAGAAACATGCAGGCTTTGGGAACAAAGTATTGAACCATTAAACACAACAAATAAACGATTAATAATACTACGCACCGGAATTGTGTTAAGCAACGATGGCGGCGCACTGGCAGAATTTAAAAAGCCCGTAAAGCTGGGCGTGGCGGGCATTTTAGGCAATGGCAAACAAGTATTAAGCTGGATTCATATAAACGATTTGTGCCGCATGTATGCAGATGCAATTGCGAATGAGAATATGCGCGGGGTGTATAATGCGGTCGCGCCAAATCCGGTTGATAATAAAACATTAACGCTTGAGTTGGCAACGCAAATGAAAGGAAAATTTTTTGTGTCGATGCATGTGCCAACGTTTGTATTAAAAATAATGCTTGGAGAATTAAGTATTGAAGTTTTAAAAAGCGCAACCGTAAGCGCAACAAAAATCCGCAATGCAGGTTTTCAATTTTTATTTCCAACCATTGAAAATGCGTTGAAAGATTTGATTGCTCATTAATAAAAAACAGCACGCAGATTTTTATGACGAGTAAGATTTGTTATGATTTTATACATCATCATCGATCATTAAAATCATAAAAAAAATCCGCGTTCCATTAATCATAAAATTGTTTGAAAAATTAGTATTAACCCGGCGATTGAATTTCTATTCAACTTCATTGGCGTCGCACTCTTGTACTTTGGTTCTTTATTGAGCACTAATTTTTTTTCGGCGTTAATACAGGCTTTTGCTGCGGTGGAATAACAAGCTTCGGGCTTAAATCCGGCATTAATGATTTTATTTTGTCTGCCTTATAAATATTGGTATCCGTAAAATACCAGTTCTTTCCTTTATCAATGGAAATGGCTATTAATGATGTTTGCGCAGCCAAACTTCCAAGCACACTTTCAATTTCCGTACTCTCCGGAACCACGCACTGCAACTGGTTTTTATAAGAGATGATTTCACCAGGATTGCCGATTAATATTTTTTTAAAAGATGCGCCAAACATTTTCATTTTTAGTGCAGCAGTATCCATCGTTGCTTTTAATTTTTCTTTTCCACCAACGTAAGCAATGATTTTTGGGTCCATGTATTTTACAAAATTTGGAAAGTCATTTTGTATTAATGCATTCGCCATATTTACGGCTTGCACTTTTATTGTTGTTTGTAAATTTTGATTGTATGCTTTGTTTATTAATAAAAGCAAAACAATTATTAATAGCAATTTATTTTTCATGATAAAATTTTTAACCTGCGAATTGTGACTAAATTTTCTTAACGCAGGTTTGCAGATTTTTTATGGCTGAATAAAGAACCAAAGTACAAGAGTGCGACGCCACTGAAGTTGATTATTAATCAACCGATCACTTCAAAAATATTTTTTTATAAATCACGGCGCTTATTAATCCAGAAACAAAAAAGCCATGTTAATGCGATTAAGATTAATGTGTAGCCAATATGATATTTAACTGCGTCTAATGTAGCCTGGTAGGCCTTTTCATCGAGTTTGCTAAAAATAGATGGCCGTGGCAAAAGCTTGTGCGAAATTTCTAATGGAAAATAACTTCCAACGGAACTGTTGAATTTATATTTAAGCAAATTGACGCCAATCGGCTCAAGCACGATGTAATAAAAAGCAAAAATTGCAAGCGCAATAAAAGATTTGCGCACTATAAAACCCACTAAAAATGCAAGTGATAATTGCGAAATACTTTGCAGCAAAAACAAACCAATATAATACATAAGCGACCACTTGTTTGCATTGGCATCTGTTGTGTTTGGTATGCCGATAATGATTGTAACAAGTGTATATAAAACAGTTATTAATACAGACAATATTAATACATCAAATAATTTTCCAATCATAAAATCGCGGCGGCTCCAGCCGTCGATAATATTTTGCCGGTTTGTTTTGTAAGTATACTCATTGGTGATGAGCATGATGATTACAATAGCCGGAATAAAAACAAACAGCGAAGAAAAATAAGCAACAGTGCGCCAGGCTTCGGGCATCGCGAAAGGGTTGCCCAGCAAGGCTTTTACAATGCCACCAGATTGATTTTCGTTGCTGGTGATTTGCAAATAAATGCGGTAAAACATATAATTAATACCCGGATAAGTGAGCGCTGTAATGCCCATCACCCACCAGAACGCAGGATATTTTTGTATTTTAAGCCACTCCGTTTTTAAGATATTGAACATGAAAATTGTTTGTAAGATTAGTTATTGGTGAGTTCAAAAAATTTGGCTTCGAGCCTTTTCTTTTTAAATAATAAATGCGTTAATACAATGCCTTTGCTGAAACAAAAATTATTAATGTCATCCAGTTTTGCAGAGCCTTTTGGAAAAATTAATTGCAACGTATTTTCATCGCGCGATACTTTAATTCCGTTGCCATAATTATTAATAACTGCAGTGAGTGCATTCAAATCATGCGCACTTATTTCAACCAAATCATCATCAATCAACACATCGTTTACATCGCCTGTTGTTAATAGTGTTCCTTTTTTTAAAATGGCTACGTGCGTGCAAACTTTTTCAACTTCATCCAATAAGTGGCTTGCCATAATAATGGTGTGCCCTTTTTTTGCAAGCTCTTTAATAAGGTCGCGTATTTCAGCAATGCCAACAGGATCGAGTCCGTTGGTTGGTTCGTCCAAAACCAATACCT
>Ga0206963_10022_pt1 | contig 57959 bp, 60 predicted proteins | sample Alteio_BWOrgHeat_28_FD_152958 | JGI IMG/M metagenome (GOLD analysis project Ga0206963, IMG submission 152958) | Enriched cells from forest soil in Barre Woods Harvard Forest LTER site, Petersham, Massachusetts, United States -... | ecosystem: Environmental > Terrestrial > Soil > Temperate forest >... | reverse complement strand
GCTTGACGCTGATTGGTCACTTTGTCGCCCTCGGAATTGTACCTGACTAGTACCTTCACAAAAGTCGGCTGGAACTTTTCGATATGCGCCGCATAATCTTTTCCGTATTCAAAATCGAATTCGTCTTGGCCGCTCTTCTCCACGCAGACGCAGGTGGTGAAGCCGTGCTTTCGGGCCCTTTCCAGGACTTCGCTTCCGAACTGTTCGTCGGTAAGGATTCCCATGTCTTCTTTCGGAAGCCCCGTCTGGACGGCCTTTTCAAAGCCTTCAAAAATCATCATTTTATAGGAAGCGATGAGCCTAGTCTGTTCAGCCGTGGGTACCCCTTGGATGCCAAACATCTTCTCTTGGAAGGAGTTTCGATGGTCGAAGGGAAGCACTAAGAGCTCTTTCGTGTAGCCTTTTTGAGTCGCGGCCGTCATGGGTTCTCCTTATTAAAGGGCCAAATGTTAAGCCCCAATCCTTGCATGCGCAAGCCGTTGATACCCGAAACTGAGGCATTCGTCCATCGCGTCGAAAGAGCTAGCTGCGAAGACCGCTTCGGTATGCTACTGTGTGTGCACGGGGGAAAAAGCAGGGTTGTCGATTCGACAGCCGGCGTCACGCGTCGTATCACGACCACTCAATTCGCATTCAACATGAAAAGCACGTCGCTGAATGATCTCATTCTCTACCTCGACCAGCGAAACGAAGCTGACTTCAAAGGCGATCTCATCGGCGCCTACCTAAAGGCAACGCACATCCCGCAAGATGACTTTGCTCCCTACATTTTCTTTCGCGAAGAGACCTATGGGAGAAACCTCGTTTCGGGAAACGATCTCTACCAACTTCTTGTACTCACGTGGCTTCCCAAGCAAAAGACGCCGATCCACGATCACGCCGGCCAGCGATGTTGGATGACGGTAATCTCTGGAAAGCTTGCGGTCCAAAGCTACAAACCCCTGAAGCCAAATTCACATGACCTCATTCCCTGTGGGCCGGTGGAGACCCGCACTGCGGGAGAGACCTCCTATATCGATGATGATATCGGCATCCACGAACTATCCAACCCATTTTCCAAACCGGCGGTCAGTGTCCATCTTTTTTCGGCGCCGGTACATGAGTGCCGAATCTACAACGATGAGTCCAAACGGTTTCAGTGGTCGCAATTAGGCTCCCTTACCGATCCCAAATCACTAATCGAATAGCGGCATCAATTTTTGCGGTGGGTCTGTCGCTCGCGGCGTTTGCTGGTTGAGACGTTCCCCATTCATCACCCGCTCGTAGAGCCCCACATAAGCATCCGCCATTTTCTGATAGTGAAAATGATCCCACACCCATTGGCGACAACGCTCCGAAGAGACCGACTGAATCTGATCGATCGCGGTGAGAAAATCACTTTCCGTATCACAAAGCCTGCCGACCTCGGAAGTCACCAATTCGGGCATGGACCCACGACGCGTCGCGATAACCGGAGTTCCGCTGACTAAAGCTTCAATCACCGCCAAGCCAAACGGCTCATTCCAGAGAATAGGGAACAACAGAGCCTTGGCGCCGGCTATCCAATCTGCCTTTTTTTGACCGTCCAAAATACCTTCCCAATGAATACCCCGCCAATGTGGCAGCCACCTTCTGGTGCCACCCAAAATATGCAGGGGCACCTTTCGAGATCTGGCCAGTCGAATGGCACCTTTGACGTTCTTTACACGCCAGGACGCCTTGGCCAGAAAGATGAAGTAGTCCGATTTTGCCCCTTCGAAACGATATTCCTGGGGATCGAGACCGTTGTAGACAAAGCACTCCGCTCCGTGCCTCTCGGCGTGGTTGCGGCTCACAAAAGCGGTATTGGCTAGATAGGTCTCACCTATCTGACCATTGCCTTCGATCGTCACGACATAGGGACGCTCGGGCTCGTTAGACGGGGTATTGAAGTAGTGGTGAATGTCGGCGTCTTTAACACTTTGAGAAAATTGAGGGGCGAGGGGAAGGCCAAAGTTAAGTGGCTCCACCGCGCCAAACGGGCATGCGCTACCCGGCTCACAGGCAAGGATTACCTCATGTCCGCGCGCGCTAAGTCCTTTGGCTAACCACCAGATGACTCGCTCGGTCCCACCGTAGCCGGTAACTGGGAATCGAGCATTATGGATAAGGACCACTTTCATGCGGCCCAGAGGCTAAACTACTTTCCAAGCGATTTCAAAATGTGTCCTGTGGAATCCCTTAGCTTCAGAGCTTCGGGATAGTCTCAGGGCGAAACGCGACAGAAACTAATTCGCGCGAACTCGGGAGCTCCGGTCCATCGCGACCGCTCGAAAAAGATGCTCATCACACTCACGGAGCCAATCCTTCATGAATTTTCCGACCCAGCGATGCATCTCCGGCGAGCTGCTATTAAGGGAAGCAGGACTTGCGACCATAAATTCGGTCTTCTGAACCATCTCAAAGCGGAGCCCTTTTAAGAACAGAGCTGCCCCTTGGGGATAGTGGGAACGTAATTTTTCAAAAGTCTGAGCCAAGCGCTTCGCGGTCTTGGAGTCGGTCTGGTTCCCTACCTCAAGGACAAAGCGCAAATAAGGAGTGTAGTTGGTCAGAATGTCATCCGTGTCGCTTTCCGAACCGACCTGAGGAAACGCCATCGAAGCGATACGGCGAGAGAAGATGTTGGGTCTGGCTGCATCATTGCTAGACTGGAAGAACAGATGCCACAGCGAGGCCGATCCTCCGCTAGAGGTCGCTAAGAGCGCTAGCCCTACTATCACAGCGAACGTCCAGCTATAGGCCTTTAAAGTACGCACCATTACCGTTCCCCCGTTTCTAGATTCCAAAAATTCCCTATAGATGTTGCGCATCTTTCGGTTTTTACGTCCCATCACTTCCGCACCGGTACCAATACTCATAAAAATCTCCCTCCACCGAGCCAACACAATTACAAGTTGCGTGCCAGTACGGCGCCGTCGATTTCTTAGCTAAAGGACCAAATTTCGGAAGCGTATACAGGGAAATTCGCCCGTTTTGGTCACTCAAAAGCGCGCAAATTGTCCCTACTGAAGATTGTATCGACGCCCCTCAAGCTGCAACTTTTGGAACACTATTTGCTTCGTTCGCCATTTGAGTTTGTCGCCGTAAATCGGAAAACCCGATTTCGGCTTCTGATTATGGAGGAGAAAAAAGATGATTCGCAAGATGATAGCGGCCGTGGTGCTAAGTTTCTTAATCTATATTCCGGGTGCCTATACCCAAAACGCGGTACCCACTGCGACGGTGGCTCCCAATGTCGCTCCTGCCGTGAATCAGGGCAACCCTGCTCCTACAGCCACGTTAGCCAAGGTTGAGCCGTTCCGTACTTTCGTCACCATCCAGAGATACAACCTAGATAGTAATGGGAATGCCTCTAAACCCATCTCAAATATTCGCGTCTCTATTACTTTCCCGAACGGCAATAAGATTGCCCTTCCGGAAGGCGGGCAATGGTGGCCCATCGGAAATGGTCAAGCCCAAGAGATCAATCGCACCTTTGAAATTCCGTGGGCGTTTGTCCAAAACGACGGATTTAAGTTCACCGTTCAGATGGAGCGCAAAGGCAGCGAGATGCTTCCCTGCCAATTCGATATCGTCCAACTCTCGCAATTTAATCGCGCCTACAGTTGCCATACGGACCTGACTTGGCAGCAAAATGAAAGCACCCCTGCGGACCAGTTGGATAAAGAAGGGATTCAAGTTCGCGTCTTCACTAGCCGCAACTCGGAACCCAAAGAGATTCCCACGAACGCCTTAGCATTGAAATAAATTCTGGTTAAATGGGTTTATCGGCCGAACTCGCCTCTGCCACGGACTTTTCGCAAGATCTGTCCGTCGGAGGCGCGGAGAAAGACTTCAACGGGAGTGTTTCCCGATTCCTTATCCAAAACAGGGACGGCATAGGCAAGATCACCCGAGGAAGCCTGATTAGCGATAATAACCTTCGAAGGATTACTCCCTACGGCCGGATCTTCAGAAAATTTGTCCGCTACCGTATTGAGTACGTCTTCCGATGTCATCACACTCGGATTGGAAATATTGACCTCGCCAATGGGGCGATAATAGAGATCCGCATTTATCTTCCCTGTTAGATCCACATGCAGAATGATGGGGATGCCTAAGACGGGAACCCCGCTTTGAAAAACGTCGTAACGAATCGTCGAGCCCAGTGGTGTCGTCGTAAGTCTCGGACGCAATTCGTGATATTTTTGAATATGCCATTCGGCTCGATGGGCACTCAAATAGGCATTTGCCTCTTCTAAAGCCGATTGAGGTGAAGCGATATCACTTAGCGTGGAATGAGCGGCGGGACGTTGTAATGGAAACAGCACCGAAGACGCCACCGATCCCATTTGAGGCCTTGCCTGACGAGAAGCGTCGGTCGTGTTGGGTAGCTGACTTTCACTCATAAAAAGAATCGCAACGAGTGATATCGTGATGGCGATGAATATCAATTTCAAAAAATGCTTAATCACAACGTGCCCTCCTTATCCACTTCGGGAGCGTTGTCACTAAGGACTCTAAGCCGATAACGAACTTGACCCGCACCGACCGCCGCCGTCGAATCGAGCTGTCCGGAAACGGAAAATGAGAGCGGTAAACCGCTGTTTCCTACGATTGCGGTCTTTCCTTGGGGAAGATCGCCGTAGCCTTGCATATATGTCGTGACCTGAAAATTAGCGGTTTCCGATTCCAAAATGACTCGAACGTTGTGAGCGATTCCCGGATTAGGATTAGCAATCTGCAGCGTAAAGGAGACGGTTCCCCCGGCGGCGAGGGTCGCTTGATTTCCCGAAGCATCTTCGCCTACCGCCTGGTATTGGATGGTCATTCCCGAGCTAAGTTGAGAAGGATTTAGTTCAAAGCCTCTACTGGTAAATGCGTCGTCTATTGAGTCTGCGTGCAAGCCACAGTGAAGCTGCTGGTCCGCAGTTACTAGCGCATCGTGAAACTGTGTCAGGCTTGCATCTTTAGGTAAAATGCTCACCGCGCTTAAGAAAAGTCTGTCGGAAAAAACAGAGCCTGCGTTGGGATCTTCTTTAACAAATTGCTGACGAATTTGCCACAAGGCGCGCGTGCACCACTCGGCGACTTTATATCTCTCCGGATAGGTTCCGGTATTATCTTGCGTGGCCACCTGACTGTATTGAAGTTCGCTACCCGTATCGATGGCCGATCGAAGCGGTGTACCATCGCTCTTGAAATTTCTATTGATCCATTTCCCGATGTAACCTTTATTAGCCAAAGACTCCGCGATGATGTCTGCCATGCACTCGTGAATCGCCGCGCCGTCCGTGTAAAAGGCACCTTCTTCACCAGCGCGGTCAATTCCTATTTCGTGACTCACACTCTCATTGGCGAAGTGTCCCGACTCGTGCCAGTACATATCTCTGTCTTGCCCGGGGGCAAAAGCCGAATTTCCAATCATTCGCATGATGCGAGGTTGGGACGGGTCCAAGGTATTATTCTGGAAGTAGGCATTCACAAAACTCGCCGACTCCCCCGCTTGAGTCGTTTGCGCCAAAACATACAAAGGTCGGGTCTGATCATAAGAGAAACCCAATGCCTCGACATATTTCATGATACTCGTGACGCCGTGGTAGGCCATGGTTTCGGAGTAGTGGACATCGCTGATGGCGAAAGCAAAAGACCCACTAGAGCTGGGAGTGGCAAGAGTCGATAACGCATCGGTAATGGCCGCGATACGGACTTTCACCAAAGAACTTTCCAAACGGGTTGAGCTCAAAAGGTCAGGAAGAATAAAGCCCAAATCAAATAACCCTAACCGACTATCGGTCGCCGTCTCCATCGCGTTTCCCGTGGCATCGATCGGATTAGGGACGACCAGCGCGGCCGTTGGGCCACCGGTAAACAACGTTTTTCGTAAGTTTTCAATCTGAGCGAGATTCAGAGTGGGACCACCACATTGATCCAAAGTCCTGGTGCAACCAGTCGCGACAAGGAGAAATCCCAAAGCTAAAAGGAAGCGATTCAAGCGTAGTATGTCTCGAAGTAAGTCCATGGTGCTAACCAATGGAATTGCAAGGCTGGTGCCCTAAGCCCCTCCCAAAATAGGCACGAACGATGGTGAGAAAAAGCGGGCGTACGTCGCTTTCGTGAGCACAGAATACAGGGGAAAGTGGGAGGTTAGTGATTTGTCCAAGAGAGATGGAGACTTAGCCGTAGTGTCAAAAGTTTTGACAGAATACAGGGTGGTTGTTCATCCTCAAGTCTCTTTCTCGGCTCTCAAGGAGATGTGTCTTATTGGAAATCAATTTTACGAAAAAAATCGTACGCCCGTAGGTAGCCGTGCGACAAATGAGAACCGTTATCGACCCCAGAAAGCAAACCGGACTATTCCAGAAACGCAGTTCTGGATCTTTTGAAAAAAATGCCGCGGCTCTTCGTTAAACAAATTATCGATAGAGGCAAAGGGTGCGGTCGACGGTAAAGTGAAATGGTCTACTAACTCAATTTTTCTTTCCAATACCTCTTTCAGCCTCTCCACACTCTGACGTAATACTGAGTCCGAAAAGCGTTTAGCCTTTGGAAGGTCGAGATAGTAAATCGCCGACATAAATCCGGCATAAGCTTGGCGAGCCTTGAAGTACCGAAAAGTAGTTCGCGTGGGCAAGTAAACGATCGGAATATTGGCTCGTCGGCGACTAGTTTCATCTGATACCACTCCTAGTCCAGCGCCGATGGTTGCCACGCGGGAGTTTCCTTCCCCTTCCCGGGAATAGTATTCAGAGTCACCACCCCCAACAACAAAGAAGATTTCATCGCGATCCAAGGCCCTTTCGGTCTGAAAAAGAGGAGGAGTATGGGAATCATCAAAAGAAGACCGACTGGCGCTGGCTATGAGGCCAAAGGGAATCATATCCAGCCTAAACGGAGGTTGAAAGGCACTTCCGATATTCTCATCGATAAGGATAGGAATTCCTATCCGCACTCCCAATTGACTCGACTGCAACCTCACTCCGGCCTCAAGCCCCGCTCCGATGACCAAACCTGCGTAAATCCGGAACGTATAGTCCACTCCGTCGGTGCGGAGTCCTCCGTCCAATTGCTTCTCCACTCTTTCCAAAAAACGGAGATCAGCAAAGGCCGCCTGCCTCAGCGCCTCGACCTCTTCGAAGGCCGCAACGGCATCACGATCATTGCGCTCGACGTTGGGATTCTTCTTTATGTGACGATAGTGCTGCAAGAAACGTTCAGTGACCTCGGTCGCAAATGCTCCCGGTAAGCCTAGAAGGGACAGAACAGCCACTAGTTTCCACGTCCGCATAGGCGTAGGGAGATAACATATTTGAAATAGGGAACCAATCCAAAACCCCCTCGCCGAAGGAAGGGATAAAAATGGGGACGGAGGCAAAAAATGGTCTGCCGTTTCTGCAAGCCCGCCAGCGGAATTTTTTAACATTCACAGGTAGTTACATGCCGTTTTCTTTTCTCCCTAAAGCCTCCAAGATCGACCTCCGTCCCCGTTTTTTCCCGTTTTTTCGTCCCCGTTTTTTCCGGCATGGACTGGATTTTCTAGGGTGCCCGAAGCAACCTATTCCTTTTGATGGGGCAAAGGTTGGTTCGTCGCCTTTGGCTCTTCGGTAAATAACGCTGCATATTTGTCGGTGGTACGAATAACGGCATCGATCATCTTCTCATTCAGAAAGTGCGAGGTTCCCTCTATGATTTTAAGCTCTGCGTGGGGAATGGCTTCGCGCAACCGCAAGGCATTAATGGGAGGAGTCAAAAGGTCGAGGCGCCCATTGAAGATGGTGATAGGCATTCCTTGGAGTCGGGGCGCTTCTTCTAATACCTCATTCTCCCTCAGAAACATCCCGTTGAATTGGTAGTGGACTGAGATCCGCGCTGCCGAAATTTCACCCGGCGTCAGCTCCATAGTTTGAGGATCGATGGGGGAGTTTGTGATTAAACCGCCTTCGTAAGCCGTGGTAGCCCGCGCCGCTTGTTCGATGAGCGCGGGATCGCCTGACCTGAACATCCTTTCGAGCCCCTCGTAAGGTCGATTTCGATAGGCGGCGGGTATCGAGTCGATAAAAGTTTGGTATGCTTCGGGAAAATAGGCCGTAACCCTATCGCCAAAAATGGAGGCGATATCCTGCTGATCGCCCAAGAGAATGAGTCCCACCACAAGGGATCGGACTCGCGAACGATTTCTTTGCGCATAGACAAGCGCGAAGGTCGCTCCCGCCGATCCTCCGAACACCATCCCCCACTGCTCTATCGCCAGATGCCGGCGCAGCGTTTCGAAGTCCTCCACTAACCTGGTGGTGTTATTGTCTTCGATCGATCCCGCCGGCTGGCTCTTGCCACATCCGCGTTGATCGATCAGAACGATTTTATACACCTCAGGGTCGAAAAATCGTCTGTGTTTGGGTCTCGTTTGGCCCCCTGGTCCCCCGTGCACGAACAGGACCGGAATCCCATCGGGCTTGCCCGAAATCTCGTAATAGAGACTATGGGTAGGACTAACCGGCAAATGCCCGGTCTCAAAGGGTTCGATCTCCGGGTACAGCCCGCGAAGCGCTACCTCAGACACACAATTGGCAAAGGCGGCCGACGAAAGACTCAATAGGATTAGGATCCGCAACATGCTTTTTCCTCCGTAACGAGGGTGATTAGCCATTTTTTTGTAATTAGGGAAATTGATTATTTTTATATATTAATTATAATAAATGATTATGAGTCTATCTTCCGCCCAGCTGGATGCCTTTACCACCTTGGCGAAGCATCTCCATTTCACTAAGGCGGCAAAGGAACTGTTCATCACTCAGCCTGCGCTAACTCAAAGAATTGCCCGGTTAGAGGAAGCCGTGGGGTGTTTACTCTTCGAGCGAGGGAAGCGTTTCGTTAGGCTCACGGTCGCGGGCCAGCGTTTGGTGCGTTACTGCCAAGTGAAGATAGCGCTGGAAGAGGAAGCCCTCTGCGAAATGGTCGGCAAGGAAGAGAAGGAGCTTCTAGGAACGGTGCGACTGGGCGGATCCTCATCTCATCTTCGCCCTCTACTGATACCTAGTCTGGGCGCGCTTGCCTCGGAACAGGCCAAGCTCCACTTCTCCTTCCTATTGCGTCCTATGGAAGATTTGCCGCGACTCCTACTTGCAGGGGAAGCCGACTTTATCATTACCACCGAGGCTATCGATAGGGCTGAAATCGTATCGGAATCGGTGGGCGACGAGCTTTTTGTGATGGTGAGCGACGTTTCCAGACGCGGCAATAGACGCGATCACTTCCTAGGAACGGACGCCTCGGACAAGATTCTTGTCCAATTTATGAAGGGGCAAAAGAGTTCGCTCCAAATTCCCGCCAAGGAAGAGACGTATATGAGTGATGCCTTCGGCATCTTGGATGGGGTGGAGCTGGGTTATGGCAGCTCGATCGTCCCGGCTCATTTGATCGTCCATCGAAGAAAGATCCGAGTCGACCGAAGATATCGGCCCATCAAATTCCCGCTTTCGATCTGCTACCGCAGGCTCCCTCACTATACGAAAATTCAGAAGGTGGTACTGGAGGAGTTAAAAAAACAAATTCCCCGTCAATTGCAACCTCCTAAAGTCTAGAAGAATTCCAATTTTTGGCCCCCCCGAAATGCAGGACATCTAACGCGCCGTGAGCTGGCGGGGAGTCCCTCTACGAAACTTTCATTTATTACCTACTTGGCCATGGCATAGAGGCAGAGTTCACGGTGCGGAGTGGGAATCTTTGCGATGTTTGGTCGGTAGCTCCTGACGATCGCGCTTATCAAGATAGGCCTCGACTTCGGTCTTCTTCTTAGCAAATGTCCCATTAGGATCCAAGTGATTGGACTTGATGAAATCCCACTCGTTACTCAAATACAAACGAAGTTTTGGCATTAACTCAGGTTCCACGATAGTCCCCGCGACCAATTGAGCGGTGAATTTTTCGAAGGCGCGTATATCATGAAATTCAAATTTGTCTTTCTCCTCTACGTTGGAATGAGTTTCGAAATACTCCTTTTGTATGCCAAGGACTAAATCCATTATCTCTAGGCTTATACCTTTGTGGCCTTCCTTTATTGTCTGGGACAGAAACCAGATGAGGTACCCTATCGAGAATTTTCTCAAATAGCTGACAAGGGTATCCTGATTGGATCTCGATTTGTCGCGAGCGTATCTCCTCACGGCCCACTCCAACGGAAGTCCATTCAGATGAAAAGTCGTCCACTGTTCTGATTGCCAAAACTCAGAGGGGAGCGACCGGACAAGATCAGGAAGTAGAGTTTCGTTCAAACATTTCAGTTGGTCCTGCTTTAGCTTAGGAAGCTGTCCTACCCTTTCCCCATCGGCCGCAATGCTGCTTTCTTCCTTGAACGTCCAAGCAAAAAGTTCATGAAGGTGACTAATCAATCTTGATGAAGATCGATTCTCCCCGACAAATGAGGCTCTGGCCTTTCATGGGCCACCCGACATCCTGTCTGATATATAGCAATATGTGAGCCATAAGGGAGGCGTATTCATGCTGAAACCGCCAATGCCTTCGCTGGCGATATGGTTATGCGCAGAATACAGATTCCTCCGACGGTATACGGCATTTTTTTGTTATGCCGATCTGCTATTCTAAAAGTGGATCGGGGGGCATATGAAATCTCCATCAGGTTTTTGGGTCTTTATATGCTGTAGCCTTCTTTTGGCGGGGGGCATTGGCTTTGCTGGAGAAAACGATGAGACAGTAAATCCGTCGGCACATGCCCTTAATGCCGAGGGGAAGATCCTTAGAGATGAGAACGATCAACCGCTTAAGGTCGTGAACCTCGAAGATGCCCTCAAATTTCTCAATTCGACAACCGTCACCCGTGAATTTCTTTCCGCTTTAAAGGAAGGTGATTTCGATCGACTTCTGGACACGATCGGCATGCAGAATCTCGGGAGATTAAATGAGCTATCGGAAATCGAACGCAAGCGAGTGATTAAGGCCTTGGGGCTTTCCAGGCCGCTCTTGGATGACCTCAATATTTGGTTAACTCACAAAAAGGAGGTCGAGGACCTAAAGAGAAACGCAACTCGGGAAAAGGCCAAAGCGATGCTCAAAGCGCTCTCAGACTATGCCAAGCCCCTTACTAAGGATGAGAAAGGCAAGCCAGAAGCGGCACTTGGGAATTATTTCTTTTCTCTAGAAGGCGGACAGGTGGTGATGATCGACCGGCAATTTATGGAAACCTTGGAACAGGCGAGTAAACCTCGTTCCACTCGGAGCGAAGCCGAGAAGGAATTACCGGCCAGCCTCGATGCCATTCTTTTTACGCCGAATCCCAGCGGCGGTTTTGACTTCGCGAATATTGGCCCCGCCGTCCAAGCGGGGAGCCTGGCAGAGGTACTTCAGAATCCAAATCTACCCGCGGACCGAACCGTAGGGCAGACCAAGACCCACAGAATGGGATCTTCCGACGACGGAAAAAAAGTGGGCCGCATCTTATTGACGCCCGAGCACCAAATTATTTTGCAAAACATGAAGGAGGAAGATCTTTACACATTTACCTGGGACTCAAATCAACTGCAAAGTCGGCCGGAGGGGAAGAAAGAGTAAGAAGGTGCCGTCGTTGGGAGGAGGGTAATCGTGAAATCGGTCCGGCCACGCAATCCGTTTAGTGAGATTCGGTAGGCGTAGAGTGGCAACTGAAACCACCTGAATACTAACAGTTCCAAACATCGATTTAGAAATGAACCGAACCACCCATCAGATTGAAAACGAACAGAGCCTTGAAACCGGCGATTTTTAATATCCCCACGCTCGGCTCATAGGAAAGGTGTTCGAAGATCTTAAACCGTTTGCCCATATCGAAACGGAACGTCAGGCCGGTGCTGGCAGGTTGAATGGTCACTCCCGCTGCCGCCGATAGGAAAAAGGCGTCCTGCAGATCTCCGTTGAGACTCAAATTTACCGTGGGACCGGCAAGTACGCTAAAAAAAGTTCCCGACGAGGTCGCATATGAGATCGAAGGGAAGATTCCGAGTTGCAAGATAGGGATGATATCGTAATTGTAGCCCGCGGAAAAATTGACCAGTGTCGTTCCGCTCCCAAAAGCAAGATTGCCTCCCGCGGATCCTGCAGAGATAGGGAGACCTTGGCTAGCTCCATTTAGCAGGATCTCATGCTTATAGCCGCCCTCATCAATACGAAGGACATCCACCCCAGAATTTATAACGGCCCGGCTTTTCTTTTCGGCAAAGCCAGGAAGACTCACGGCGAAACAGAGGGCTAGCAATAGAAAGCGAAAATTTTTCATCTTTTCTCCGGTCAGAAGAGATGATTAAAACATCGGTTCAGATCGGTGACAAGAATTTTGAAATCCAGAGCTTATAGGTTTATTGCGGCGGGTAAAAAAATACGGCCCTCCTCTCGACGCTAGTCAAAAGGAGGGCCGTACTTCGTGCGCGACCACTGTGAAGAGGATTAATTAGTACTTATACTTCTGAGGTGTACCCATCGGCTCGCTGTCGTTAGCGACAACACCGCTCGATTGGGCCGGATCAACCACCACCGCCTCAGGCGTTTGCAATGCCGGACCATTTGGATTGCTCGCGGCGGGCATCGTTGTCGCCACCGGAGTTGAATTCTGGACCGGCGCTTGCTGCTGCTGCTGCTGCGGAATGAAATACCCGGACTGGTTCGGTATCGTCTGATTAGGAGGAATGATACCGCCCCCGCCGCCAGCGCTATTGCCTACGTTCGTATTCTGAGTCGATCCACCGATATTGATGTTAATCGGCGTGACCACCGGCGTAGGATTGACTGGCATTCCGGCCGGGACCGAATAATCGCTCGGTCGAGTATTCGGATAATTCGGGAGAGAATTATTGGGTGCGAGATAGGGCTGCCATCCACCGTTGTTTTGGCCTTGAGGAATGAACGGATAGGGTTGGGCGGGCATCGTCGACGCCTGTCCACCACCGCCGGCGACAAAGCCTCCACCGCCACCACCAGCAGCAACACCACCGGCGACAAAGCCTCCGCCACCGCCGCCACCAGCACCACCGAAGGGAGGGGTCTGATAAATTTGCGGTTGAATACCGACTTGACCCAAGTAGCTTCCCAGGATGTAAGGGTTCTGCTGATTGCCTAGGTATGGAATGGGGTAGGCTCTATTTGCTAAAATTCCATACTTAGCCACTGCTCTGGGGTCGGTGAGCAACTGACGATCGGCATTCGTCAATTCCCACTTTAAGATCTCAATTCGCTGTAACCGTCTAGCAACAATGGATTGTATTTCCCATTCACCGCGAGTCCGTACGGGAGATCGCAGATAGTTGCTCCACATCGCGTTTTGAAGGGTGCTTACCAAGAAGAGCGAGTTGGTTAGCGAGATCGCGAAATTGCGATACGCTTGGTAGAACCTGGGATCGACCTGTCCATTGGCCATTTGAAGAAGCGATAGTCTCCAAAGAGCGTCGGCAGAGCGCTGCAAATCATTGGTCTGAATCTCTGCACGATCGAGCACCTGAAAATTCATCGCCTGGACCACCCAAAGGGCCATGATATTTGGAAGGCTGTTATAGACCGCCGGAGGAATGGCGTAGAGTCTCATTTGATGGACTTCGTTATTGAGAAGATGGCTTAGTTCCGAAATAGATGCCATGGCGTCCTTGGGACCCATCGGCTTTCCATTTGGAGTCATGTAGACCGGAGGCAGACCATATTCATTAACAACTATCACGTTAGCTTTAGAGACCGCCCCCGAGAAAGCCCCTACCAGCAAGATAGCTGTGACCAGTTTGCGCACAAACGCATTACCCATGTTTATTAACCCCCATAATTAAAGATACGGACCGCGCTACCCCAAATGCTCACGAATTCCGTTGAGACACGAGATGAAGATCTGTTGCCAGGTTTTAAAAGTTCTTTTTCGACGCGCTATTGAAGTGGAAGGAATATATCAGCAACGACTAGATGCGTCAAGTACTTGATATGTGACAAAAAAAGGCACCTCAGTAAATTAAGCTAACTTACCGAAGTGCCTTAAACTTTTACAGTGGGCTCTTTTTTGTTACAGCGAAAAAGCCGCCGCAACCACTGGTCTAAACATGAAATCGCCACCAAAAATACCAACTTTAGGTTCGACGTTAAGTGCGATCGTCGAGCTCAAGTCGAAAGAGACTCCCGCTCTAAGCAACGCTTCGAATTGAATCACCGAAGGTTTTGTGCTGCTGGCAACAACGACTCCACCAAACGTAGGATCGCTATAGAACGCCAATGAAGGCCCTACCGAAACTCCGGCATACGGGTGAATCGAACGGGCGTTCGGGAGATTAAACCGATAGACACCAGTCGCTAACATGTGAATTACCGTGGCACTACCACCGCCTATAGACGAGCCTCCTAAGCCACCAAGTCCGCCCAAGGCTCCGCTGACACCGCCGGCGCCGAAATCAACTCCGCTTTCCACTCCCACATACAAGGGCATCGTGTGAGTCACAGGGGTCACGGCGTGAACCGAAACACCAAAGCCTGCACCGCCCGGAATAAACATCATGTCAGGCCCGACCGAGAGGTCGATGGGGAAACTGCTTTGGCTGTTTTGAACGACCATTTCGCTCGACGCCGTCGAACGAGTCACCTTCTTGGTCTTGCGTTTTTGAATCACCGGATCGGCGACGCTCATGCGAGCCAAAAGGGCGATAAAAAGAACCGCTGATAGCGTAATCCATTGTTTTTGAGTGCGAGCCATTTAGATACTCCTAATAAGAATAACCACTTCCCCCCGCTCGCGAACCCCGCAGGCAAGAGAATACCAAGAACGGGAGATTTTTTACTCCCGGTATAAATTTAAGTCAATCCCCATCCCATGACACATCGTGACCATTTTGGAAAGGCCAATAGTCCTCACTACATTCCTAGGGTACGACCCTCGCCATCCTGGCCATTTTGGATTAGGCTCTGGAGTTTTGGAGGACACGTTGGAACCTAAGGCAGTCCGTGGCATGCACGACCTTTTCGGCCCTGAAATGGATCGCTGGACCCAGGTCGAAAACCGTTTGAAGAAGATCTTTGCTGACTTCGGATATGCCGAAATCCGGACCCCGGCACTTGAGCACCTGGAGGTGTTCAGCCATACCGTGGGAGATGATACCGATATTGTCGAAAAGCAGATGTATCAAATTCAACAGGCGGAGGGATCGGAAAAACTCGTGCTCCGGCCGGAAGGCACCGCCGCCTTTATGCGTGCCGTAATCGAACACCAACTCCATCGCACGGGCAAACCCCAACGATACTTCTACTACATGTCGATGTTTCGGCACGAACGCCCACAGAAGGGGCGGCTAAGGCAGTTTCATCAATTCGGCGCTGAGATTATCAATGATGGCACGGCGGAGGCCGACGCGGAAATCATTGCCCTGCTCCATCATATCTATGGCACGTTCGGCGTTACCGAATACGAAGTGAAGATCAATAGTGTGGGAGACGGCACCTGCCGACCGATCTACAAAGAAAAACTGAAAGCCTTCTTGCTACCGCAACTCTCTTCGCTTTGTGAACTCTGTCAGAAGCGGTTTGAACGATCCCCTTTGCGTGTGTTGGATTGTAAACGCGAGAGTTGCCAGGCGATCGTAAAGAACGCCCCAAAAATTACCGAGTCATTGTGCGACCCCTGTCGCGATCATCACGCGAGTCTCAAGAGAAGACTTACGAGCCTCGGAATCCCCTTCGAAGAAGATCCCAGCATCGTGCGTGGCCTAGACTACTATTCCCGCACGGCATTCGAATTCACCTCCAATCTGCTGGGCGCCCAGAGTGCCTTAGTTGGTGGCGGCCGCTACGACGGACTGTCGACTCGCTTTGGTGAGGCCTCCTTCCCGGCCGTCGGTTTTGGGCTCGGGGTCGAGCGTCTCATGTTGGTATTGGAACAAAAACAGTCTCTAAAAGATGAGACCCGAACTCCTTCTTTTTATTTTGCGGCTTTGGGAGACGCAGCGTTTGAGACACTCTTTCCTTTGAGCTTTCGGCTAAAACGTAAAGGCATCGCCGTCGAGATGGGCTACGAGCCGAAAGGATTAAAAAATCTTCTAAAACAAGCAGACCGATCCGGAGCCCGGTATACTTTGATCCTGGGGGATACGGAATTAAAGGACGGAAAAGCTCCGCTCAAGCAGATGAAGGACGGAACTCAGGAGCTAATCGAATTGAAGCAGCTGGAATCTGAATTGACGAGGAGGGTCTGAATTTGCGCCTAAAGAGAACTCAGTATTGCGGATCACTAACCATAAAGGAGCAAGGCACTGAAGTGGTGCTTTGCGGGTGGGTAGATCGCTGGCGTGACCACGGCGGAGTCGTCTTTATCGATTTAAGAGATCGTGACGGAGTGACTCAAGTCGTATTCGACCCTCAAATAAATGGCTTGGATGGCGCTTCGACGCTTCGGCAAGAATATGTCATAGCGGTTAAGGGCACCGTTCGTCCAAGACCTGACGGTATGCAAAACAAAAATCTCCCGACCGGGGAGATCGAGGTCTATGCCCTTGAGCTCGAAATCTTAAACTCCTCTCAGCCCCTGCCTTACATGCTGCACGAGGATTCTCCCTCCGCAGGCGAAGTGGACGAGTCGTTGAGACTTTCGCACCGCTACTTAGAGCTTAGACGCCCCAGACTTCAAAAGAACCTAAAGATCCGTCACGACTTTCTAAGAGCAACCCGTGAGTTCTATTGCGCAGAGGGATTCTGGGAAATCGAAACCCCCATTTTGTACAAGAGTACTCCCGAAGGAGCGCGGGACTACTTAGTGCCTAGTCGCGTTCACCCGGGCCATTTTTATGCCCTCCCCCAATCTCCACAAACCCTTAAGCAACTGTGCATGATTGGCGGTATCGACAAATATTTCCAGATAGCACGATGTTTCCGGGACGAAGACTTGCGAGCCGACAGACAACCCGAATTTACCCAGATCGATGTTGAATTGTCGTTTGCGGAAGAGAGCGAGATTCAGTCCCTTCATGAACGGCTGATGAAAAAGATATTTAAAGATGTGCTGAACAAAGAGGTCTCGCCACCCTTCCGGCGTATGAGCTATGCCGATGCGATGGCAAAGTATGGTTCCGATAAACCTGACACTCGTAATTCGCTAACTTTGGTTGACTTAAGCGCCCAAGGCGCGAAGAGCGAATTTCAAGTTTATCGAGCGGCCATGGAAAAAGGAGACATCCTCAAAGGGCTTTGCTTTGAGGAAAAAGAGGCTCTCCCCCGCAGCGAACTAGATGGGTTGCTCAAGAAAGTATCACCCTATGGAGCGAAGGGAATCACGTGGGTCCGAATCAAAGGGCCCGGTGACTGGCAATCGCCACAGGCGAAATTCTTTAGCGACGCTCTAAAGGCTGAAATCGAAGCGTTACTTCCCTTTAAAAAATCCGCGATGCTACTTATGTTGTGCGGAGATTCCAAAATGGTGAACAACGCTTTGTCGGCCCTACGGCTTGAGTACGGCAAAAGGTTTGGATACACGGATGAATCGAAATATGAATTCCTCTGGGTTACCGACTTTCCGCTCTTGGATTTCAATGAGACGGATCAGAGATTTTACGCCGCTCACCATCCCTTCACGGGACCCAATCCGGACGACCTAAGCACTTTTATGAAAAGTAGCGATCGCAAGGCACTGGAGGGTGTCAGAGCGCGGGCTTACGATCTAGTACTCAATGGCTCTGAGATCGGTGGTGGAAGCCTTCGCATCTACGACCCGAAGGTGCAATCCCGAATGTTTGAAGTGCTTGGCATCTCTGCCCCGGACGCGGAACAACGGTTCGGATTCTTCCTCAAGGCGCTCCAGTACGGTACACCGCCTCACGGCGGTATCGCCCTTGGGGTAGACCGCATCGCCATGATCCTAGCGGGCACCGATGCCATTCGCGATGTGATTGCTTTTCCAAAAACACAAAAGGCGACGGACCTCATGAGTGAGGCACCGTCGCCCGTTGACACGGCACAACTTAGCGAACTTTCTATAAAGGTAATCGAAAAAAAGGCTGACTAATTTCCGTCTCCGTTCGAGCTACTAGAATCCCCGGGAAAGGGAAGCTTACAGAACGTGGGAGCAGTCATCTGCAGGAACTTGAGATTTGGATTGTACGTCGCCATTACGAGGTAACTAAAGTTCTGAAGATCATCGATGTTCACATTGCTGATGTGGACCGGTCGTCCTGAGAAGAGCGACTCCTCCGGATCTACTACCTTGGTGTCTCCCGAAGTATCTACGAAGGCAATTTGAGTCAGGATTCCCTCAGGTGTCGCAGTATTGGGATCAATTTCTAGATCATACGTCCCATATCCCGTTTGATTCAAAATAAGAGTGAAGCTCCCTTTAGAACCATTGCAGGTTAACTGCCCAGCATTTCCGGATTGTAAGGAATCAGTTCCACCCGAACAACTTGTCAGCGACAAGGCGAGGGTGAAGACCACCGCCAATATCCACCATTTCTTTTTCATAACAATCACACATCTCCCCAATATACGGTCAACAGAACTTCCACTTTGAAACTACGACGAGAAATATTGCAAACGAGGAGCCAAAGAGTGTGCCGGGAGGGAAGTGACTGTGAATGTTATGTGTTCGAGAGGTCGTCGTGTAGGAGCGCGTTAGCGTCAAAATAGTCGTCACTTCGACGACCACTGATTGTGAACAAACGCACAATCAAATTAACTCGTAAAAATCATGGGGTTACAGGACGAATTGAAGGCCTCGCACAAATGGGCAGGTGTAAAGTGCGTGGTCACCCCAAAGGCCCTTTCTCTTAAAAGTTTACGATCAAACAATATCGATAGTTTAGGTAACCTATCGCTCGGCCCATTGCGAAGAGAAAAATAGGGAACGCCTTCGGCGTCGTACAGGCCTCCGGCGGCCCAAATTCATCCCCCACCCATGAAGAACCATTCTTAGACGTACCACGTTCGGCGGCGCTCGCCGCTCGTGCGCTAAACGGCCGCCTGATACGGCATCCAATTTGACCCTATTGTGTTTTTCGCACCACCGGTTAATCCATAGGAATGCCGTGAGTTGGTCTTAAAAGGGCCCCGAGCTTTGCCAAGCAAAGGTTGGGGTGACAAGCCGTTAAAAGATTCCTTCGCAATAAAAACCTAATCGCGCGTCAGCCACTCGGGCGATGTGTATGAGCGCAAACGTCATTAGAAAGAACCCAAAATCCATCTCCTATTACGCCGTCTTTCGAGTCTGGTTATCGTTATTCACTTGGATGTCAGGGGGAGGTTCGAAAATAGAGCAGATACGACTCGCTCGGTAGCGTAGGCTTAGCAGATCCGAGGAGGGAGAGAGCGTCGGTATTTTTCGCAAGCAGCGCGTGATTTCTGATGGCGCCGGACGCTCCGAAGTGAGTAGCTTCTTAAGTTCGAGATAGGCGGATTGCTGATTGAGAATATGTAGATTCATAATCGATTTTTGCGACTCATCCAGCTCTAAGAACATTAGGCCCATCCCGTTTTCGACCTCGCAGCGCTGACGGTCGAATACGATATGAGCCACCTTTCCCTTCACACAAAATGTCGTGGGGTGACTGGGCAGGCAAAAGGCCAGGAATATTTGCGTATCGATGGGAAAGGGATCCAAAGACATCACAAAAACTCCACCACGACTGATATTAACGGCGTAAGCGGTAGACGTCTTCTGCCCGTCCGTAAAAATCACCTTATCATTGAAAGGAATACGGGCTTCCTTTCTGCGTTCGATAAACTGAGTCGTTGGTTTCATAGGTTCTCCATGCGAGCTTTCTATTCCAAAAGTCGGATGAGGGATTCACGATCCGCCGAGGTAATTTTTTCGCCGTCCTCTTCCATCTCGACTTTACTGTGCCGCAAACGTGGTGGCCGAGGCCTTTCCTTTTCGATAGGCGTGGGAGTCGGTCCTTTGAACCAGGACGAGAGCAACGGTAATTCGGCTACCGAGCCATACCAGTGACTTGATTGAACCGCGGTACTTCCCGCTTTCCAACCGGCCTGGACCTGTCCAGAGAACCAACCACCTACCGTGTTCCTGCCAATGGAGAGTTGCCCCAAGAGCAAAATGGTGGCTATGACTAGAAAGCACTTAACAATGGCTCGGATGATTTTCATGGGATTTTGGGGGAAGGTTTCTTTTATTGTACCAAAAAGCGATGCCTTGGAGATAGCTGTCTAATGAGGTTATAATAAATGTATAACCCTAACGAAACCGAACGCTCGGAACATTCCTAGCGTTGGGGGAAAACTCTCATGTCACAGCACGTCACCGAGACGCGCAATGAGAGTAACGGACACTGGCTCCCTCTGACCGAGTACGCAGTAAAGAGTGGAGTCAGCCTTAGCACCATCCGCCGCAAAATAAAGAGCAACAGTATTCAGTACCGGTTGGAAAAGGGTCGGTATCTCATCTTGTTTACGGATGAGGCCTACGAAACTCCAGCTCCGGCCCTGAATATAGTTTCATCACGGCGGCCCACCGAAAACGCTCCGCAATATCGAGAACCGAGCGTTTCCAAGGCAACCGCTTCCATAAAGGAAGACACCGATGAAGATCGCATAGGGATTCCCTTGGTGGAAAAGGCGGTACGGATGGTCAGTCAAGCCTTCGAGCACACGCTTCGCGAGAAAGACGAACGTATTCGTCTATTAGAACAGCGAAACACCGAGCTCGAAGAAAGACTGAACGAACTCCGCACTCTGGTCAGAGTGTTGGAAGACAAGTACGAAGTCCGTTACTAAATTGCGTGTTACTGCTAGATTTAAGTCATCTACTATGATGACCTATCCATTTCGTCTTACTTTAGCTCTCCTGTTCGCCGTTAGTAGCGGCGTGGTTTGTGGAGCGACGAGTACTGATCCGCTTACTGAACTTTGGGAGAAAGGAGTCCACTCCTTTTCCGAAGGTAAGTTTGAAGAGGCGAGATCCGCCTTCTCAGAATGGAACACCCAAGCAAAGGCCGCGGGGATAGAATCCGCCGAGGCCCACTACGACCTGGGAATCAGCCATTGGCAGCTTAAAGAACCGGGACCCGCAGTTTTTCATATCTTAAAGAGTACCCGCCTTCGCCTCTCCCCTTTCCGCATTTGGACCGATCTGCAAACTCTTTCCGATCTACAAAAGAAAATCGGAGTTAAGGAAAACCTGGCGGACGAATGGTTCTTCCGAATCTCGCTCCTACTAAACACCAGTGTCTGTTTTTTCCTGCTCCTAGTCGCCTTTTGGAGCCTATGTGCTTCGATCCTTATCGTGTGGGTTAAACCAAAAGAGTGGGTGGGCACACGCAGAAGTCTACTAACCCTTTCGGTTGCTCTGGGAATTCTCGTTGGGGTCGCTTATTTTAATACCCGCTACTACTGCCGCTTCGCCGTATTGATAGGCCCTAACGAAACCGTTTCTGTCTATCGTTCCCCAGAGATCAAAAAGGAAGACCTTCTTTCCGACTTTCCCGCAGGCACCATCGTCAACATCCTCCACGAGTCCGATACCAACAAAAACATTGATGCCCCGATAGCCGGCTGGATCCCCAATGAAAATCTCCAGGTTGTGGATTGACCCTAATCCCCAGCGTCACGAGTTAGGCGCACCACAATAAAGCGTATAGCTTTGCCATGTCCCGTTGGAAGCCCTAGCTTTAACGCTCTAGTAAATTAACTCGGCAGACGATTCTCTGTATTTTCCAAGCTTCCCAAGTGCCCGCTGGGCCTTTTTAGGTTTGCTTGGGCGTGATCGAGTAGTTCGTAGTGTTGGTCGAGACTGGCTCGGATGGCGCCAAAGATAGAGTCTCGTTTCTTTTCAGTCTCTTCGAGCTCGGAAATGACGGTCGCTAGCCACTCTTCGGTCTTTCCCCTTACCTCTTCGGCTTTATGTTTTACTTCCCCAAAGAAGGCTTCCGCCTCTTGGGTAGCTTGGTTACGGATAGAGGAGGCATCTTCACGAGCGCGCTCCCGAAGTTGGTCGAGTTCGGTTTCCCGACGCTTCCAGGTTTCCACCTCATTGGAGAGACGACGGATCTCATCGGCTAACTCCTTTTCGTGTTTCTGAACCCTCTCCCACATCTTGGCGGTAGCATCCAAGAAATCTACGACTTCTTGAGGTGCGTATCCCCATACCGTCCGTTTGAATTCCTTATTCTTGATTTCAACGGGAGTAAGTTTTTCCGAGACAAGGTCTAGCGATCTGAGTGACATGAATTATCCTTGGAGAAAATGATGAGAGCGATAGTAACATAAAGCTCCCGGCTTGAAATGAGCACCTCGTCATGATTTTCGTTCGCCCAAAAGGGAGGTCCCCAGGCGAATCATGGTCGAACCTTCGGCCACCGCAATGGCATAGTCTTGGCTCGTTCCCATCGATAGGACCGAAAGGTGATGGGAGGATTGGTAAGTGTCGAAAAGTTCCTTCATTTGGCGGAAAAAAGGACGTCTCTCTTCTACGGGTTCGATTCCGGGGGGCATGGCCATAAATCCTTCCAGTACCAGACCGGGCATTTTAGAGAGGCTATCGATAAAAGAAGGCAACGTGGTTACCCCGATCCCAGACTTCTGGGGCTCTCCTCCCACATTCACTTCAATGAGAACCCTCATCCTCTTGGTCAATGCGATCATTCGCTCCGAGAGACTCTGTGCCACCTCCAACCGATCCAAACTTTGCACGCAGTGGTAGTGAGGAAGCTCTCTTACCTTTCGGCTTTGAATATGACCGATGAAATGCCACTCCACTGGTTCGGCGACCAGCGCCTCCATCGCACTCATTCCTTCCTGAACATAATTGTGGGCCAGGATGTGAACTCCCGCATTGACCGCTTCCCGCATCGTTTCGATCGATTGGTGCTTTGCCACTCCAACCACTGAGATCTGGCGATCCGGAGCGATCTGCCTAAGCTCATTTTGAACACTCCGAAAGCGATCAGCGATGGCAGACATTTCTAGCGAACTTTCTGAAAAAGATCGAAGACCGAGATGCCCAGCAATTGAGCCATCTCTTTCAAAAGACATTCTATGGGAAGCCCCATGACGTTGGTGTACGATCCGACAATTTTATCGATGAATATGGCGCCGGCCCCCTGTACCGCATAGGCGCCCGCTTTGTCGTAAGGCTCTGCGATGTCAGCGTAGTCGCTCATTTCGGATTCCGAAATTTTGCGAAACGTGACGTAACTCGAATCGATAGCCCTGCGACTACCCAACCGAGGCGAGATGAGACAAATACCAGTAACCACCCGGTGCGTGCGACCCGAGAGCTTTTTCATTGAACTCAAGACTTCAGCGCGATCCTTTGGTTTTCCAAGGACTTCGTCCTCTAACACTACGAGAGTGTCCGCCCCCAAAGCGACCTCGTTTGCGCTCTGCAAACAAGATAAAATACTGGATGCTTTTTGATAGGCATTCTCGGAAGTAATCGAATCTACATTCTTTTCATTCGCATCTTTTTCTTCGGCGTCCGGAACTTCAGTCCTAAAAGGGAGGGTTAATGTTTCTAGAAGCTGCCGGCGTCGAGGGGACACGGAGCCCAATACGATCAATCGATCTTTATTCATCTATCGAGCCTCGACTGCAATTCCATGAATTCCTTTGTATATTCCGAGATTATTCGACGATGCGGATGATAGGACACTACTTATACTAATGCAACACACGAGGACATGTGATATAAGCAAGCCTCCAAAACGCGAAAGAGGACGCTACGCAAATGTATCAATTCAAAGTGGGTGATAACGCGGTCCACCTCTCCCATGGAGTTGGAGTTGTTAGAGGTATCGAGGAACGTGAGTTTAGTCCAGGAAAAAAACAAAGATTTTACATCCTAGAGATCCACGATAACGGGGCACCTAAAAAAGTTTTTGTTCCGATAGAGAATTCCGCTCAGCGTTTACGACCTATCATTAAAGCTAAAGAAGTCGAAGAGGTATACAAGATCCTTCGCAAGAAGGAACCTTCGGCTATCGATCATCAGACCTGGAACCGCCGTTACCGGGAATACATGGAAAAGATCCATACCGGCCAGGTGCAAGAAATTGCCGAGGTACTTCGCGCTCTATTTCTGCTCAAACACGATAAGGACTTATCCTTTGGGGAGCGTAAACTACTCGACCAGGCCAAGACCCTTTTGGTTAAGGAACTCTCTCTCGCTCAAAATATTCAGGAAGCGGATGTCGAAAAAGAGCTAGAAGCTATTTTCGGTACTTGAACGTGACCTTCAATTTATGACTAATATGGATGCCATCCTTCTCGGAGGTGGTGTAGGGAAGCGCTTTTCCGTGCGCTCCGACGTCAGTTCGTCCGTGCCCAAGCAATTTCAGATGCTTGGGAATGCCCCGGTGTTCATTCATGCATTGCGTTCCTTCCTTCGCCTTAAGACTATTCGCCAGTTCGTTGTCGTGATTCCTGAAGTTCATTTTCCCTTGGCGACGGAGCAGCTGGATTCCTATTTTTCTGAATCGATCCCGGTAACACTGGTGGCTGGTGGGGAACGGCGACAAGATTCCTCAAGATTGGGATTAGAGGCGTTGGAGAAATTGACCCCGATGCCATCACGGGTCATTATTCACGACGCATGCCGACCCTACTTGTCTGATCCCTTTCTAGAGAGAGTTCGGACGGCTCTAGCAGATAGATCTTACGGCGCCTGGATTCCCGTCGTGCCCGTAGTAGAGACTTTAAAACGAGTCGAGAACCACCAAGTTACCGAAACGGTGGATCGCTCAAGAGTCCATCGAGTACAGACGCCGCAAGTCTTCGAGTACAGCTTGATACGAGCGCTCAACGAGCGAGCGAAACATGAGACCGAGCTTACCTTTACGGATGACGCCTCACTGTGCGAATACTATGGCATTCCCGTGGGGGTTTTCGATGGGGATGTTAGAAATATTAAACTAACGTATGACTTTGAAATTTCTGTCCTTCAATCAATGATGGAAACGAGGAAGCTGGAATGCGAACTGGAATAGGATACGACATTCACCGTCTGATACCCGCTATTAGGAAAACGGCCATACCGGTCGGAGGCGTGCAAATTCCCTGCTACTTCAGCGTGGAATCGCATTCCGATGGGGACGTACTTTTGCACTCTCTTACCGACGCCTGCCTAGGCGCCTTAGCATTAGGAGATATCGGTCAGTGGTTCCCGGATAGCAAACCCGAAAATCAGAATCGGCCGAGCCGCGAATTCTTGAAAGAGGTCCTTCACCGGGTGCATGCCATGGGTTGGAGAGTCGCTCAATGTGATTCGGTGATTTTCCTCGAAGAGCCTAAGCTTGCGGAGCACTGGACGGAGATCAGGGAAAGCGTGGCCCGTATGTTAGGCATTGAAATTACCTCGGTAAGCGTAAAGGCAAAAACCATGGAAGGACTAGGCGCCATAGGAGCACGAAAAGCCATCGCCGCCCAAGCCATCGTACTTCTCGAAGAAAAAAAATAGATCATGCCAATTCAGTTGACGAACACCTTGAGCGGAAAAAAAGAGCCGTTGCTACCTATCACCCCCAAAGAGATACGGATGTATGTCTGTGGACCTACGGTTTATAATTTCATTCACATCGGCAATGCACGTCCTTTGGTCTTCTTCGACGTTGTTCGCCGTTTCCTAGAGTTTTCCGGGTATACCGTGACCTACGTCATGAATTACACCGATATCGACGATAAAATCATCGACCGTGCCAAACTAGAAAACACCGACAGTAAAACGATAACCGAGAAATACATCGCGGAATATGAGAAGGACATGAGTCTTTTGGGAGTAAAGCCCGCTTCCCAAATGCCCAAAGTGACCGATCACTTACCCGGCATCATTGCGCTTATCGAGACTCTCATTACGAAGGACGTCGCCTACGTGGTTGATGGAGAGGTGTTTTTTCAGATCCGTAAATTCCCCTCCTATGGAAAACTTTCTGGCAAGAATCCGGACGATATGATCGCCGGCTCGCGCGTAGAAGTAGAAGTCAAAAAGCGAGACCCTCTCGATTTTACGCTTTGGAAACCCCGCAAAGAAGCTTCCGAACCAGCGTGGGAAAGCCCGTGGGGCCTGGGGCGCCCGGGATGGCATATCGAATGTTCCGTCATGGCGATGGAATATTTGGGAGAGACATTCGATATTCATGGCGGCGGCATGGATCTCATCCATCCCCATCATGAAAATGAAATCGCCCAATCGGAAGCTGCCACCCACAAGCCATTCGCAAAATTCTGGATGCACAACAACATGTTGAATTTTAATTCCGAGAAAATGTCTAAATCTCTCGGAAATATTCTTCTGACACGCGAGTTCATTGAGAAATACTCGGCAGAGATCCTTAAGTTCATGCTTTTATCTGGGCATTATCGGTCGGTCATCGACTTTTCTCCGCAACATCTTAAGGAGAGTCAGTCGGCCCTTCATCGAATCTATTCCACCATTCGAAAATGTGAAGTGCTCGCAAAGACCGAAGTGAATCCGACAGCGAAACCCGCCACCGAAGACAATAGAGCGGCGAAAGCGGCCCAAGAATTTGGCACTCGCTGGCATGAAGCCATGAATGATGATTTCAATACCGCGCGCGCTATCGGCCAAGTTTTCGAACTTGTCCGCGCCGTTAATGCAATGGTGGATCGAAAGGGTTTTCAGCTGTCCACGGAAGCCAAACACACCGTTGAAAATTTCCTCCAACAGACGCGGGAGCTTGGGGATGTCATCAACCTCTTACGCGAGGACAGTAATAGCTATTTGAAAGTCCTTCGTACCCTAGCGTTGAAGGAACGAAACCTAGATGAAGCAGAGATTGAAGCCCTAATCGCTAACCGAATTGAAGCGCGTAAGAAGAAAGATTTTGCTACGTCCGATTCGATTCGACAGCAGCTTTTGTCCAAGGGAATCGAGCTAAAAGATGCCGGCGACGATACCACTTGGGATGTCATGTTTACGGCCTGAACTCATCGACCCGCTTTTCGGGTCCCGCAGGAAGTTCCACACGTCGTGCAAGTATAGTCATAAAGATCCCCATCCGGAAGGAAGAGTAAGATACGTTGGCGCACGGGCATGGCTCTTTTGCACTTGGCACACAGCAGATGGGTAGCTGAAAAGTCTTTGAAAGTCTCTGGTTCCGCGGGCGGTGGTGGGCGTTTTCTCGCCATGGTCCTGGGCCTCACCGGTTTTACCGGGGCCTTTTGATTAGACCGGGCTAGATAATTTCTAACGTCATCTTCGCTCATAATCTCATCGTCATTTAATTCTAATTCCCGACCGGCCCTTTCGAAGGCCACCCTCGGGATTGACTGATAGCCAGACTAGCTCCGCCTTTCCTTTGAGGCAAGAGGCTGGAATAGGGCCCCAAACACGGCTGTCGACGCTATCGGATCGATTATCCCCCATCGCAAAAAAATGGCCTGGGGGGACATCGACCGGCCCATAATCTTTCATGGCGTCCTCCGCCCAATGAATGAGCCGCGCCGGCGAGTTCCCCGTCTGTTCCCAAACGAGATGACTGTCCTTCGTCATCCGCACCAGATCATCTTCACTCTGGTAAGTCGCCGGTTCATCGTTGAGGTAGAGTCGGCCCTCTCTAATTTCAACCTTATCTCCTTCAACAGCGACAATTCGTTTAATGAAAGTCTGAAAGTCCTTATCGGGGAGAGTGAAAACCGCCACATCCGATAATTTGGGACGGGTCAATTTCAGCAATTCGACACTCGAGAAAGGAATTCGCAAGTTATATTCCGATTTGTAGACAAAAACTAAATCGCCAGGCACCAGTGCGGGAGACATTGAGTTGGAGGAGATGCGATAGTCTTCGATAACGCAAAGTCTCACCAGAAGAGCCGCCAGAGTCGCGATGACGAAAACCGAAAAGAACCATCTGTATTTAGGGTGAAGCACGGTCAGTCCAAAGATAACACAGCCAAGAAGGCTTCTTGGGGGATCTCCACTCGTCCCACTTGTTTCATTCGCTTCTTGCCTTCTTTTTGTCGTTCTAGAAGTTTCCGCTTTCGAGAGATATCTCCGCCGTAACATTTCGCGGTGACGTTCTTGCGCATGGGTGCGATACGCTCCCGCGCGATAATCTTACTTCCAATAGCGGCCTGAATGATCACTTCGAACATCTGGCGCTCGATGAGTTCTCTCATCTTGATCACCAATTCGCGCCCTCGATGGTAGGCAGTCTTCTTATGGACGATCCAGCTTAACGCGTCGACGGGATCGCCGTTGATTAGCAGGTCGAGTTTGACCAGATCGCTCTCTTCAAAGCGAACGAGCTCGTAGTCCATGCTGGCGTAGCCTTTGCTAACGCTTTTCAGCCGGTCATAAAAAGACAGAACGACTTCATTAAAGGGAATGTCATACTCAAGAAGGATACGTTTGGGCGAATGGTATTGAAACTTAGTTTGAGTACCCCGGCGCTCCTCACATAGCTTAATGAGATTTCCCAGAAACTCTTCTGGGGTATGAATCGTGACGTGAACAATGGGCTCTTCAATGGACTTAATATGTTGTACATCGGGTAACGCCGAAGGGTTATATACCATCAACGTTTCGCCTTTGAGCGTATTCACTTTATAAAGCACGGTGGGGGCCGTCGTAACCAGGGCGATATTGAATTCCCGCTCAAGTCGCTCTTGGACGATCTCCATATGAAGAAGGCCCAGGAAACCACACCGAAAACCGAAACCTAGCGCATCTGAATTTTCTGTTTCAAAGGTGAACGCGCTATCATTGAGGCATAACTTTTCCATGGCCGTCTTAAGCTCTGGGAATTCAGAACTTTCGGTCGGATAGATACCGCTAAACACCATGGGTTTAACTTCTTTGAATCCCACCAACGGCTTTTCCGCGGGATTTGACTTCAACGTAATCGTGTCTCCGATCTTCACGTCGTGAAGATTTTTTACTCCGGCGATTACGAATCCCACTTCTCCCACCGACAACTCTTTGACCGCTTTCGCATGGGGCGTGAAGACTCCCAGCTTCAGCACTTCGTGTTCGGTCTTATTGTGCATCATGCGAATGTGTTCGCCAGCAATTAAAGAGCCGTGCATGATCCTAACGAGAATGACAACGCCTTGGTATTCGTCGAACCAAGCATCAAAGATGAGCCCTTGCAATGGTGCATTAGCGTCTCCGACCGGAGGACGGAAATGTTTGGCGACGGCCGCAAGTACCTGATCTACATTCTTGCCGTCTTTGGCGCTGATGCAGACCGCATTTTCGGTGGAGATCCCGATGAGATCTTCGATCTCTTTTTTGGTGCGCTCAATGTCGGCGCCGGGAAGATCAATTTTATTAAGAACCGGAAGAATTTCCAAATTATTGTCTATCGCTAAATAGACGTTCGCCAAAGTCTGAGCTTCCACCCCCTGACTGACATCTACCACCAGGATAGCTCCTTCGCAGGCCGCCAAGGATCGAGACACTTCGTACACAAAATCCACATGCCCGGGAGTATCGATGAGGTTGAACACCATCGATTCCCCATTCTCATCCACATAATTGAGACGCACGGTTTGGGCTTTGATGGTAATGCCGCGTTCGCGCTCGATATCAAGCGAATCTAGAAATTGCTCTTTCATCTCACGATCCGCCAAGGCGCCAGTGATCTGTAAAATGCGATCGGCAAGGGTAGACTTACCGTGATCGATATGAGCAATAATGCTGAAATTTCGAATTCGTTCTGGGGGAAACAAACTGCTACTTCTCTTTCAGACGAATGAAAGGCTGAGGTTAGTGATCTGCCGGAGGCGTGCGACGCTCTCCGCGCTTAGGTTCTTCCTGGATCAAAAGCATTTGCCCCGGAAGAAGGTTGCGGTGCCGCTCCAGCACGAGATCGATCCCCTCTCGGATATATTCCGCGATGGGTACTTTAGTTTTTTGATTCAAAGCCTTTAGCATCACGTTCTGGTCATACGTGATGTAGACGGTCGTGGAAACTTTTTTTCGCTCCATGGAAGGATCCCCGGATTAAATCGGTCGACTTCTGCCTATACGATACATGGCCATATATATATGTCAACGATGGCAAATACGGTGAGTGTATTGCTGGCGGCTGGTCGCGGGAGGCGGTGTGCGGACAGTGGGGCCGACCGGAGACATGGGTGACAGTTCCGACCTAACACTGAAGGGAGAGTTCGGTATATTCACGAAACAATCTTCTTTTGTTTGGGAAGAGGTGGAAGGACTTCTCGTAAGAAATCTCGCCAATCGTGCTAGGTACATTAAACTCGGCGATGGAGCGCTTAAAATCGTACCTAAGGGATCGCGCGCCATAAACATGGGATCCAAAATAATCATGGTGTCGACGGAAGCCTCAGGATGGGGAGGGTTTGCTAAGACGATCGCTTCGGGAAAGCTCATCGCCAAAGAACTCAAGCATAGTGGGAAAGTATTCCAAATCATTGACCTCGGAATCGGAGTAAAAAGAGTGTCGTACAAATGGAATACCCCGGAGCGAGAGCGAACAGCGGCTTTGGAAGCCGGAAAGTTTGGAACAGGTTTACTCTGGGGGAGAGTGGCAGTGCCGGTAGCTCACGCGATATGTGGTAGCCTGACCCTCACTACGGGAGCGGGAGGTGCCTTTGCCTCCTTCTGGGGCGAGGTGGGTGGAGACGTAGTCAATAGTCTAACCAAGCCTCTTTTTGATAAAATGGGCAAGTTAGAGTCCGTAACTGGAATTCCCTGGCTTTATCGAGGTACATCAAGGCAGCTGAATATTTGAGGGGAGAAAAGAGTTGAATGAATTTTTGGATACCTTAGTTAAAGTAATGGCACTGCTCTTGATTCCATTGGGTGCCACGCACTGCTATTTGAATTGGAAGCTTGTTGTCATCCTTAACCCAATCTTCGATCCAAAGTTTAAAGTAAATTTAGGCAAATGGACCTGGGTAAGCGTTTCGAATCGAGCCGCCCGTGCGGGGTTTTATGCACTCGGAGTTGCCAGTCCGAGGTTTCGGCATAGTTTCATTAAGACTGCAGTAGACTATGATTTCAGATCGAAAGTGGACGCCAAGACATTTCGTCTATGCCGACTGTACGTTCTAGGGCTATACATCTGGATGTTCGCCTACTGTCCGGTGGCGGTGATTGTGATGGTGCGGAACTATCTTTCTTCGTAATGCCCAATGTCGGGTCTCGACGAATTCCTATCCCTACAACAAATTCGTCGCGAGTTCCGCTAACTGAGATCTCTCGCCCTTCGTCAGAGTGACGTGCGCAGAGATGCTCTCGTTCTTAAATCGCTCAACCACGTAAGTCAGTCCGTTATTCGACGAATCGATGTAGGGATTGTCGATCTGGTAACAGTCTCCCGTCAGAACGACTTTCGTTCCCTCTCCCGCGCGAGTGATGATGGTCTTGATCTCGTGAGGCGTTAAGTTCTGAGCTTCGTCCACAATGAGATACTGATAAGCCAGACTTCGCCCGCGAATGTACGTGAGTGGCTCGATGTGGAGCATTCCCTGGTTGATTAGCTCCTGCCAAGCACGTCTTGCCGGGCGTTTCTGGGGCTTTTCACCCTGAGAAAACGAAACGATGTAATCGATGTTATCGAAGATGGGCTGCATCCAGGGATTTAATTTCTCTTCAATCTCTCCTGGAAGGTAGCCAATGTCTTTTCCCAGCGGGAAAATCGGACGGGAGACCAATAACTTTTGGTATTTCCCTTCGTCGATCGTCTTTTGCAAACCACAAGCAAGGGCCAGAAGCGTTTTGCCAGTTCCGGCCTTACCCACCAGACTTACCAACTGCACGTTATCATCGAGAAGAGCATCCAAGACGAAGGCCTGCTCGGCGTTTCTGGGTTGAACTCCCCACACTCCGTCAGTTGGAACCTTAAGTGGCACTATCTCGCCCGCACTCGCCGTATAGCGACCAAGAGCGGTGTGATCGGGCTTGTGCTGATCTCTCAACACAACGAAGGCGTTCGGATGAAGACCACGCTCCTTCATCGGAAATCGCTTTAACTGGTTAAAATTCTCGACAACGTCGCCTGGAACATCGAACTGAAATAGACCACTATACAGCTCTTCGATCGTCACCCGGCTGGGCTCGAAGTCGACTGAGTTAATTCCCAGCGCATCGGCTTTGACGCGAAGATTGACGTCTTTGGTGACAAAAATTACGGGGGTGCTTGGTCGGTCATGGCGAATCTTTAGCGCAACTGCCAGAATGCGGTGATCATTCTTTTCCGGATCCATGTGATGTGGCAGAAAATTTTCGGAATCCTGGAAAAGATCGACGATAAGAGTTCCCTTCTTGGGAAGCTCAACCCCATTCGTCAACGATCCCCGTTTTCGAAACTGATCAAGATAGCGTGCAAATTGGCGAGCATTGCGCCCTATTTCCGTAAGGTCCTTTTTGAACCTATCCATCTCCTCGAGGACCGTAATCGGAACTACCACTACGTTGTCATCGAAGCGAAAGATACACTGGGGATCATACAAAATAACACTAGTGTCTAAGACGAATGTTTTTTTCAATGTACGATAATCCTGGATATGTCGTTAAAGAGAGTAAGACCGACCAACATCAATATAAATACCATTCCCACCTGATTAGCGATCTCCATAGTACGGATGGAAACCGGCCTTCCCTTAATTGCTTCGATGGCGAAGAACAAGAGATGTCCTCCGTCTAGAATGGGAATGGGAAAAAGATTTAGTAAGAAAAGATTGATGCTGATAAGCGCCATCATCTGGAGAAAAGGGATAATTCCCGCATCCAAGCTTTTTCCCGCGACCGTTGCGATCAGGACCGGTCCCCCTAAATTTTTTACCGAGATCTTTCGAGTGACCAATTTGGCGATGCTCACAAGCATTCGTTGAGCGAGCAACGCCGTTTCCGAAGCCGAGTGTACGACGAGGGGCACCAAGGATCGGTAAGTCACACTTACCACTTCCGCTTCGTGCAAAACCGTTGAGGGGGCAAATCCCACCATGAACTTTGTCACCGGTTGCCGTGTGAGCGGATCTTCTTGAGTCGTCGGAATCGGCTTTAGGTTCAGGGGAATGGACTTACCGCCTCTTTCGACGATAAATACGATCGTTTCGCCCTTGGCACCTTCACCCTGTACCGAATCAACGATGGACTCAAAATTATAGACGGGAGCTCCTCCCACCGAAGCAATTCTATCTCCGGCTTGCAGGCCACCTTTTTCCGCAGGGCTATCCGGCGAGACTTTCCGAACAAACAACTCCGACGGGTAGATTCCCAGCGCTCCGGCGAGCCCCATAGGGGTTAACTTATCGGCCATCGGAAGGTCCGGCATGACCACCGTAAAAGATTTTTCAGGTCCCGCTCCCTCTTCGCCCTGCTTGACCGAAATGGTGAGAGGGGAACCGGCTTTCCAAAAGGTAGCCAACGCCTCGTTAACGTCTTCATAGACGACAATTTCGCGCGAACCAATTTTGGTAATCAGATTTCCCGAGCGAAGCCCTGCCTTATAGGCGGCAGAATCTGGGTTTGAGATGCCGATGACGGGATCGAGCGGCGTCGGCATTACGCCTTTGATTCCACCGACCTCTTCGTCCTCGCCGTAAGGATTCTTGGATCTCACCTTTCCCACCAGATATGACATGTGAAGTTCGGTGGTGCCACGTTCGACCACGAGCTCGACTTTTTCGCCGACTCTATTTTTTAAGTAGTCCTCTAAATCGTTCCAAGTCCGGAGTTTCGTACTGTTGATTTCGGCGATCCTATCCTTCGGTCGAATCCCGGCTTCCCAAGCCGGACTATCGACAATGACGCTTCCGACACGAGTTCCCGCCATGGGTTGGCCGAACCAAAAGACCACCATGAAAAGCACAAAGGCCAATAGTAGGTTAAATACCGGACCAGCCGCCACGATGGCGAAACGTTTGTAAAGCTTCTGGGTAGAGAAGGCACGATGGGCCTCGGCAGCGGGCACGGCCTTATAAGGATCGTCTCCCATCAATTTGACGTAGCCGCCTAAAGGAAATAGCGAAACGCAATATTCGGTTTCGCCAATGGTGCGCCGGAAAATCTTCTTCCCAAACCCTAAGGAAAAGACCTCCACTCGAACTCCGAAGAGCTTGGCAATGATGTAATGGCCGAATTCATGAAAGAAGATCAAGCCCCCCAAGAGCACTACGACGCCAATGATCGATGTAACCACGCTGCCTCCAGAATCACCCACATTTGAGCGGGCTGAGCTTAAATCGGCTCCGTTATCCAGTTGGAGCACCAAAGAACTAGCTTATATTACTTAGAAGTGTCCGAAAATCATAAATCGGTTTCTGTCACGTTTTACGGTCCCTACGCCAAAACGAGGATCTAGGGACAAAAGGCGGATATCAAGCAAAGGCAGCATGGTTTCAGATTCCCCGACCAAGTCCACCCTGGCTCACGACCCCTCGGGCGACTTCCCTCGCCTTGAGGTCTTGTTCGAAAACATCCTCAATTTGGGTGATCGACTTAGGTTGGTGCCTTTGTAACGTCTCTTCAATAGTGGAGGCAATTCTTGAAAAGAGCAGCTTTCCTTCCAGGAAACTTCCCACCGCGACCTCATTGGCGGCGTTGATGGCGACTAACGAGCTGGGCCCGGCTTCCAATGCCTCCCTGGCCAGCCGCAAGGCGGGAAATCGTTTTTCATCTGGCTCAAAAAACTCCAGCCGGCTCATCTCCTTAAGCGTCAACTTGGGAATCACTCCTGCTATGCGATCATCGGGACTCATCGCATAACCGATCGCCGAACGCATATCGGGCTTGCTGAGCTGCGCCAAACAGGTGTTGTCTTTGAGCCACACAGCGCCATGCACAATGCTCTGGGGATGCACCCAGACTTCGATGTCTTTCGGCGCCACTTCAAACAGAAAGTGGGCTTCAATAAGTTCTAGGCCCTTGTTCATGAGGGTCGCCGAATCGACGGATATCTTAGGCCCCATACTCCAATTGGGATGTCGAGTCGCGATGTCCGGCGTGACCTCATCTAGGGGAAGATCGGGAAGTTTAAGAAGAGGACCTCCACTCGCCGTTAAAACCACCGTTCGCACTTGAGAGCGATCCCTACCTTCCAAAAGTTGGTAAAGGGCATTGTGCTCGCTATCGACCGGGATAATTTTCGCCTGGGTTTTTGTCACCATTTCTCGCAATAGACTGCCCGCCACTACGAGAGATTCTTTGTTGGCTAGGGCGATCGTCCTATTCATGGCGATAGCGTCGAGGGTTGGTCTTAGGGCGGCAAAACCCATGATCCCCATCACAACGACATCGACTCCGTCCTCGGCAACGCAATCGGCGATAGCCCTTTCTCCGGCGCCGACTCGAATTTCTGGGAATTCCGCTCTTAATTCTCGGGCATCGTGTTCATGGCAGACGGCGACAACCGATGGTTTGAAGTACTTTATCTGCTGCCGGAGTCTCTCTATATTTCGCCCCGCGGCCAGCGAAACGACTCGGAAGCGCTCTGGTGCTAGCTCTATGATCTTCAGACATTGGGTACCTATGGAACCCGTCGAACCTAAGACACTAATCCCTTTTTTCTGGGTCATGTGCGCTCCACGAAGAACAGCAAAAAGAGATAGTACACCGGAGAGACCAAAGCTAGACCGTCAATTCGGTCAAGAAGCCCTCCGTGCCCGGGAAGGAAATTTCCCGAATCCTTCTGAGATACGCTTCTTTTAAACATCGATTCAAAGAGATCTCCAAGCTGGGCCAACACACTCACCGCGGGAGCAAAGAGCATGAGCTTAAAAACTAGCCGGTGCTCGGGAAGGCTCGGAATAAAATAATAGGCAAAAAGCATCCCCCCAACGGTCGATGAAATGACAGCCGCAACCGCCCCTTCCATCGACTTTTTTGGACTCAATTTGGTCGCTAATCGATGACGGCCAAGCCGAATGCCGATGAAATAGGCTCCCGTGTCACCCAAAAAGACTAGGATAAACAGGAGCATCAGATAATGTCTTCCAAGTCCCAAGTTCCAAATGGGGATCATGAAACCAAAGATGGCCAACACGTAGACCAGGCCCAAAAATTCAAGCGCTAGCTCTCGCGTTTCCTGAACGAAATCGCCGGATCGGTTGGATTGAAAAACGCTCCACGAACTTAAGAAAATAAAACAGAGCCAGAGCGAAATCCACCCGGCCATTTGATTCTCAATCATGGCGAGCACGGTGACGGAAATCAAAAAGGACATCCGAACATGGCGAAGCCTGGAAATTTTGGTAAAGAAAAGACGATCGAATTCTAGGTAAGCAAGCACAGAGAATCCCACGACCACCATCGTGATCATGATGAGATTTCCCTCAAAGACGAGGGCAATGAGAGCCGCGGCCGCGGCCAAACCAAATACGATCCGCTGTTTCATAACGTCTCGTGCCTCATCATTCGTGTATCCCGGCGAAGCGGTCGGGGATCTTTGTTACCAGCTACCTGAGCCGACGTTTTCCCGAAACGACGTTCTCGCGTTTTGAACTGTGCAAGTGAACCTCGGAATACTTCGGCCGTAAAGTCGGGCCACAAGGCCGGTACGACGATGATCTCGGTGTAAGCAATTTGCCAGAGGAGAAAATTACTCACCCTTAGCTCGCCACCCGTCCTAATCAAAACGTCTGGATCCGGAAATTCAGGTTGATACAAATGTGATTTGAACTCCGCCTCGTCAATTTGCTCCGGAGTAATTTTCCCCTTCGCCACTCGCACCGCAATCGCTCTTGCCGATTCGATAATCTCTTGCCGGCCACCATAAGAGAGCGCCAAGTTCAACGTTAAGGCAGGGTCCGGAAAATCGGTGAGTTTTACGACACGCTTTAATTCCCGTTGCACGAACTTGGGCAGACGCTCGATCTGTCCTTGGGTGACAAGTTTGACTCGGTTTTTCAACAGCTTCTTGTCCATCTTTTTTAAGTGCTGGACTAACAGGCGCATCAACATACTGACTTCAAAAGTCGGCCTATTCCAATTTTCGGTTGAAAACGCGTATAGCGTTAGATAGCGAATTCCAATATTGCAGGCTTCAGTAACAATTTCGTCAACCCGTTTTGTTCCCTCACGATGTCCCCAGGTCCTAGCGAAACTACGCTCCGTCGCCCAGCGGCCATTGCCATCCATGATGATGGCCACGTGATGGGGGTATCCCCCCTTTGGTGGTGTGACGTCTGCATCCTTTGCGTCGGTGACACCCATTAGGATTTATAGGGTCATGACTTCTTTAGACTTGGCGTCCACAAGACGGTCAATTTCCGCGATAAACTGGTCGGTAGATTTCTGAATTTCATCCTGAAGACGGCGGACCTCGTCTTCAGATTTGTCATCTGCTTCCTTAAAGCTATCCATGGCATCGCGGCGAGCGTTGCGAACCGTCACCTTGCCGTCTTCCCCAAACTTCTTGATCTGCTTTACGAAGTCTTTGCGCCGATCTTCGGTTAGCGGCGGCAAATTGATGCGGATAAGTTTTCCATCGTTGATGGGCGTTAAACCAAGGTTGGCCGCTAAAATACCTTTTTCGATGTCCGCAATCACACTGCGGTCCCAGGGTTGAATGGTGATAGTCCGAGCGTCCGGAATACCGAGTGCGGCAACTTCCTTCAGTGTCATGGCGCTACCGTAGACTTCTACCTTTACGCCCTCCACCATCGATGTCGTCGCACGCCCTACCCGTAGTTTGGAAAATTCCAAACGCAGATGCTCTAGGGCTTTTTCCATATGCTTTTTGGTTTGATTGAGATCGCTCACCCTTCGCTCCTTACGATCGTGCCAAGCGGCTCACCCAGAATCACTCGTCTAAAGTTTCCGGGGATATTGAGGTTAAAAACCAAAATAGGAAGACTATGATCCATACAAAGCGAGATCGCCGTTGAGTCCATCACCTTAAGATTTTTTTGCAAAACATCGAGATAGGTCAGACTCTTAAACATGGTGGCCTCGGGATGGAGAAGGGGATCCGCGCTATATACCCCATCGACTCGAGTCGCCTTAAGAATAATTTCCGAACCAATTTCCATCGCCCTAAGACTCGCCGCCGTATCGGTCGTAAAGTAGGGATTGCCGGTGCCGGCCGCGAAAATAACGACCCGTTTTTTCTCTAAATGTCTCATCGCTCGGCGACGAATATAGGCTTCGCACAATTGGTGCATTTCGATCGCAGACATCACCCTGGTGTAGACATTTTCTTTTTCTAGGCAATCCTGAAGGGCCAAACTGTTGATGACTGTGGCGAGCATCCCCATGTAGTCACTGGAGGCCCGTTCCATTCCTGCGGCCGTTCCCGCAATTCCGCGAAAGATATTGCCGCCGCCCAAAACGATAGCAACTTCCACCCCTAGCTCATGCACGCCTCTAATTTCGGCGGCAATGCGCTGGATCACGTCGGTGCTGATGCCGGAGGTCTTGTCACCTGCCAAAGCCTCACCACTCAACTTAAGAAGGACCCGCTTGTAACGAACTTTCCCTTCACTCACGTTGTTCTCTGTCCTTAAAGCGTTCCCGCCGCTCACGCGGTCGTGGTTTTCACGCCTTCCCCGAGCTGAAAACGTACAAAGCGGCGAATCGCAATGTTTTCTCCCAGCTTGGCAATGGTCTCTTTCACTAGATCCTCGATCGATTTCTCAGGCTCCTTCACATACTTCTGATGGAGCAGACAAACCTCTTCGTAGAACTTACCAATCTTTCCTTCAACAATCTTTTCTACTACGGGCCCTTTTTTCCCTGACTCTTCCGCTTGTGCGCGGAAAATGACTTTTTCTTTCTCGGCATCCGCTGCAGGAACGTCTTCCTTATTTAGATACCGAGGATTGGCGGCCGCGATGTGAAGGGCAACGTTATTGACGAAACTCTGGAACTCGTCCGTCTTTGCGACGAAATCAGTCTCACAATTTACCTCGACCATCACTCCGACTTTGCCATTCCCATGGATATAGGCGTGAATGCGGCCGTCATTGGCCGCACGCCCTTGTTTCTTGTGGGCGGAAGCAAGGCCTTTGAGACGAAGATAGTCGATCGCTTTGTCTAGATTGTTTTCGGTCTCTTCCAGCGCTTTCTTGCATTCTAAGAAACCAGCACCGGTCCTATCTCTAAGTTCCTTGACTTGATTGGCACTACTCGTAGTCACTAACGTCTCTCCTCTTAAAGAGTCTAGGCTTTGGAGCCGCCCTCGCCTTCGGGGGTTCCCTCGGGTTCAACTCCTGCTCCTTCGACTGCCGGCACCTCTTCTTCTCCTTCAGCGGGTTCGCGATAGTCGATCTCCGTGGGGATCTTTAACTTCTTGCGTACTACGCGCTCAACGACTGGACCAGCCGCGACCGCCGGAGCGGCAACGCCGCCTTCAGCCAAACTTGCGGCATCCGCCGAGGGAGCCTCTTTGGCGCCGGAACCACCACGCATGCGCTGTTCATAGAGCTGAGCTCCCTCGATACAGGCGTCCGCGATCAGATTCACAAATAACGTCACCGATTTTAACGCATCATCATTTCCCGGAATCACGTAATCGATAGGATCCGGATTGCAATTCGTATCTACCAGCGCCACCACAGGAACGCCCAGACGATTCGCTTCACGCACTGCGATCTTCTCGGTCTCGGGATCGATCACGAACATGGCGGAGGGCAATCCCTTAAGATGACGAATGCCGCCAAGACTGGAGTCCAATTTCTTCCGCTTGCGTTCCAACATTACGGTCTCCTTTTTGGGGAGAGCTGCGTAGGTGCCGTCTTCTTTCCAACGCTCGAGTTCTTCCAACTTTTCTACCCCACGTCGGATAGTCTGAAAATTCGTTAACGTGCCGCCCAACCATCGCTCGGTCACGTTCGGCATGTTGGCTCGTTGAGCCGCCTCACGAGCGACGACCGTCGCCTGTTTCTTGGTGGCAACGAACAGAACCTTCCCACCGTCGGCAACCACGTTGCGTAGGAAGTTGCAGGCATCCTTCATGTGCCGAACCGTCTTTTCGAGGTCGATGATATAGATTCCGTTGCGCGGCGCGAAAATGAAGGGTTTCATTTTCGGATTCCAACGGTGCGTCTGGTGGCCAAAGTGGACGCCAGCCTCAAGCATATTTTTCATGGAAATTTCGGGCATGATTCCTCCGGTTTAACCTCCGCCCCAGGGCCCTCATCAAGAGAGACCAGAGAATTCAGTGGGGCGTGTGTATTAACAACCTAAAACACTAGCTGGGACAGTTAACACGCTCAACTGACAGGAGCAAGGGGAAATTCCTCAAGGATTTCATACCGAGATCCCGACGCGGTGGGATGGCTTTGGAAAAGAGCCACGCGATCAACCATCCAATCGAGCAGGGGAAATACCGGTAGCGGTTCCACTAGGGGAATGGGGGTTTGGAAACGAACTAAGGTAACATGAGGGTAAAAACGACGATCATCCAGGGTAAGACCGGCGGAGAGCAGAGCCGGCCTCATCCTCATCGTTAGCGCTTCAAGCGGGCCGTTCAATCCTCCCAGTCCAGCGGTGGTCGCCCCCGTCTTACTGGGAAAGGCCACGACATGGTCGAGACGTTGGGTACAGCGAGGAGTCCAAGGCATCACGGCGAGGGATTGTCTCATTAGCGTCTCTTGAAGCGGGTCGATCGAACCTAAGAAATGTAACGTCATGTGAATCGCGTCACGAGAAATCCACCGGCAATGGTTCTCATGAATTTTTAAACAGTTACTTTCTCGGAACACTTGTTGGCGGGCCAGAAGTTCCCGTAATATCTCTGGAGCGGGGCGAATTCCGAAGAAAAGGCGTTTGGTCACTTTGGGAATATAGCCGGTCACCTCGTTTGAGAAAGGTTTTTCTAATCGCATGACCCCATCTTCGCCAATGCAAGCCCAACTTCTGGAACGGGCAAAGGGACTACCCAAGAGTCCGGGCGTCTATCTCATGAAAGACGCGAACGGGCGGATCTTGTACGTGGGAAAGGCCAAGAGCCTCAGAAATCGGGTCAAATCCTACTTCCAAAAGGTAGGGGCTTTACCTGGGCGCACCCGTCTGCTCGTTGGCAAGATCGCTGAAATCGAGATCACCGTTACGACTACCGAGCTGGAAGCTCTGCTCTTGGAATGCAACCTCATTAAGAAGCATCGGCCTCGATATAACGTTAGGCTTAAAGATGACAAAAACTATCCGTATGTCGTTCTAGACTTCACCGACCCGTTTCCCCAATTTCGAATCACGCGAAAAGTGATCCCTTCCCCAAAGCTTAAATATTTTGGTCCTTTCAGTGCCGGAGTCCATGAGATCGGCAGATTCCTCCTCAAGACGTTTCAAATTCGCGACTGTTCCGATCAAAAGTTTAGAAATAGGACACGCCCCTGTCTCAACTACGAAATTGGCATCTGCACCGCCCCCTGCGTCGCCTTGGTGAGCCAAGAAGCCTATGGAAAGCAGATTCGAGAAGCCGTGCTGTTTCTCAAGGGCAAAAAACAGATCCTATTAAGAGACCTAAAAAGGGAGATGGGCCGGGCGTCTGACAAGATGGAGTACGAGCGTGCAAGGACCCTCAGAGATAAGATTGCCGCCGTTGAAAAGATTACCGAAAAGCAGGGAGCCATACTATCGGACACCCATTTCGATATCGATGTGATTGGTTTTTATGAACATGACGGAGATCTGCAATGGGTAGTGCTCTTTATTCGTTCCGGTTTTTTAACCGGGAGGCGCGCCCAACGAATGAACCTCGCGTTCGAAACATTGGAAGACGCGATGAGAACTTTCTTGGAGCAATTTTATTCGGTCTCCCTTATTCCCGATGAAGTCTGGGTAGCCAATGACTTTGCCGATCGTATTAACCTCGAAAAATTTCTTGTCGACCGAGCTAAGAAACCCGTGCGGATTCGAGTCCGAAGAAACGAAAAAGGGATGCGTCTCTTGGGAATGGCCCAGCAGAACGCGAAACTGCTTTACGAGGAGGGTAGCAAGCAGTCATTAGACTCGGCCTCCGTTCAACTCCAAAAGATTCTAGAACTCAAAGACTGTCCTCATAGCATTGAAGGAATAGACGTCTCCAATCTTCAGGGGACTCGCCCGGCGGTATCTCTAGTCCATTTTGCCGATGAGCGACCATTGAAAGCTCGCTATCGCCTGTACTACCCAAAGACGGTCGAAGGTCAGGATGATTTTGCGATGATCTACGAGACGGTACTACGGCGCTTCGGCAAGCCCGATCCGCCCCCGCCCGATCTGTTGCTAATCGATGGCGGCAAAGGACAACTTCAATCCGCCATGCGGGCGCTTGATGAACTCAAAGTGGAGATTCCGGTCTGTTCTCTGGCAAAAGCACGTACGGAAAGCGCGTTCACCCGAAAGAATGTCGAGAGATCGGAAGAGCGGATTTTTGTTCCCTTCCGCAAGAATCCCATCGTGCTCAAAGAGGGGCATCCCGCTCTAGCACTATTGCAGCGAGTTCGCGACGAATCCCATCGTTTCGCGATAACGAGTCACCGAAAGCGACGAGACAAGGGAACTTTGCGAGAGTCAGCTCTGGTTGAAATCAAAGGGGTGGGCGAAAAAACGAGACAAAAACTTCTCATCGCCTTTGGCGGTCTGGAAAGTATTCGGGCGGCTTCGGTCGACGATCTAGTGAAAGCGGGAATGAACCGGACTTCCGCTCAACGTCTACAAGAACAGTTTTCGCGACCCGAGGAAGAGTAACCCACAGCGAACCATCGCCATTGCGTGATACCCGGCGCGGCTTAGGCGGTGGGAAGCAACGGACCCACGAGGGGGGCCGGAGGGTAGGTCATGCATACGCCGGTTACCGTAGCCGTCAGAGTAAGGAAGGCCATCCGAAAAGCTTCGGCGATTTCCGATTCTTCGGCCTTGGCGACGAATTTGGCGTCACTTAACTTTTGGATCAGAACTTTCTTGCCCGCTTGAACCGAGCTGGCGTCGATCACCGCCGTAGCCACCGCCCACATTGTCACCGGCACGGGAGCCCCTAGAAAGGCTCCCGTGCCGACGACCATGGCGGACGCGTTGACGGCGGCTTCCCATGCGCCGGCCCACGCGAGGGCCGCCTCCCTCGGTTTGCCCACGGGGCGAAACTCACGGAGACGTGCCTCAAACACAGATTTTTGAAACGTGAAACTCACCGGCCCCATCACCGGCATCAATTGCAATTTCGAAGTCGAGCGTTCGGATAGCCACTGCGAAAAGTCCTGGGCCCAATCTTGATGCCCGACTTGCTCAAGCTGTTTGAGAGTCTGCTGCCAAGTATCGAGCGGCTCTAAAGGCATTAGTCTAATTTCCCTTTCATCTGCCCAATCTTCTCTTTGGTTTCGGTGATCTTTTGCAAGATCGTTGGGTTCAAAGTTCCCGGCCCCACTGCCGTCGAGACAAACTGCGAAGCGTTCTGATTCAGGCAATCGAGCAACTGATCTAAGAGATCGAACAGTTCGGCCGACTTGTTTCCCAAGGCTATCTTGCCTTTTTCGAACTTAAGCTGAGCCCCTTCGGAATCCTTGAGCGCCACCCCCTCTTTGCCGGGACTGTCGTCGAAGACCAGAAGATTGCCGGCCTTAGACTTTAAAAACTTAAGATTGTTTTTCCCGTCGTCATTAAGATCCCCGCTACGTCCTGATTTAGGAGGAGAGTTTTTCGAGCTATAAAAGGTACCCAACACAATGGGATGTTCTAGATTTTCTCCCTGAAAGACGACAAGAACTTCGTCTCCCACTTCCGGAAGAAACCAAACACCATTTCCTTTAGAGGCATAGGGCTGACAGACTCTCGCCCACTCGGACGGTAATTGAGCCGCATCCCCCGAAAAATGGGGGTAAATAACCTTAACCCGAGCGAGTTTATCCGGGTCCTTATTGTCCGTAACTAAGGCTCTTACGTAGACGGACTTAGCAGCCTGTTGAAATTTCATACGAATATGGATCCTCTGTTCGAACCGCGATCCCATCGGGAATCGAACCATAAACTTAGATTTGCAAGGGATATACCAGCAACGGCAAGCCTTGACGAAGGCTATCGACAAAGGAAGAGGGCCAGTTCGGAGTCAGGAGTGAGAGTGGCGTCTCACTATTGAAACACCGGCGAGTCTCTCTCTTAAAAGGTCAGCGACCACAGGCGACGAGCCCCCGCCACCGTTACTTATACTTATGCTTGAACTTGAACTCCTACTTATGCTGTCGATGAAAAACGCTTGAGCCACGAAAACCTCATTAGGTTTGGGCACTATTATGAGAGCGTTTCGACGCCCCTCAAAATGTGCCGCTAAAAAACGTTATTTAGCAAAAATCCACCCGGGAAAGCGCAACGAAGATAGTCATGGATCTCCTCCGGCGTCCTGTACTAGAAGGTTACTGTGCCTAAACCAATTGCCCATAGCCGATTGCGGAATACTTTCGTAAGCCTCGGGCTTCTTTGTCTTTCCCCTGCCTTTGCTAATCTTTCTCCGACGCCTAAAACCGATCCCGGGACGATTCGTCCCCCAACCGATCTCTTTTTGGGACGGGGAAATGATCTGAACCCCGAAGGAAAGGCCGAAGGCCGAACGATTGTTATCCAAGGCAAGGTGAGTTGGGAGGATGGCACTCCGGCTAAGGGAGCTAAAATCTACCTTTGGCAGAGAGATGCGCGAGGACGCTATTGGGAAGATGCCTTTACTTGGGGTAGCCGTGCTAATTACGATCCCTTAGATTTTGAGTTTAGGGCCGATCCCAATTTTGCCTACCTGGGAATTGCCGAGGTCAGTGTGGAGGGGGACTACGTGTTTCGAACGGTGCAACCCGTCCGCAATTTCGGGCCATTATCTCATATTAACCTTGCGGTGGTGATTAACGGCGAATCCCGCCTCTTCACCGAGATCCATTTCCCCCGAGAATCCGCCAATTGTGTCGGACGGGTTACGGCTGACGGAAACGCCCCCTCGCCGCTACTTGTCTCTCCGGTTACCAAATCATTTACTTGGCCTGGCGAGTCTCCCCAAGAAGTCACGTTGATCGATTTCCCTTTGGTGCTAGAAATTCTGTCGCCCTGACGTGGGAAAAATAATCATCGAGAGTTCACCCTCACTCTCCTTTAGTGTGGATATGGCCTTTCGGAATACTGACCTGGGTTCTGTCCTTGCCCTGGATATCCTTGTCCCGGGTACACGGGGTAGTAATAGGGGTTTCCAGATCCGTAATAGCCTTGCTGAATGTACGGATAACCATAACCCTGGTACCCATCGCCGTATGCTTTTTTACTCTCCTGTTTAGGCTGCGGGGAGATCTCGTCCTTTTCATCTCGATCTCTATCGCCGGGTTGTTCTGGCGGAATCCCAAAACCGAGGGGATCTCCATCAGAGGAGTGCTTTCCGTAAGTAGTGCGCCGATCTATCTCTTCCGCCAATTTCTGGGCCGTAGGGGAGATGCCATACTTCCTCGTTGTCCGGGACATCATCTCATTGGCCAAACCTCTGGGATCTTCCAAACAACTCTTAAATATTTGAAACAAGATCCAATCGCTGGCGTCGTATATCTTCATCGGACGGTCAAGCTCACCCACCGACCAAGGACCCTTGACCGCCTTGCCTTTAACAGTGCTCTCCATGCCCACAAACTTCCACCCATCCGCCGTCTGTACCATGAAGCCGGGGAGGACATGCCCCTCTTCGTACACCACGACCGGACGTTGTCGTTCGAACTCTTTGGCGCCCAACGCTTTGCGAGTGACCACCTGGTTCAATACCGTGCCGGAAAAGCAGTTCAAGCGATTGCTAGAACAGACTTCGGCGAGATTGCTCGCGTCGCTATTGTATTTCGTTTTGGAAGCAAAGGTGAGTTCCAATGCCTCTTCGTACATTTTCTTAAGTGAAGGGAGATCCTTGGGATTCTTGACGTTAGCTAGCCTATCTAACATCGAATGCATGTCAGGCAACGCAATGATGTCTTTTCTCTCTTCTTTCGGGGCTTCGCCGACGAGATTCGTTAAAGCCGCAAACTGACGTGTCGACTCTAATAGCTCTTCGTGTGCGATCCCTCCCTCTTTTCTCTCTCCGCGTTGGTCTTCAACGAGAAGGTTGGTGAGCGCTTCAAACCGAAGGGCACCTTGGTTTCGAATGGCGTCGAGAATGGACCGCTTTTGAGGGGTCAGACAAAGCGGTTTTACCTTAAGATTGAGATCTGAGAACACAAACTCCCCAGCTTCCCGCTCATCACTGGAACGTATGGTGGGAATCTCGGTCTTAGCGGCGTCTTCGGAAATGTGACTTGAATTGACGGTTAGCACCGTAGCGGGAGGAGCCTTCTCCCCAGCAAGCAACGGGGAAATAATTCCCACAAAAAAAGCCAAAAATGAAATAAGAACCAGCCGCAAATTCAGTAGCCCCATTGACTCCCCCGACAATTGTGGTTGGAGAAAGATGCAATACCAATGCCCTAGAGAGGAATGGGCTATTCTAAGAGTGGTCAGCTTCAGAAAAAAATCGTGCCTGTATTCAGGTGGTTTTCGAGGCGTAGAACTAGGAACTGAGAGGTTAAAACGTTAGACGGTCCGATTTTCGAATTTTCGCCCCCGAATAGTCGAGGGAGCGCCTTCGTCGTCATCAAGATGCCTCCGGCGGCCCAAATTACCCCCCACCCATGAAGGAATATTTAATTAACTTCCGAAGTCGGAGACGCCCACCGTTGTCGCGCGAGGGCAGAGTTTTTTTAATTTTATCGACGTATTTCGTTGCCAAATAAAATATGACTCGGTACAAAATAACAAGTTTATCGTCGATAGAATAAGGAGCATCAATGGCTAGACACAGAGAAATGACCAATGAAGAGATAAAAATCGGCATCAGAAAACTGGCGACTTCTGAACAAGAAAACCTCATTTCATTCCTGCGCTATCTTATCGAAATGGAAAACCGAGAACTCTTTCTTGAGGAAGGAGCCTCTTCCCTTCAAGACTTCTGTGAGCGTCTCTTGGGGCTCTGCCATGGCACCGCACTAAAAAGAATTTGGGTGGCACGGGCTGCCTCTCGTTTCCCCCTTATTTTAGATTTCCTGGGTGACCGCAAACTTCACCTCACTGCTGTTTCTTTTTTGGTAAGACACCTCACCGAAGAAAATCACCGAGATTTACTCACTACAGCCGTGGGGAAAACTGAGCCAGAGCTTAAGTGGTGGTTGTCGGAACTCTTTCCCGAAAAGCTCCCTCCGGATTGGAATCTGAACGGTCATGAAAAGATTATCCCTCTCGATGGAAAGACCGCCAAATTTGTCTTGGTAGTGGATGAGGAATTTGTAAAACAGCTCGAACGAGCTAAAGAAATTCATAAACACGAGTTTCCTGACGGCAATAGCTTAGCCATTTTGAAAAAGGCCTTGAATCAAGACCTTCATGATCATGATCCTATTCAAAAGGCTAGGCGAGTCCGTAAACCAAAACGCGAGGATAAGAAACAAATTGCTAGTCGCAAGATTCCGCGCGGAATCGAATACGTCGCCAGAGAACGAGCCGGGCACCAGTGCGTCTATGTCAGCCCTGACGGTGTTCGTTGTAGCGAAAGAGCCGGAGTTGAGTTAGACCACCGCATCTCATGGGCTGTGGGTGGGAGTTCGAATGATCCAGGTAACATTCAGCTACTGTGTTTTGCTCATAATCGATGGAAGGGGCGTCTGGAATTTGGAAGAGACTATCGCCGTGATAATCCATGGCGTTCGCAATAACCCGTCTTCAGCGGGGAGTCGTCTCGCACGCCAACGGCGGGCGCCGCCTAACTTCGAATCCAGAGCGGCACATGGGTGGGGGATAAATGGGCCGCCGGAGGCATCTTGATGAAGCCGAAGGCTTCCTTTAGAAAACCTATGCCCTCTTCTGCACATTCTTGCGCTTACGGCGATCCTCATCAAGCCCCACCCAAAATGCATTCACGCCATTTAGCATCTCTTTGGCGGCGGCGATAAATTTGTCTTCGTCGATATCGGAGGCGAAATATTCTTCTTCGAGTTCGTGCCAGGTATGGGCGGCGTGTTGGTCTTCCACCCGGTCGTGCCATAGAAAGAAGGCTAAGGGAAGATTCGGACACTCCCGCTTTTTGAAGACTTCGAGACCTTGAATGAGCTCTTTCCAAAATCCAGCGGCCGCCCAGTTTTCTACCGAGAAACTTGCTCCCAACGCCTGGTCGCCATCGTCCGAACCGTAGATTCGCGCAAGCTCATCACAGAAAAAGAGGGTGCTCGAAGTGCCATGACGTCGCTTGCCGATATCGGCGAATTCGAGGCCCACCTGAGCGGTCATACGGAGCAGCCATTCGAAGTGCGCCGCTTGAAAGCGAAAGGTTCCGCCTTCAATCGACCCTTCGGTTTGGATCGTAATATCAGGATTCAAGTCGTCCTTAATTCCCTGACCTTTGCTCGTCTTGGATTTGAAGGCAACGCCCAGTTCGTTCATCAAAATCTCTTTGGACGCCCGCATCGCCTCCAATGTCGGCGCATTTAGTGTTTTTCTAAGTTGGGCTTCGATAAACCAATTCGAAAAGACAGAAAACTGAACTAAAAAGTGTCTTAGATCCTCGCGATCGAAATCTCCCTCTCTAAACCATGCCGTAAACCGATTGTCGGTGATCACCGGATGGGGCATCATCTCCTTTTCGATTCTTTCTAAGAGACGATAGTACTTAGCCACTTTGGATCTTGGAACTTCGCCACGCTCTATTCGTTCCTCAGTCTCCACCGAGATTATCTTATTAATTTTAGATTCCATCGTCCCCCCTTACCCATTCTTTAAATCTTACTCTGACTTAAAATGACTCTTCAGCCCCTTCCAGCAAGACAGATAGTCCTTCTGCAGCTCCTTGGCCCCCGCCGCGAAAGGCGTTACCTGAAAAGGAAGAGAGCTCTCAAACATGATAGCGAGCGTATCGGATAAAAATTGTGGTTTGAGATCCGAAGTCACCGCTTTTTCAAAGCTCTCTGCGTCCGGCCCGTGCGGCGTCATGCAATTGTGCAGGCTGACGCCCCCGGGAAGAAATCCGGTCTGTTTGGCATCGTACTTCCCGCGAATGAGTCCCATAAATTCGCTCATGCAATTGCGATGATAATAGGGCGGTCTAAACGTGTTGGTCTGCACGAGCCATCTAGCCGCGAAGATGACAAAATCCACATTGGCCGTGCCAGGAATTTCAGAAGGCGAAGTCAGTACCGTGAAAATAGAAGGATCCGGATGATCAAAACTTATCGAACCCAAGACTTGGAAGCGATCCAAATGGTACTTATAGGGAGCATAGTTCCCGTGCCACCCCACTACGTCTAGTGGCGAGTGGTCCAGATCCGCTTGATAGAGATGTCCACGATATTTGGACACTAGCTGAAAGGATCCCGTCTTATCCTCGAAGCGAGCCACGGGATAACAAAAATCCCTGGGGTCTGCCAATCCATTCGCCCCGATCAAGCCTAGATCGGGAAGGCGAAAGGGTTGCCCATAGTTTTCGCAAACATATCCTCGTGCTTGCGGATCTAAAGGGTCGGCTTGAAATTTTACGCCGCGCGGAATCACTCCGATCTCACCCGCGCCTATCTCTAACTCCCCCATTTCGGTCCGAAGGAGAAGGCGCCCCTGTTCCGGAACCAGCAGAAACTCTCCGTCCGCGTTATAAAAGAATCGGGAGCCCATCGACTTGGTCGCGAAATAGATATGGGTTGCACAGCCTCGATACCCATCGGGGTCTCCGTTGCCCGCTATCGTGTGCAAGCCATCTAGAAAATCCACCGGTTGGCTTGGAAACGAAAAGGGATCCCATCGAAGAGCGTTCGGTGCGGTCGGCTCCTGGAAAGGTCGGCTTTTAAACAGGGACGGAGCGCGTTCGATGGGACGAAAGGGCCCCTGCAAAACGGACGGCCGAATTCTATATAACCAGGTTCTAAGATTCTGGGCTCGGGGCACGGTGAAGGCCGAGCCGCTCAACTGTTCTGCATAAAGCCCAAGTCCAACTTTTTGTGGATTATTTTGTCCCTGAGGAAGGGCTCCAGATAAGGCTTCCGTCGAAAAATGGTTCCCAAATCCCGTTTGATATTCCCGTGACGACATGACTAAAAAACGATCCCCCTACCGGACCTTTGGCCGGCCCCGGCCAACCCCTGGCCGAACTTAGTTTTGATCACACATTCGGTTTTTGTCATCAGTTTAAAGTCTGACGCGGCTCGTCTGGTTTCTGACGCAACTAGAAATGATTTAACTTTCGCAGAGGCGCGCCAGATACCGATTGACAGTCAAATAGACCAGTTATATTCGTCAGTTCGAATATAGCTTGAGAAAATGAACTCGTTGAGATCTGCGTGGGTGAAAGCATCTTGAACTACCGTGTAAAAAACGTTCTGTTTCCACTCTCTCCATTCTCAACACATTCGACTTGCGGGGGACGATAAGCAATGGAGCAAAAGCCCTACGGATGGTGGCTGCCAATCAACGCGTCAGCGAACAATGGCGGCATCGATCAACTCATCAACTTAGTCCACATCTTCATGGCGGTCCTCTTCGTGGGCTGGGGAATCTACCTGGTTTATGTTCTCGTCCGGTTTCGGGCCCGTCCGGGACACAAGGCATACGCCGTACACAAACATTTTCGGCTGCCAACGTGGCTTGAGATCGGGGTCGCGATCATCGAAGTCGTCCTGCTGGTATTCCTATCATCCCCCATTTGGTTTCGCGTCAAAAAGGACTTCCCCCCGGAGAAAGACTCCGTTTTGGTGCGCGTTGTCGCAGAACAGTTTGCATGGAATATCCATTACCCAGGAAAAGATGGAAAGTTTGGCAGGACACGACCAGAGTTGGTTACCGGTACGAATCCCATCGGGTTAGATCGAGATGATCCCGACGGCAAAGACGACATCACCACGGTAAATATCCTGCACGTGCCCACCGGGAAGCCTGTCATCGTCTATCTTTCGTCAAAAGACGTCATCCACTCCTTCTCTTTGCCCGTTCTTCGGGTCAAGCAGGATGCTATCCCTGGGATGATGATCCCAATCTGGTTTGAGGCCGCCAAGACGGGACAAGAATTTCAGATCGCGTGTGCTCAACTCTGCGGACTATCGCATTATCGTATGAGCGGACAGCTCATGATCGATACGCCCGAGCAATACGCCACGTGGATGGCGGAGCAGGAAAAAGAGCTGGCGCAAGAAAACGCCGGTAGTGATCAAACGGCAGTACCAGCAGATACCAATTCCCCCGCGGGTAATACGTCCAATGAAGGGAGTCCTAAATGAGTTCTCATGACGCTCACCACCACTCGGGTCATTCGCACCACGAGCCGGGATTCGTCAGAAAGTATATCTTTTCGACCGATCACAAGATGATCGGAATTCAATACGGCTTGACGTCACTTTGCTTTCTCCTCTTTGGCTTCTCTTTGGTGATGATGATGCGTTGGCAATTGGCGTATCCTGGCCAACCACTTCCCTTCTTGGGAAAGTTAATTGGTGAGACGGCGTTTCCCGGCGGCGTTATGGCCCCGGAGTTTTACAATCAATTGGGTGCCATGCACGGCACCATCATGGTCTTCTTGGGAATTGTTCCGTTAGCCGTGGGAGCTTTCGGAAACTACCTATTGCCGCTTCAGATTGGTGCGGGCGATATGGCCTTCCCGAAACTCAACATGATGAGTTATTGGGTGTTCTTTGTAGGCGGCGTCACCATGCTTTGCAGCTTTTTGATGCCGGGCGGAGCTGCGCAGTCAGGATGGACTTCCTATCCTCCTCTGTCGGACATCGCGCCCACGGGGCAGACGGTCTGGCTCTTGGCGATGGTATTTCTGATCACCTCGTCTCTTCTGGGCTCGGTGAATTTCATCGTCACGTGTATCCAGCTACGCGTAAAAGGAATGTCCTTCTTTCGCATGCCAGTCTTCACGTGGTGTCAGCTAGTTACGGCGTTTCTTTTGTTGCTCGCGTTTCCCCCCTTGGAAGCCGCTAGTGTTCTTCAATTGATGGATCGCCTGGCGGGAACCAGCTTTTTTATGCCGACTGGTCTTGTCATCAGTGGAGAACAAGCCCATGTGGCAGGCGGCGGAAACCCGCTGCTGTGGCAGCATCTCTTCTGGTTCTTGGCGCACCCGGAAGTCTACGTTTTGATTTTGCCCGCAGTGGGTATCATCGCCGAGGTCCTTACGACCAATACTCGGAAGCCGCTTTACGGTTACAACACCTTGGTCTACTCGATCATTTTCTTGGGCTTCATGTCCTTTGTCGTATGGGCGCATCACATGTTCATGACCGGCATGGGAACGACATTGAGTTCGTTTTTCCAGGCCACGACCATGATCATCTCAATCCCCTCAGTGATTATCGTAACGACGTTCTTGCTGACTCTTTGGGGAGCCTCCATTCGATTTAATGTCCCCATGTTATTCGCAACAGCGTTCTTGCCAATGTTTGCCATTGGGGGATTGACGGGATTGCCTTTGGGCCTCACGGCTTCAGACATCTATCTGCACGACACTTACTACGTGATTGGCCACTTCCACTACGTGGTCGCCCCGGGCACTATTTTCGCCCTGTTTGCGGGTATCTATCACTGGTATCCTAAGTTGAGCGGTCGACAGATGTCTGAGTTTTGGGGAAAAGTTCACTTTTGGGGTTCCTTTGTCTGTATGAACGGAATTTTTATGCCGATGTTCTTTGTGGGAATGGCGGGAGTCTCTCGTCGGCTGTACGACATGAGCCTTTACGCTCATGCGAAATCCGTTTTCCGGCTCAATGAGGTGATGTCCATATCGGCCTGGTCGTTAGCACTCTTTCAAATTCCGTTTATATTGAACCTTTTTATCAGTTGGAAAAAGGGCAAGAAGGTGTCCGATAATCCTTGGGACTGTACGACTTTGGAATGGGCGACCCCCACTCCTCCGCCGCATGGAAATTTTGCCCATCCGGTAGAAGCGCATCGAGGACCATACGACTACGCCGGGGACACTCAAGAATTCGTACCGCAAAATTTGTAGGAGGCTAAAGAGAACATGGATGAACTAATCCCTTATATTTATAAGCCGCATCCGGTGACGGGTATCACCAACGGGAAGTTCGGAACTTGGCTGTTTTTGGCTTCCGAAGTGATGTTGTTCGGAGCGCTATTTTCGGCCTACATCATGCTCCGTCTAGGTTCGGAAAGCTGGCCTCGAGGTTACCAAGAGCTCCACGTGGCCTGGGCGGCCTTTAACACCGTGGTCCTCATCTTTTCCAGCGTCACTATCGTGATGTCTTGGGTCTCTCTAAAGTTAAATCAATTCGGGAAATTTCGACTTTATATGGGACTGACCATCCTATGTTCCATTGTGTTTTTAGTCGTAAAAGGGATCGAATACAGCGATAAATTTCACCACGAACACTTCCCGTGGACTAGTAACTTTTTTGCGGTGTATTTCACTCTGACCGGCCTTCACGCCTTGCATATTATCGGCGGAATCGTCGTGAACGCTTACTTGATGTTTCCAGGGTCGAAGTTGTGGAAAGAGAACCCGGAACAGTTCACCGGACGGATCGAATGCGCTGGGTTGTACTGGCATTTTGTAGACTTAGTTTGGATTTTTCTGTTCCCGACCATCTATCTCTTATGATCGAAGGACCGGAGCCGATGAGACTATGGCGACACAGACAATAGGAGAGCATCAATGAGTGCTTCAGCCGAAGAGGTAAAAAAGCATATAGGCCTTTACTGGGGAGTTTTTGGGGCGCTTCTTGTCCTTACCGCGGTTACGGTGGGCGTTGGCTTCTACCATCTCCCGATGCACTATGCGATCATAGTGTGTCTGGTCATTGCTTTGACCAAGGGATCCTTGGTGGCCGGTTACTTCATGCATCTCATCGGGGAGAAGAAGGTGATCTACTGGGTCTTAGCCCTAACGGTCTTCTTTTTCTTTCTCGTTTTGTTGTTACCCGTGATAACGGTTCAAGAAGACTCAGTTGCTGGCTCTATGTGGAGCCCGGCTCCAGCCGGCGCAGTGCCTGCCGAAGCACCAGCGACTCATGAATGAGCTCGTAAGGAGTTAAGAATGTCCTTGAAGGCTTTCCACCTATTTTTCGTGCTCGTCTCTACCGCACTGGCGACCTATTTTTCGGTGTGGTGTTTTCAACAAAGCTCCGAGACGGGAAGTAATGGAACATTCACTATGGGGATGGTTTCGCTAGGATGTTCCCTGGCTTTGGCTATCTATCTCGGTTGGGTGTTTAAGAAACTACGACCTATCGCCTTTTCATTGATTCTGAGTTCGCTACTATTCAGTGCTTCCAGCCCGGCGTGGGCGTGTTCCGTCTGCATGGGCAATCCTAAGTCGCCTCTAGTACAAAGTGCGAATATTGGTATCGTATTTTTGTTGATGGTTGTGGGAGGGGTGCTGGCAGGATTTGGCGGACTCTTCTTAACGTGGCGATCGCGGGCCAAGAAATTCGAAGCCCTCACTTAACCGAAGAACTATTCACAATAGAATGCCGACCGCTTTTGTGGTTGGTTCGACGCTTAGTGGTGGTGGTGGGAACGCTTTCGTCGCTAGCCAACTTCAGATCTACCAACCAGCGATAGCGCTCCCCTCCAAATAGAGGAGACATGAAGAGTTTCCGGCCTGAATCACTCAGCCAGAGGTCTCCGTCTTTCAACTCGTTGATCGGAAAGCCCGCCAGGACCGAAGCCTTCTTGGCATTGTCCATGAAATATACATTCACACCGGCATCCGCCGAAAATGTCGCGACCACCGGCTGACTGTAGTTGGGAATTATCGGTGTTAGCCCCTTAATGTCGTAGTAGGCACACCCCTTTGAATTGGCCCACAACAGATTCTGATCCGGATTATCAACCGTGACTCCTGTGGAATCGATAGAGTCAAAGCGATAGACATCTTTCACCGGTCCTCGGACATTGGAATACACGATAGGTGCGTCAGTGATGCAGGTGGTTACGTTTACTGGAAAGATTTCAACTTGACGCGACTCACCATCGGATACTTCGCGAAAGAAAAAGACGTCGGGATAGGTGTGGCCGTGTCCCAATGTCATCGGGTTGTCCGAAGTCGACATGACCGAGCACGTGCGTCTAGAATCTTGGCTTCCCACCGCATAGGAGTAGAAGTCGAATCGCTTGTCACCATTCGATTGCGGAGAGACCGCAACGCTGTAGATCCTGTCGCGATCCCAGAAAAGATGCTGTAACGGGATGGTGCTTTGGTTAAATTGGACCCAATTCTCCGAAGCCGTATCGAGTAGCCAGCCCTTTCCGGCGGTCAAAATAAACTCTTCATTGGGGTCGACCAGTGTAGAGATGGGAAAGACCGAGGTCGAAAAAAATTCGGCCTGTGAAAAATTGCCGGCGCTGTCCGCTTTAACCCCGCGAATCTCGTTGTTCACGTTTCTGTAAACTACGGCATTACTATTGTCTTCATAAAGAAATTCCTTCACGCCCGCCACGGCGTCTATGGTTTCGACCTGATACTTTAAAGTCGAGGAGATGTCAGAAAAGGGAACAGGACCGATGCCTCCGCATCGCAAGCTGCGCCCGATTCCCCCTTCGCATAGTAGGAGAGCCGCCATCAATATCAGTCGAAGCGCTCTTGAGCTCACAGTTCCTCCTCCAAAGTTTCTACTTCTGAAACTAAACGATAGCCGCCGTCTTCCGAAAGAATGGCATCCGAAGGAACGCCCATTTCTCCCAGTCTTTTTCTCAAAGTGTGGATATGGTAATAAATCAGCTTATCATCGCGCTTAGCGTCGTAAGATCGCGAGTAAAGAGTCTTAACGATAAAAGCCTTGTCCAGATATCCTCGCTTCGCGAGCAACATAAGTAGTTTATCGGACGGTATCTTAGTGTTCAAAGACAAACTCTTTTTTTCATAGGTGAGAATCTTTTCACCGTCGATCAAAGACAGTTTCATCGGACCTGGTTTAGACTGAGCAACTATCACCTTCTTGAGTTCAGCTATGTGAAAGTTGAGCAATTTGAAGTTCTTGCCTTTAAAAAGCTCCTCAATCTCAGCGATCATCTGGGATGCTTTATCCACTTCCCTTCTTTCAATGAAAACACACGCAAGATTCAATTTCGCCACAAAGCAAGCATACCAATTAGTCTCCAGCGTCGTGCTCGCCAACACTGAGCGAAGCGTTATCTCCGCTTCGGCATAGTTCTTCTCTTCGAGAAGGATAACGGCCTGCCAAACTGAGATCAGTGGTTGTAGGTGCGGATCATTGCAGACGCCAATCGAATCAATGAGTTGTCGACTTGCCCCAATATCCGAGTGAACTGTCTTGTAATACTGTGCCAACATCATCTTCGCCCGAATATGATAGTCCTGCGCGTCGGGATGTCGCAAAAGCGACTCCAGCATCTTTTTTCCAGCTTCATAACGCGGCTCTTTAAGAAAGAAGTAGACCATCCCCAACTGGTAGGCGATCGCGGGGTGAGGAGTTTTTGCATGGAGTTTTTCGAGGGTCTCCATATAGAAATGCAACTCAAACGTCTTCCCTAACTCGGAAAGAATTCTAAGAAACATACCAATGTACTCGGCGTGCTCGGCCTCCGCCTGGAAGGGGAGGCGATCGTAGTAACGACGCAAGATATTATAAGCCTCCACCAGCCGCATGGCATAGTAATGGCCCTTCGCCGTTTGCAGATTTTTTTGAATTTTTGAGTCCATCTAGAGAAGACGAGAATAGAAGATAATAATAAAAATATCATACTCAGCCGTGATAAGGAATTTATTCCGCTTCGAGAGCCAAGCTGAACTTGGGTTGCACAGCCTCGATGGGTTTGACTCGACGTCAAAACTAGAAGTATCCGAGATTGCCATAAAGAACAGATGTTAACGTTTTGGTTGCAGCTTCGTGGTACTCGGCAAACCGATCCTGCTAGCGTAATCAAGCTCCACCGTGAATCGGCTTTTGAGCTAAAACCGTGGAACATAAAAACGTTTATCGTTTTCAAATAAGGAAACGTATTTCCCAAAAAGGGGGCTTGGTATGCAATGGTCGCGATTGGCACTGTGCGCATGGCTGTTTTTGACGGGGCTGGCTTTCGGACAAGAGTCGCGAGAGATATTTTCTATCCGCGTCAATGCCAGCAACAAAGTCGAAAGAACCAAAATCGCCAATGCCGGGTTGGCAATCGACGGCATCTACTCCGACTCCGTCCTGGTTTTTGGTACCCAGAAAGATATCGCCACGCTCCGCCAGCTGGGATTCAAGACGGTCGTCATGAACTTGTCCGAGACTCACGCCTTCCCTCCCAGTGACTCCGCGTATCACGACTATGCACAGACGACCGATATCCTAAAGAACCTAGCTGCTCAAAATCCGGCCATCGTGAAATATTTTACGATAGGAAAGAGTCTTGAAGGCAGAGATTTAGGTGGCGTTCGCCTCTCTTCCAATCCCGTTGAAAACTCCTTGCCGACCTCCATTTTCATGGGCTGTCATCACGCTCGGGAACACTTAAGTGTAGAAGTTCCGCTGATGTTGGCGCAATATCTGGCCGCAAACTACAACTCGGATCCGAGAATTAAGGCATTACTCGATAAGACCGAGGTCTACATCGTACCGATGGTAAATCCTGACGGAGCGGAGTTCGACATCTCCACATCGAACTACCAATACTGGCGAAAAAATCGATCCAAAAATTCAGATGGCACCTACGGCGTGGATCTCAATCGGAACTACGGAGGAGGGACTGGTTTCTTCGGCGGCCCCGGCAGCAGTGACGACACGTCTTCGGACATCTATCACGGTCCCAGTGAGTTTTCTGAACCGGAGACTCAGGCGGTAAGAGATTTTGTGCGATCTCACAAGAAGACCACGACGCTGCTCACCTACCATACTTTTAGTGAGCTCATCCTATGGCCATGGGGACACACCGACGACCAAATCCCCAATCAGACCGATCTCACCGTTTTTCAGACGATGGGGAAGAAGATGGCCACTTGGAACCATTACACGGCGGAGAAGAGCAGCGAGCTCTATCTCGCCTCGGGTGACACCGTCGACTGGGCATATTCGGAGCTGAAGATTTTTGCCTTCACATTCGAGATGTCACCCACCTCCATGCTCGCCGGGGGGGGTTTTATCCAGGAGCTCAGGCAATCGAGCCCTCCTTCCAAGCTAATCTGGAGCCAGCTTTGTACCTT
>Ga0206963_10024_pt1 | contig 58908 bp, 52 predicted proteins | sample Alteio_BWOrgHeat_28_FD_152958 | JGI IMG/M metagenome (GOLD analysis project Ga0206963, IMG submission 152958) | Enriched cells from forest soil in Barre Woods Harvard Forest LTER site, Petersham, Massachusetts, United States -... | ecosystem: Environmental > Terrestrial > Soil > Temperate forest >... | reverse complement strand
CGTGGTAACGGCTATTGGGTTACCGAAAAAGAGTCGGACGTTTCCGTCTTGAGTGGGGTTAGTAGAGATTGCCGCTTCCCACTCGTACTTTTTGTAGTCTTCGCAAAGACGAGTCCTGTGGTCGACCACTCGTAGGGCTCGAGGGGCTTGCGTTACTTTTCCGTCCAAATTGGCAGGGACCATCTCTTCGGCGAAGTAAACTGTGCTGCCACAAGATTCCGTCCGAACGTCCGTAACGAAGAAGATCGAAGTTTCAGGAATCGGGGGGCAGGTGTTTGGCATGCAGTGGAGTCGATGCTCCTCAAAGAACGTAAAAGAGGTCGCGTGTGCTGCGCCGTCCTGACGATTCATGGCTAAAGTCTTATCGATTCCGATGGTGATTTCGTGACCCAACTGGTCTTGCTCCTCGATGCTGCTCTTTAGCACGGGTCGCTCCCAACCAGGGATGACGATTCCAAAAGCGTGATACGCACTAATCATAAAACAGACGGCGATTATTTTGCTCCATGTGCTCTTCATAAATTTTCTAAGCCTCCAAAATTTTTTTTATCTCAATCGGTTGAGATGATGTCCGGCGGTTAAGCAATTGACGTGCCATTGGCCGCATTTGCGGTTTCGGATGAAATTTAGCAATGAATTCGAAGGAGCGTTGCGCTAGTGCGATGAGTTATTTTTCTCACATGGTGCCATTAAGCCGTGCGTCGTCGATAAAAATTTGTTCGGAGTAATTCCAAAATGGGTGCGATATAATATTTGAGAACCATTTTGGTACCGAATTTCCAGTCATTAGTTTCCCCACTCACCACAATTAGCCAGGAAAAGGAATTTCCTATGTTACCAACGACCGAAGTTGAATCGTCCGCAACGACTTATGCTCGTTCTACCGACCAAACTAAGGCCGCGGGACCTAGTCCTTCGCTGCTTTGGGAAAAAGTTCCCTGCAATCTGTGTGGCTCTTGGGAACGCGACATTAAGTATGAAGGAACTACCGATCAGGACATGGAGAAAATGCTCAAGTCCTATAGCGCTTCCGGAAATTTTATCTCCCAGGAAACGTTGGTGCAATGTAAGCAGTGCAAACTGATCTTCACCTCCCCTCGTTTGAGGCGTGATCTTATTTTAAAGGGATACACCGAAGCGGAAGATCCGACCTATGTGTCTCAGGCCGAAGGACGAATCAAGAGTTTTGAGAGGTGCCTTAAAGCCGTCACCAAATATCAGGCCAGTGGACGCATTCTGGACGTAGGGGCGGCGGCGGGTTTCTTTTTGAAAGTCGCTAAAGAGGCCGGCTGGGAAACCTACGGTATCGAGCCTTCGATGTATCTTTCGCAATACGGAAATACCCATTACAACGCCAATATCCATTGTGGAACGATCGAAACGGTTCCTCCATTTGAGAAACAGATGGATGTGGTCACCCTTTGGGATGTTTTAGAACATACGTTTGAGCCCAAAGATGTGCTGCAAAGGTGTAATCGCTACCTTCGCCAGGGCGGCATCGTGGTTATCAACTATCCCAACATTGGAAATTGGATGGCTAAGGCGGCGGGGAGGAAATATTGGTTCATCCTCTCAGTTCATCTCTACTACTTCGTTCCCGAGACCATAGCCGAAATGTTGCAAAAGACGGGTTTTGAAGTCTTGGCCGATGCGCCTCACTATCAGTGGCTGCAATTGGGTTACCTCCTTTATCGCTTAGAAGCCTATGTTCCCAAAGTAGCTAAACTGATGGGCAAGATTGCCAAGTTCCTGCGTTGCGACCAGATGCTTATCCCCTATTACGCCGCACAGACCCGCGTTATTGCACGAAAGGTGAATGAAGTATGAGTACTGTAGCGAAGAAAAAGGTCATAGTTCTGGGCGCAGGGGTAACCGGCCTAAGTGCTGCCTACCGGTTGAGCAAGAATGCCGATATCCAGGTAGACGTGATTGAGAAAGAACTTCTGACGGGGGGCGTTTGCCGTAGTTTTACCGATGGCGACTTTATCCTGGATCATGGTCCCCATAAGTTTTACACGCTTATCGATGGAATCTTGGATGAACTGACCGCGATCATGGGTGCGGATCTTTTAGAGCGTGATAAGACCCAGACCCTCTACCTTGGCGGAAAGTATTTTAGCTTCCCTCTTAAAATGAGCGAAATGGTGCTGAAGTTTCCGCCCACCAAGAGCGCCGAAGTGTTATTGAGCTACGCCTTACAAATATTGAAGAACCGTTTCGCGCCAAAACAGGCGACGACTTATGAAGAATTTATCGTGGAGCGTTTCGGTCGAGGTCTTTACCAACAAATTTTTGAGCCGATGGCCCGCAAAGTCTTTGGGGCTCCCGAAGGGCTAGATCGCAAGCTAGCCGAAGTTCGTGTGTCGAGCCCGGGTTTAATGGCGGTTATCAAGCAGGTGCTCTTCAAATCCAAGGTGGATAGAACCGTCTCGGCCCCCATGTTTCACTATCCGAAATATGGTTATGGAATGATTCCCCAGCGTTTACAGGAAAAATCTCAGGCCAACGGGGCCACCTATCACCTGGGGGCTAAGGTCCTCAAAATTGAAACGGTGAATGGACAGGCCTCGGCGGTCGTGATGGAAGATAGATCGGGGAAGACCGTGCGTCTGGAATGCGACTATCTCATCTACACGATTCCGCTGTCTCTGCTCGATAAATTGATCATGACAGAAATTCCAGAAGGGATTCGTGAAGCGGCGAGATCTATCTCGTATCGCCATTCGATCATCTATTACTACCTGCTAAAGTCCGAACCGGTATTGCCTTCGATCTGGGTATTTTGCCCTGAAGCCAAGTTCCGCTTCGGACGTCTGAGTGAAATGGTGAAGTTTTCTCCCCACACGGCGCCTCCTGGTCACACCTCACTGATGGTTGATTTCACCTGTGAGCCCAACGATTCGGTGTGGTCGATGGACGATGCGGCGATGGGAGAGATGTTACTCAAGCAGCTCGAGCCGATGGGCCTTTTCCAAAGAAATCAGATTCTAAAGTCGTTCTCCAAACGATTCTATAATCTTTATCCGACCTACTCTGTGGGCTACCACCGTCATTTGGCGGCGATCCGATCTCTTGAGCGGCAGATGAACAACCTGTTTTTCATTGGTCGTCTCGGAGACTTCAATTACAACAACGCGGATCAATGCCTGGACATGGGCTTTCGTGCCGCCGACCACATCATTCATCAAGGTGGCGTGGACAAAGGTTGGCAAGAGCTTCGAGCGAGTCAGTTCGAGCAATATAAGATTGTCGACTAGCCCAACTCCCGAAATCGCGACGTTCCGAACAAGCCCGCGCATTCCGAGGCGCATTCATGATCTCGATTCAAGCGAACCGCACCTCTCGCATATACCTGGCGTGTACGCTTGCGATTTGGCTTGGGGTTAACGCGGTCTATATCGGTTGGGAGGCGAAACCCCCGTTCGTCGATGTGTTTCTTTTTAAAGAGGCTGGCGTCAATCTGGCGCTTGAAGGGAAGTTTGTCGCGGCTAACCTGCCTCACATGCCGCCCGAAGTGCCCTTGCTCTACGCGTATTACGCACCCGTCTACCCATTTCTCTATGGCGCTTGGACAGCGGTCACCGGCGTTGGTCTGAAACAGTCAATTCTTTTCGACCACCTTATTAAGGGAGCTCGCACGCTTCTCCTGTTTCTATTTATCACTCCTTGGCTTATCCCTCGGCTAAACGATAAAGAACCAAAGGCTCTGACTATCCTCGGTGCTTTGCTTTGCCTCTCTTTTCTTCCTTACTACAACGATCGCCCCGATGAACTAGCCATCGTTTTTGGGCTTTTGAGTTGGTGGTTACTTTCCGGACCGAAGCCCTTTGGCGGGCGATTTACCTTATCGGGAATATGTTTGGGGGTCTGTGCCGCGACTTCACCGGCCGCCAGCATTCTTTTTGGACTGGGCTCGCTCTTTTATTTTCTTAAAAATCGTCAATCCCCACGCGTAAAGGGGCTTCGAGTTCTCGCGGTCATTGTTTCCTTTTCCCTCTGCTTCTTGCCGGTTTTTGTGATCGATCATGGCGCTTGGTCGCGGTTTTCAGCGCAGCTTCCCCTCTCGGTCCTTCCGTACCAGGGCTTTCCCTCGGGGTTTGCTTGGTTGCGTCGTTTTGGAGGTAACTGGATTTCCACTTTCTGGTTTGCTGGAAAATTCGCGTTACTTCCTTTTTTGCTCTTTTTTTCCGTCGTACGGGGGCTATGGCCGAAGATAAAGGGAACCCCTACGGCGAAACAATTTCATCCTTACGTACTAGCCACCGCGATTTACGCACCCCTAGCGACGATAGTCTGGTCGCAGCAACCGAGATATCTGTGGTTTCCCTGCATTACGGCGTTTCTTCTGCTCTCGGACGTCTGGTTGAATGTGTCTTCCCCTCAAGCCAAAGAGCCTTCACCGGGCGTTTTTCTTGGTCTTAAACAAAATTGGCTGGTGTATGCCGTGCTTACCTTAGCGATCGTCCCAGGGCTTTTAAGGGAAGGACACTTTATTCTTGAGGCATTTGAAGCTCCCGACGGGCAGTCAAGTCGACAGGTAAGAGAGCGAGTGCTCTCCTACATTGCGTCGTCGGCGCGTCTGGCGGTGCCCGCCGATCAGTTTTTTACCTTCAGGTCTGTCAAAGAGGTCGCTATGGCTTACTATGTTTGCCCGTGGCTCGATCGTTTTGACTACGTCTATTTGACCCCCGGACTGGAGGCGAGAGATGCGCATGTTCCGCTCTTGCCGCCCTGCCGAGAGCAGCGGCGGTGTTTTTCCGCGGTGAAAGACTTCAGAGATCCCACAGAGTTCACGGTTTTAGGGTTTCGAACCTCCCATTTGATACGAAGTAATGCGGGCGTTCTCTTCAAAAACACCAAGTGCCTGGGAAAATTACATGCCCAAAATACCTAAAATAAATCTTTGGGCGGGAGTCGTACTCTGTTGGGCGCTCGTTATGGCGGCGACGGTCCTTTCGGAGGCGAAGTTACCGTCAACCGATGTATTTTTATTTAAAGAAGCGGGGATTAATTTTGGCTCACACGGAAAACTCACCGCTAAGAATCTCCCGCACATGCCCCAGGATCACGAATTTGTTTTTTCTTACTATCCCCCCGTCTATCCGTTCTGCTTTGGTGTTTGGACTCATCTAGTGGGAATCGGGTTGAAACAGTCACTGGCCTTCGATGCGTTGATAAGAATGTTGCGAACGCTTTTAATCGGACTTTTCTTCCTCCCGTGGTTTCGAGCGAATCGAAGGAAAATGATCTTTGCGGTGAGCTGTCTATTTATCTTAAGCTTTCTCTCCAGTGACGGCGATAGGCCCGATGAATTGGCCATGGTTTGGGGGTGGGCCGCCTGGCTTGTGGCACAAGAGACCACATCCTGGCTGGGGATCGGGGTGAGCGGTGTTTTGCTCGGACTCTGTGGGGCGACATCGCCCGCGGCCGGAGTTTTTTTCGTCTTGGGGGCTACCGCCATTTATATAGCGAATCGGTTTCGTCCGCTGTGGCGACCAGCCCTTTCCGTGGTGGTCGCAGGGATTACTTTTGGGTTGTGCAATTTGCCTATCTACCTGAGCGACCCGCTTGCCTATGCGAGGTTTTCTAAGCAGGTTCCCTTGTCCACTTTTCCTTATTTGATCGCGTGGAAAGAGGGAAAGGGTTTTTCCGGAGTGGTGACAAGTTTTATCACGGAGATGAAGCATCCGGTTGCCGTAGCTGGGCCTTATCTCTTTTTAGTAGTGACGCTTGGCGGGTATTTACTGAGTTATCTCATCCGAAGGCGACGTGAGATACCGCGACTTGCGATCGCTATCTTCTGTTCTTCCTTCCTATATCTTTTCCTGAGTATTTTTATCTGGACGCTTCAACCTAATTACCTTTGGTTTAGCGGGGTGGCTTTTGTGGGGATCTTATCGGGATCGTTCTTTCAAAGAGGGCGATTTAGCGAAGGCCTGACGGTGGCGGTGTTTGTCGTAGCGCTTTCGCCTTTGCTGGTAAGAGAATTCAAACTCTACTCTACGGCGTGGGAAAGAAGAGAGTCGGATCAATGGCAAACCGTACGTAACGAAGTCTTGCCCCTGGTGGGAATGAATGCAAAATTCGCCGTAACCGCCGATCAATATTTTACGTTTCGAGCCGATCGCCAAATTGACAACGTTATTTACGTTTGCGATCGCCTGAACGAATACGACTTTGTCTATATCACTCGATACAACTCAGCCAGTTTAGCCGATCCTGACCCCTTCCGGATTCCCTGTGACGGTAACACGGCCTGCTTCACCGTGATGCACGACTTTAGTGACCCTCATCGGTATCAACTCGCCGGGATTCCGACATCGTTTGTGGTGAAAGGGAGTGCCGGGGTTCTGTACCACAATACCGCATGTCCGCACCCGAACGCCTTGTCCTTGAATCCCTGACCCCCGTGACTTTACGTTCCTCTAAACTTGGGGTTAGATTCCACGCATGAGTCAAATCACGCTTCACCAATTCCCCCATAGCCATTTTTGCATCCGTATCCGCTGGGCGCTTACGCTCAAGGGGATGCCCTTTGAAACGCGCAATTACATGCCGTCCACGATCGATCAGGTCGAGGCGATCTCCGGCGGTTGGCGCATGGTTCCGGTACTTCAGTGGGATAATCAATTTGTGACCGACTCCCCCCGTATCGCGCGATTCCTGGAGTCGAAGCAAGATTCGCCGACCCTCTATCCTGGTCCCGCGACGGCCGAGGTGTGCGACATGGTTAATGGCTGGGTGGATACCAAGGTAATGACGAGTGCCGCCCGTTTCGCGGTGGGCGATCTGTTGGCGTACATGCCCAAAGACGAAGACCGAAAAAGGTACCGAGCCCGTTTTGAAGCCTTTCATGGTCTGTCTCCGGAAGCGGCGGTAGCTAAGAAAGATGAATACGAAAAGGAGCTGGACACGCATTGGGCCCTTTTAGAAACCCAGCTAAGTCGCCAGCACTATTTGTTGGGCGAGAAAGTGTCCTATGCCGATCTGGGAATTGCGTCGCGATTGCGGCTGATGGAGATGGTAGCCAGATACTTCGTTCCGGGCAAATTTCCCTATGTAAGGGGCTGGTATCGAAGCATCCGGGCGATAGCTGATTAGAATTATTAGGTATTACTCAAGGCGTTATACTGTTTCTCTCCGGGTGCCTTGCCAAAGAAAAGCGGTTAGGGCATCCTCACCCCACTGAATTTTTCAACTTGGTTTTGGAGGCTTTATGAAAAGAGATTCTGCGGTGATTCGAATCTTGGTCGCGTCGACCTTTGGGGCGCTGGCGTGCTTCAGCGCACTTGCTTTTGGATCGGAATGGAAGATAGATCCCGCCCACTCTTCGGTTCGTTTCAAGGTAAGACACATGATGATCTCTTGGGTGGAAGGCTCTTTTAGTGATATCAGCGGCACGTTCAACATTCTCGACAAGGACGTCGCTGGGATGAAGGCGGAAGCCACCATCGGGGTCAATTCGGTCTCGACCAACCAGGAAAAGCGCGACAGCCATCTAAAAACACCGGACTTTTTTGACGCGGCGAAATTTCCTACCATGACATTTAAGTCGACGACCGTGACCAAGGGCGACAAAGACAAATATGAAATGAGAGGCAATCTCACGATGCACGGTGTGACCAAGCCCGTGACGCTAATAGTCGACGAAGTCACGGCACCCATCAAGGATATGTCAGGTGGCTTGAAGCGAGGTTTTTCAGCGAGCGGTAAGATCAATCGCGATGATTTCGGTCTTAAATGGAATCATGTTCTGGAAACCGGTGGTGTTGCGGTCGGTAACGAAGTCTTTATCACGCTAAATTTAGAATTGGGCCAAGCGCCGAAAGAGGCACCAAAGCCCAAGAGTTAGTTTCACCTTGCTACCGCGAGGTCTAGGACGAGAAGCAAACGGGTAGTTTTACCGTTTGTTTCTTCTCTCAAGGCCTTGCGGTGGTGAAAATCTCGCCCTTTTTTCTCGCCTCCTTCGTCTAAGAATCCCAACGGAAAAACTTTTGAAGTTGGGTACCCAGATGCCCGTGAGTCGATCTCCTCGAGAGAACGGCCGGCGGGGCTACCGTAGGCGCGTGGTACCTATGATGTTTAGCGGGCGGCCGTCCAAACTCTCTCACCTTCCGCCTCGGCAATTCTGGACGAGATGATTTGTTTGGGGATCCCATTTTTCAAACGAGAATAGGTCGGTAAATAATTCTCGGTGTGCCCTAACCAAATGCCATCGTGTTTACTCGACGGGCGTTCCAGAAGGACGTCCTTTTGTTTTCCGATCTGAGATTTCAAGAACTCCTGGTATCGCTGCTGACTTAGTTCGCGCAACCGATGGGAGCGTTCGGTAATTATGGATGGATGAAGATGACCGTCTAGGGCCTGGGCTCGTGTGCCCGCTCTTAGTGAAAAGGAAAAGACGTGTAGTTTGCTCCAGAAGGAATTTTTCAGAACGCTCACGGTCTGCTGAAAAGCTTCCTCGGTCTCCCCAGGAAATCCCACAATGATGTCAACGCCGACGAAGGTATCGGGATTGCGGTCGTGAATTTTACGAGTGACGTCGATAAACTCTTGAGCCCGGTAGATACGGCGCATGCGCTTTAGGATTTCATCTGACCCGCTCTGCAAGGCGATGTGAAAGTGTGGGCAGAGCCGTTTTTCGGTCCCCAGCCAGTCCAAGAGATCGTCGGAAAACTCGAACGGATCGAGCGTACTAATTCTCACTCTGGGCCCGGCCGGGGAGGCAAAGATGCCTCGCAGTAATTCATTGAGCGAAGTATTGATGTCCCACCCGTAATGAGCCAGATGAATCCCCGTCAGTATGATCTCTTCAAATCCTTGCGCGTAAGCGTCGTCGATCTGCTTTAGGATGAGATCGGGACCAAGGCTACGGCTTCTGCCCCGCGCTTGTGGGATAATGCAGAACGCGCAACTAAAGTTGCACCCGTCTTGAATTTTGATAGAAGCCCGGGAGTAGCGAGATCCGCGAAAAGTCTCGGGCAAAAAACCGGAGGTCGGCTTTACTTGGTCCCGTTCGGGACTCTGGCCAGCGAGTGACTGCGAGAGGTGATCTAAGATGGAAAGCTTGTCCGCCGTCCCAAGAACAAAATCGACCTCTGGAATGGCGAGTAATTCGGATTTTGCCACCTGGGCATAGCAGCCGATGACTCCCACCAGGGCCTTTGGATTTTGTCGTTTGTACTTATTGACCTGCACCCGCGCGTCTCGGTCGGCGTGGCTTGTGACCGTGCAACTATTGATGACGTAGGTATCGGCCCACTCGTCTTCACTGACAATTTCGTAACCGCGGCGTTTCGCTTCCAAATAGAGTGTGTCGGTATCGACGCTATTGGCTTTGCAGCCGAAAGTCTTAAAAGCGATTTTCATCAGGCAACCGTCTCTATCCACCCGCCGCCGACCAGGCGATCTTCTTTGTAGAGCACCAGCGCCTGCCCCGGTGTGATCGCCCGCTGGGGTTCGGTGAAAAGAATTTCGACTCGGTTATCGAGTACCGGTCGCACCACGACCGGGCTTTCTTTGGCGCGATAGCGGATTTTGGCGGTGAAGCCATGGGGCTTATCGAGCTCAGGGGTGCCGACCCAATTCATCTGGGCGATGCTGCACGACTTCTTAAAGAGAAAGCTCTCCGGGCCGACGACCACTTCATTTCGCTCCTGATTGACCTCGAGCACGTAGATAGGATCCTTAGATTGGACGCCGACTCCTTTGCGTTGGCCGATCGTAAAGTGATGAATCCCCGGGTGTTCACCCACGGTACGGCCTTGGGGATCGACAATAAGGCCAGGCCTTAAGAGTGAGGCTGGAACCCGCTCTTCGATAAAATCTTTGTAACTCCTATCCTGAACAAAGCAGATCTCCTGACTATCCGGCTTGTCTGCCACCGCGAGCCCTAGCTCTCTAGCTAATTCTCTCACCTGCTTTTTCTCAAAGCCGCCCATCGGAAAGAGGGTTCGACCGAGGTCTTTCTGCTTCATGGTAAAGAGAAAGTAGGATTGATCCTTGGCCGGATCGACTCCTTTGCAGAGTTCGTACTCATTGGAATCAGTGTTAAAGCGCACATTGGCGAAGTGGCCGGTGGCTAAGTAGTCAGCGCCAAGATCCATCGACCATTCCATTAGTCGGCTAAATTTGACCTTTTCATTGCAACGAACGCACGGGTTAGGGGTACGGCCGTTTAGATATTCGTGCACAAAGTCATCGATCACGGATTCATTGAATTCTGTCTCCATGTTCTTGACGTAAAAAGGGATATCCATCTTTTCGGCGACTCGACGTGCATCGCCGATATCCGTGAGAGAACAGCAGGTACCAAACTTATTCTCGACCTTAGAGGCATGATCGTGAAGCTGTAGCGAGATACCGATGACTTGGTACCCCATCGTTTTAAGCCAGGCAGCAGAGGCCGAGCTATCGACGCCACCGCTCATAGCGACGACTACTTTGGCGCCCTTCTTGGGCAGGAGCGGATTGTGGGACAACACTGGCACAGGCAATTTCCTAAGTTACATCGTTCGACGACGCGCTCGAATGCGCTGTGTGTGGCTTATCACAAGCCCGGCAACGGTGTCGACGTCGGCGTCGGTCGTAGGGCGGCCCCAACTGATGCGCATACATTCTCTGGCTTCAGCCGTAGACAGTCCCATCTCCGTGAGGACATGGCTGGGGGTTATCGACCCCGATGCGCAGGCGGACCCGGCGGAAACGGCGACGCCATCCAGGTCGAGAGCCGTCAAAAGGGCATCGGCCGAAACTCCGGCAATGCGGACACTGGAAGTATTGGGTAGGCGTGGGGCCTTCTCCCCTTGAAAATAGACATCACCCAGCTCCTTGCGAAGTCGGGCTTCGAATCCGTCACGAAGCTTTCTAATTCGATCCCAACAGCTTAGCTCGCTGAGTTCGTTGCAGGCTCCGGCAAATCCAGCAATTCCGATGGCGTTTTCTGTGCCGCCGCGTCGCTTGGTCTCTTGGCTTCCCCCGTAATGGAGGGAGACCAGAGGCCATTTTTTTGAAGCAAATAGAGCGCCGCATCCCTTAGGCCCATGAATTTTGTGGGCACTGATGGAGACCATATCGGCCCCATTCCAGAACGTGGGATCGACCTTGCCGAAGGCTTGTACGCTATCGGTGTGAAGGGGGAGAGCCGCCTCGGCGCACAGACGGGCCAATGCCGGAATCGGGAAAAGCACTCCGGTCTCGTTGTTTGCCGTCATGAGGGACACCAAATGGGGGCGAAAAGATTTGAGCTTCGCCGTGAAATCTTCCATGTCCAGCTCGCCCATAGCGTTGACCCGTACCCGCTGGACCTGGATGCCCAGGGTTTCTAAGAAACAAACCGTCCCCTTAACGGAAGAATGTTCCACTCCGGAAGTCAGTAGCCGGAAGGGTTTTTCCTTCACCGCCCAGAAGCTCCCGATAAGGGCCATGGTATTGGATTCCGCACCCCCTGAGGTAAAGACCAAATCATCCGGGGAACGGGAGACCTTGGAGGCCACCGCGTTGCGAAAACTCGCCAATAATTCTGAGGCCTTGCGACCCAGCGTATGGGTCGACGAAGGGTTGCCCCAATTGGCGATAACCTTTTCCATCTCTTTTTGCGCACCAGCTCCCAAGGGGGTGGTGGCATTGTAATCTGCACAGATCATCATAAGCCCCTAATTTAACCCATAAAATGACAAGTAGTACACCGCCAACCGTCATTTGGACGACATGGTGAAAGCTCTGGTTCAAAGTTAGCCTTTGTGGAAGAATGGCCCCGTTTTGAAATCGAACACACCAGAAACCAGTGAGAGTCGCCGACGGCGGCGAGAGAAAATCTTAATCTTTGTGCTTTTCTGCATGCTGGCGATTTTCACGGCGGTGGAGGTCCATCTGCTGCGGTTAAGCAGTAAACTTCCTTTTGTAAACAGCATCTTTTTCTTCGGCCTGATGAATCTCAATATCGTTTTGATCATGCTCCTGCTGTTTCTGGTTTTTAGAAATGCGGTAAAGCTGATTTTGGATGAACGACGCGGCCAGCTTGGCTCGCGGTTGAAAACGAGACTCGTTTTCTGTTTCATGCTCTTTGCGATTATTCCCACGGTTTTTCTCTTCACTATTTCCGCGTTCTATATCAAGGCGAGTTTCGATAAGTGGTCGAACATCAAAGTGGGAGGAACGCTCCAACGCAGTATCGAAGTGGTTCGCAACTATTATGAAAACACGGAAAAGAACGCGAGTCATTTCGCCCGCAAAATAGCGCTTTCTTTAGAAGGCATGGAGAAAGATCCCCAAAACCTTCAAAAGCAGCTCCAAGATTCTCGAATGGAATACGGATTGGATGCGGTAGAATATTACGCCGATCTTTTTTCGCCTCGTTTGCTATCAGTCAATCCGGAACGAAGAGACAATATTCCCACGGCCTCCTTGGAGACGCTTCGGCGGCTCTTTTCTGGCGCTAATGAGTGCAAAGTACAAAACGTGGGCGCAGGTGAGTTGATCCGTTGCGGAACTCTCTTAGGAGCCGGAAAAGGAGGCATCTTTGCGGACTACTTTATTCCGATAGGGCTTGCATCACAACTTTCCGAGATCTCGCTTACCTATGAAGATTACCGAACGGACAATCCGTTGAACTATCCCATCAAGTCCACCTATTTTGCCATCTTGTCGATGGTGACGTTACTCATCCTATTCTCGGCGAGTTGGACGGGATTTTATGTCGCAAGGAGATTGACCGTTCCTTTGGAGGAGTTGGCTAAAGGTACGGAACAGATTGCTCACGGCAATCTGGATTATCAGATCCCCCGCTCGGGGAGTGATGAGCTGGCAAAACTGATTGAGTCATTTAATAAGATGACTCGGGATTTAAAGAACAACAAACAGCACATCGAGGCTAACCACGCTCATCTAAGAAAGATGAATGATGAACTGGATCACCGTCGTCGTTACATTGAAGTGTTATTAGAAAGCGTCCAGTCTGGAGTTATCTCCTTGGATGAACACGGCCATATTTGGGTGGTCAATCCAGCCGCGAGTCATCTCTTACGGATCGCCCCTACCGATCTCATGGGCAAACCGTATTGGGCGATCATTCCGGAAGAAAATCGGGCGGAGTTTCGGGAGATGCTGATGACCGTGTACGGCACGGCCAAACCGATTCGGCGTGAATTGCGCGTTCGTACCACGAATAACGAGTGGGTAACGTTACTCGTGACTCTCAGTGTGCTGCGAGATGAACAGAAAAAGCAGATGGGGGTCGTGGGAGTTTTAGATGACGTGACTGAGATTCAAAAAATGCAACGCATGATCGCATGGCGTGAAGTGGCGAAAAGAATTGCTCACGAGATCAAAAATCCCCTCACTCCCATTCAGCTTTCCGTTCAGAGACTGCGACGTCGTTATCTCGATAAAATTAGCGATGATGGAACTTTTGACGAAGCGACCAATATCATCTTGAAAGAGGTCGACTCGCTTAGACTTCTGGTAAGCGAGTTTTCTTCTTTCGCGAGGCTTCCTGAAATTCAGCAGGTGTCGGACAACCTAAACGAGATTTGTCTGGAAGCGGTAAATCTGTTCCGAGCGGCTCATGAAAGGATCTTATTTGACCTCCAGTTTGAGTCGAATCTCCCCGCGATGGAGTTGGACAGGTCCCAATTGAAACGAGTCCTAGTTAACCTTTTTGACAATGCGGTGGCGGCGATGAAAGGCGAGGGTACCATCGACGTCTCGACGGAATACGATCGCTCGAGCGGCCTGATTCTTCTGAGTATCGGTGATAGAGGTGCTGGAATTGAAAGCGGCGCCTACGAGCAACTTTTTGAGCCCTATTTTTCCACCAAACAGGGCGGGACGGGACTGGGATTGGCCATTGTGCAAAGAATAGTGACAGACCACGGTGCCTTGGTGCGTGTCGTCGAGAATCAGCCAAAGGGGGTTCGCTTCGTGATAGAGTTCCCCGAAAGTCTGATTGTTGGCGCTAAGTCGCGCAGAGCGACAACGCTAGCCACCGAATCGGCTGAAACATTGAGTCGGGGAAATCGGCCGTCCGAAATTTAGTTTTATTAGGAGTGTATGGTACTTAAGAGGGTATTGCTAATTGACGATGAGGAGAACATCTTGGCCTCCCTGAAAGGGGTGCTCCAAGATGAAGGTTTCGTCGTGGAAACAGCAAAAAGCGGAGCCCTAGGCCTTCAATGCCTGAAGCGATTCCGGGCGGACGTTATTTTTCTCGATATCTGGATGCCCGATGAGGATGGAATTACCGTCCTTGAGAAAATCCGCCGAATAGATTCCCAAGTATACGTGGTGATGATGTCGGGTCATGGCACCGTGGAAACGGCGGTCAAGACCATTAAACTCGGGGCCTTCGATTTCCTTGAAAAGCCCCTTCACTTTGACAAAGTTCTGTTGCTTCTCAAACACGTCTTCGATTTAAGAGAGCTTGAAAACGAGAACCGCTACTTGCGAGAAGAGCTTCGCGAAGAGGAGAAATTGATTGGGCATAGCCTAGTCATGGGGAGGTTAAAACACCTCATTTCGGTGGCGGCTCCTTCGAATGGTTGGGTTTTACTTACGGGAGAGAATGGTACGGGCAAGGAGCTGGTAGCCCGTGCGCTTCACCACGGCAGTCCCCGATCGCGAGAACGCTTTGTGGCGGTTAATTGCGCGGCCATTCCTGATGAGCTCATCGAGAGTGAGCTATTTGGTCACGAGAAGGGTTCGTTTACCGGGGCTCACGACCGCAAGATTGGCAAATTTGAACAGGCGCATGGCGGCACTCTTTTCCTGGATGAAGTGGGCGATATGGGCCTAAAGATGCAGGCTAAGATACTTCGCGCGCTGCAGGAAAGTTGCATTCAGCGAGTGGGCGGCGATGAGTCTATTGAACTTGATTTACGCGTAATCGCCGCCACGAACAAAGAATTGCGAAAGAGCATCCGAAACGGCGATTTTCGAGAGGATCTTTACTACCGCCTAAACGTCATACCCATCGTAGTTCCGCCGCTGAGGAGTCGTAAAGAAGACATCGCAACCTTGGTGGAACACTTCATGCGCCGATACTCCGCAACCAAGACCAGGCGTGTCACTGAACCCACGCTCCATCTTTTGCAAAGTTATCCTTGGCCGGGTAATGTTCGGGAGTTAAAGAACTGGGTGGAGCGGGCATGTTTGCTTTCACACTCTGATGTCATCGAACCTCTGGGATTTGACCCGATGGAAGCTGAGCCTGTCGGAGAAGATGTCTTCGGTTTCGAAGAAAAGAGCCTTCGCAGTGCCCGGGCAGCTTTTGAAAAGCAGTTTATTATGAAAATGCTCGCTGAAAACGGTGGCAATGTCTCTCGAACGGCACAAACTATCGGAGTCGAGAGAAGTCATCTCCATAAGAAAATGAAAATGTTCGGCATCGAGATATCGGGGAATGGATAAACATGATTGAATTTAACGGCACCAAAGTTCTTCGTCGGAAAACCAGAGAAATAAATGTAGGCCCCTTAAAGCTAGGCGGGAACAACCCGATTCGGGTTCAATCCATGACCACCCCTAAAACCGCTGACGTAGCTCAGGTGGTCAAACAGGTGCTCGAATTGGAGGCTGCGGGTTGCGAAATTGTTCGTATTACCGTCAATGATCAACAGGCCGCAGATGCCCTCCCCCAAATTCTCTCCCAGATTCATATTCCGGTAGTGGCGGACGTGCATTTTGACTACAAAATGGCCCTTGAGTCGCTCAACGCCGACATTGGCTGTGTTCGGATCAATCCGGGAAATATCGGCGCGGAATGGAAAACCTTGGATGTGGTGAAGAAGGCAAAAGACCGCGGAATAAGCATTCGCATCGGAGTGAATGCGGGTTCGCTCGAAAAGGCGCTGCTGAAAAAATATGGGCACCCCACTCCCGCGGCTCTAGTGGAAAGTGCCTTGGCCCACATTGATCTGATTGAGAGACAAAATTTCTATAATTTCAAAGTCTCCATCAAATCGTCCGATACGGTTTCTAATTACCAAGCGTATTCATTGCTCTCCGCTCGTACGGAAGCGCCCCTTCACGTGGGCGTGACTGAAGCAGGGACGAAGAACTACGGTACTGTGAAATCCGCGGTAGGTATTGGAAGTCTACTACTGGCAGGTATCGGAGACACCATCCGAGTATCGCTGAGTACCGACCCGGTAGAAGAGATAAAAGCCGGCGTCTACATACTTAAGTCGCTTGGTCTTAAAGATGACGCCCCGGAAATTATTGCCTGCCCTAGTTGTGGACGCGCCGATATCGACGTCTATAAACTCGCCGAAGAGGTGGAGCGACGCGCGCTGGGACTCAAGAAAAACATCAAGATTGCCGTGATGGGTTGCGTGGTTAATGGGCCTGGCGAATCTATGGAGGCCGACATTGGTATTGCCGGCGGTAAAGGTGAAGGTCTGGTCTACAAAAAAGGCAAAGCCATCAAGAAGGTTCCGGAGGGCGAAATGCTGGCCTATCTGATGAGCGAAATTGAACGGATGTAACGACGGGCTCTTAGCACTCCGTGCTCACACCGCAAATATCCACGCCGTAGTCGCGAATTACCTGATCGAACAGCGCTTTGCTTTCGTCCGTATCGGTACGGATGAAGTGATTGGTGCCAGTAATAGGCTGTGTGCCTACCCCCAGAATCGTCAATTTTCGTTGGCTGGTGACGAATGCCGGACTCCCGGAGTCCCCTTGAGCGAGCGAGGCCCCGCTGGTTGAGGAGATGATCTCTATCGCGGTCACGCGGGAGACTGTGCTCTCCCCTATGGAAAGGACTTGGTCATGTACGGGACTGGCTTCGCTGCTTCCATATCCGAGGAACGAGATGCTCTCTCCGACGGTGGCACTTCCTCCGATACTTGCGGCACGGACGGGAACCGTGTCTTGGAAGATAACCGCGACGGCAATATCGTGGCCGATGCTATCGCAATAGGGACTGATCACACCGAAGGCACGGTAGATGCGACCTTCCATCTCGAATGTTACGAGAGGATTTTTGGAATCGATACAGTGAGCGGCCATTAGAAGTGCTCTGGGACCGACGATGGTTCCAGTGCAAGTGTTGGTGCCGCTCGTGAGAGCGACGACCTCTGGGAAGAGACTTGAGTTGACAGGCTGTCCCCCTTGGACTGTGGGTTTAAGGGGTACGGCAGTGATAGAAGTGGCCCATAAAAAGATAAAAACGGGGCACAGCTTTCCAAATTTCGTAATCGACATGGAAGGCCTCCGCTGGGAAGTTGGGATTTAGTAAGGCATGAATCTACAGACAGACTATAGTTTAGCATCGAGAACCGCGCCCAACAAGCGGCCTGCGACACAAAACCGTTCCCAGCTAAAGGCGAAGGATAGATTTATGGCGCCGAATAGCCGTTTTTAAGGTCACCCCCCAATTTCTCCCTCCCTCGGGTAGAAATACGCTTTTTCCGTAGGCTCTTTTACGATAGGCTGCCGTCCATGGCAGACAGAATTACGCTTCGTTCTAAAGACTTCAATGAATGGTATACGGATGTTATCGCGCACGCGAAGCTCGCTGACTACAGCCCGGTGCGTGGCTGCTTAGTCATTCGGCCTAACGGATATGCGTTATGGGAAGTCGTACAGCGGGATCTGGATAGGAGATTTAAGGAGACTGGCCACCAGAACGCCTACTTTCCCCTCCTAATTCCCGAAAGCTACCTCAAGAAAGAGAAAGATCACGTGGAGGGTTTTGCCCCCCAGTGTGCGGTCGTTACCCATGGTGGAGGCAAGAAGCTGGACGAGCCGCTGGTAATTCGTCCCACGTCCGAAACCATCATTAACGCAATGTACTCAAAGTGGATTCAAAGTTATCGCGATCTGCCCGTTCTTATCAATCAATGGGCAAATGTGGTTCGCTGGGAGATGCGCACGCGTCCTTTTTTGCGAACGACTGAGTTTCTCTGGCAGGAAGGACATACCTGTCATGAGACCGAGGAAGAGGCCAAGCGTGAAACTTTGAAGATGCTTGATATTTACCAGACCTTTCTCAGAGAGATTTTTGCTATTCCTGTGATTCCTGGGGAAAAATCCGCAAGTGAGAAGTTTGCGGGCGCCGTGCAGACCTACTGCGTAGAGGCGATGATGCAGGATAAGAAAGCGCTTCAGGCGGCAACTTCTCACTACTTCGGTACCCGCTTCGCTGAGGTGTTCGATATTAAATTCCAAAATCGCGTTGGGCAGAATCAATTCGTCCACCAGACCAGTTGGGGAATATCGACGAGAGTGATCGGAGCTCTCATTATGACGCATAGTGATGACCAAGGGCTGGTCCTTCCCCCAAAGGCGGCTCCGATTCCGGTGGTGATCGTGCCTATCATGGCCAAAGGTAAAGACAACGGCCCCGTCTTGGAAGTGGCGAGAAGACTAAAGCAAGAGATTGGAAAGTCGGTTCGTTGCCATCTTGATGATCGCGAAGAACACAGTGCGGGTTACAAGTTCAACGAATGGGAAATTCAGGGCATTCCCATTCGCTTAGAGATTGGACCGCGAGATCTCGCCGATAACATCTGTGTGCTGGCGCGTCGCGACGGCATTAAGACAAAGGTAAAATTAGACGAGGCCGTGGCTTCCGTCGGACGGACATTGGACGAGTTTCAGATGGTTCTTTATGAAAAAGCCCGCAAGCACCTCGAGGACAATACTTTTCTCGAAGATAGCTGGGATAGATTCAAAGAGCGGCTGGAGGCTGAAGGCGGATTCTACCAAATGCATTGGTGCGGGAGTGCGGACTGCGAAGAAAAGGTGAAGCAAGAGACCAAAGCCACGATTCGGTGTATTCCTTTTCAGCAGATTAAGGAAAGTTCGGCTTGCATCGTTTGCAAAGGACCGTCTACCGGTCGCGTCATTTTTGCGAGAAGTTACTGAGGCGAGGCTGGTTCTTTAGGGAATCGTCAGGTACACTAAATGAGTGTCCCTCCTAAAAGGTTTTCCAAGAAAATATCTTGCGCATCGCTTTGTCTCGGCGGCCGTGTATCCAGCGGCCGTTGCGGCGTTATTTCTCAGTCTGGTTTCCACGGCCCGTGCGGAAGCTCCCGCAGTCGATCCTAACCAAGCGCCAGCGGCCGCACCGGCGGCGGCAACGCCTGCACCAGACGCTGCTGCTCCAGCCGCGAGTGCTGCCGCTCCTGCTGCGGCTGCGGCTACTCCTGCTCCGGCGAGCGAAGCCCCACCACCGGCACCTCCCGAAGCCGCGGCCAAACCTTCCGGAGATTCAGACAAGGCGAAAGCAACGACCGAGGATTCACCGGAGTTTGATTTCGAACACGAGAAGGCGTTCATGGACGTCCCGGATGCACTTCGAAGTCGACAATTTGTACATCGCGCGATCTTGTCCACTATCATTCGCGATACGGCGAAGGTAACTCTTGGGACGAACTATTTTACACCGCTACTTGGATTTGATGCCGTTTACCAGCCCGCCAATCGCGGAGGGCATTCCTTCGCGAAATATGTAACGGGATTGATTGGGCTATCGTTTGGACACGTTAGTAAAAGCGGCAACATGATTGAGTTGGACTTGGATATTTCTGGAGTCAGTAATTTATCGGTCGCTTATCGCAAACTATTTGTCTCAGAAAAGGTCACCTTCTGGCCATATCTTGGCGCCGGTGTCGGGACGGAGATTTCTCTTCTAAGACTCTCCGAGGTACCAGTCGAAGCGCGCGTTTATGACGGAAGCTCAAAAATGGTCTACGGTATTATCGGAGCGGTCATCCCCATGGTCGATGTCGCGATAAAGGCAGAAGCGAGATTTTGTTTTTATGGTTTGGACCGTCTGATGCTTACGACCGGTGTGGGAGTTATATTTTTCTTGTAGGCCTTGCCCCATTGCGGTCTTCCCATTTCTTGACTAACTCCTACTTCAACCTACTTATCGGCTGAGGCGGAGCGGCGTATTATGGAAAGATGCAAGGCATTAAAACATCAGGAAAAGTCCAGGCATCATCGTGAGGATGAATTTTCCTCCCCCGATGAAAAGACGGCTTTCTACTTTGACGTGAACTTCTACGATGGGGAAGGAGATCGAGCCACTTAAGGCAACGTAGGTTCCCCCGGCGCCCTGGCTAAAGGTCTGATCCCAGTTGAGGGTGTGCTTATTTCCTATGGATGCCAGTCCAATGCCGAGCAGGTAATGCAGCGGGCTTTCCCGATTCTCTGGCATATATTTGAGAGAAAGCAATTCTGCATTGTAGGCAAAATAGTCGAGAGCGGCTTCGACATAGAGTTGATCCGTCAGACGTCGACCCAATTCAAACTCGACTAAGTTGGAGTTCCAGCTCTTAGAACCGGCGGCCATGAGGGCGGCTCCCACCGACACTGAGCCGTACCAATTGGATAAGATTTCATGATTAAGGAGTTTCAAGCTTTCGGCACTGGCCATCCATCTGGGGAGTTCGGCACTCAAAAGCGATCTCGATTCCTCTCGAGGTAATTCGAAGTATTGGTCCTGCATGTAAGCGTAGAGTGTTCTACGAACAATAGCCTTGGTAAATTCTTCAACGACTCCTTTATTCAATTGGTATTGCACCCCTTCAGGAAGGACCTCTGAGTGGGCGTAGACGTTGTAGGGAGTGCGCCTGTCGAAGAGAAACATATCGAAATTGGTCGGTTTCAGTACGCACACCACGACTACATCTACTTTAAATTTAATAACGACCCGGCGGAACTCCTCCAGAGTTAGGCTCGCCGGAGAATATTTTATCGTTCGGAGGTCAAATTTTCCGTAGCGGCTGATAGTAGACAAAATTGTCTCGGTCGCCACATCCGCGAAGTTTAATGTCGTGTAATCGAGCGGAGTTAGGATTGCGATCGGAATCGGATTTCCTTCCTTGTCCGAGAGCTTTTTAATCAGACGGGCAATACCGGTTTTTCGCTGGGCGCGTTCGTTGGTGGTGATGTTTTTGTCCTCGCCCGCGGCGGCTTCCGCATCCGCTTCGGCGGCTTCGGAGTTCTCGGGGGCGACTTCCCCTGCTACGGGCGGGGTCGTTGGAGCCGCTTCTGCTTGACCGGCCGGAGGTGTGGCACCGGGAGTCGCGGCTGGCGGCACTCCCGCTGTGGCATCGGCCGGGGCACCAGTGGCTGGGGCAGCTGCGGCTGGCGACGCTGCGGGATCCGTAGCTGCCGGAGCGGCCACGGTTGGTGTAGCGACCGCGGGGGCCACTGGGGGGGCCGCGATTTGCTGGGTTGCCGGAGCCGCCGGCGTTTCCGGGGTGGCGGCGGGCGTTTCCGAATAGAGTCTCGCCGTCGCTAAAAGAACGAAGAGGGCAATGTAAGATCGTTGCTTCAAGTCTAGTCCGTTACGTGAAGCTAGGACGGGTAAAGGCTGAGTCCCGCTTCATGGGTTTCTCCGAAATACTCTTCGGTTAATTTCTCTGATTTCATAAATATTCCTTAGTTGTGATAGCCTAGTTTGATGCAGAGCGCCGACACCCCTGATCAGTGCCACTTTCGATTCAGCACTCTCTCGTTCGCCGCAATATCTGACGCGCAACTTAGGGCCCGGGCCGCCATGGCGGTGCCCCCCGATCTTCTTGAAAGACCAGGTCGAAGTGACGAGCGGCGGCGGGCCTATTGGGCGGGGCGAGCGGCGGCCGCTGTGCTTTTGTCGGATGGCGCTCTTATCCGACCCGATCCTCAGTGGGGTTATCTGCGCGTGTATACCGGAAAGGTTGAGGATAAAAGACACGTCAATATCTCTCATACCTCGGGTATGGCAGCTGCCGTCTTGGGGATGTCCCCAGTGGGCATCGATATTGAATCGATGGGACGTGATGCCTCCAGGGTGATTCGCCGGGCAGCCTCGGCGACCGAGAGACAGCGTATGCCTAAGTCGCTTTGGATCGACGGTAAGGAGATTCGCGCGGAAGTTGCGGTGTGGAGTGCCAAGGAGGCGGTTTCAAAGGCGCTTGGTTTGGGCATCAAATTCGGCCTGCAGCATTTTGTGATTGACCTAAGTTCCGATCCCCCTTTTTGCGTAAGCTCAGACATTTCCGGTCCATTGCATGTAAAGGAACCGGCCGTCTTATTGCTTCAGAAAAACGACCATATTATTGCCATTTGTGCAGAACGAGAATCCTTACGGAACGGGGTTCACGACGCCAGCCGTCCGTGATTTAATGCGTCCATGATGAATCCACAGATGACAAAACTTCTCCTTCCCCTGGCTATCGCGGTGGGGACGGCCCTCTTCCTTCTGGGGTTACGAAAAGTTTTCCTAAGCCACTTAAAACACTGGACCCATCGTCGGTACGCCAATCTAGACGACCTCTCGGTGGCCGTGATTCGCGGGCCCTCTATTTATTGGTGTTTAGCTTGTAGCATTTACGTTGGAATCGAACTCTCGGAACTTGGCCCGAAGTACTCCAAACCCTTGCACGAGGCGATTACCGTTATCGTGATTTTGTCAGTCGCCATTGCTCTCGCCAATTTGGCGGTACTGATCTTTAGCCGCTTGGTGAGTTCGTCGTCTGATCAACCCCATGCGAGTGGTCTGATGGTTGGACTGATTCGCGGTTCGATTATTATTCTGGGTGGATTGGTTATTCTCTCGGTGCTCGGCGTTTCGATCGCTCCCCTTCTTACGGCATTGGGTGTGGGTGGTTTGGCGGTGGCGCTAGCTCTTAAAGATACTCTCGAAAACCTCTTCGCCGGTATCTATCTCATTACTGACCGCACCATTCGGGTGGGGGACTATATTAAACTAGAAAGTGGTCAAGAAGGTCGTGTGGAGGACATCGGTTGGCGTACGACGAGAATTCGGCTGGGCGAACTTAGCACCGTTATCACTCCCAATAGCAAACTTTCCCAGGGGTTAGTGACGAATTATTGCCTTCCCGACAGAAGGATCTTTACTAACACAGTCATTTCCGTGGATGACTCTGCCGATCCACAAGCGGTGGAGGAGACCCTCCTTGCGGTGGTTCACCAGAGTACCGAGGATGTCGTGGGCGTGCTTTCCCTCCCCGAACCCAACGTGCGATTTGGTCCTGGAACAAGACCCGGAATCTTCGATTTCGTTCTCAGCTTTTCTGTTCGGGATTATAACGATCAGACATTTACCAAGCACGAGCTAAGAAAACGTATCTATAAGCAGTTTAAGGAAAAGAATATTCCATTACCGAAGCCGGTACTCGGGGGCTCAGCGACTAAGCCGTCTTGATTCGAGCAAACTTTCGCTTTCCACCTTGGATGACGAAGGTTTCGTTGACCGCTGGTCGGTAAAATTCATTGTCGAACACCTCGCCGTTTACGCGAACCCCACGTTGTTTAACCAAGCGTTTCCCTTCACTGGTACTCGCGACCAATCTAATTTCGTGGAGGAGCTGGGGAATCCAAATATCTTTCCCCTTCACAGCGTATCGATACTCGGGCATTTCGTCGGGCATCTCTTTACGAGAAAATAGTTTTTCGAAGTTCTCCTTGGCGGCATTGGCAAGCTCTTCGGAGTGGTATTTTTCGACGATTTCGCACGCAAAACGAGATTTGGCTTCTTTGGGATGGAGTTTGCCGGAAGCGAGTTCTCCAAAGATTTCAGCGATGTCAGATAGGGACTTCTTACTGAGGACTTCGTAGTACCGACGCAGCATCTCGTCCGGAAGACTCATTACTTTGCCGTAGATTTCATCCGGGGACTCGTCGACTCCTACATAATTATTAAGCGACTTACTCATCTTGTGAACGCCGTCCAAACCTTCGAGTAAAGGAAGGGTCAGGCAAACCTGCGGTTCCAGATCATAGTCGCGCATAAGTTCACGGCCGAGCAGGAGATTGAATTTCTGGTCTCTTCCCCCTAGCTCGACGTCAGCCTTTAAAGCCACCGAGTCATAGGCCTGTAGCAAAGGGTAGAGAAACTCGTGGACACTGATGCTTTGGTTTTCTTTGTAGCGTTTGTTGAAGTCCTCGCGCTCTAGCATTCTGGCCACGTTGGCATGGGCCGCAAGTTTTACGAAGTCGTATGCGGTCAACTTGTCTAACCATTCACTATTAAATCGGACATCGGTAGTTACCGGATCGAGTATTTTGAATACCTGCTTTTTGTAGGTTTCAGCGTTGGCGTTAACTTCGGCGCGGGTCAGCTGTGGACGCGTCTTAGATTTTCCCGAAGGGTCTCCCACCAGGCCTGTAAAATCTCCGATCAGAAAGACCACTTTGTGACCGAAGCTTTGGAATTGCGCCATCTTTTGGATGAGAACGGTATGCCCAAGATGAAGGTCGGGGGCAGTGGGGTCGAAGCCTGCTTTGACGACTAATGGTTTGCGCGTCGCGATCGATTTTTCGAGCTTCGCCATCAAGTCTTTTTCTGCCAGGATTTCGTCGGAACCCCGTTGCAGTTCTTTAAATTGTAAGTCCGCGTTTTTCATTCTAGATCTTTCTCATTTTGGATTGCTGCGTCGGGAACACTGAACCGAAGTCGTTCGATACTCTGGGCGCGACGGTCCAATCCGATGTGGATTACGGCGCAAGAGACGCCCGGATTTTGGTCCGCGTTCTGGTAATGTAGGGGACGTTTGGTAATGAACTTTCGAACAATTTCCTCTTTGGCCAGGCCTATCACCGAGTCGAAGCTGCCACTCATCCCTAAATCGGTAATGTACGCCGTACCACCCGGCAGTACGCGCTCATCTGCGGTCTGAACATGGCTGTGGGTTCCGGTAACCGCGGCCACTCGTCCCGAGAGATGCCAGCCCATCGCGTACTTTTCGCTAGTGGCGTCAGCATGCATATCGACAAAGACCGGAAGGTCGGTCGGATTTTCTTTTAGGATCTTATTCACGGTAGCAAAAGGGCAGTCCACCTGTTCCATGAAGACGCGGCCTAGGAGATTGATCACAAAGATGGCCTTATCTCCGTTTCGGATGATTCCAAAGCCTCTACCCGGGCACGGGTATCCCTCGGGACTGGGGTAGTTCGCCGGCCTTAGCAGCCGAGGCTCTTGGTCGATAAACTGGTAGACCTCTTTGTTGTCCCAGCTATGGTTTCCACCGGTCATTCCGTGGATACCCATCTCCATCATTTCACTAAAAGTCTTGCGTGTGACCCCCCGGCCTCCGGCAAGATTTTCTCCGTTGCAAAGGACAATATCGGGGCAATATCGGGATTTTAGGTCAGGCAGAGCCGCTGCCACGGCCCGTCTGCCCACTTTTCCAAAAATATCGCCAAATATAAGTACGACCATAAGTTTTCAGAAGGTAACTCAAAATAGCTTTGAAAGCGAGTACGACGCTAAACAGCAATGAACCGGGAGGGGGTACAAATAGCTTCAACACTTAGGTCGGTTGGCTCCTGAGGAAGTAGGTCTTGGGAAAGCTGTTCTTCGAAGCACACTCCCCAAAGATGTACGTTCTTGGCGAGCGAACTCACGAATCGGTCATAGAAGCCCTTCCCGGAACCGAGCCGATGACCTTTTCGATCGAAGCAGATTCCCGGTACGAGAATGAGGATTTCCGACTGGCTAAAGGACTCTTTTCGGCTGGGATCGTCTGGGGGTTCGAGAATTGCTGCATATCCTTTGGAGAGAGCTCCTAGATTATTCACGCTGAAAAATTCTAAGGAGTTTCCGTTAACCCGTGGGAACACGCATCTATTTTGCCCCATGGACCAAAGAGGGGTTATATCCGGTTCGTGCGGCCGGCTGGCGAATAGGCCTATCACCGAAGTTTGGCTAAAGTAGGGTTGAGCGGTCAGGAGGTTTCGAAGTTTTTCGGAAAGAGAAGCGACGTCGACATTCTTGGGGACCTGGTCACGCCAGAGCCGCCGCAAGGAAGACTTTTCTAAAGAGATTGACGACGACAGCTAATCCCCCGTTCAGTTCAAGTCGGCTTGCATCTTTTCCAAGAGTCGATTTGCTTTGGTTAGTAGCGAGGAACGGTAATCGATGGCCTTCTTTCGACTCTTAATGGAATGGCTAGCCAAGTCGAAAGCCGCAAGCATGGTTGCTTTCTGCAGGGATAGAGAAGGGCTCTTCTTGCGAATCACTTCGATCTTTCTTCGAACAAGCTCCGCGACCTCCCTAAGGTGTTCCTGCGTCTCCTCACCTTTGAGGACGTATTTTTGTCCACCAATGACAATTTCGATGTTGTTCAAATTAGCGGTTGCCATGCCCCATCCCTTTTTTGTGTAGATCAAATAAGTTTAGAAACGGCACTGTCGGGTTGTCAATTCAGAACCGTCTTTTCATCAATAGCGCCAAAAACCGAGTTCCCGTTCAACGTGACGTCTAACACCACTCTGTCGTTTGGTTTGAGCCACGGTGTTTCTGCTTTGCCGGTGTCTAATATTTCCTGAAAGCGCTTCTCAGTCAGGCAAGCGAAACCCACCTCTTTATTTTCGTTCGATACAGTTCCGCTCCCTACTATGCTTCCCGCCGAAAGTGGGCGGGTTCTGGCGGCATGTGCCACCAGCTGCGAAAACGAAAACTGCATTTCACGTCCGTTCGGGTGGCCGAAAAGTTTCCCATTAAATTCCACGTTCAGATCCAAGTGGACTCGACCATTTTCCCACCGATCGCCCAACTCATCTGGGGTGATTGCAAATGGGGCATAAGAGGAGTTCGGTTTGGATTGGAGAAAACCAAACTTAAATTCGATCTCCTTTTTCAGGAGCTCTCGATAGGTAATGTCATTAAACATCGTGAGTAGAGCAATATACTGACCTGCATTTTCAGAACTGGTTCCCCGCGGTACGTCGGTGGTAATGACGGCAAACTCACCTTCGAAATCCCCGCCAAAGCTTTCATCCATCAGGCGGATGGAATCATGGGCCGCCAAACAGTAATCGCTCACGCCTTGGTACATCAGCGGAATCACTTTTGCCGACGGTGGCATATCGTCGCCACGCGATTTGCGCGCCCGAAATACGTGCGAAAGAAAGGCGCTGCCATCATAAAAGCCCGGCGCGTGTGGGAGGGGGGCCAGGCAATCGGCGGGATCAAGGGGGAAACTTCCTCCCAATTTTCCCAAGTCCAGGTCCTCATGGATCTGCCGGAGTTTGGGTTCCACCTCTTTCCAGTTTTGCAGGGCTTCGATAAGAGTGGTGGGCATCCCGACGGGAACGCGCGCCGCCCGAAGATTGTCGCGGGTGACCAGCACCAGTTCCCCATTTCGCTTTTTTGTATCCGAGGTTTTCAACGTCGCTAGTTTCATGAATCATCCTCTCCGTCAGGAAATTCGGTAGCCAAGAATTCATCCGGTTCCTTAATGCTACAGCTGCCAAAACTTGCCCCATGTAGGCGGCGCGCCGCTTCAAGGGCTTCTACTTCAATCTCAAACGAGTTCCAACGAAAGCTGTTGGGCAGGAATTGAAACTCCAGAGTCGAGGTGGATTGAAGACATTTTTCCACCTGCGAAGGGCCAAAGGCTTCTTCCCCCAACGCTTGAGCGAGCGCGAGGCTTGAAAAAAGATTAACGAAGCCAAAACCCGACTTCCCGGAGATGGCATGGTGCAGGCCTTGAGTCGCCTTAAATCGGAGACGGCGCGAGGTACAGGCGATGACGGCCGAAGCCAAAGACTCAGCCGACGGGAGCACTTTGCCGCCCGTTCGAATTTTAATGCCCGGAGTCGGAAGGGTTTCGTGGTCCGTTGTCCATTCACAGAGTGCGTCGGCGACCAGCCTTACCAGAGTGTCCCCCTGAGGAGAATCGAGTGGCACTTCAAAATAGGCCGTAACCGATGGGCGGACCGCGGAGAATCGGACTAACGCCGGTTCTAGAAATTTGAGAATTTCGGATGCGGTATTGGCCTTCACGGCCTCGACGGGAAGTTTGGTTTCGTAGGCGATTGCCCAGTGACGGCCGGAGCTTTCAAATCCTCGGTCGTTAAACCTACCCAATTCCCTAAGATCCCATTCGACTACGCGGGCAAACTCGTCTCGGTTGCTATTCTCCGGAATGGGCGTTCCCAGTGCGGTGAATAGCCAAGGTGTTCCGTTGGATCCCTGATCCGAAAGCAGTTTAGCCGAGAGGGTGGTCAGTAAATTCATGGGCAGGGCCATTTTCGAATACAACCAAGGATGACGCAGCTCGTCTCGGCAAGTCGCCGCTTCGTGGAGGGCGGCCTCTAGCGGCAGCGCGGCTGGAGGGAAAGTCCCTGCGTAATCGACAATGTTTCCGAGAAGCGCAACTTTCGAGGTATAGACACCCATGATTCAGGCACGTTATAGCAGCCCTTCTCTGAACTCAAGCCCTCCCCAAATTGTGCCGATGGGATCATGAATCAAGCACAATCCCGCCCTTTTTAAAGAGGAGAAGGCATCATGAGGACTCCTTTCAGTCGCATTGACCCTCACGAATATGAACACGATGTGGAACACCAGCGAGCGCTGTTGATGGAAAAATACGAGCGCTGCAACTTTTGCAACTCACGGATCATCTTTACCCATGATCTTAATGTGAATTATTTACAGGTAATTGAAACGGGCCGATGCCCCGGCTGCGGAGTAAGTTTGACTCCGAGGAAATATACGCTGCAGTAGATTTGGGTGGACGACGAGACTTGTTCGCCGTTCAGAACACTCCAAACACCGATCTCACTTCCAAGATTCCCAGGACCAAAAACATAATTTGTAAAATCCTAAGCACGGGCCGGGCCGAGATGAGCGCGATGCCTTCGAGTGCCTCTCCAGCGATAAGGATTCGCGAGGCTATGGATCCGTAAGGTGAAAAAAGAAGGGCCGCAAAGAAGAGATATACCGGAATGGCACGGTGAAGAACGACGGTGTTACTCACCGCGGCGGCGATCGCCCCTCCGGCGAAGAGGATCGCAGTAATCGTCTGTCCGGCAAAGGAGCCGGACACTGTCCATGCGAGTTTGGGGCCGTGACTGACACTAGCGGTAAGATTCAGAAGGGCCGAATTCGAAAGGATGCTACCCAGACCGGCGTAGGTGGCTCGGTTCCAGAAAAAAGCGAGCGCCGAGGGAATCGCAAAGAAGGCCGCCTTCGGCACGATCTGCTGCCACTGAAAATGCCGCTGAAAATACCAGAAAATGAAAATGAGTAGGGGAATGAGCCCTATGGCCAGCGGATCCACGCCAAATAGCAACGCAACGGCAATGCCAACGACGTACCATTTGTCGTCTAACGCGAAGCGAATCGCCATGGTGCTCAAAAGACAGGTTAGCGATAATGTGGATCCCAAGCTCATTTCATAGCTAGTCGGCCATAGCACGACCAGGATGGGGGTTGTGGCGGCCACGTCGGCGGTGATCATTCTTGTCAGCAATTCATTAAGCTCACGCAAGAAAAGGAGAAAGAAAAGATTAGACAATAGGATGAGGGAAACCACCGGAGACAAACCGGTGAGATGGCTTAGCCAATGGCCAAGCCACAAAAAAGGATTGTGAGTCATCGCCAAGACTCCTCCCATCGAAGTATTGGAGAGGGTGGCGAGCGTTTCAATCTCGGGTCCTTCGGACACACGCTTGAGAAATTGTTCCCGTAACGTCGAAAAGGATTCGAAATTAGGCAGAATTCCCGACGAATGGCTGTTGGGAGAATTACTGTTAAGCGTTAGCAGCGCGATGATGAAGAGCAACAGTCTATGAAATCCAAAAGCAAGAAGAACTCTCCACATATCGATGCATCATATCACAATTCGCCGAGTCTAGCCTTGAGCAGAGTCGTCGCAACTAGCGCCGCCGTTTCAGCCCGAAGGCGATTAACGCCTAAACTAAATGCTTTTCCTCCCGCCGCCGCGAGTTTTTCGACCTCTTCGCGATTCCAGCCGCCTTCTGATCCCACGACGATGTCTGCTTCTTGAATATTCGATCCATTTTCGACGGGTACTTTTCGATCATTTTCGTCGCAAAAGAAAAGTGTGCGCCGGCGATCTCGTGATGCTAGCCACTCCTCGAGGTAGAGGGCAGAGTGCAGTTGGGGAAACCACGCTGCCTGGCACTGTTTTGAAACCTCTGCGACGACGCGATGCCAGCGAGTCTCGTTCCAAGCATTTTTCTTCAAAGAGTGTGAAGTCACTAACGGTTGGAAACTTGAGATACCGACTTCGGTGCAACGCCTGACGATGAAATCCAGGGCGGGGCCTTTCGGAAGGGCGAATGCAAGATGGACACGGGTGGAAGGGGCCTCCGTCTTCAGATTCAGCACTCTCACTTCAGTTCCCTTCGCGTGAGCCTTGACCACCTCCGCGACGGCTACGTTTCCGTTCCCGTCCACCAAAGTGATTGTCTCGCCATTCTTGACTCGAAGGACATGGAGCAGATGGTGAGATTCTTCCGACGATAGAGTGGTTTCACCGGAGAGAGAAGGTATCTTGGGATGAAAAAAACGGTGCATCAAGGGGCCCGTTCAGCGCGGTTTCGACCGTAATCCTTCGCCAGATAGAGGGCCTGGTCGGCCGCCTGGATCAGGGCTTCCGCAGTTTTGCCGTTTTGAGGGTAGCCCGCAATTCCTATACTAACCGTCAAATAGGCGTTTTCCGTCTGGCCTTGAAAGACCGCGGCTTCGATGGAAGCGCGGAGTCGTTCGCAAATTTCTGCTCCGAGTTCAAACGGTGTTTCAGGCATCATGAGGACGAATTCCTCGCCACCATAGCGACACAGCATGTCCGTCTTTCTGAGATTACTGGTAAAGATTTGAGCAATTTTTCGCAGAGCTTCGTCGCCAAAAACATGACCTTCCATGTCATTGAAAGACTTAAAGTGATCGACATCGATCATTGCCACGGTAATGGAATGTTTGTACCGATTGGATCTTTCCACCTCTTCCGAGAAGCGGGCGAAAAACGCTCGTCGATTGGGAATTTTGGTCAGCGGATCGGTCATCGCCAATTCGCTAAGACGCTCATTCGCAGCGCGGAGCTCACCGGTTCTACTCTCGACCAGTTTCTCAAGGGACTGATTCAGCGCGACCAATTCCTTTTCCTTTTGGGTTAAATGTTCAGTTTTGCTGGCAAGTTCCTTCAATAAGCGCTCGTTATGGAATCTCAATGCATAATATTCCGTCGCTTGGTGAATCGTTTGCAAAAGGTCGGTGTTATCCCACGGTTTTGTCACGTATCGATAAATTTCGGCACGATTGATCGCCTCGAGCATGTCTTTCGATTCAGTGAACGCGGTGAGAAGGACCCGCGTGGTGAAAGGATGCTTTATCGCCATTTGCGCTAGGAGCTGGGTTCCGGTCATCCCTGGCATACGTTGATCGGAGATGACTACCGCGTATGATTGTTTCACCGCAAGTTCCAAGGCCGCAGCCGGCGTTTCACAGGAATCGATCTCGTAAGAGTTACGAAGCGTGCGTTCCAGCGCACGTAAGTTCTCCGCTTCATCGTCCACTAGCAAGATGCGGTATTTTTTGATTTCAGCTGCCATCAGAATATGTCGCGACGAGTGCTTCGGCGGAGAATGAGGGGACTTTCCATCCAGGAAGCCTGTTCCAGTCGTGAAAACCCCAGCTCTCCAAAAGGACTGATCATGCCGGGGAAAGGGGGATCAGTAAAGTACAACCCTTTTCCAAGATAGGAACCTGTAAGTTTGGTTCTTTCTAGAATAGAATATTCGAACACTGATGACATAGCATTCCATAAGGTGACCCATGATTTCTCGGTTTCGTCTCATATTAGCCATTTCGTCGATTGGGTTACTTTGCGGCCCTATTCATGCGGCCGAGACATCCTCTGAGCCTGCGCTGGCCAAACTTAAAAAGACGATCGATGGGGTGATCTCTCCCTCTAAATTGAAGTATCTGCAATCTGGTGTCTATGCCTATTCTCTCGATAAGAACGAGACTCTCTACGAGTACAATTCCGACGAAAAATTGATACCGGCTTCGGTAAATAAGATCTTTACCGCGTATACGGCTCTGAAGAAGTTAAAACCTAATGCAACCTTCAAAACCAACATCTCTTACACGGGCAGTCTGAAAGAGGGAAAGCTTCAGGGGGATCTTTATCTCAAAGGAGGGGGAGACCCTAGCTTCGTTTCGGAGCGTTTGTGGATGCTAGTGAACGAATTGATGCGATCGGGAATCCGAGTGGTGACGGGCGACATCTACGTCGACGCCTCGTATTTCGATTCGGAAAATACCCCCCAATCCCGCCCCAAGTATCTCAAAGATCAAGCTTACAACGCGCCGATCGGTGCTCTGTCTTTCAATTTCAATACCACTACCATTTATGTCCGGCCGGGAGACGCTCCTGGTGAAGCTCCCGTAGTCTACACGGACCCGAAAAACGCCTACATTGACGTGGTCAATCAAGCCAAGACTGGCAAAGCGGGAGCGAATCAGTCGATCACGGTGTCTAGAACGGACTTTGTTAAGGGCGATATTGGTGACACGATTTTACTCCGCGGTACCATTCCTCTCGACCACAAAGAGTTGCGCTTTTACCGAAACATCGTAAATCCAGGGCTGTATGCGGGACACATGTTTAAGACATTCTTCGAAGATCGAGGACTCAAGATCGAAGGTAGCGTCAAAGAAGCGGCGGTTCCCTCTAACGCCAAACAGATCCTAGAATTTGAATCCATTCCGCTGTGGCAAGTGGTTTGGGGAATGAACAAATTCAGCAACAACTTCGTTGCCGATATGATTCTAAAAAAGGTGGGAGCGGAGGCTTGGGGGGTTCCCGGGACACTCGCTAAAGGGGTCACCGCTTTGGAAGATGCGTTAGAAGATATTGGAATTGCACGCAAGTCTTACGCCATTCAAGATGGGAGTGGACTCACGCGGAACACGCGGGTGACAGCGCGGCAAATCGTGACGGTGTTAAAGGCGGCGCAGCGAGACTTTTCCCTCTCATCAGAGTTTGTCTCTTCTCTTGGTATTGGCGGCGAGGACGGCACGTTAAAGAATAGATTCCCCAGCATGGCGGGTCATCCGATGGTCCGAGGAAAAACGGGCACGTTAGATGGAGTGACCGCCTTAGCGGGTTATGCACAGACCGAAGAAGGCGAAAAAATTGCCTTTGCCGTACTATTAAATGATCCGAAAGAGAAATATGGGCGAATGACACCGTGGGCAGACCAGATTGCCACTGCATTGACTCGATTTTCTCGGAAATAAAAAGGTATCGGGGGCGCATGAAAAAGGTCTTACTAGTCATCTTTCTCTTCTTGTCGGCTAGCACGTCCCGCGCGATTCTCCCGCTTCCCTACTCCCTCGACGCCGTTGAAGAGTCTCCTCAAGTTTGGCAAGAGGAACTGCGTCCCAAAGATGTTCGAGCTTACAACGAACTTTTTACGGCTAGCCAACTCCGAGAGATGGAATTGCCCAACTTTGACAATTCCCAGGGTGTGTTGGGCTACCAGTCGGATACCTTTGCCGTCCCTCAGGAACTCCGAAGTCGCGTCGACTTTTGGAAGAAGATTTACACCCAGTATACGAGTACCCAAGCGTTATTACATGACTCGGAATATCTCGGCATTGTGTACGATGTGGTAGATATTTCCGATCTCATCTCCGACGAAAATATACCGTATCGAAAACGAATGCGTTCCGTCTCTCGTTTTCTAAAGGCGAAGAAAGAAGTCATTCAGGCCCAGCTTCGCCAGCTGCAAGCTTTGTCGGCGACTCCGGTGGAAATTCCCGTCGACCTATTCCCGCTCTTTAAGAAGTTTGAGTCGATTCCCGACAAAGACAAATTCAAGGCGGCGGCAAATCGAGTGAGAGCTCAAGTAGGACAACGAGACCGTATCGTTCAAGGCTTCCTTTACGGTGGCCGTTATTACAGCAAAATGATGGATATCTTTGCGCATGAAAAGCTGCCCAAAGAACTCACCCGTCTCACGCTGGTGGAATCGGCCTTTAATCTGTCTGCCCGCTCTAAAGTGGGGGCTTCCGGTGTATGGCAGTTCATGCGTTCTACGGGTAAATTTTTTCTGCGGATCAATCGTTCAGTGGATGAGAGAAATGATCCTCTTGCTGCCACATGGGCGGCCGCGCAGTTTTTACGACAAAACTATGATGCGCTGGGTTCGTGGCCGTTGGCCGTCACCGCCTATAACCACGGAAGAGAGGGGATGGCCCGTGCGGTGAGGCAACTGGCGACTACCAATCTTCCCGACATCATTCGCAACTACAAAGCACGCACCTTTGGATTTGCCTCATCCAATTTCTTCAGTGAGTTCCTGGCGGTACTCGAAGTGGAGCGCGAATATCGGAAATTTTTTGGAAAACTTCTGGTAGATCCGCCTCTTCAATTTGAAGAGTATTTGATCGCTGACAATTCAAAATTAGATACCATCGCTGAGGGCTGTAAAGTGAAGCGTGAAATTCTCACGGCGCTTAATCCCGCGTTTACCGACTGGGTAATTTCTGGAAGGGGTTTCGTACCCAAAGGGTACTCCGTCAAAGTTCCCCCGGAGAGTTTGGCGCAATGTAAAAGCGGTCTCAAAGTCGGAGGATTGATAAATCCGGCTCGAACGACGAGGAGTGGCTGACCATGGAACTTGGCCTTGAAGTTTTTATCAAGAATGCCAGAAAATATCGTGGCCAGCGCATCGGTCTGGTTTGTAATCAGGCATCGGTAGATCGGACGCTCCGCCACGCCTCCGAATTAGTGCTTTCCAATAAGAATCTAGAGGTGACTTGTTTCTTTGGCCCCCAACATGGGATTCGGGGTGAGAAACAGGATAATATGGTCGAGTCCGATGACTTCATCGAGCCAGCGTCCGGACTGCCCGTCTACAGTTTATACGGCACTTCCCGCGAGCCAACGGAGACGTCGTTAGCCGCCTTGGATACTTTTGTCGTCGACATGCAGGACATCGGTACTCGTATCTACACTTTCATGTACACGATGGCCAATTGCATGCGGGCGGCCAAGCGAACGGGCAAGAAGGTGGTGGTTCTCGACCGGCCCAATCCCATCGGGGGCGTGCAAATCGAGGGCAACGTACTCGATCCCAAATATGCCTCTTTCGTCGGTCAATTCCCCATCTGCACTCGACACGGAATGACGATGGGTGAGTTGGCGCTTATGTTTAACGATGCCTTTGGAATCCATTGTGAGCTTAGCGTGGTACCGATGAAAAAATACAGCCGCAAAAGCTATTGGCAGGATCTCAATAGGGATTGGGTAGTCCCCTCCCCCAATATTCCGACTCCGCTTTCCGCCTTAGCCTTTCCGGCAACGGTGACTTTTGAGGGAACTAATATCTCAGAGGGGCGAGGAACGACTCACCCATTTGAATGGGTTGGCGCACCCTATGTTAATCCCGACGCCCTCGCTGCGGAAATGATGCGCATGAAATTGCCAGGAGTCGTTTTCCGCCCCATCTTTTTCCAGCCCACCTATCAGAAGGGTAAAGATACGGTTTGCGGCGGAGTCCAGATTCATGTCACCGATCGCAAGAAATTCCGCCCTTTTGTCGCCGGAGTTCGATTGTTAGCAAAGATAGCCGAACTCTATCCCAAGGACTTCGTTTGGAAAAAGCCCCCCTACGAGTATGAATATGAAAAGATGCCCATCGATCTTATCGCGGGAACGTCCAAACTAAGGGAGGCGGTGGACGCCCGAAAGGGCACGAAGGCTTTTGAAGAGATGGCGGAAGAAGAGTTGTTGAAGTTTAGTAAGCTTCGAAAGCGGTATCTACTGTATAAAGTGTGAGCGTCGGACCTACCGACCCTCCAACGACGGAACGGCTAAGGAACAAACCGCGCTAGTGCCACCGAAGTCCCTGAGTTTCCTCCAACGATGATTCGGTTCGAAGTGGGTTGAATCCCTATAGCGAATCCTTCACTGGCCGAACTAAAAGTCGCGGAATTAAATCCAGTGCTGTTAAAAGTGGTATCCTTCGCGCCGGCGGCGGTAAGCCTCACGACACTCAACGCCGTTCCTACTTTTCCAGAAATAAGAAGTCGTCCCGAAGAGTCTACGGCGATGGCATCGCCGCTGCTCGCCGAAGAACCAAGGTTGGGAGCGGTGATTCCGTTGCCGGCAAAGGAGGTATCGAGAACTCCCAAACTTGTCAGTCTTACCGCGCCCAAATTGGCGGTACCCACCAGTGCCGAGGCGACGATGCGTTGGGTGTTATTGATGGTCGTGAATGCTAAACCTGTGGCAGCTCCGGCTTGATTTAGGAGGTTAGTCCCAAAAGTAGTGACGGCCGGAGTCCCGCTGGTCACTGAATTGAAAGTGTTGTCGAAAGAGCCATCGTTGTTCAGTCGCGTGAAAGCGATATTGCCATTACCGCTACCGGCGACAACGATGTGGCCGGCGCTATCGGCGGCAATTGCGTTAACCGTAGCATTCGCTCCCATTGCGAAAATGACCACTCCGCTACCTCCGAAGGTAGTATCCAAGGTGAGATCCGATTTCACACGCATCACGGCGTAAGAACCGCCAGAGATACCACCGACCACAATAGTTTCATTGGGAAGCAGAGCCATGGCTCGCGCGGTATCGATACTCCCCCCATTGAGATCATGGGTGGTTTGAGTAAGCACCGCTCCAGTCGCCGACAGGCGAATCAAAAGAAAGTCCGAGCTGGTGGCGTCGCCCGACGTACCGGCGATCAGGATGGTCCCGTCGGTATCGATTGCCACCCCGGCGACATACGTGTTTGGCGTGGAGCTAAATACGAAATTCCCCGTCGTGTTAAAAGTAGTATCCAAAGCACCCAAAACGGTGAAGCGCGAAACGAGGATGCTACTTTTGGTTCCGCTTACCGAAGTGCTCGCCACTACGATCTTACCATCGGTTTGGATGGCCAATGCGCGTGTCGTATCGGTGCCGACGGTGGTGGTAGCTTTTCCCGCAGCACCAAATCCTAGATCCAAACTGCCCGATGGGAAGAAGCCGGTCGCGGCCAGCGTTTGTGGGGTTGTCGTTTGAGACGCTACGACGCCGTCGTTGTAGGTCAGGGCCAGTGTCCCCGCATAGGCCTGCTCGATCGCCGGAGTGATTCCAACCACGACGGTGCAGGACGAAGCCTTCGCCAGAGTATTCGTGCACGTGCCCCCTGTCCCTGGAAAAGCGCCGCCAACATAGGCAAAGGTCCCGCTGGAGTTTGCCAAGGTAAATGCCACCGAGGTTGCCGAGACATCTCCGGAATTGGAGATAGTATAGGTCTTGGTAGCCGATGTACCGATAGCAACGTTCCCAAACGCGGTGGTCGTTCCAAATGCGAGAGTCGCTGGTCTAAGAATCGCTAGCGACACCGTCATCCCGGTTAGACGCTGAGAGGCCTCATTCGTTATTATCGACTGGGCCGTGGTTGGGGTGGGCCCCTTATAATAAAAACTGGTCGAAGCCGACCCACTAAGGATCATGACGCTGGTGATCGGCGTTGCGCAGAGACTGTCAGAGTAAAAGGTACCCGCGCCCCCACTCAAATTTACCTGAGTGTTTGCGAGCACAATATAACTGGTTTGTGTTGCGTCCACCGCATTCACGGTAAACGCCGAAGTGCACAAACCGGCCAACGTATTTGCCGGGCCAACTACAGAAAGTTGGGTCGCGCCATAAGTGCTAATAGCAATCGCTCCCCCTGCCACCGTAGGATCGCTACTTGCCGCATAGACTAGCAGTGACTCGGTATGCTGGTCTTGGAGATAGACGACAGCCGATTGGCTCGTCAGGTCCACCGCTACATTGTTGGTTAAGAGGGTGCAGTTTGAATCTGAGTACAAAAAGGCTTGGGATGGTTTAATCACGGGCGTTCCATCGCTATCCACATAACTACCCGGTCCGCCGACTTGTAGGGCCAGAGAACTGTCCGATGCTAAAGTCGCGGCTACCCCAGAGGTAGATTGCGCCGAGATGGTGTACGCCCTGCAGTCTCCGCTCATAATTTTCGAGAGACCACGAACCACCAATAGTTGCGCGCCAGGAGCCACACTTCCGGAATTAGCTCCTCCACTACTTCCCAAACAGCCAGAGAGCATGGCTGCGCAGAAGCCGGTGGTGAACAACGAGACTAAGCGCATGTAATAATGATTTCGCATCAGGGTTATTAGGTGAATGTTTCGAGATGGAATCTAAGATGAAAAACTAGCTGGGAATGCGAGTATTTAAAGCAAGCTTCGTTCCACGGGGTCGCAAAAATGGGTTGGGTAAGCCCTTGAAATCAATAGACCACAAGTCTGGAATTTGTTCCCTTCGAATCGATTCATGTAGGAAAGTTAGACACCTAGAATACGATGCCTGGCTTACGCTGGACTAACCCCTGGAAGGAAGCCCATTTCTCGGGAAAGTGTATATGAACTGGTCATCCCTTGCGCCTTATACGGTCGTGGGGCGTTTTGAGGGAGCCAATGATCCTTCGCGAATTCGAATGGAACGACGCACGTACCGCCGGAAACTCTATTTATACCAGTCTTATTCCATACATTGACTGTAGCTAATTAGCATGGTCTAATTATTGAGTGCCGCACAATAGAAACCGACACATCATTCCTGCCCTTCTCAAAAGACTAAAACACTCGCCCGTGGTGGCCGTTCAGGGAGCGAGACAGACTGGCAAGAGCTTTCTGATTCGAGAACTTTTAGCGCCAAAACTCCCTCGGCTAAGCTATCAAACTTTCGACCGTGAACAATCTAGGGCATTCGCCGATACCAATCCAGAAACCTTTCTTACTCAGTACTCTGATGCGCTCCCACTCGCTATCGATGAAGCGCAAAAGGTTCCTAAGATTTTCGACGCTGTAAAATATTCGGTAGATCTTAAGCGGACTCCGGGTAGGTTTATTCTCTTGGGATCCACCGAGTTTTCCAAACTAACCTTAATCCGAGAGTCTTTGACGGGAAGACTTTCAAGGATCCGGCTCTATCCGATGAATTTCGCCGAAACGTTCGAACTTCCACCCAACCCATCAAAATCGCCCCTTTTCACCCTTGAGAAACCGAGGATGAGCCGCAAAGATCTTTTGACCTTTCTTACCCACGGAGGAATGCCTGGGATTTTCGCTATTCGCTCAGATAGCGAACGGACGAGAGAGCTCAATGACTGGCTCGATCTTACTTGTCGACGTGACGCGCTATTGATTCCGAAATTAAAACTCGACTCCATCCTCCTACAAAGCATTCTGATGCTGATCGCTACCTTGGAGGAGCCCACCGCCGGGAACATTGCCCGAGCGCTAAAACGAGATCTTAGGAGGGTAAATACTCATCTCGACGCGCTAAAAACTCTGTTTGTCATTAATGAGCTGCCTCCCCACCCCTTTGGCACCGGCAAGCCCTTTTTCTTTTTGTGCGATGTCGCACTTGCAACTTTACTCGGAGCCAGCTTTGAGAGGCAGCTCTACACATGGCTCGTTCAAGAACAACTTTCTCAACGAGCTTACCGTGATGATCTCTCTAGATTGTACTTCTATCGATCCTTGAAGGGTCGCCTCATTCATCTGTTGATCGATTCTCGAACCGAACCTCTCTCTGCCATCAAACTAATTCCAGAAGAGAAAACGGACTTAAGAGACTTTGAAATTCTTTATAAGTTCCGTGAAAAACATCCCGGGACATTGCTTTTTGTTTTCGGTTCGGCTCGTCAATCCTGGCAAAAAGAAAGACTTGAGGTCTTTCCTTGGGAGTCTCTGGGATAGCTTTTTCTAAAGGCGAAGGTATCTAGGCGTATCAGCTTCATTTTTAGAACTGCCAAGGGTTCTAAAATGAAGCTGATACCCCTCTAAAAGAATCCGGAGGGTCGGTCTAATTCCCCGGTACTCCCACCGTAAACTCAGTTGGCGGTACAAGAACGGGAACCTTAAGTTCCCATTCCAAAGAAAGGCCTAGAGGGAGGAATACATGGTATTTGATTAGCGCTAGAAGCTGGAGAGCTTGGTGAGGATCGTTCCTGCCTATGACTTCTTTGGCTAGTTGCCAATCGGATTGATCAGAAGGACTTTTCGATCGGTTAAGTCGGTAAAGTTCATTGAGCAACTTCGTGCGAATTAACTGTTCGAAATGGGGGAGGGTAAAGTCAGAATACCTCTGCAGCCTTCGGATTTTCTTCCAGGTGGGATGCAGATGGCTGAAGCCTTGGAAGTCATCCGCATGGTATGTCGGACATCCGAAATTTAGGGGGTTACCGCCTGGTTGCATAGCGTAGATAAAAGCCTTTCGAGAAATGGAGGGCCCGATCAAAGCACTGCCCTGCTCCTCCCAGGCGAGCGAGTCGAGCTCCTCGAGGCTGACTCTATCCTCTTCGGGAATATCGGACCGGGTTTGCGAAGCCAAGGCGGAGAGAACTAGATTATGGGGGTCCATCTCTTCGGCGGTGACCCAACCCACGGTTCGGGCGTAAGTAGATTTGAGAAATAAGGGGTTTCCAAAATATCCGGTCGTTTGGGCTTGAGGTTTCTCTCTCTGAGAATAACGGATAGTGAAGAAAACGTGGTCATCACTTTTTTCAAACCTCCGGTTGAAATCGGAGGAGTTTAGACCTCCTTCGAACCCCATCAGCTCAAGTTGGCGACTGCTCAATAGAGGAAGAGAAAGATGAAAGGAATCATTATCGGCCGATGTGTTGTGCTGAAATAGTAATTTTATCTTCTCAACACTCTGGCAGAGCGAGGGAAGTTCCTGGCAAATCTGTTCTGAAGCGATAGTTCCCTTCAGCAAAGCTTGAAGATTAATCAAACTCTGTGCTTCGAGTGAAGCTCTTGGCTGCAAGTAACTTTCTGGACCGTATCCTCGGGCACTTAGATTTCTGCTGAGGGCTCTTCGGGTGGCATTCTTCGTCCAGATAGCATTGCCATAGAAATGAGTAAAAACGGAATCGAGGTAACGTAAAGCGCTCTCATCCGTCGGGAGCTCTTGGCCTTGGAACGCCCTAAACCAACGTGATTTCGCTAGCGCACTTTGTTCTAAGACGCTGACCTGGCAAAGTTTCAGGTATCTCCCCCCGGGGGAAAGAGTGATCTCTTTCGGTGTTACCGTTGGCGGATTGGCAGGCAACATAGTGCCGAACAGAACCCCCAGCAATATGGCGAAGCGAAACATGCGACTCCTCGATAACGCCCAAATCCAAATATAGGCCGGGCCGTTCTATAGCATATTTCCAGGCGACTGAGAGGGTCGAAGCGGTAGGCTCTTGAGATTTATGCCAAAAACCGGGACTTAATGCTAAGTGGGCGTCGCAAATGCCGTGGCGGAGCACGGTGTGAAGGTGCCCCCTTTTATTCGAAGGATTAGAAGCTAGAAACGAAACAATCCCAGCGTTCGTAGGCCGTTTTGGATGCGGGGGTGTGCGAACAGCTGATGATGTGGAAGCCCTGAGCGACAAAGGCCTGTAGCTGAATCTGCATCGCGGTGGAGGCAGAGCCTTCTTGATCGTCCAAGAGTGTGGCGTCGGTCGATTTGGCGCCACCGCAGCTTAAATGGAAATCTCCGTCGTAGACTGAAATCTGACAGAACTTAGCCCCTTGAGGAATGGGTAGGATTCCGGGGGACGAATAGGAAGCGATGGAAAGTGTGGCGGATAATAGAAAAAGAATCTTGCTAGTCATGGAAGCCCCCCTAGTTAGCGTAATCGACAGTAAATTTGGTCAAAACGACGAAGTAGTTTGCCCCACCAGTCCCCGAGGCGGTGCCCAAGACCCTTCCGTCGGCGATCTCAAGGGGAAAGAAACTGAGCGCCGAAGGAACTTCCTCAATTTGTTTGTCCAAAAGGAGAAAGCTACCCGCGTCAGGATCGAGCAAATCGAAGCTGGATACCCCGAACGTTTGAAGCAAAGGAGCGACAAAGGTCGCGGGAATGTAGAATTGGAAATTTCCCCAAAAACCATTCGAATCAGATGAGACTGCTAGCGAATAGAATCGTTTGTCCAGCGTCACAGTGGTAGCTTGGTAGGTGAGGATTAGATTTCCAGTGCTTGGACTGGAGTACATGCCACTAACACAAGGCGTGACCGACGGTTTCATGACGAAGGAAATATCCTTGCTGACTACCGCCGAACTATTTTCATCCTCGAGTTGGATGCTGGCTGTCACCTCGAGTCCATGTGCGACTTTGGCATTACTCTCCAGGCAGATAGATTCGGTATTGCCTAAGCCCAAAGACGGTCCCAAAAAGATCGCAATGGCCAAGATGGATTGAATTCGATTCACGATAGCCCCCCTCATGCTAGTAGGATATCGCAGAGGCGAAGGCAAGACACGCGGCGATAAGCCGGAGTTCATCACCTTCATTGGTCCAAGGGGTAGATGAGAACTTCAGGAGGTTAGACGTGAAAAGTTCTCGCAGATATTGTACTTTACGGCGGATGGAAGATTCCCAAAAGACCACTGCGAAAAAGGCCCCAGAATTTACCCTAAGTGATGAAACAGGCGAACCCCGATCCTTGAGCCAGTTGCTTCAGCACGGCTCATTAATGATCGTGTTTTACCCGGGTGATTTCACTCCGGTGTGCACCCGCCAGCTCTGCAATTATCGAGATGATATTAAGACGTTTTCTGAGCAAGGGATTCAGATCGTAGGAATCAGCGGCAACAGTCCTGAGTCTCACGCTAAATTCAAAAAGCAGTACGGCTTGCCCTTTCCTCTTTTGACCGATCTGAATAATCTGGTGGCTCGGGATTACGGATGCACTTCAAAACTTCTCTTCGGAGCCGTTAGCCGAGCTATCATCATCGTCGCTACCGACGGCTCCATTCTCTATAAACATGTGGAAGCGACTCCTTTGACCCGTAGAAAGTCAGACGAGCTTCTGCAGATCATCAAAGCGCTTCCACGGGCTTGATAGGGTTACCCATCGAATCGATAGTAGATGGAGTCTCCAATCGGTTTAAACCCGATTTTTTGATAGATGCCGTTGGACGTGGGGTTTAATTCATCGGTGTAAAGTACGCAGAAATCTTTTCCGCTTTGTAAAATATAATGAGCCAAGTGCGCCACCAGCGCCGAAGCATAGCCTTTGTTACGACAAGAGGGTGGTGTAAATACCATCGAAATTCTCACCCCTCGCTTGGTAGCACCGGAAAGGCACGCTGCGGAGACGAAATCTTTTCCGGTATCCCACAGAAAAAAATCTCCAGACAGAATCCGTGAACCGGCCGCTTGGCGAAAGCGAAGAAAAGAGTCGGGATCGTTAGGAACCGCCTCTCGGGCGAAAGCTTCCATCCACTCCTCGACTTGAGGAATATGGACACTCTCGGCCTGGACCATCTGGCCCCCCGGAGATTGAGGGAAAGTGACTTTGGTGAGTTGGTACATTCGCTGCTTCATCAGAATGCGAGCTTTCTTTCCCGTGAGTGTCACCCAAGAGTCGGCGAAGTGTTGGACGGTTAGTGCGGGGCCTATTGCCGAAATGACATCGATCTTTCGTTCCCGAAGTGAGGTGACCATTAGGTTTACTTCGCTTTGCGTTGCCGTGGTTAGAAGCAGACCATGCGGAGAGGCTTGCAGAGCGCAGGCGATAGTCTTCCGATCGTGTTCTATCCGAATGAATACTGGTGGCTTGGGATCCAAGCGACGTCCCTCGGCGAGGGAGGATGCGATTGACCAGATTAAGTTGTATTGGGCTTCTTCTTTTTCGAAAAGCGGTTCGGCTAGATTGAGAAAACGGACCGGGTTATCGTCATGAACGATTTTCACCGACAGGGCCTCTAGCAACGGGTCTTTGGAATCGGGAACCAAATCTTGGGATTTAAATCCTGGGATTTAAATCCGGTTCCCGGATTTAGATTAAGTATTAATTTTAAGGATTAATACTTAAGGATTCATTTCGCCATAGGCGAAATGAATGGACCGGAAGGGGATCGAACCCTCGACCCCGGCATTGCGAACGCCGTGCTCTCCCAACTGAGCTACCGGCCCGTTGAGGGAATGAAGCTACCACCCCCCTTGGCTTTCAGCAACCCCACAATAGGATGGGAAGGTGTCGAAACCTTGGAGACAAATCCCATGGAATTGCATCTCAAACGACAGTATAGTCCCCGTCTGGGAGGGTGGCGTGGAAGCGATCACCGAAATTTTTCGAAGCCCGATTCGACAGCGGCGTAAAAAGAGAATCGGAATTGAACTCGAGCGAATAGGGATGTGGCCTAACGGCGATGCCCTTCATTATCACGAGTATGCGACCAAGGACGGCGTTCGGCATGGAGCGGAGCAGCTCCTGTTGGATCTCCATGAAATCACGGGCTGGCCCTTGGCCATGAGCCCTTTGAGTCGCCCCATCGGATTGACCTCCTCTGAAGGTAAAGTGTCTCTGGAACCGGGTAGTCAGCTGGAACTTTCTACCGAACCGCTTATCGACCTAGACGCCCTGGTCGACAGCTCCTGCTTTTACGAGCGTCAGGTGAATAAAATCGCTGGGCCATGGGGACTCAAATGGATTGGCCTGGGTCTCAATCCTACAGCCCGTGTGGAAGAGATCGATGTGATCCCCTCGCCACGCTATCATTTTATGACCGACTATTTAGGGAAACGTGGTCGCCTGGCTACCCGGATGATGCGACTGACGTCCTCGGTCCAGATCAATCTGGATTACGACACAGAAGTCGAAGGCATGGAGATGCTCCGTGCGGCCCTTCTGATGGCCCCTCTGTCTTACGCCCTTTTTGGCAATTCTCCTTTTTCCGAAGGAAAAGTATCCGAGTTCCTCTCGGCTCGGGGAGAAATTTGGCTCGAAACCGATTCCGATCGAACCGGTCTACTATCCCAAGTTTTTGACGAGTCCTTTAATTTTGCCAGCTATGCAAAGTTGGTGTGGGAATGTCCTCTAATGTTCGCTCAGGATGAAAAGGGCGAGTATGTCCCGGCCCGTGGCTTATCCTTGGCGGATATTTCAAAAGGGAAGTTACCCGGGGTCATAGTAGATGCCGCGAATCGGATGAACGCGATACGTGAGATTTTCACGGAAGCTCGTCTAAAGCCGGGGTACGTGGAAATTCGCTCCGTGGACGGTCAGCGCCCTGACATGCGATACGCGTCGACTGCCTTTTGGATGGGCGTTCTATACCATTCTCCAGCCAGGCAATGGGTATTGGAGAATTTGGGCAAAAATTCACCCGAGACTCAACATCGATGGCTCGTCGAATCGATGAAACATGGTCTGGCCGCGAAGGTTTCGGGAATCGACTCGGTCAAGATCGCAGAGCAACTTTTCTCGCTCGCGCGGGAAGGACTTATCGAAAGAGCGGTGGGTGAGGCCAGGTTCTTGAAACCCTTGGAAGCGATGATTCAGGCGCGGACCAACCCGGCACAGACCGTGCTAAATAAATTCAAAACGGAGTGGAATGGGGATTGGGCAAAATTAATCGACTACTGCAGTATCTGCACTGAGGAGATCAAAACATGATTGAGTTATATCACGCTGAAGATTGCCCGTTCTGTGTTCGAGTGAGGAAATTCTTCGAGGACTCGGGAGTGGCTTATGTCTCCAAACCGGTTCCCCTTCGCAAGAACTCACCGATTAAAGACGAGCTTCTCGCCGTGGGGGGGAAGATCCAGGTCCCCTTCTTGGTAGACGCCGGAAATGACGTCAAAATGTACGAAAGCCTCGATATTATCGAATACGTGAAAAGAGAATACCTAAGTGCGAAAGCCTAGGCTATTCCGCTAAGGCTCCGCCTTCGACCCGCGGGTCAAATACGGAAACTAAGTCATTGGTCGCCGGATCCTTTGAAACCGCAATGATATCCGAGAAATCATTTTCACTTACCACAACGTAACCCATCGCCTTTGCGCGAGCCTTGGTGTCTTCAGAGAAACCTTCAATGACCAGTTCGTCCGGAACCCACTGATGATGAAAACGGGGAGCAAAAATAGAGGCTTTAAGATCTCCCTTCATCACATAGAGGTCGTTCAGGATAACCTCGATGACACCGGAAATGATTCGCGATCCGCCGGCTCCGCCCAAGGCCAGTAGGGGACGGTTCGTGTCTTTGGATAGTAGAATGGTCGGCATCATGCTGGATAGGGGGCGCTTTCCAGGTGCAATGAGGTTGCCATCGCCGGTGGTCACTCCCCACATATTTTTCTCGCCGGCTTTCAATGTGAAATCGTCCATGGTGTCGTTCATCAGAATTCCCGTTCCGGGGACTCCGACGCTCGCCCCAAAGGGTCCGTTCGTGCTGATCGTGAGGCTAACCGCATTCCCTTCGGCATCGATCACATCGGCGTTGGTGGTGCCTGAGGTTCGAGGCCTAATAAACTCGCCGGGTTTTACTTCGGAGCTTGGGGTGGCCTTTTCTAGGTTTAGTCGAGAGCGAATCTGCTCGATATACTCGGGCGTCAAAAGTGACGCGTAGTCTTTCTTGAAAAAATCAGGGTCGCCCACATATTCCGAGCGATCGGCATATCCGCGTTTTAGCGCTTCGGCGACGAGATGGATAAAGCGCGCAGAATCTTGTGACTGTTTCGCTAGATCAAAACTTGCGAGCACTCCCAACACCTGAGCCGCGACTATGCCACCTGAACTAGGTGGCGGTGCACTAATCAACTGATAGTTGCCAAACGTCGCCGTGACCGGGGTGCGAAATCGGGTTTCGTAATTTTTTAGATCGGTAGCATCCATGATGCCACCCCTGGCTTTAACGGCCTTTACCATGGCGGCGGCTACGCGACCGGAATAGAAGCCTTTTTTTCCGTGCTGAGCAATTTCGGTGAGGGTCTTAGCGAGTTCACGCTGAACCAAGAGGTCTCCCACTTTGAGGGGTTGCTTTCCCTTCTTGAATAGAAATTTCGTTAGATACGGATCTTCCAACAGAGCTTCTCTTTTTCGCTCGATACGGTTGGCTAGCCCGTGAAAGACAGGAAAACCATTTTGGGCGAGGCGGATGGCTGGTTGCAAAAGCTGCTTCCACGGCAACTTTCCCCACTTTTGGTGGAGGTCAAAAAGACCGGCAACGACGCCCGGAGTCGCCACGGCAAGTCCACCGTCCTGACTGAGTTTGGAGTTGGGCTCTCCATTCTTACCCATAAACATGCCTGGCTTCACCAATCTCGGAGCGGTCTCACGAAAATCGACGAAATAGTCCCCCTTCACCTTAGGGTCAACCAAGTGCAAGGTGGCAAAACCGCCGCCTCCGATACTGGTGGAATAGACACGCTCGACACAAAGCGCGAATGCCGTGGCGACCGCGACATCCACCGCATTTCCACCCTGCTTGTGGATCTCCATACCTGCCGAAGCGGAAAGATTTCCACCCGAAGCTATGGCAATCGATTTGCCCTTGGCGGTACAGCAGTCGGGACCATAGTTATACTTCTTCATCTCAAGATGAGTCTGGGCTAGGAACTCGCTAGTAGGCCGAGGACCTGCCGCTGAACCCTCTTTAGGAGGGGTCGACTGACAACTAGAGAGCAAAATAACGACTGAAAGGAAACTTACCCAGGGCAGATATCGACGATTTTTCATAGGGGTTCTATACACCAGGCCCTATGTTTTGCAAACGGAGGGGGGTAATATATTTCTCGGATGAAAATCGCGGTAGTTCAAATGCAATCAACTTCGGACTTGGAGAAGAATCTCACGGTCATGCGGCAATTCGTAGAACAGGCGAAGGCCAGGGGGGCAGATATCGTGGTATTCCCCGAAGTCGCCTATTTTACAGGGGCTCCCGAACAATCCGCGGCGGTGGCTCCGGAGTATAGCCGTCTAAAAAAACTCTTTGGAGACTGGGCGAAAGACCTTGAGATCACACTGGTTCCGGGGACCCTGCGGGAACCTCATGGGCCTAGCGGAGTGCATTCCAATACGCTTTTGGTATTTGATCCCGCTGGGAAGGTAGTCGCCGAGTACCGAAAAATTTTTCTATTTAAGGCGACCCTTCCTGATCGCCAATATGACGAAACCAAGTTTTTCCAGCCAGGTTCGCAATTGGTGACGGTAGAGGTGGCCGGGGCAACTTTGGGGCTTAGCATCTGCTTTGACCTACGCTTCCCTGAACTCTTCCGTGCGCTGAAGAAACGGGGTGCCCAGGTCATCCTATTACCCGCAGCGTTCACCGCGCAAACCGGAAAGGCTCACTGGGAAACGCTGTTGCGCGCGCGGGCCATTGAAAACCAATGTTTTGTCGTAGCCAGCGGACTGGTCGGGACGGCGGGGGACGGAGGGGCCAAGTACGGCCATTCGCTAGTGGTTGGGCCTTGGGGCGATATCCTAGTTGATCTGAATGACCGTGAAGGCCTGGAGGTTTGGGACGTTGATCTGTCTGAGATCTCACAATGTGCCCAACGAGTCGATACCTGGGGATCGCGTCGGGAGGATCTTTTTCCGATTGGCTGAGCGCAGTGTTTCTTTTAGAAACTTCCTATGAGGGAGATAAAATGACGATCGTGCTTTGGAGTGTCGTGTTTTTAGCTGGGGTTGGTTTCTTCGCGTATCAGATGACGGGTCGTTTGAAGATTCTTTTCGCGGCCAGACGGGATGACGGTCGCGACTACTCCCCCAAGACTTGGGGAAAGCGAATTAAAAACACTCTGGTTTACGGTTTTGGTCAGGGGAAGTTTTTTCGGGACGAGCAGCCGGCGGGGATGCTTCACATCGCCGTGTTCTGGGGATTTTGCGTGCTCTCTCTTCAAGTCATCACGATGTTTACTCGCGGATGGTTTCCTTCTTTTGTCATTCCGGGCCTGGGCGGTGACGCCTTGGGCGGAGCTTACGCTCTGCTAAAAGACATTTTCCAAACCGCCGTGGTGGTCGGAATTTTGGTACTGCTCAGCCGATGGTGGATCTTTAAACCAGAGCGCCTTTTCGGTTTTCTGCCGGCCGAGGCCCGCATGAGAAAGCACTCTCATTTAGAGGCCTATCTAATACTGCTATTTATCTTGGGCATCATGCTTTCGGGTTTTGTTTACGACGGCGCTCGCATGGTGACGATGGCGTCTGTTCCCGACGTGATGGCAGAAAGTGCGTGGCAGCCGGTCAGCTATTGGTTTTCGACACTATTTGCCGGCAATGTGGAAGCGGCTGAGTGGGGAGCCCAAGCGGCCTGGTGGATGCACAACATTATTATTTTAATGTTCTTAAATCTGCTGCCGCGTTCCAAACACTTTCATATTATTACGGCTATTCCGAACGTCTTCATGGGCAAAGTGGAAGCGCGAGGGCATCTTCCCAAACGTGACTTCACCGTCGAAAATCCTCTTTTCGGGCGCTCGACGGTCAATCAATTCTCTTTCAAGCAGGTCATGGACATGTACAGCTGTACCGAATGCGGCCGCTGTGCTTCGGTCTGTCCGGCGACGGCAACTCACAAACCGCTGGCCCCCCGTCAGATGTTGCTCGACATGCGCGACGCGCTCTACGCATCGCAACCGGTTTGGTTGCAGAAAATTGCGGTCAATGGTGCTCCTGAGTTTGAGACAATGGTGGGAGAAGGAAAGCCAGTCTTGGATGACGTGGTGTGGTCTTGCGTCCAGTGTCGGGCGTGCGAAGAGGCGTGCCCCGTGAACATTGAATACGTCGATAAGATCGTAGACATGAGACAGCATCTGGTGCAAGAGGCCTCCCGTTTTCCCGCCGAACTTAACCGAACTTTCAAAGGATTAGAGACCCAGTCCAACCCTTGGGGCATCAGCCGCGAAGAGCGTGATGCTTGGGCGGAAGGGCTAGAGATCCCCAGAATTCAGGACAACCCTAACGTCGAGTATCTCTATTACGTCGGTTGCGGAGGGGCGTTTGATTCGAACAATCGACGTTCGACCCAAAGTTTCGCCAAAATTCTTAAAAAAGCTGGCGTGTCTTTTGCGATCTTGGGCAAAGAGGAGCTATGCAACGGAGAGACGGCTCGTCGTCTAGGTAATGAATACCTCTTCCAAACCTTAGCCGAGGCGCTGGTTGCTCTATTGAATCAATACTCCATCAAGAAAATTCTGGTGAACTGCCCCCATTGCTTCAACACTCTGGCAAAAGAATATCCGGATTTTGGCGGAAAATGGGAGATCACTCGTGCGGGTGACCTCGTGAATCAGCTAGTCGCTCGGGGCAAAGTGCCTATGGAAGGCAAATTCGACAAGAAGGTCGTCTATCACGATTCCTGCAACTATGGACGCTTCAACGGCGTCTATGACGAGCCCCGAGATATTCTGCAAAAAGTACCGGGAGTCAGATTTGAAGAGATTACCCAATCCCGAGAAAAGGGAACTTGTTGCGGTGCTGGGGGAGGCAGAATGTGGCTCGAAGAGGCAAAAGATCAGCGAGTTAACATGCTACGAGCCGATCAAGCGTTAGAAAAGAAGCCCGACGTGATCGCAACGTCGTGCCCCTATTGCAAAATCATGTTGGGAAGTGCCATCAATGAGAAGGGTGAGAACGAGAAAGTTCAAGTCATGGACGTGATGGAGATAGTGGCTTCTCAGATTACCTAGGCTCACCTAACGGCTCAATGGCGATCAATATCACCCCGCCCCGACCATATTGACGCTATGCGTAATATTGGCTAGATTGCTGACCTCAAACAGGAGGCTACCTTCTTGAAACGAACTAAGGGAACGGTTCCCTCTGAGTTTATCCAGCAACTCCGAAGTGACGACCCCCTTGTCCAAGAAACTGTCCTGATTGCGCTCAACTACCACGAGACCCTCCCAAGGGAGGTACTGCCCCACTTGCAGGAAGTGGCTTCACGACTAAGGTCTCAGCATAGCGACCTGGCATCAGTGCCGACGCCACTCGTGGCCATTTGTAGACGCTAATTTCTGGGTGCTTTACTAGGCTGCGAGCTTCTTGAGATAGTCCAAAGTTCCCGGGACATCTCTAACCAGTCTCAACAGGTAATCCATGGCCAAGCTCTGCACGTTACGTCCTGATTCCCAGCGTGAGAGTGTATTTTGTCCGAGCCCCAAGAGTTCGCCAAACTCTCCTTGGGTGAGCCCATGCCTTTCTCTCAAACTTTGAATGTCGTCAGCAGAGAGGAGTCCGAATTTCTGTCGGTAAAGTTCATGTGCTCTTTCACGCAGCTTTCTAGCTTCGTCCAAACGAAGTAGTATCTCCTTGCACTTCGGGCAACGAAGATGAGAGCTCTTGGGAACGAGAATCTCTTCACCATTAACAGGAAATTTAAGCGCTTTACTGGTTGGCCTCATGAGGGTTCCACATGAGGGGCATGAATTATCCAATAGGGGCTTTGATTTCTGCAGCTTTTCTTTAGACTTCATCTTCGTCCTCGTGGAATGAGATCACGACACAATTATTTCTAAGAAGTAGTTTCACATAGAGACTGTGCCGCCAACTTCAGGTTTAAATACATAGAGCCGTTCCCGGGTAACATGGGAAATGAGGTGCTCGTGGAAGTCGTTCTTTTTTAGTCTCATCAGGACATCACATACATCATCAAAATCTAGGCCGAGTTCTAAGCTTCCGACTTCCAGGGCCGCCTTATGCGTAAATATTATTCTCCTGTCTCGAGCAAACCTATTAATCTTTTCCAGGATTTCTGACAGCCATTTTCCAGCCTTCGGCTGTTTAACCATATGGTGATATTAACCAGAAATATCCATGAAAGCAGCTCAAAAATCTGGTACCATCTTTTTTCTTTTCCCCCACCCATCAGGAGTAGCCAAGATCGAAATTTTGCGCTAAGTTTTTGAAATGATGGTAATTTGAGTCCCTTCGGGGTGATTGCTGAAGCTCGGCGATTACCTGAGAAATAGCTCGGCAAGCGGAGGTAGCTATGAATTTCTTAAAGCGACTGATGGCGGTGGTTGGAATCTTAAGCTTTGGAGCCCTACTTCTAGTAGGGTGTTCCGCCAACCAGACGAAGGGAAAAGCGGAACTTCCTTCCGCCTCAGTGAAGAAAAGTTTGGTGAAGGCAAAGACCTCCCAGTCAGAGGTCGTTCAATTTCTGGGCTCTCCTAATATAGTGACTAAGAACGCCAAGGGATATGAGGTTTGGACCTATACGCAACAAACCTATAATCCTGAAACGGGAGATTTTGGTGGGACGGTCATTCTGGTCGGGGGCAATAAGGCGTATTCCTCCTCCTCTTCCTCAAAGTTTGATCTCATTCTGACCTTCGATAAAAAAGATATTGTCGAAGACTACGCGGTGATCTCCTCGCAATGATGCGATGGGTTGCTCACTTCTGGATCTTGTTCCTTTTGGGCTGTACCAGCGTCCCCGGGCTCTCACCGGCAGAACGCCGGTCGCTCCAGATGCGGACGTTTCAGCGGACCACCTACGAAAATGTCTTTCGTGCCTTTGGTGCCGTACTTCAAGCTTCCGGCTACGTGATCAAGAAACAAGAGATGACCCGTGGGTTGATCGTGGCGCAGATGCCCGGGGGCGGGTCCGACTCGTCCTTGGCGACGACAGGGGGCAGTGAGAAGCCACGAGTCAGTCAGCCGATCGAAGTCTCCGTCAATCTGGAGAAGGTCAATCTGTCGACTATTGAGACTCGGATGATCATTCAGACAGAGGCAAGTTCTCTTATGAGCGGCCAACAGAGCCGTGAAATCCTCGACGAAAAGAGGTATAAAAGCATTTACGATTCTGTTCGCATCGAAGTAGAACGCCACCTGATTCAGGGAAAGAGTCAATAAGCCAACACTCTTAAAGAAGGGTTCCGGACAATGGGAATTCGGGGATGGATTGTTTTTTTATCGTTGATGACGTTGCTTGCCTCCGCGAGACCTCTATCCGAGAAGAGGCCTACCGATCTTCTGACGCAGCTTTTAGAGAAGTCTACCGTCTACAATCAAGGGCAAATTTTTACCTGGCGAAGTGAAAGAAAGGCCACCGGTCTTTGGTGCCGAAACACGGATACCAAAGGGGACGGAAAACCGCATAGCATCGACTGTTTTTCAAAAAACCGGCTCGTCCTTCGGGAACGCGATCGCAATGGCGACGGAAAGATGGATGAATTTACCTCCTATGGAACTGACGAAAAGATCGTCCGTCAGATAGATAGCCACTTTGACGGGAATCTGGATGTGGAGGAGACGCTCGTTCGCGAAGGGCCGTACATAGTTCGAACCACTCGCCGCGCTAAAGGGAAGAAGCCAGTCATATGGGCGGTAGTTTCGGTAGAGCATTATCCATTGGCTCAGGAAGAGGGCAAAGCGGGGCATGATGGCGCGGAGGAAGAAGCCCTTAAAGCCATGCAAGCTACCGAAGGGCTAAGACCTTTAGCTAAACCTTTTGAAGCCCCCTCTGATGACGGTAAGAATGTAACGACGAAATTCGGTTTCCAAGTAGCCAAAGACTGTCTTGATACGGACGCTAAGCTTGCCGAAAGACTTCATGAGACCCTGGCCGAGGGAGTGAAATGTCTCATTAAGCTCGATGACGAGGGAAAGAATCACGTTTCAAAGATCGCCTCTCTCTTGTTAGGGCAGCCCAGCCCGCGTCTCATGTGCACTTTAGAAGGACAAAAGTGGGGACGCCGGGAAGCTCTTTCCTCGCTACCTCCCGAACCTCCCTGGATCGCGGTGAATCCTACTTTCCTGGCAGCGGCGACTCCTCAGACGATGAAGCAAACGCTCTTTCACGAGCTCTTTCATCCGCTCGGTTATGCCCACCAATCTGACGTCGACTATCCCTATGCCTGTTCGTTCTGCTGTTTCCCCAGTGAAGCCAAGACCGACGCGGAGAAGAAGAAACAGCCGCTCATTACCGATCTTGCTTGCAAGATTTGCGGCGCCCATTTTGAAGGAGGGGTCGACAATCTAGACTATCTAAAGAAAATGGCAGCCTTTCTTCCAAAAATTCTAAAAGCCCATCATGGCACTCGCCCCTTGCTTCAATATCTTAAGAAACATAAGGGTGAGCCTGAGGAGCGCGAAGCCGAGTTCGCCCTGGTGAGATCCCTTAGTGGGGTATTCGAAGCCCCCGTTGCCTCAGCACTTCTCAATAGGCTCGAGCCAGTTACCGATAAGGGCGAAATGGCGCTTTTAAATTTGGTCAGATTTTACGACAAGAAGCCCTGGGCACCTCAGTATGCTAGCGCATCCAAACGGCTAGTGAGTGCGGTGGATGCGTGGACCGAAGGCAACGACGATGAAGCTGCCCGACTGATTAGGGAAAGTAGTTACCCTTCACGAAACGATCCCCAACTCAAGGATATCGATCCTGGCATCTTAGATGCGGTCGAAACTTCGCTGAACCGAACCCGATTGGCAGTGGCCGAGCTGATTTATGATTCTTACGGCACCCAAGGTGCCAAGGTGAAAGAGGAGAGATTTCAAACCGAAGTGCTTGAACCTTTAGCCAGGCGAGTGAGCGGATTGTGATGCCACTGGCTCGTGAGCTCTCATCATCATCGCTTCGTCCTGTGTCCAGGGCACATTTTCTGCAGTCAGAAGTTTTTCACCGACAAAAATAGAATTGGCGCCGACCGCGAAGCAGCGTCTCTGCTCCTCGATACTCAGAGTGTTGCGGCCAGCACTAAGTCGAACGCGAGATTTCGGCATCAAGATTCTGGCGATGGCGACCACCCGCAAAAAATCTTCAAAGGGTACCGCTTCGGAGACTTGAAGTGGCGTCCCCTCGATGGGGACCAAAAGATTCACGGGAACACTTTCAGGGTGCGGATTAATCGTCGCCAGTTCGACTAGCATCGCCGCTCTGTCTTTGATCGCCTCTCCTAAGCCTAGGATGCCTCCACAGCACAACTGAACCCCCGCACGCCGGGCGTTACGCAACGTATTGAGTCGGTCGTCGTAAGTGCGGGTGGTAATAATCTTAGGATAGTACTCGCGGCTGGTGTCGAGATTGTGGTTATAGGCCGTTAGCCCAGCCTCTTTCAGCCGGGAGAGTTGCCGTTCGCTCGCCATACCCAGCGTGCAACAGACTTCCATCCCCAGGGCTGAAACCCCTTCAACCATGGAAACGATCTTCTCGAATCGAGCATCTTCAGGTATCTCGCGCCAAGCGGCTCCCATACAAAAGCGGGTCGCTCCGTGATCTTTGGCCTGTCTGGCCGTATCGAGTACCCGGTCGACCGACAGTAATGGTTCCGACGCTAAATTGGTCTTAAAATGGGCACTCTGCGAGCAATAACCGCAGTCCTCGGGACATGCCCCCGTCTTAACGCTGAGAAGCATGCACTGCTGAACGTCTTGGGCCGCATAGGTCCGGTGGAGCTCGGAGGCCCGGTCGCAGATCTCCGGCAAAGGGGCAGAAAACAGACGTAAAGTCTCGTCTATAGTCCAGTCATGGCGAATGTCGCGTCGGGCCGATTCATTGGAACCCATAAGCCTTCCATTTATCGCCTATAGCATCGATCGTAAAGAGTTCTTTCCACGTCGGGAAAAACCTTGAACGGGCCATCGTTAACCTCTAAAGTTACCGAAACCGGGCTTTTTGGGACGGCGCCCTCCGTAATTCAGGCGGTTGCTCGAATGAAATCAGCAGAGATCAGGGAGACATTTCTTAAGTTTTTCGAAAACTATCACCATCAACGGGTGAAAAGCTCGAGTCTTATTCCCGCGGCAGATCCAAGTTTATTGTTCACCAACGCGGGAATGGTTCAGTTCAAGGATAATTTCTTGGGTCTGGCCGATGCCGGATATCGCAGAGCGACGACTTGCCAAAAGTGTCTTAGGGCGGGCGGTAAGCACAATGATCTGGAAAATGTCGGGTTTACGGCCAGACACCATACTTTTTTCGAAATGTTGGGCAACTTTTCCTTTGGCGATTACTTCAAAAAAGAGGCTATCGCCTTCGCCTGGGAACTGATCACGCGCCACCTCAAAATTCCAGTCGATCGTTTGAGAGTTACCGTATTTGAAAAAGACGATGAGGCCTTTGAACTGTGGAAGGCCCAAGGAGTGAAAGCGGAATTCATCACCAGGCTCGGGGAAAAAGATAATTTTTGGGCGATGGGAGACACGGGGCCATGCGGTCCGTGTTCTGAGATCTACTACGATTTTGGGGCGGGCTATGGCTGTAAAAAGCCCGAATGCGCCCCCGGCTGTGACTGCCCGCGATTCTTAGAGTTCTGGAATCTCGTTTTCATGCAATTTAATCGCGATATCAGCGGAACGATGGTTCCCCTTCCCAAACCCAGTGTGGATACGGGCGCCGGCCTAGAGAGAATCGCGGCCATACTGCAGGGCAAGTTTAGTAACTATGACAGCGATGTCTTTGCTCCGCTGTTCGAAGCCATCACCCGCGTGACACGCACCTCGTATGGGGCAAGCGAAGACACCGACGTCTCGATGCGTGTCATTGCCGATCATATTCGCGCGGGAACGTTTTTGGTCTCCGATGGGATCATCCCCAGTAACGAGGGACGCGGCTACGTACTCAGGCGCATCTTAAGGCGCGCTATTCGACACGGGAAGAAGCTGGGGCAGGAAAAACCGTTCCTGCATCTACTGGTCGGAGATGTCTGCCAGGCTTTTTCGACGGTGTATCCTGAGCTGTCCCAGCAGCGAAAGGTCATCGAAGTTACTCTAAAGGAAGAAGAAGAACGCTTCCACGAAACCCTGCACCGGGGGATGGGACTACTCGAAGAAGGGATCGCGCGAATTAAGGCGAAAAAGGGAAAGACTCTGCCCGGAGAGGTGACCTTCAAACTGTATGACTCTTTCGGCTTTCCCTTCGACCTGGTCCAAGTCATTGCGAAAGAGCATGGCCTTGACGTCGACGAAAAAGAATTCTCTGTCCTTATGGACAAACAACGCAGCCAAAGCTCTTGGAGCCGAGGTGACGACGCCTCGCTAATGGAGAATTTGACCAAAGCCATCGGCCCCCAGAAGTGGGAGACCAAGTTTCTAGGATATGAGGTCAGGCAGGCCACCGCGGATTGCCTGATGGTTCTATCGGACAAAGGGGAAGCGGTATCTAGTTTGGCCGTGGGGCAAGCGGGGTTTCTTGTTTTCCAAGCGTCTCCGTTCTATGCGGAGAGCGGCGGTCAAGTCGGAGACAAGGGTAAGGTCCAGTCGGTAACCGGGGGAGACAGCGCCAACGTCGTTACTACTTTCAAAGTGGGAAAGACGATCTTGCATCGGGTAGAAGGACAACTGGGAAAGATCGATTCCGGCAAAGCCTACCTACTTAGCGTCGATCCGAAGCTTCGTCAGCTAACCGCCATCAATCACACATCGACCCATCTATTGCACGCGGCCTTAAGAACGGTGCTGGGGGATCGGGTGAAACAGGCTGGCTCTCTGGTCGACCCGGAACGTCTGCGTTTTGACTTTACCTTTCCTCGGGGGATGACCAGTGAAGAGGTCTCTCAAGTAGAGGCGATTATTAATAGTGAAGTCGCCGAGGATGAAAAGGTGACCGTGCGAGAGATGCCCTTTGATGAGGCCATAAAGAGCGGCGCGCTTGCATTTTTCGATGAGAAATATGGAGACCGCGTTCGAGTGGTTCGGGTAGGGGAAGAGAAAAAATCGTTCAGCGTCGAACTTTGCGGGGGTACTCACCTAAGTCATACCGCTGAAGTCGGGCTATTTAAGGTGCTAAGCGAATCATCGGTGGCAAGCGGGGTAAGGCGTATTGAAGCCATCACGTCGACGACCGCCATCAATTTCTTACGTAAACGCCATGAGCTACTGGCGCAGGTCGAAGAAAAGCTGAACTCCCGAGGTGACGCGCTCGCGGGTAAAGTCGATCAGTTGGCTACCCAGCTTAAAGTACTCCAAAAAGAGAACGACGCTTTGAAACTTAAAGTCGCCCAAGGCGGCGCTCGCAGCAGCGATGGATCACCGGCATTGCATGACAAAGCCTTTTCGATTGCTTCTAAAGGAATTAAGGCGGTTGTCGAAATTGTTGAAGCGCCAAATCCAAAAATTTTGAGAGCCCTCGTTGATCAGATTCGTGACAAGCTTAAGGAAAAAGTCATCGTGGTCCTGGCGGCCACGGTAGAGGGTAAAGTCGCCTTGTGCGTGGGAGTTTCGAAGGATTTGGTGGGTCAGTACGACGCTTCCAAGTTAATCCAACCCTTGGCGTTGAATCTTGGAGGAACCGGGGGAGGCAAACCCGATTTCGCGCAAGCGGGAGGCTCTAAACCGGAGGCCCTTCTAGAGACCCTCAACCAATTCCGACGGGAACTCGAGAAATGATCTAATGGATACTCTCGACAGATTTCTTCTTAAGGAGTTTTTTGCATATTTCGTTCTCGTGCTCCTAGGGCTCGCGGCCGTCTTTCTAGGGATCGATTTTCTTACTAAGTTTTGGGATATCAATATGCCCGCCGGGCGAATCTTCGCCCTCTATGGATACAAACTTCCGGCAGCGATTCAGAAGTTCGTTCCCGTCGCCTGTCTGATGGCGACGTTGCTCGTGCTTTCTAGCATGTCTCGACAGAATGAAATCTTAGCGCTGTATTCGAGTGGGATCGGAACGCTCCGCTTGATTTCCACCTTCATCGCTATTGCCGCTACTATTAGTACCTTTTCTTTCTTGGTGTTCGACTCGTTAGTGCCGGCGTTTGCTAAACGGGAGATCATGCTCAATCGAGGGATCGATCCCTCTCAGGAATATCTGCTAAATCAGAATCGTTCGGGGTTTTGGTATCGAAGCGGGAAGATTATCTATAACGTGGGACGCTTCGTCCCCGAAACGAACAGCCTGGAAGACATCCGAGTTTACGAACTCAACCCATCATTTCAACTGACGGAAATGCTAAGGGCGCGCCATGCCGTTTATAAAGACAACGACTGGGAGCTTCAAAATGGCATTGCCATTATTTATCCCATCAAGGGGCGGTTTCCGATTTCGACAACTTTTAAGTCGAAACGCAATATCATCCCTGAGAAGCCAACGGATTTTAAGACGCTAAAAATCGAAGACGAAACGATGCGTCTGAAAGACCTTCGTCTGTACATCGCGAGAAATCGATCTTACGGTCTGGACACGACTAGCCAGCAGGTGAATTACCATCAAAGGCTCGCCTTGGTATTTACTCCGTTGGTTTTCGTTCTCTTGGGAATACCCTTCGCTATCCGTCCATTGAAATCACAATCTAACGCTCGCAGTATCGCCTTCTGTTTCTTGATCGTTTTTGTCTATCTGTTAATGTTTCAGATGTCGCTTTCGATTGGAAAAGGAGGCCATATCCCACCGCTGGTTGCGGGCTGGGCGCCTAACCTCATCTTCCTCGCTATTTCAGGCGCGTTTA
>Ga0206963_10021_pt1 | contig 61670 bp, 54 predicted proteins | sample Alteio_BWOrgHeat_28_FD_152958 | JGI IMG/M metagenome (GOLD analysis project Ga0206963, IMG submission 152958) | Enriched cells from forest soil in Barre Woods Harvard Forest LTER site, Petersham, Massachusetts, United States -... | ecosystem: Environmental > Terrestrial > Soil > Temperate forest >... | reverse complement strand
GTCAGCTGACAAGGTTTTGCTTACAATCATTTTTATTGTTGAATAAGATTCATTAACAGAAAGCTCTTCTATATTATCATTAATACCAAACTGCGTGTTTCCTGAAAAAGCAACAATCAATTTTGTAATTCCGCTCACATCAATAATGTGTGCTTTATCATCGTATTGAAAATTTACTTTGCCATTTTTAATATGGCCAATTTCTGCTTTGCCAAATTGCACATCTATCGATTGCACATTATCTAAATTGCCTGTGGTTAAACTTCCAAATTTGCTGGTAAGGTTTACAAGCCCTTGAAAATTCGGAACTGTTGTTTTGCCAAACTGGTTATCTATTTGCAATGGATTTGATGATGGCATATACACCACATAATTTACATGAAACTCCTGGTTGTTGTTGCCATGATTATTGTGTGAATGCTTTTTATTATCACCATTATCATTGTCATCATCGCCATCATTATCATCGTTATCATTGTGGCTGTTTCCACTGATGTGCCCAATATTTGTTTTAAAGAAAACAGTATTGTCAGATTGCGAATCGTTCACTTTAATCTGGTCCAAAATGCTTTGTGCTTTTTCATCTGTCGTTGCTTTTGAATAAATTTCAATATCAACTTTAAATTCATTTTTGTCCCAGGTATTAATAACCACTTCGCCAAATGAATTTTCAATTTTTAATTTTTCAGAAGCTGTTACGTTGTAGGTTTTGCTGATAACTTTTTTCTTTTCCGAGCCATCTTCATTACCCGTTGCGTGGCTTATTGCAGGCACTATAAAAAGTGCAGCAAGTGCCAGAATTTTAAATGGATTGATATGCTTTGTCATACGCTGATTTTTTTGAATGGTTAATTTGTTTGATAATTTTTAACTGATGATTCAGTAATCCCATCTGCAGCTGGAGATTCTGGATCATTGCTTCGAGTAATTCTTCGCTATTTTGTTTTGCTGAAAGTTTATGTTCTAAAGAATGGTAAACACTGTCCAGTTTATTTACATCGCCAGAAAACTGTTTGTATAATAATGGTTCATCTTTTTCGATGCTCTTTAATTCGCGTTGTTTTATTTCAACCAGTTTTGCGAAATGATACATTTCTTCTTTTGCATCTGCATTTGGATCGGCAATAACATCATTTTTTTTAATTTCATTTTTTGGTTTGCTTTCAGTTTTTGCAAGCTGTTGTTCTTTTGAAGAATCAATAATTGCAGGTTCAACTTTTGGCAAGTTATTATCGATTTTCTTTTTTGTATTGTCAATTGCTACCTGCGGCAAAACGTCGTTTTTTTTATTCATTAATAAAATTCCACCACCAATTAATATAAGTATAGCTGCTGCAATGCTTAATTTTTTCCAGTTGATATTAATAACAGGTGTTTCTTTTTTTGTTGTTGGTTCAACCTGTTTTTTAATATTGTCCCAAATTTTCGGAGCCGGAATTTCATCATCAAAATCTTCGCGGTGCTCATTAATAAATTCGTCTAATCTGTTGCTCATGATAAGCCTCCTTGTTTTATTAATCCTAATAATTTTTGTTTTGCGCGCATGTATTGTGTCCTCACTGTTGCATGCGTTACGTTTAATATTTCTGCAATTTCTTCGTGGTCGTAGCCTTCGAATAAATATAAAGTCAACACTGTTCTATATCCATTTGGCAACAATTTTACCGCGCTTTTTATTTCTGCCACTTTCAGTTGAAGATCTTTTTCATCCAAAGTTTCTTCTTCAGGTAAATTGCCAACCACCGTTTTTTCTATATCAATCAAATCCATTTTCTTTTTGCGCAAATGATTAATGGATTTATTAATCACAATTTTTTTCAACCACGCACCAAAAGTGGATTTATATTGAAACGATTCCAAAGAGCCAAATGCATCTACGAATGCTTCCTGCAACACATCTTCTGCATCGCCGCTATTATTAACAATGCGCAAACTTGTGTTGTACATTGCTTTTGAATATTTCTGGTAGAGTTCTGCGTAACTGCGGCTGTCGCCCGTTTTGCATTTTTCAACCAGTTCGTCGTGTAGTATTGGCGCAGATATTTCCAAAATTTGCTGCATTTTTTAATTGGTATACAGAAAAGACACACGCATTTGGCGCATGTTGCATCCGAAGGTAATTTTTTTTTGAGTTTATATTTTGAATGAGAAATCGTTGTTCGATTATTGTTGGCTGATGATCGATTTTTATTAAGAAGTGAACCATTAATAATGTATAATTTTTCTAATTACTGCCATCAGCCATCGCTCAACGGCCAACGAATATCTGTCAACTTTTACCTACTTTAGCGGCTCAATAATAAGACTTGCTATGGCTGCTAAAACAGATAATTTTCAAAGCCCGGATTATTTTCAACTCGATGAATTATTTTCTGAAGAACATAAACTGGTTCGTGATTCTGTAAGAAATTATGTAAAAAAAGAAATTTCTCCCATTATAGAAGATTATGCGCAACGCGCAGAATTTCCACAGCAAATTGTAAAACAATTGGGCGAACTCGGATGTTTCGGGCCAACAATTCCTGAACAATATGGCGGCGGCGGATTGGATTATATAAGTTATGGATTAATGATGCAGGAACTGGAAAGAGGCGATAGCGGCGTGCGATCAACAGCATCTGTGCAAGGCTCGTTAGTTATGTTTCCGATTTATGAATATGGAAGCGAAGAACAACGAAATAAATTTTTACCAAAATTAGCAAGCGGCGAATGGCTAGGATGTTTTGGATTAACAGAACCAAATCATGGATCTGATCCAAGTGGAATGCTGACGAATATTAAAGACGATGGCGATCATGTAATATTAAACGGAAGCAAAATGTGGATCAGCAATGCGCCGTTTTCGCAAGTGGCAGTTGTGTGGGCAAAAGATGAGGCAGGAATAATCCGCGGCGTAATTGTTGAACGCGGCATGGAAGGTTTTACCACACCAACAACACATGGCAAATGGAGTTTGCGTGCATCAGCAACCGGCGAATTGGTTTTTGATAATGTAAAAATTCCGAAGGAAAATATTTTACCAAATATAAAAGGTTTGAAAGGCCCGCTCAGTTGTTTAACCAAAGCGCGTTACGGAATTGCATGGGGCGCAGTTGGCGCGGCGATGGATTGTTATGATACCGCTTTGCAATACAGTAAAGAAAGAATTCAGTTTGATAAACCGATTGCAGGTTTTCAATTGCAGCAAAAAAAACTGGCTGAAATGATTACGGAAATCACGAAAGCGCAATTATTAAACTGGCGCCTCGGCGTATTAATGAATGAAGGAAAAGTAACACCAGCGCAGGTTTCCATGGCAAAAAGAAATGGCTGTGAAATTGCTGCGCAGATTGCGCGCGATGCACGGCAGATGCTTGGCGGCATGGGCATTACCGGCGAATATTCTATCATGCGCCACATGATGAATATTGAAAGTGTGATAACGTATGAAGGCACACACGATGTACATTTATTAATAACAGGAATGGATGTGACGGGAATTAATGCGTTTAAATAATTTGAGAATGTGAAAATTTGAAAATGGCTCAATAACAAAAGTCATTTATTAATCACCATCTATAATCAAACCTCGAATGAAATGAAAAAGTTACTCATTTTCAAATTTTCAAATTTTCAAATTTTCAAATTTGCTTCATGAAAATTTTTCTTATCGGCTTTATGGGTTCGGGCAAAACGCACTGGGGCAAACTGCTTTCGGCAAATTTGAAAGTGCCTTTTTTTGATTTAGACGCCGTGATTATTAATGCCGAAAAAAAATCTGTATCAGAAATTTTTGCAGAAAAAGGAGAAGAATATTTTCGTTACAAAGAAAAAGATGTGTTGGAAGAATTGGTGAATGAACATGATGAATTTATTATTTCCTGCGGCGGCGGAACACCTTGTTTTTTTAACACCATTGAGTTTATGTTAAAAAATGGAATTGTGATTTGGCTAAACACGTCCATTTCGGTTTTAAAAGAAAGATTATTAAAAGAAAAAATGAGCCGTCCGCTCGTTCGCGCAATTGATGATTCTGAATTGAAAACTTATATCATCCGCAAATTAAGCGAGCGGAAAATGTATTATGAACAGGCACAAATTATGGTGCATGAAGATGAAGTATCATTAGAAAATTTAATTGAACTGTTGAAGGAATATGAATAAAAATTTTATAAGCACCGCTGCATTGCTTGGTGCATTATCGGTTGCGCTTGGCGCTTTTGCCGCACATAAATTACGCGACATACTTCCTGCAGATGGCGTTGCAACCTTTGAAACCGGCGTCCGGTACCAGTTTTACCACACGTTCGCATTATTAATCATCGGAATTTTATCAGAAAAATTTACCAGCAAATGGATTCAACGCGCGGGTAGCTGTTTTATAATTGGTATCATTTTATTTTCAGGATCATTATACGCGTTAACTTTTTTAAGAATAAAAGAAATCACTGGCATTAATAATGTTGTTGGAATTATCACACCTTTTGGCGGCCTTTTTTTTATTATTGGATGGTTGCTTTTGTTACTTGGCGTTTCAAAAAAAGATTGAGCATATTATTTTTAATTTTATGATCAACAACTAAATTTTTAAAGAAAATAGTACAGTCGTTCCGTTATTTTGTTCAATAGAAAAATTGCCATTAATATTCTCCATTCTTTTTTTCATATTAATCATTCCATTGCTGAACTGCCTTGCTTTTTCTGCATTAATACCAATGCCATCATCAGCAATTTTTATTAATAACAATTCATCATCTGTTTTTATAGTAACCAGCAAATGCAATGCATGCGCGTGTTTCAGCACATTGTGCAATGCTTCTTTTACTGAAAGAAAAATATTTCGCCGCTTTTCACCACTTAATTCTGCAGCAGAAACCGTTGTTGAAATTTCAAATTGACATTCAACAGAAGTGTTTTCAAAAAACTCAACCGTATATGCGCGTATGTATGCAACCAGGCTTTCAACAGAATCATTTGAACTTGTCATCGTCCAGATGATTGTGTTCATTTTATTTAATAATTCATTGGCAGAAGAAGAAATTTTTTCTATCTCCGGCAATGTTTTTTCCTTCATTTTTGTTTTTACAATTTCACTCATCAATCTTATTGCAGTAACGCCAGAACCAAGCTCATCGTGCATATCAGCGGAAATGCGGTTTCGTTCTTCTTGCGTTGCTTCAAGTATTGCCACTTGTTTTTCAAATTCTTTGCGTTCATTTTCCATTGCTAAAATTTCTTTTTCTTTTGCTCTTTCAATAAGAATTATTTTGTTTTTGTAAGCCAGCCCTGACAGAAAAAAAATAAGTTCAAGCACCAAACCAATTTCATAATATAAAAGTGAATCGTTTAAAATACTTTTCGTTCCATCTTTCGGTTCAAAAATTTTTATTGGTTCAATAATAAGAAACAAGGATATCGCTGAAAACAAGATGAGTATTGATTGTCCGGCGACGAGATAATTCATTAACCGTTCTTTTTTCCGTATTCCATAAACAATAAAAATCATTCCAATAAGCAGCAGAAATTGTTTGCTGCTATTTTCTATTAACCCAAGCAATACAAATTTTGAAGTAAAAAAATAAGTTATAGAAAACAGGATTAATGATGCAAAAATTATCCAGACACTTAACCGGAAAATTTTTTCTAAAAAGATATAATTGTTTTTTGTATCAAGAAATTTGCGCATAAACATCAGGTAAAAAATATACCCGGAAAACTGTATAAAAAAATCAAAATAACTTTCGAAAAAATAATTGAAAAATGTATTTGTATTTAATAAAGCTGATTTCAAAAAAAGCAAAAGTCCCATGGAAAATGCGTATGCGGCATAATATAAAAATTCGACATTAAAATTTTGTAAGTAAACTGCAAGCGAATAAAAAATCATCATTAATAATATTCCGGAAACCATGTATGTGATCAAACTGATGCGCGACTTGCGGGTAAGAAAACTGCTTTTAAAATAACTGATAAAACCTTTATTAATAATCTTCGGGCCGATTATATTTATCGGCGTTTTTGCAAATGATAATTTCACAAAAAACAGAGTTGTTTTTTTTGGTTCAATATTAATCTTACTAAAACCTTCATCGTAATTGCTGTCAATTTGTGCATTGTTTTTTATTAACATAAAATGCCCGCTATTATTATCCAGCGAAGTGCTGAAAATTTCTGTGCTTGTATAAAAAAATCCCGGAAAAAAATAAACAGAAACTAAAGAATCAGAAGAATTTTTTAAATAGAATTTTAAATAAAGTGTTTTGCTTACCATGCTGTAAGGCACGGCCATACTGGTTTTGCCGGTAATTTGTTTTGTAAATTTTAAATAAGAAATACTGTCATTTGAAATTGGCTTGTCGCAGGTTTCATACAAAACATATTCATTAATAACATTCGCAAATTGAATGGAAGAAATATCAATTGCAGAATCAGAAAAAGTTTGTGCGTAAGAAAAAGCAGTGATAGCAAATTGAAAAAATAGCAGCAAAAAAATGCCGGAATTTTTTTTATTAATAAAATTATTTTGATCAAAAAAAGTTTTTAAAAAGGTATAACATTTATTTTTTCGCATGCAGCCGGTAAGCAGTTTGTTGCGGAAATTACAATTTATTAATCAATCCGTAAACTGTGCTGGTTGCGCGTTTCAGTAAAAATTAAAATTTCATTTCAAAATAACTAAACCTTTTATAGTTATTTGCGGTTACTTATCTTTGCGTTAATGGCAACAAGTAAAAAATCCAAAAAATCCCAGCCCGCTACCGCTGGTAAAATGAAATCTGATAAAGAAGAAAAAATAACACTGAAGCAGGTTATTAAAGATGAACGCACACCAAAAATTGTTGGCGCGTTTTTACTGCTTATTGCTGCGTTTTTATTTATCGCTTTTACATCTTTTCTATTTACATGGCAGGCTGATTACGCAAAAGTTTCTAATGGCGCATCGGTTTTTAAAAATGTATCAAACGATAAAGTTGCGAACCTTCTTGGTTATCTTGGCGCATATGTTTCTAACCGTTTTTTCTTTAATGCATTTGGCATTGCATCTTATTTAATCAGTTATTTTCTTTTTATAATTGGCGCTAATTTATTATTTAGTAAAAAAATATTTTCTGTTAGCAGAAACCTTCGTTACATATTAGCTGCACTATTATTTTTTAGTGTGGCAATTGCATTTATTACCAAAGGAAATAGTTTTCCATGGGGCGGCGCATTTGGAAGTATGATAAGCGAATGGCTGACGCGTTTGCTGGGAAATATCGGAACTACAGCGTTATTAATGGTTGCAGGTTTGGCATTTATTATCTGGCGTTTCAATCCTGTTTTTAAAGTTCCGGCAATTCCTAAAAAAGATAAACAACAAATACCAATTGCAGAAAATGAGAATGAAGAAGATGGTGCAAAATTATTTGTGGAAGAACCAATCATTAATAAAAAAGGAAATAAATTAAAAGGAGAAAATTCATCATTAATAATATCTCCAGCAAATGATTTTGATAATCATTCAGATTTAAAAATAATTGAAAAAGATATTGATGAAAAAGAATTAGCGAATACAGAAACGATTAATGATTTATATAAACCAGTTGAAACAATTTTAAAACCTGAAGAAAAAATAACCAGGAAAAAGAATATTAATAATGCAGAATTGGAACTGGAAATTAAAACTGTTCCTGCAAAAGAAGAACCAATTGCTGAAGCGATTACAAATTACACACCGCAGCCAGATTATGAACCAACGCTTGATTTGCAAAATTATAAATATCCAACACTTGATTTATTGGATTCTCACGGCAGCGAAAAAATTGTAACTGATCCAACAGAATTGGATGCAAACAAAAGGCAAATTGAATCAACTTTAAAAAATTACGATATAGATATTCAGCGCATCAGTGCAACGGTTGGGCCAACGGTTACATTGTATGAAATCGTTCCGTCGCCTGGCGTTCGTATCAGCAGAATAAAAAATTTAGAAGATGATATCGCGCTAAGCCTTGCTGCGCTTGGCATTCGCATTATTGCGCCAATTCCCGGCAAAGGCACAATTGGTATTGAAGTTCCGAATGTGCGCAAAACAATTGTTGGCATGAAAGGATTACTTGCGTCAGAAAAATTTCAAAACAATAATTTTTCTTTGCCAATTGCCATTGGTAAAAAAATTGATAATGAAAATTTTATTGTTGATCTCGCAAGCATGCCGCATTTATTAATGGCTGGCGCAACCGGCCAGGGAAAATCTGTCGGCATTAATACTTTGCTTGTTTCGTTGTTGTACAAAAAACATCCATCGCAATTAAAATTTGTGTTGGTTGATCCAAAGAAAGTGGAGTTGAGTTTATACCGTGTTATTGAAAAATATTTTCTCGCAATGTTGCCCGGCGAAGAAGAATCAATTATCACTGATACAAAAAAAGTGATTTACAGTTTGAATGCATTGTGCATTGAAATGGACAACCGTTATGATTTATTAAAAGAAGCTGGTTGCAGAAATATAAAAGAGTACAATGAAAAATTTGTAAAGCGAAGATTGAACCCGCAAAAAGGGCATCAATTTTTGCCATTTATCGTTTTGGTAATTGATGAGTTTGCAGATTTAATAATGACTGCCGGTAAAGAAGTGGAAATGCCAATCGCGCGACTGGCGCAGCTTGCACGCGCTGTGGGAATACATTTAATAATCGCAACACAAAGGCCTTCTGTAAATATTATTACTGGAACAATCAAAGCAAATTTTCCTGCGCGTATTGCATTTAAAGTTTCTTCAAAAATTGACAGCAGAACAATTCTGGATGCTGGCGGCGCTGAACAATTAATCGGGAAAGGGGATATGCTTGTTAGTTACAATGGAGAAATTACGCGCCTGCAATGTGCATTTGTTGATACACCGGAAGTGGAACGTGTTGCAGAATTTATCGGCCACCAGGATAATAATCCGCAGCAATATTATTTGCCTATTTATGAAGATGAAAAAGATGGCGAAGCAAAAACATTTGATATCGGCGAGCGCGATAAATTATTTGAGGAAGCTGCAAGATTAATCGTACAAAACCAGGTTGGTTCCACCTCTTTATTACAAAGAAGAATGAAGCTTGGTTACAACCGCGCGGGAAGATTAATGGATCAACTGGAAGCAGCTGGTGTTGTTGGCCCAAACCAGGGAAGCAAAGCGCGCGATGTATTGATAAAAACGGAAGCTGAATTATCCGGCATTTTGTTTAATTAAGTTAGAATTTTGTTAATCCATTTTTTGAAGATAACCCATAGGCTAAAACATAGTCTGAGCTTTGCAAGTTTTGAGATATATTTGCGCCTTCAATTTGTGGTTTAAAATAACTGTATGAAAAAAATAATTTTTGCTTGTTTTGTTTGCTGTGGATTTATTTTGTTTGCTGATGCACAAAATAATAGTCTTGGAAAAAATGATCCGGATGCAAAAAAAATTCTTGATCAGGTAAGCGTGAAATTAAAATCCTTTAAAAGTGTGCAGGCTTCTTTCACTTTATCAATTGAAGATTCCAAAGGAAAATCGCAGGGTGTTAAAAAAGGATCTTTTTACCAAAAAGGATCTCAATATCATGTAAGCATTACGGGACAGGAAATTTTTTCTGACGGAAAAACTTCATGGACCTATGATAAATCAACCAATGAAGTAACGATTACAAAAGTTGATCAAACAGTAAAAACGATAACTCCGGAAAAATTTTTTACAGATTTTTACGACAAAGATTTTCTATATAAATTAAATGGAAACGTGAAACAAGGCGCAAAAGAATTGCAGGAAATTGAATTGACGCCAACTGATAAAACGAAAACATTTTTTAAAGTATTATTATACATCGATCCAAAAACAAAAACAATGTATAGTATTAAATCGCTTGAAAAAAATGGTACAAAATATACTGTTACCATTAATAACTTAAATGGAAATGCAGTAATTGCAGATTCGCAATTGGCATTTGATAAATCAAAATATCCGGGAGTGGATGAAGTTGATTTGAGGAATTAATTGACAGTTGACAGTTGACAGTTGACAGTTGACAGTTGACAGTTGACAGTTGACAGTTGACAGTTGAATGATTTTTGCTTTGCAATTTCTATATTAATCTTGTTGCTTCATTAAATATTTCATATTAAAAATAACCTTCGTCAACTGCCAACTGTGAACTGCCAACTTTCCTAAACTCCCCAGCGAAAAGTTTTTACATCAAATCCTGCAAGGTCTAAAACCCTGTCTACGACTGTGTTTGCAACTTCTTCAATTGTTTTTGGATTGCTGTAAAATGATGGCGTTGCAGGACAAATTATTCCACCGCTTAATGTAACTGTTTCCATATTTTTTATATGGATTAAATTGTACGGCATATCGCGAATAACGCAAATTAATTTTCTTCTTTCTTTCAAAATCACATCCGCAGATCTTGTTATTAAGCTGTCTGAAATTCCACCGGCAATTCTTCCCAAAGTTCCCATCGAACATGGAATAATAATCATCGTATCATATTGCCCGGAACCTGATGCAAACGGCGCAGAAAAATCATGTTGCGAAAAAAAAGTTATGGGATAATTTTTATACGATTCATTTTCCAATTCTGTTTTCCAGACTTCTTTTGCGTTTTCAGTCATCACCACCGCAAGTTCATTCCACTGATTTTTGTGTGCAATTAATTTTTCAAGCAATTGTTTTGCATAAATAGATCCGCTTGCTCCCGTAATTGCCACTGCAATTTTGCGCATGTTATTTGTTTAAATTTGTACAAACAAAATTACTATGCAAAAAGTTAAGCTGTCGTTTTTATATACTTCAATTATTATTTTATGTTGTGCAAACAAACCTGCGCCTGCAAATGATCACGTAAAATGGATAACGCTTGATGAAGCCATTGTAAAAATGCAAAAAGAAAAAAAACCTTTATTAATAGATTTATACACTGATTGGTGCGGCTGGTGCAAAGTGATGGATAAAAAAACGTATTCTGATAAACGCGTTGCAGATTATGTTGGCGATAAATTTTATGCAGTAAAAATAAATGCAGAAACACACGATAAAATTGTATGGAATAATAAAACTTACAGTTTCAATTCCAACTACAGATCGAATGAATTTGCTGTTTATCTAACTAATGGCCGTTTGGAATTTCCTACCACTATTTTTATTCCTGAAGATGGAAACCCGCAGGCAATTCCCGGTTATATGACGCCGAAAGATTTTGAACCTTTGGTAAAATATTTTGGTGATGATGGTTATGGCAAAATCCCTTTTGATGAATACCAGAAAAATTTTAAAGCAAGCTGGAAATAATTTGTATCTCATATACAATTAAACTGCATCAAAGTTTATGCAATCGATTGATTACTGTGCCTGCAAATGCGTAATTGATTAAAATCAAGTTTATAAACATTATTAAAAAAAAAATAATAGATAGTGTCCGTTGTTTCAACGTTAAATTCCTATATTTGGTTTTTCATAGGATAAGGTTTAATGGTTAATGGTATTTGATTAGTGCAGCCTCCCTCACGGGAGGCTCTTTTTTGTGGTAAAGTAAATAAAAAACCCTGCTACATTAATAACAGGGTTCATTAATAAAATAATAATCTTTTAAGAAGCTTCAGCCATATCCGGAATTGCTTCTACTTTATAAGATCCTGCATCTAATTTTTTCTTTGTTTCTTCAAATGCTTTTAAAGTAGCATTAATGTCTGCATCTGTATGAACCGCAGTTGGTATTAATCGATAAATAATATGCCCTTTTGGAATAACAGGATATACAACAATGGAACAGAAGATCCCATAATTTTCTCTCAAATCCATCACCATCGCTGTTGCTTCGGGAACATCGCCTTTCATATAAATTGGTGTAACAACTGAATCTGTTTTACCAATATCAAATCCACCTTTTCTTAATCCCGCTTGCAATTTCAAAGCGTTTTCCCATAGCTTATCTTTCATCTCAACGTGCTTACGCAACAATTCCAGTCTTTTCAAATTACCAATTACAAACGGCATTGGTAAACTTTTTGCAAAAATCTGGCTGCGGATATTGTAGCGGATATAATCAATAATAATTTTATCGCCCGCAACAAACGCACCGATAGATGCCATCGATTTTGCAAACGTTGAAAAATATAAATCAATTTCATTTTGCACGCCTTGCTCTTCGCCAGCGCCAGCACCGGTTTTGCCAAGTGTTCCAAATCCATGTGCATCATCAACCAGCAAACGGAAATTGTATTTGTTTTTTAGCGCAGCAATTTCTTTTAATGAACCCTGATCACCAGCCATTCCAAAAACACCTTCGGTAATAACTAAAATTCCGCCAGCTTTTTGTTTATCTATTAATGCAGTTGCACGTTGCAATTGTTTTTCAAAATCTTCTATGTCGTTGTGCTTATAAACATAACGATGTCCTGGGTGCAAACGCAAACCATCAATAATACATGCATGGCATTCTGCATCATACACCACAATATCATGCCGCCCGCAAAGCACATCAATTATACTTACCATTCCCTGGTAGCCATAATTTAATAATGCCGCATCTTCTTTATCTACAAACTCAGCAAGTTCTTTTTCTAATTGTTCATGATAATTACTGTTGCCACTCATCATGCGCGCGCCCATTGGTGCAGCAAGCCCAAAGTCTGCAGCACCGTCTGCATCTGCTTTTCGCACTTCCGGATGATTTGCCAATCCCAAATAATTATTCAAACTCCATACAATCATTTCTTTTCCGCGAAACTTCATGTGGCTGCCAATTTCCCCTTCTAATTTTGGAAATGCAAAATATCCATGCGCTCTTTCACGGTGCTGGCCAATCGGTCCATAATGTTTAATCAGTCTTTCAAAAATGTCAGGCATATTATTTTTTTATTATGAATAGAAAAAATATTGTTGCAAATGTATGAAAAATGCCGTTTTTGGGAGCTATCGTGTAGATTTGATTTTTATACATTATTATATGAAGAAAATTATTATCAGCTTATTTTTTCTGAATGTTTCTTTCGCTATATTTTCTCAGCCACAAAAAACAGCTTCTCTTTCAAAACCAAAATTAGTAGTTGGAATTGTTGTAGATCAAATGCGATGGGATTATCTCTATAAATATTATGAGCGCTATGGCAGCGGTGGTTTTAAAAGATTATTGGGTGAAGGTTTTAGTTGCGAAAACACGATGATAAATTATTTGCCATCATTTACAGCAGTTGGTCACACTTGTATTTTTACAGGCTCCGTTCCGTCTATTAATGGCATTACAGGAAACGATTGGACAGAGCAGTTGACAGGAAAACAAATGTATTGCACAAGCGACAGCACCGTTACAAGTGTCGGCAATGAATCAGAAGATGGAAAAATGTCGCCAAAAAATTTATTGGTCACAACTATTACGGATGAATTAAGAATTGCGTCAAACTTTCAATCGAAAGTGGTTGGCATTTCATTAAAAGATCGCGCAGCCATACTTCCTGCAGGGCATACGCCGACAGGCGCTTTTTGGCTTGATGATGCAAGCGGGCATTTTATTACAAGCTCCTGGTACATGGAAAAATTGCCTGATTGGGTAAACAATTTTAATAACAGCAATGCTATTAATGAATTAATAAAAAATGGATGGAATACTTTGTATAATGCAAACACGTATACTAACAGTGACATGGATGATGAACCATACGAAGGAAAATTTAAAGGAGAAACAACTTCAGCATTTCCGCATGATATACAGGAGATTTATAAAACAAGTAAAGGTGCATTTCGATCAACGCCTTTTGGAAATACATTAACGCTCAATTTTGCGAAAGCGGCTATTGAAGGTTACCAGCTTGGACAAGGATCTGCAACAGATTTCTTAACGATCAATTGCGCATCTACAGATTATGTCGGGCATATGTTTGGCCCAAATTCCAGAGAAATAGAAGATACTTATTTACGGCTTGATCAGGAATTTGCAAAATTCTTTTCTTATTTAGATGAAAAAATTGGCAAAGGAAATTACACTGTTTTTTTAACAGCAGATCATGGCGTTGCACATGCAATCGGTTATATGCAAAAACATAAATTGCCTGCAGAATTTTTAGTGCCGAAACCGATATTGGATTCATTAAATAAAAAGCTTGAAGAAAAATTCGGGATAGAAAAATTGGTATTATCAGGAATGAATTACCAGGTGAATTTTAATATGCAAAAAATTTATGCGCAGCATTTGGATTTTGATGGCATCAAAAAATTTACCGTTGAATTTTTACAACAACAACCCGGAATTAATTATGCCGTTGATCTTGCAAAAATTGGTGAAGTGCCCATTCCCGAACCATTAAAAACAATGATTATTAATGGCTATAATTTCAAACGCAGCGGCGCTGTTGAAGTAATTCCGAATGCCGGTTGGTTTGATGGTTATGCAAAAACCGGAACCACGCACGGCACGTGGAACCCGCACGACACGCACATTCCATTGGTTTTTATGGGTTGGGGAATTCATCATGGAACGAGCAACCGCGTTATTAATATGACGGATATTGCACCAACTGTTGCAGCCTTACTACACATACAAATGCCAAATGGATGTATTGGCAAACCGATTGAAGAAGTGATTAATAAATGAATCAGAAGTATGATGTAAGATGTAAGAAGTGTGACGTTATTTTTTCTCATTAATATATTTTCTTCTTTTTTTAAAAACCTTTTAAGCGTTTTAACAATAGAAAATTTTTCCGTTGTTAATCACTGTTATATTTGCAACCACAAATTTCTTTTATGAAAAAAATAAAATCAGCAGCATTCTTTTTTTTATTAATAATGATTGTTGCAGAAACAGGTTTTGCGCAAAATAATCTTGCAGAAAAATTGCCTGTTGATCCAAACTTAAAAATTGGCAAACTCGCAAACGGCCTTACTTATTATATCCGCCAAAATAGAAAACCTGAAAATAAAGTTGAATTGCGTTTGGTTGTTAATGCCGGTTCAATTTTGGAAGATCCCGACCAGCAAGGACTGGCGCACTTTACAGAGCACATGGCTTTTAATGGTTCAAAACATTTTAAAAAAAATGAACTCGTAAGTTTTTTACAAAGTATCGGCGTTCAGTTTGGTGCAGATTTAAATGCATATACTGGTTTTGATGAAACCGTTTATATTCTTCCTATTCCATTAAGCGACACAAATAATTTGCGCAAAGGATTAACCGTGTTGCAGGATTGGGCAAGCGGTTTAAGTTTTGATAATGATCAGATTGATGGAGAACGCAGCGTTGTGTTAGAAGAAAGCCGCCTCGGCAAAGGCGCTGATGATCGCATGTTCCGAAAAATTTTTCCTTTACAATATGAAGGTTCAAAATATGCACAGCGTTTGCCAATTGGTAAAGACAGCATTATTAAAAATGCAAAGTATGATGTGGTAAAAAGATTTTACAAACAATATTATCGCCCTGATTTACAAGCTGTGATTATTGTTGGCGATATTAATGTTGCGGCTACAGAAAAATTAGTAAAAGAATATTTCGGAGGATTAAAAAATCCATTGCAGGAACGGCCGCGCAATAATGAAAAAGTTGTTGAAAGACAAACAAGCAAAGCCATTGTTGTAACAGATAAAGAAGCAACAAATTTTTCTATAGAAGTTGATTTTCCGATTACGCCATCAAAAATTGAAACTACAGTTGCAGATTATCGTGAAGATTTAGTGAAACAATTATTTACTTCATTATTAAACCAAAGATTGCGCGAACTCACGCAAAGCAGCAAGCCGCCATTTTTATTTGCTGCTACAGATTACAACACTTTTGCAAAAGGTTATGAAGGGCTTACTGCATACGCGGTTGCAGCGAAAGATGGCCCTGACACTGCTTTACACGCATTATTAACAGAAGTTGGCCGTGTAAAAAAATATGGTTTTACTGCCGATGAACTGGCGCGCGGAAAAAAACAAATGCTTGCAAATTTTGAACAAGCTTATAATAACAAAGACAAAACAGAGAGCAGTAATTTTGTTGATGAATACGTCAGGAATTTTTTACATAAAGAACCAATTCCTGGAATTTCAAAAGAGTATGATTATTATAAAACATTAGTGCCCGGAATAAAAGCCGAGGAAGTAAATGCACTCGCAACAAAACTCAAAAAGAACGAACATATTTTTGTGAGTTTGCAAGGTCCATCAGCAAGCAAAGAAAAATTGCCTGATAATAAAACGTTTTTAAATGAAGCCGAAACTGCATTAAATGCAAACGTAAAACCTTACGAAGAAAAAGCCATTGCTGCAGATTTATTAAAGAGCAAACCACAACCCGGCATCATTACAAACGAAAAAAAAATCGATAAACTGGGCGTTACTGAACTTACTTTTTCAAATGGTGTAAAAGCAATTTTAAAACCAACTGATTTTAAAACAGACGAAATTGTAATGACATCATTTCATAAAGGTGGCACTGCAAAATATGGCGCTGAAGATAAATTCAATGCAAATTATGCATCTGCAATTGTGCAGCAAATGGGCGCTGGCGATTTTTCACCAACGGATTTACATAAATTTTTAGCAGGCAAAACAGTTTCAGCAGCTCCTTCAATATCCGGTCTCAGCGCGGGTGTTAGCGGAAGCAGCAGTATTAAAGATTTGGAAACGATGTTGCAGTTAACTTATCTCTACATTACTTCGCCAAGAAAAGATGAAGCATTGTTTAATGGTTGGAAAGACAAACAAAAATCGCAAATGCAATTTGCATTGGCCAATCCGCAAACTGCTTTTGTTGATACTTTTTATCAGGTAATGTTTCAAAATAATCCACTTGCGCCAGTTGCTGTTCCAAAGCCTGAATATTTTGATAAGATTGATCTCGACAGATCATTAACCATTTACAAAGAACAATTCAGCGATGCCAATGAATTCAATTTTATTTTTGTTGGAAGTTTTGATATCGAAAAAATAAAACCATTGCTTGCAACTTATATTGGAAGCTTGCCAACACTTGGCAAACCTTCGTCTTTTGTTGATAATGGCGTTCGCCGCGCGCAGGGAAAAATTAATTTTACCTATAGAAAAGGAACAGAACCGAAGAGCTTGATCATCGGAGTGTATTCTGGTGAAATTGCTTACAACGATAATCTCGCATTAAAAGCTGATGCATTAAAAGAAGTGTTGAATATAAAAATTATTGAAGACCTGCGTGAAAAATTAAGCGCTATTTATGGCGGCGGAATTTATGGCGGATTAAATAAACTGCCTTATAATAACTATGCATTTGTTTTGCAATTGCCTTGCGGCCCGGAGAATGTAGATAAATTAGTAAAAGCTGCCAACGAAGAAATTGACAGTGTGAAAAAATTTGGTATTAATAATTCTTATTTGGATAAAGTAAAAAAAACCTGGATTGAACAATACAAAGTTGAAGTAAAAGAAAACGGTTTTTGGAGTGGAAAATTGGAAGGAATTTATTTTGATAATGATGATTCGCAACGCATTTTTGATTATGAAAGATTAGTAAATGCTTTGACAGTTGATGACCTGAAAGCCACAGCCAACAAGCTTTTCGACGGAAAGAATGTTTTCCAGGCAATATTGTTACCAGAGAAATGATTTCATAATTTCTATTAATAAAACTAAATATACTTTGCTTAAAAGTTTTTTGTAAATGGATTTGATCTTAAAAAAATCAAATCCATTTTTTTGTATATTAGAAGCATGACAATTGAAAAATATATCGCAGATCAAAATACAGAAGATGCAAAATTAATTTCGGTTTTGCATGATATTATACTTTCTAAAGATAAAAGCGTTGTTGCTTTTATTGGTAAAATGATGGGCTGCGAAATGATTATTTATAATGACGGCGCAATGTTTAAATATGGTTTGGCAAAAGTGAAAAAATATTTATCGTTGCATCTTTTGCCAATGTATTGCAGCCCTGAAATTTATGAACGCTACAAAGCATTGTTGCCTGAAGCAAAATTTCAAAAAGGTTGTATCAATTTTAATAACGAGTATGAACTTCCGCCTGCAACAGTTTCAAAACTTATTAATGATTGTTCCAATGTAGATATGACTGCAATAAAAAATAAAGTCGCAAAATCTAAAAAATAATAATAATAAAAATGCGAATTGAATTTTCGGAACATTAATAAAAATTTTAACGCCGGAAAAAACACATTCAATTAGCCATTAAAAAATTATCCATTATCAATTAAGCCACAGTAATTTCTTCATCCAAATAAACATCTTGAATATCATTAATCAATTCAACGCCTTCTGCAAATGGCCGCTGGAAAGCTTTTCGGCCGACTATCAATCCCATTCCGCCGGCACGTTTATTAACAACTGCTGTAACAACTGCTTCCTGTTTATCAGATGCGCCTTTACTTTCACCACCACTATTTATTAATCCAATTTTTCCGCTATAACAGTTTAAAACCTGGTAACGGCACAAATCAATCGGATGATCTGTTGTTAATTTTGAATAAACCAACGGCGATGTTTTGCCAAACTTTATTGCATTATAACCGCCATTGTTTGTTGGTAATTTTTGTTTGATAATATCGGCTTGAATTGTAACACCAAGATGATTGGCCTGCCCGGTTAAATCAGCCGAAGTGTGATAGTCTTTGCCATCAACAACAAACGCATTGTTGCGCAAATAACACCACAATACAGTTGCCATTCCCAATTCATGCGCTTGCTCAAATGCTTCAGCAATTTCTTTAAGTTGGCGGTTACTTTCTTCACTGCCCCAATAAATGGTTGCGCCAACTGCAACTGCGCCCATATCATAAGCACTCTTCACCGTTCCAAAAATTGTTTGATCAAAAACGTTCGGATACGTTAATAACTGGTTGTGGTTTATTTTCACAATAAAAGGAATCCGGTGTGCATATTTTCTACTCATTAATCCAAGTACGCCAAATGTTGATGCGACTGCATTGCAGCCAGCTTCAATAGCAAGCTTGATAATATTTTCAGGATCAAAATACATCGGATTCGGCGCAAATGAAGCACCAGCGCTGTGTTCAACGCCCTGGTCAACCGGAAGGATAGAGCAATGCCCAGTTCCTGCAAGGCGGCCATGATTGTGTAAAGTTTGCAAACTGCGAAGCACACGATTGTTTCGGTTACTGTTCATCCAAACTTCTTCCACATGGTTTGGCGATGGTAATGTGAGTATAGATTTATCAACAATCGCTTTATGATCCAGCAAATACGCGGCTTTATCTCCTAATATATCAACTATTTTTTTTGATGCCATAGCAAAATTTTTTTCTGTACAAAGATAAACAGTTGAATAAACGCAAAAGTTTATTTAACTGCGCAACAGTTATCATTATATCAAACTATGCGCCTAAGTTTTGTAAATTCACAGTATTAATAATCTAACTATTAATATTTTTTTTCTTTATATTTTTTTCGGGTTAAAATTTTAAGTGCATTTTTTTTGAAAAGAATAAAAAAATATAATCTCGTTACCATCATAATTCTTGCCTTGATTTATCTCGGCAATGTAATGAGTACTTCATTTAATCAACGCAGTGAGATTAATAAAAATATTAAGACGGAAAATACTTTTATCGGATCTGAATCCTGCAAAAGTTGCCATAAAGATATTTATGAAAGCCACATTAAAACGGCGCATTATCTTACTTCACACATAGCAACAAAAGATTTTATTAAGGGAAGTTTTGATGCAGGCAAAAATCATTTTGTGTATAATAAATTTATGGAGGTTGTTTTGGATAATGATAACGATAGTTTTTTTCAAACTGCATTTATTAATGGCATTGCTTATCAAACCGAGCCTTTTGATATTGTAATTGGTTCCGGCGGCAAAGGGCAAACATATTTATATTTTGATAGCGGCAGATTATTTCAACTTCCGGTTTCTTATTATACGCCGCTAAATAGTTGGTGCAATAGTCCCGGTTATCCAACAAATTATATTCGTTTTAATAGAAGAATTACAGGTGAATGTATAGAATGCCATGGAACGTATGCAACAATAAATAATGAAACCAAAAATGATCCACTGTTTGATAAACAAAAAATTATTTATGGCGTTGATTGCGAAAGGTGCCATGGGCCTGCATCTCAGCATGTTGATTTTCATAAACAACATCCAGACGAAAAGAAAGCGCAGTTTATTATTAATGCAAAATTAATGAACAGGCAACAGCGGCTTGATGCTTGTGCACTTTGCCATTCTGGTTTTAGAAAAGAAATTCAACCTGCATTTTCTTTTAAAGTGGGAGACAAGCTTGATGACTTTTCTACCGCAAATTATAGTTCAGACACAGCGTCATCGCTTGATGTGCATGGCAACCAATATGGTTTGCTTACGTCGAGCAAATGTTTTATTAACAGCCCGCAAATGGATTGTTCATCTTGCCATAATGTGCATGTGAAAGAATCAAACAACCCAAAATTATTTTCTGAAAGATGTATGACTTGCCACAACACGGCTTCGCATAATACATGCACTGTTTCAAATACAAAAGGATTGGTGTTGAAAGATAATTGTATTGATTGTCACATGCCAGCATTGCCTTCACAAAAAATATTTTTACAAGTTGCTGATCCAAATAAATCTACCGCGGATTTGGTGAGAATGCACCGCGTTGGTATTTATGAAAACAGTACAAAAGATTATTTGAAAAGAATAAAATCTGCCAGCGAAAATCATGAATAAAATTTTACACCAGCAACTTTTATTAATGAGTATAAAAAATAAAATTTTATTTATTTACCAAGTGAAACTGGTACCAGCTATCTTCTTCTTTTGTCTCTGTATTTTTTTTCGGCCCACCAATGCGTGTGTTTGTTCCGCTTAAATGGATGCCATTATAATTTGAATGCGATGGTGCAAAACTTTCATCCGGCTGGTTGGGAACATTATTAAGCGCAACGCAAATGCTGAAATTCTTTTTGTATTCTTTTTCATTCAGTTCTTCAACCAAATTTCTTAAAGGAATAATGGCTTCATACACAAGCAAGCTGTCGTTTAATTTTAATGCAACCTGCACTGTATGGTTTTCATTTTTTATATTGAACTGGCCATTTTCCATATTAATAAATCCGGCAGTTCCATAATAATCCGATTGCAAAAGCAACTGGTTCATTTCATTTTTTTGGTCGGCACTTGAAAGCTGGTTCTCATTTTTATAATGAGTTGAAGGATCATCAGGTTTTCTCAATGGAAAAAAAAGGCTGATGTTTTTATTTTTTTCTCCTGTCGGATCAAAATAAACGGTAATGCCAGATCGCAGCATTCTTATCTGCGTCAAATAATCTTTTGATATGATAACGATGTAAATATTTTTATCATCATTTGTTATGTTATAATGATAAGTATAATGATCGTTGGTAAAAGGCAATGGCATGCTCCAATCATTTGTGTTTCCATCAGCTACAATTGCCGACTGCTGGAAACGCGCTGCAGGAGCGAGTTTTGGAGAACAACTATTTATAGAAATAGAAATTATTATTAATAACGAAACAAAAAAAATCTTATGCATAAGCTTTTATTTACTGCAATTTAATTATTCATATTTTTTAGGAGCAATTAAATGCGTTAACGAAATGTAATGGCAATAATAATTTATAAAATGAAATTTTTGTTATTAATAACAAAAACAAAAACCGCTTCAATGTTTCGAAGCGGTTTTAATTTTTATTTACTTTTTATTTTATTAAGCATTTCTATTAATGCAATTCAAATCTTCAAAAGCAACTTCCAATCTTTTAATAAAATTTTCCTGTCCCTTACGCAACCAAACGCGTGGGTCATAATATTTTTTATTTGGTTTGCCAGCGCCTTCCGGATTGCCCAACTGGCCTTGTAAATAAGCTTCATTTTTTTGGTAGAAACCCAAAATGCCTTCCCAAAAAGCCCACTGCATATCGGTATCAATATTCATTTTAATAGCGCCATAACCAATCGCTTCGCGAATTTGATTCTGCGGAGAACCGCTACCACCGTGGAATACAAAGTACACCGGTTTTTTATTGGCAGTCTTTAATTCTGTTGCAATATAATCCTGGCTGTTTTTTAAAATCACCGGGCGCAGTTCCACATTACCCGGACTATAAACGCCATGCACATTTCCGAAAGCAGCAGCAACACTAAATAATTTTCCAACTTTACTCAACTCAGTATATGCAAAAGCAACATGCTGTGGTTGCGTATATAATTTATCATTTTCAACGCCGCTGTTATCAACGCCATCTTCTTCACCGCCAGTTACGCCGAGTTCAATTTCAATCGCCATGCCAAGTGGTTGCATGCGTTTAAAAAATTCTACTGACGTATGGATGTTTTCTTCAATCGGTTCTTCCGACAAATCCAGCATGTGTGAGCTATATAATGGCTGGCCTTTTTCTTTATAAAATTGTTCGCCAGCATCTATCAAACCACTAACCCATGGCAACCACTTTTTTGCTGCATGGTCGGTATGTAAAATAACAGGCACGCCATAATGTTTTGCGACATTATGCACATGCAACGCGCCAGAAATACCGCCGGAAATATTAGCCTGCAATTTATCATTCGGCATTCCTTTGCCCGCCATAAATTGCGCGCCGCCATTGCTAAATTGAATGATAACAGGAGAATTAACTTTTGCAGCAGTTTCTAAAACCGCATTCACTGTATCGGTACCAATTACATTAACAGCGGGCAGTGCAAATTCATTGTCTTTTGCATCATTATAAAGTGCTTCTAATTCTTTGCCGAATAATACACCAGGTTTGTATTTGCTCATTGTTTGATATTGTTTTGGTTTTTAGAAGCGTAAATATACAGTGGATTTTTGAAATGGCAGTTTGATGTGGGATGTACGGTGTTAGCTGTTAGCTGTTAGCTGTTAGTTGTTAGCTGTTAGCTGTTAGCTGTTAGCTGTTAGCTGTTAGCTTTGATATTTTTTTGCAAGATCAGAATTATTAATATTAAATCACAAATCACAAATCATACATCCGACATCAGACATCGTATATAGATTAGTCTTCCGACTTCGCCAAATTCTTTTGTATGAGCATTAAATTTTTTTGCAGCGTTTGTTTCAATTGGCGTTTTACCAATTGTCCCATCGACGTTGATTTATTAAAGATGGGTGCTTTGAAATACGTTGATAGTTCTGTTTTTAATTGCAATAATTTTTCTGGTGTAGAGATTTTATCTTTCGCCATGATGTTTAATAAATCCATTAAACGAAAACGTGATGAAGCAACGCGAAAAGCCATCATTGTTCTTTCTTCTGTTTGATATTGATTGATGGAATCTTTGTTTAAATATTTTAAAGATAAATCCACGAATGCTAAATTTTCTTTGAAGAACTGCGGCAGGTAAAGGTTTCGGCGGCCTTCATAACTTTGCTGATCAAAATCTATTGCGCGAATTCTATATTGAAAATCTTCAATGTCCGGCGTCATTTCAACAACAAAATTATATGAACGCATGTCGCCGAGCAATCTTACAAAACAACGTTCATTAAATTTTACAAACTCTTTTGCCAAACGTATTTTATTTGTTTGCGGATCATTAAAATAATTTTGAATAAACAAATCGCCGGGAATTCCCGGAATATGTTCTTCAACCAATGTATTAACGTGCGTTAAATAAGTAATGCGGTTTGGCGAAAGCAAATGTTCAAGCTCTAATCCATAAATGCGCGAAGCGTCGGCTTGCTTCACATAATAATGATCGTAGTTGTCATTAAATTTATTAACGATACGGATGCGAAATGGATTTGAATTTGCAAAACTGCAAAAATCAATTCGAGCAACATCCAAATGATTTGTAAAACTTAAATCGCCTTCTGTTTTTAAAATCGCATACATTTTTACCAGGCCATCACGAATAAAATCCCAGTGCCGCAAATCATAAACAACTGTTTCCCACAAACTGTCATTTCCATTTTTATCTTTCAACGGAACGGAAGAAGTAAAATGAAACAAATCCCTGTAACTCACTGGCAGCTTCACTTCGCGGCCATGGTTTTTTAAATAACCACGCAACAAATCATTAACCTGAAAAATCGGTTTTTTGCGCGAAGGCTTATTTGCTTCACCAGGATTAAACATTTTTTGCTCTTCCGAAAAACTCATTTCTTAATTTGAAAATTTGATGATTTGATAATGTGCAAATGTGAAAATATGAAAATGGCGGAATGAACAAATAAATAAAAAGTAAAAAGTAAAAAGTAAAAAGTAAAAATTAAAAAGTAAAAATTAAAAAGTAAAAATGTATTAATCTCATATATCAAACTAAAAAAATTTCTGTCAACTGTCATCTGCCAACTGTAAACTTTTTTTGTACTAAGCATTTAATCATTAATCAGCTTCATTGGCGTCGCACTCTTTTACAGTGGATTCTTTATTCAACTTTTTTGGCCGCGGAGTTTCGCTGAGTAAAAAGAGTTTCTCAGAGGTTCTCTTTTTTTTCTTTGTGCTTCTCTGTAGTAAAAAAATAATGCAAGTTTTTACATATTATAATAACATAAACAAATGATCATTAATAATAAATGTACAAGTGTGCGACGCAACAAATGATCATTAATGAACAAACAGATCGGACAATAATAAGTGAAGGAAATAAAAAGAAAGATTGCGGAAAAATCAGTAGCTGCCTCCTGCTGAATATTATTCTTAAAAAAAATCAGCAGGAGGGTACTGGTGTTTAATGGTAGCGGCTTTTCGAAGGGATAATGGATTACGGAATTGGTTTTTCTTTGGTTACTGGATTTCGCAAATACATTGTTATGCAGATACGATCGGGTTAAAAAGGCTGCGGATATTGAGTTTCAGAGGTAAGGACGAAATTTACGGGCTACGAAAATTTTTATAAAATACGGATTTAAAAAAATGAAGTTGACTGATACTGGATTTTATTACAACTTATTTTTCTACGGATATTGGATACGATTCGGGTGTTGGATTTTTTGGGATACTGGATTGATTGATTATTATATCAATCAACTTCTATACAAAAATACATGCGCGCATGTTGCTGCACAATAGAGGTTCTGCCCGATTTTTTATGAACAGCATTTACATTTTTTTGCGTAATAATTCTTTATGCGGTAGTAAAAATACGGCACAAGAAAAGCCACGGCTGGCGTGGCTTTTTATTAATAACTATAAAATAAATTTAATTGCCTAAAGATTGCAGCACATCATATTTTGTTACGATGTGGTAATTGCCGCTGTCGTCTTTTGCAAGCACGGCGCCATTTTCTTTTGATATCAAACTGCTCAATCTTTCCAGCGGCGTGTCGAAAGAAACAATTGGGTATGCAGCTTCTTTTACTTCATCAATTTTTTTATTTTTTATATCCTGCCCGTTACTCATCATTTTGCTGAACAAACCACTTTCGCTTATGGCGCCAACAACATTTCCGTTATTAATAACAGGCAAATTTTCGATATTATATTTTTGCATTAAATCAACTGCTTCTGCAACAGTTTTGTCTGCATTAATGGTTACTAATTTTTTTGCGCCACGGCCATTAACGATGTCTTTAAAAGTTTTTACATCCAAAAACCCGCGCTCCATCATCCATTGATCATTATAAATTTTTGCAACATATCGGCTGCCATGATCATGAAATATGCAAACGACAACATCATCTTTTTTTAATTGATTTTTTAATTGCATCATTCCCTGCAAACAGCTGCCAGCGCTGTATCCGCAGAACAAACCTTCTTCTTTTGCAATCCTTCGTGCCATGATTGCTCCATCTTTATCCGTTACCTTTTCAAATTGATCAATCACACTCATATCATAATTTTCCGGAACAAAATCTTCACCAAAACCTTCGCTGATGTATGGATACACTTCTTTCTGATCAAGCTCGCCGGTTTCAAAATATTTTTTTAATAATGAACCATAACTATCAATTGCCCACACTTTAATATTTGGATTTTTTTCTTTCAAAAATTTTCCTGTACCAACAATTGTTCCGCCGGTTCCTGTGGCAACAACGAGGTGCGTAATTTTTCCATCAGTTTGTTCCCAAATTTCAGGTCCTGTTTGTTCATAATGCGCTTCGCGATTTGCGAGATTATCATATTGATTAACGTACCATGAATTTGGAACTTCAGTCGCCAATCTTTTTGATACAGAATAGTACGAGCGCGGATCTTCCGGTTCAACATTTGTCGGGCAAACAATTACTTCTGCGCCAACTGCTTTTAATATATCAGCTTTCTCTTTTGATTGTTTATCAGTTGTTGTAAAAATACATTTGTAACCTTTTACGCAAGCCGCCAAAGCCAGGCCCATGCCGGTGTTGCCGCTGGTGCCTTCAATAATAGTTCCGCCAGGTTTTATCTTTCCTTCTTTTTCTGCGACCTCAAGCATCTTTAATGCCATGCGATCTTTAATGGAATTTCCGGGATTAAAATATTCCACTTTTGCAAGCACAGTGCAAGGCAAACTCTTCGTGATTTTATTTAATCTTATTAATGGCGTGTGCCCGATCGTTTCGAGAATATTATTTTTTATATCCATGATTTTTTTATTCAGTTGCAAAGGTACGAGAAGTAGTTCGCAGTTGACAGTTGAGCGTTTTAATTAAGAATTAAGAATTAATAATTGATAATTAATAATGCTGAATATTTATTATCACAACTATTAACAATGAACCATCAGCTATGAACTAATTAGTCTGTCCACTTTCATCCGTCAACCGTCAACTTTCTTTCCCTACATTTGCATCCCTCAAAGAAAAAATATGGAAACTAAATATATACAGCATACTGCCGAAAAATTAAATTTATCTGTCAAACAAATCAATAGTATTTATCAATTGCACGATGAAGACGCAACTATTCCTTTTATGGCGCGCTACAGAAAAGAAGCAACTGGAAATTTGGATGAAGTGGTTATTAATAATGTGGTGGAAGAAATAAAATATTTTAATGAATTAGAAAAAAGAAAAGAAACGATTTTAAAAACAATAGAAGGTTTGGGAAAATTATCGCCCGAATTAAAAGCAAGAATTGAAGATTGTTATGATGCAACTATTTTAGAAGACATTTATTTGCCTTATAAACCAAAGCGCAAAACCCGCGCCACCACTGCAATTGAGAAAGGGCTTGAACCATTGGCAAAAATAATTTTTGATCAAACCAATGCAAATGCTGAAGAAGAAGCTGCAAAATTTATTAATGAAAATGTAAAAGATAGTAATGAAGCATTGCAAGGCGCGCGCGATATTATTGCAGAATGGATTACGGAAAATGAACAGGCAAGAAATAAAATACGCCAGTTGTTTACAGAAAGTGCAATGCTAACTTCAAAAGTAATTGCAAGTAAAAAAGACGAAGAAGAAGCGCAAAAGTATCGTGATTATTTTGAATTCAGCGAAGCATTAAGCAAAAGCCCTTCTCATAGAATTTTGGCAATTCGTAGAGGAGAAAAAGAAGGTTATTTATTAATGGATATTCATATTGAAAAGCAAATTGCTGTTGATGAATTGGAAAGAATTTTTATAAAAAATTCAAATGCAAATCCTTCGCAAATGAAGTTGGCAATTGAAGATAGTTTTGAACGATTATTAAAATCGTCAATCGAAAATGAATTCAGATTAATAAGTAAAAACAAAGCTGACGAAGAAGCGATAAAAGTATTTGCAGAGAATTTACGGCAATTACTATTAGCGTCTCCACTTGGCTCAAAACGTGTGCTGGCGCTTGATCCAGGGTTTCGTACAGGTTGCAAAGTTGTTTGTTTGGATGAGCAGGGAAATTTTTTGCATAACTCAAATATATATCCGCACGGCCCGCAAAATGAAACAGAAAAAAGTATTCATGAGTTAAAATATTTAGTCAACCAATATAATATTGAAGCGATTGGAATTGGCAACGGAACTGCCGGACGCGAAACAGAACAATTAATACGCAGTATTGATTTTGGAAAACCAATCAGCATTTTTATGGTGAATGAAAGTGGCGCGTCAATTTATTCTGCATCAGAAGTTGCGCGTGAAGAATTTCCTGATCAGGATATTACGGTTCGTGGTGCAGTGAGTATTGGCAGGCGTTTGCTTGATCCGTTAAGTGAATTGGTAAAGATTGATGCGAAGTCGATTGGTGTTGGGCAATATCAGCATGATGTTAACCAAAATAAATTAAAAGAGGAATTGGATAGAATTGTAGAAAGTTGTGTGAACTATGTTGGTGTTGATTTGAATACTGCAAGTAAAAATTTATTAATGTACGTTTCCGGATTGAGTGCAACGCTTGCAAAAAATGTTGTTGAATACCGTTTGAAAAATGGCGCATTTAAAACGCGTGATGAATTGAAAAAAGTAAGTTTGATGGGCCCAAAAACTTTTGAACAATGCGCAGGTTTTTTAAGAATCCGCAATGCATCAAACCCGCTTGACAATAGCGCTGTTCACCCGGAAAGTTATTTTGTTGTTGAGTCGATGGCAAAAGATTTATCATGTTCTATTAATGAACTCATTCAAAAAAATGAGTTGAGAAAACAGGTCGATAAAAAGAAATACGTTACAGAAACTGTCGGTGAATTTACCATTAATGATATTTTAAAAGAGCTGGAAAAACCAGGCCGCGATCCAAGAAATCAGATTGAAGAGTTTCGTTTTGATGAAACAATAAAATCGATGGAAGATGTGAAACAGGGAATGGTTGTTCCGGGCATTATTACCAACATTACAAACTTTGGTGTGTTTGTAGATATTGGCGTGAAGCAAGATGGATTAATCCATATTTCTCAATTGAGCAACACGTTTATTTCTGATCCAAATGAAGTAGTAAAATTGCAGCAACATGTAACGGTAACTGTGATGGAAATTGATGTGGCGCGAAAAAGAATTTCTTTGTCAATGAAAGATCAAAGTAAAGGTTCGAGAGACAGGGAACAAGGCATAAGTAATAAACAAAAACCGGTTTTAAATAATGATAAGAAAATTATTAATAAAAAACCGGAGCCTGCAAATCCTTTCCAGGCAAAGCTTTCAGAACTTAGGAAAAAATTTAATGATTAATATAATTGTACATTAATAAAAAGCCTCTCAATAATCCGAGAGGCTTTTTATTAATATTTATAAAAATTAAAATTCTTTTTGTTTAAATTTTTCTTTCTTTTTTTCTAAAACCATATCAAGCAACATTAATCCTAAAACAACATTAATCATAATAAAAATGCTTACATACGTTGGATTATAAAATTTACTAAAATCGAATTTTTTAGAAATGTTTAGTGCAGGAAGAATACTTTCAGAACTTATATTTGTCCAGGTAATTTGTGAAAATCCATAAATTAAAAATCCAAGAATCATCACAATAAAAAAACCACCAATTCCGCCAACAATATTTTTATTAATGTAAGAACGTGTTGCCGGCGCAACATGATATTTCGCAATATCTTCCATTACATTTTTTGTAAAACGCATGGATGGAGATTCCAGTTCCGAACTACTCATGAGTTGGTTTACTTCAAGCAATTCATGGTATTTATTTTTCCATTCAAGGTTGGTTGCAATCAATTGTTCAATGGCAGATTTTTCAGATGCATCAATTGTTCCATCGATAAAATTCCACAAACGTTCTTCATTCAATTGCTCATTCATATAAACTCCTTCTGTTTGTATTTTATTAATATAAAGTTCCGGCGAATTATTTATACCATCCTTTAATTTATTAATCGTTTTGTAATTCACGTACTTCATGGCTGAAATATTTTTCCATTTTTTCTTTCAAGCGTTGCCGCGCGCGGTGCAATTTTACTTTTACGTTATTCGGTTCAAGCCCTAATATTTTTCCCATTTCATCCAGCGATTGTTCAGCTTTATAAAACAGTGTAATAATTTCTGCATCATCATTGCTCAGCATTTTTATCGCTTCATTCACCATTGCCTGTTTCGATTTTTGTTCAACCAAATTTGCTCTGAAAGATGATTCATGGTTTTTAATTTGAAAACTTATTTTTTCATTATCAATTGAAGTGGTTTGTAACTTTTTCTTTCTTAAAAAAGTAATACAACTCGTGCGCACAATTGTATACAACCACGTACTGAATTTTGATTCGCCACGAAAATCTGCGAGGGAACGATATGCTTTTACAAAAATATCCTGCGCAACTTCTTCAGCATCTTCGCGGCTTTCAACCATACGCAGCACAAGCGTGAACACATACGTTTGATAGCGCTCCACAATGTGCGCGTACATTTGTTGTTCTCCTTTCAGAACCCTGCTGATAATTTCGGTATCCGTTGGCGCGGTGTGCATTTCAATATAAGACTACAACTTAAATGTTCAGGTTACAGGTAAGGTACATTTTTTATTAAAAGGCTTTTATTAATAAGTATATGTTTCAGAAAGAAATTGAAATTTGTGTAACCTCGCAGAATCATTATGAGTCTTAGTTTTGAACAGGCGCTGAAAAATCTTTTTTAAAAATTTGAAAATATTTTTAAAAAGATGTAACCCGGGATAAAATTCAGTAGTCTGATTTAGAAACAAGAAAAAAATCATTAATAATAAAAATTAAAATCATGCAGAACGAAGAAATTTTAATACCAATTGTCATGTTTGCCGGCGGTTTCGCAATGGTATTTGGAATAGTATATTTAAGAACGCGCCAAAACCTGGCGATGATAGAAAAAGGAATGAACCCGCGCGAATTCAGCAACAGGCCTACACCTTACAGAAATTTGAAATGGGGATTATTATTAGTTGGTTCGGGATTAGGATTATTTTTTGCTTACCTGCTTGACAATTTTGTTCTGTATAAAGTTGCCCATGAAAATATTGCCAAAGATTTTGATCACAACACCGGCGCAAACGTTCCTATTTATTTCGCATTAATCGCCATTGGCGGCGGATTGGGATTAATAACTTCTTATCGCATTGAGAAAAAAGAATTGCTTGATAAGAGTTTGTAATTGATATTAATAGTTAATAATTAATAATTGATAATGAAAAGCATCTTGAAAAAGGTGCTTTTTTTTGTCTTGATTTGGATTTTTTGGATGTTGGGATTGTTGGATTTTATTAATAAATTTTAGGCTGTTGTAAATTATTTTTTGCTTCGCTAAAAACAATCTGTAGCGAAATCCATCAAAACTTAAATCAAACAAAATACAAATTATTTGTTTGTAAGTTCCAATGCTTTTTTTATAACGATATCATTATTGTTCATCACTTCATAATAACCTTCGAGGCGCCAGATTTGGCGCGCCAGCAAGGCTTTTACACGTAGCAATAAAATTTGTTTATCCTGCGGCGAAATATTTTTTATTGTAATGGTATCTTTTGCAGCATAGCTCACCAAACTGTTCCAAACTTTTTCTTCATCATGAAAATTTGCATTGAATGCCTCGGGCGTTTTGTATTTGCTAAACTCCTTTAAATTTTGAATATAATACGTATATAAAAAACGCGTGAGTGTATTATTTACATATAACGCCGTTACATTTCTATTAATGCGGCTCGTATCGAAAGCCATAAAAATATCCGGCGTTATTCCGCCGCCGCCGTATACAATGTGTCCGGCTTTTGTTTTGTATTGTTTTCCCAAATGTTTGCTTGTTGTATCGCCGTGCAACATTTCTCCATTGTGAAAACGCGTCATCACTTCATCATTGTATGCATCATGATCGTCTTTATTATATGGTTTTTGAATGCTTCTTCCGAGCGGTGTATAATATCTTGCAACGGTTAATCGCAATGCAGATCCATCACTCAATTGATATTGTTCCTGCACCAAACCTTTTCCAAAAGTCCTTCTTCCAATAATTGTTGCGCGATCCCAATCTTGCAACGCGCCAACTAAAATTTCACTTGCAGAAGCTGTGCCTTCATCAACCAAAACTATAAGTTGCCCTTTTTCAAACAAGCCATCAATTCTGCACCGGTACTCAACTTTAGGAGAATTGATTCCTTGCGTATAAACAATTAATTTATCCTGGTCCAAAAAATCATCAGCAACTGCGACGGCTTCCTGCAACACGCCGCCGCCGTTTCCGCGCAAATCAAGAATCATTTTTTGCAAACCTTCCTGTTGCAATTTCATTACAGCTTGTGCAAATTCTCCATGCGTAGTTTCCGAAAAACGATTGAGATGAAGATAGCCGGTTTCTTTATTAATCATATAAGAAACATCAACTGACGGCGATGGAATTGTTCCCCGTAAAATATTAATTTTTTTCAATTGTTTCTCACGCATTAATGTCAACGCAACTTCGCTTGAACCTGGCCCGCGCAATAATTTTTTTATACGTTCTGCATCAATACCATTGCCTGCCACAACGGAATCATTTACTTTAATAAACTTATCGCCAATTTGCAAACCAGCTTTTTCACTCGGGCCATTTGCAAGCACATTAACAACATTTACCGTATCATCAAAAATTTGAAACTCCACGCCGATGCCTTCAAAATTTCCCTGTAAATCTTCATTAATATCACTTAAATCAACAGCGGGAATAAATATAGAATGTGGGTCAAGATGCGCAAGCATTCCCTGTATGGCATTTGTGCCAAGTGTATCCATGCTCACGCTGTCAACATATTTTTGTTTTACCAAATCAATAACTTCCTGTACCGGCGCCTGTTTGCGGGTTTTAAAAAAACCTTTTGTACTAAAATTTCCACTCAGCCTGTAACCGATCAACATTCCGAAAACCATAACCAGCGCAAACAACAGCGGTACCCAAATCTGTAATTTTTTCATTAATGTCCTTTTTCAATATAGCACGCAAATTACGCAAATGCTTTCAACGGTTTATAAAGAGATTTCGTTATTGATTATCAGCTTTGCATTTTAACTTCACCAAAATATTTTTGCATTAATAATTTTAAATAAGAAGAATGAATATTTTAATAGCAGACAGCGGAGCGACAAAATGTGAATGGTGCATGCTTGAAAATGACAAAAAAAAATTAATCAACACACAAGGAATAAGCCCGTATTTTTTAAATGAAAAACAAATACAGGATTTATTAATAAAAGAATTATTGCCGGGATTAAAAAACGTTCAGCCAGATGAAATTTATTATTATGGAACCGGTTGCATTACAATAGAAAATAAAAAATTGGTTAAGAAAGCCATTAATAAAGTTTTTTCAACAGCAAAAATTTTTGTTGATCATGATATGACAGGAGCCGCGCTGGCACTGTGTGGCAGCGAAAAAGGCATTGCAAGTATTTTAGGAACGGGATCAAACTCCTGTTATTTTAATGGAAAAAAAATTGTAACAAACCGTCCAGGACTTGGTTATGTTTTGGGCGATGAAGGCAGCGGAGCTTATCTTGGAAAAAAGGCGTTGCAATATTATTTATATGATACTTTCGACGGCGATCTGCGTTATAAATTTGATATTAAATACAACACCAACCGCGCAGAAATTTTAGACAACATTTACAAGAAACCTTTGCCCAATCGCTATCTCGCATCGTTCACTATTTTTTTGGCAGAGAACCGCGGGCATTATATGATTGAAAATATTTTGGAAGACGGGTTGAATGATTTTTTCTTTATGCATTTATGCAAGTACAATGAAAGCTGGAAATTTCCCTTACATTTTGCTGGCGCAGTTGCTTATGGTTTTCGTGATGTAATAAAAGATTTATGCCACAGTTATGAATTTGAATTGGGAAATATTTTAAAGAAACCGATGGACGGGTTGATTAAATTTCATAAGGAAAAATGAATTAGCAAATTGAACAATGGCTCAATTGCTCAATGAAAAATGCAGGCGATATTTTGAGGTATTAATAAAAATTTTTAAAGCATGTGGCGATTATAAATTGAATAACAATTCAATTGAGCCATTGAGAAATTTTCACATTTTCAAATTAAAATATGGGCTTCGAAAAAATAACGGAAGAAGAAAGTAATTATAGCAATCTCGAAAAAATGAGTGTGCATGAATTGCTGGTGAATATTAATAAAGAAGATAAAATAGTTCCGCAGGCAATTGAAAAAATAATTCCGCAAATTGAAAAATTGGTAAGTGTTATCAGCGATAAAATGATTGCTGGCGGAAGATTATTTTACATCGGCGCAGGCACAAGTGGAAGGCTTGGAATTTTGGATGCGAGTGAAATTCCGCCGACTTATGGCATGCCTTACGGTTTGGTGATTGGAATAATTGCCGGTGGAAAAGAAGCGATTCAAAAACCGATAGAAAATGCGGAAGATGATGTAACCCAGGGCTGGCTTGATTTACAAAGTTATGCTGTTAATGAGAATGATGTTGTGATTGGCATTGCAGCAAGCGGAACAACGCCTTATGTAATTGGTGCACTTGAAAAATGTAAAGAAAATAAAATAGCAACGGGAAGTATAAGCTGCAATCCTGATTCGCCATTGTCGGCAGAAGTGGATTATCCAATTGAAATAATTGTTGGGCCGGAATTTGTAACCGGAAGCACGCGAATGAAAAGTGGCACAGCGCAAAAATTAGTATTGAATATGATTTCTACAGCAGTGATGATACAAATTGGAAGAGTGGAAGATAACCGAATGGTAAATATGCAACTCACCAATAGTAAACTGGTTGATCGCGGAACGCATATGCTGATGGAAAAAACCGGTATTAATGATTATGAAAAAGCGAAAGCGTTATTATTAAAATATGGGAGTGTGAAGAAAGCAGAAGACAGTTTGTAATTATAGTTGCAATCAAATTTTGTTGTTGGTCAGGCGACCGACAACGGCGAGCAGAAACTTTTAATACACATTGAGTATCTAAATAAATGGCAACATTTTACCTCTATCAGTAGGTTGAGATAACATCCAGCTTACAATTAAAATTCCAATTACATGAATAATGAGAATGATAATTTTATTTCTAATAATATTTTTAGAAATAAAATTTTTTATTAAAAGGGACAAGATTACAATTGCAAAAAATAAAAGAAAAACTAAATCAAGCCCAGGCCCTGCAAGACTTGTTGGATCAATTCTATTTGAAATAAATAAAAGGATAAAACCTGCTATATAAAATAAAATATGGAATAAAGGTTTTTTTGTCATAAAGGCGCAAGATTAAAACTACACTATTTTTAATACATTAATAATCCCTCTTTTTTAACTTTCACAATAACACAATAAATTATATTTGGAAATCCTTTTTTGATAATAGTATATTGCTGTTGGAGATTATGAATTATGCATGACATTGAACCGTTTTACAACTGGCGGCATTTATATACAAGCGAGGAAGATGAGCGCTCGCCTTTTTTTGCGCGGGAATATTCTGAGTTTGAATTTTCATTAACGATTTACAATTATTATATCCATCCGCAGTGGGATGATTTTGGATCGAAAACTTTGTACCTGAAAGTTTTGATTGCAGATTATGAAGAACATTATGCAATTATAGAATTGATTGGCGAATGGAACGACGCGATTGAAAATGATATTATGTTTTTGAAGCGTGAAGTGATTGATAAATTTTCTGAAAACGGAATTACAAAGTATATTTTGATTGCAGAAAATGTGCTGAATTTTCACAGCGGCGATAAAGATTATTATGAAGAATGGTTTGATGAAGTAACGGATAATGATGGTTGGATTGCGTGCATTAATATGCCGGAGCAAACGCAATATGATTTTAAACGCGCGAAACTAAACCGCTATATTGAACTCGAACAAATTGACAACTGGCGGATTTATAAACCATTTCATTTATTTAAAAAGATTGACGAAGAGATTTTGAAACGGCTGGAATAGCGATGAATAAAGGCTTTCGTTGAATAAACAATTGTTTGGAAAACGTAATTAATAATAAAATAAATTTTGTTATTCAATAGAAGTTTATATTTTTGAATTAATAATGAACACATCAAAAGCATACGGCTTCTTTTATTTTTACTTCTACTTTACAGGGAAGCCGGGAAGCTTTTGTTAATAAGAAAATAAAAAACTTAACAATAAGAATCCCGGCCAAAAGCCGGGATTTCTGTTTTATATATTATGGCAACAAAAGTTTCGATACAAGGTTATGAAGGCAGTTTTCACCAGGAAGCTGCGCGGCAATTTTTTGGCAAAGGCGTAGAAGTGTTGCCCTGCGCCACTTTTAGCGAAGTGATAAAAATTGCTTCTAATAAAAAAGAAAGTGATGGCGGCGTGATGGCGATTGAAAATTCTATTGCCGGAAGTATTTTGCCAAATTATAATCTGCTGCAAAAAAGTAACCTGCGCGTTGCCGGAGAAATTTATTTACACATCAAACAAAATTTGATGGTTAATCCCGGCGTGAAACTGGAAGATATCCGCGAAGTGCATTCTCACCCGATGGCGCTGCAACAATGTTTGGTTTACCTCGATAAATATGATTGGAAATTGGTTGAAACAGAAGACACAGCATTAAGCGCGAAAAATATTCATAAAAATAAAAGCAAACATATTGCTGCGATTGCAAGCAAGCTTGCTGCAGAATTATACGGATTAAATATGATTGCGCCGGCGATACAAACGATGAAAAATAATTACACGCGTTTCTTAATAATACAACGCGAAGATGCGGTGAAAAAAATTGAAGGTGCAGATAAAGCGTCTGTAAATTTTCATACCGATCATTCGCGCGGAAGTTTGGCGAAAGTATTAACGGCCATTGCTGATGGCGGTATTAATTTAAGCAAGCTGCAAAGTTTCCCGATTCCCGGAAGTGACTGGGAATATTCTTTTCATGCAGATATGGAATTTGATTCTTTGGATCAGTTTAATAAAGTGATTGCATTAATAAAACCGATTACGGCAGAGTTGAAAATTTATGGCGTTTATAAAAAAGGCAGAACTGTTTAATAATAAATTATGATAACAACATCAAAACGACTTGACGGCATTGGCGAATATTATTTCTCGCAAAAATTACGTGAGATTGATGAGTTAAATAAACAAGGAAAAAATATTATTAATCTCGGAATAGGAAGCCCCGATTTGCCGCCGCATCCTGATGTTATAAAAATTTTGCAGGAAGAAAGTGCGAAGCCAAATGTACACGCATACCAGAGTTATAAGGGAAGCCCGATATTAAGAAATGCAATTTCAAGTTGGTATAAAGAATGGTACCATGTTGAAGTAAATGCTGATACAGAAATTTTGCCGTTGATTGGATCAAAAGAAGGCATAATGCATATTTGCATGACTTACTTAAACGAAGGAGATGCAGCGCTGTTGCCGAATCCAGGCTATCCAACTTATAGAAGCGCTGTGAAATTAGCTGGCGGAATTTGTATTGATTATGATTTGAAAGAAGAAAAAAATTGGTTCCCTGATTTTGAAGAATTGGAAAAAAAAGAGTTAAGCAACGTAAAATTAATGTGGGTGAATTACCCGCAAATGCCAACGGGAAAATTGCCAACAAAAAAAATGTTTGAATCATTAATCGCATTTGGAAAAAAGCACAGCATATTAATCTGTCACGATAATCCATACAGTTTTATTTTAAATGATGAACCAATGAGTTTATTAAATATTAATGGCTCAAAAGAAATTGTGATTGAATTAAATTCATTAAGCAAATCGCAAAACATGGCAGGCTGGAGAATTGGAATGTTGGTTGGTGCAAAAGAAAGAATTGATGAAGTACTTCGATTTAAAAGTAACATGGACAGCGGCATGTTTTTACCAATGCAACTCGCCGCTGCAAAAGCTTTGAGCTTAGGAAAAGATTGGTATGAAAGCGTTAATAAAGTATATGCAGATAGAAGAAAAATTGTGTTTGAATTATTGAATTTATTAAACTGCCAGTTTGATGAAACGCAGGCTGGCATGTTTGTGTGGGCAAAAATTCCAAATGATTATACAGATGGATTTGAGCTGAGCGATAAAATTTTATACAATGCAAATGTGTTTATAACCCCCGGCGGAATTTTTGGATCAGCAGGAGAAAAATATGTGCGCGTTAGTTTGTGCAGCACGGTTGAAAAATTACAAAGCAGTATTAATCGCGTAAAAGAATTTTTGGAAAAATAAAATTGCAATCATGTTTGATTCAGTTACAATTATTGGTGTCGGATTAATCAGTGGTTCATTTAGTTTGGCATTAAAAGAAAATGGCCTGGCAAAAAATATTATTGGCGTGAGCCGCACGCAAGCGAGTATTGACAAGGCTTTGGAGCTTGGCTTAATTGACGAAGCATTGCCATTGGAAGAAGCTGTTAAAAAAAGTGATCTAATTTATGTTGCCATTCCTGTGGATGCAACTGTGCCAATGATGCGTAAAATAATGGACTTGATTAATGATAAACAAATTGTTGCTGATGCGGGTTCTACAAAAAATGTGTTGTGTAAAAATTTGGAAAATCATCCGATGCGCAAACGTTTTGTTGCCACGCATCCCATGTGGGGAACGGAATATAGTGGCCCTGAAGCTGCCGTACACGGCGCGTTTGCGGGCAGGATTTGTGTAATTTGCGAGAAAGAAAAAAGTGATGAAGATGCTGTTAATACCATGGAATCTATTTATAAAAAATTAGGGATGAACATTGCGTATATGAATGCTGATAGTCATGATATGCATGCGGCGTATGTGAGCCATATTTCGCACATCACATCTTTTGCGTTGGCAAATACAGTGTTGGAAAAAGAAAAAGAAGAAGATGCAATTTTTGAATTGGCTGGTGGCGGTTTTGAAAGTACGGTTCGCTTGGCGAAAAGTAGCCCATCGATGTGGTTGCCGGTTTTTAAACAGAATCGCGAAAATATTTTAGATGTATTGAATGAACATATTGTTCAATTAAGAAAATTTAAAAGTTGTTTGGAAAAAGAAAATTATGAATACCTGCAGGAATTGATGGAGCATGCGAATGAGATTAAACGGATTTTGAAATAGGATTGTTTAATTAATAATTGATAATTAATAATTGAGAATGTATTGACGACTTCGTTTACTCAAAAGGCTTTCTGAAACGTTGTGATATATTTTAAGTTCTCTGTGGTGAAAAGAATATTTATTAATCAAGTTTTATTAATAAATGCATTGAAATTTTTATTAATAATTTAAATGGATGTAATTGATTAATGAAGCGTTGAATAGATAACTAAAAGTACAAGAGTGCGACGCCAATGCGGCTGAATACAGATGGGGTGCTGGTTACATAATTTTAAACTAAAAACCGGGCTGCAAGCGGCAATAGTCGTACCTTTGCGGCAAATTTTAAAAGTATATGGCGACATTTGAAGAGTTGGGTTTAGATCCAAGATTGGTTCAGGCAACCGACGCATTGGGATTTAAACAACCAACACCGATACAGGAACAGGCGATTCCTGTTTTATTAAGCGGCACGAAAGACCTTGTAGGACTGGCTCAAACGGGCACAGGAAAAACAGCAGCATTTGGTTTACCACTATTGCATTTGGTGGATGAATTGCAAAAACATCCGCAGGCATTAGTAGTTTGCCCAACGCGTGAGTTGTGTTTGCAGATTGTTAGCGAAATTGATTTGTTTAAAAAATTTATGCCTGCAATGCATGCAATTGCTGTATATGGCGGCACATCTATCGGTATGCAAATACGCGATTTGAAAAGAGGTGTTCAGATTGTAGTGGCAACTCCCGGAAGGCTGATTGATTTGATTGAACGCAAGGCGATTAATCTTGAACAGATAAAATATGTAGTGCTTGATGAAGCAGATGAAATGCTGAACATGGGTTTTAAAGATGATATAGAATTCATTTTGCAAAACACACCAAAGCGGGAAGCAACGTGGCTTTTCAGTGCAACAATGCCTGCTGAAATAAAACGCGTTAGTAAAAAATATATGAACCAGCCGCATGAAATTACGGTTGGTAAAATGAACACTGCAAATAAAAATATTGATCACCAGTATTTTGTTGCATCTGCAACGCACCGTTATGAAACGCTGAAAAGATTAATAGATTTTAATCCTGGTATTTATGGATTAATATTTACGCGCACAAAAATTGATGCACAAAATATTGCTGAAAAATTAACGCGTGAAGGTTATGATATTGATGCCTTGCACGGCGATTTAACGCAACAGCAACGCGATAAAGTAATGGGCGAATTTCGTGATAAAACATTGCAGTTATTAATAGCTACAGATGTTGCCGCGAGAGGAATTGATGTATCCGGAATTACGCATGTTATTAATTATGAATTGCCGGATGATGTTGAAGTGTACACACACAGAAGTGGAAGAACCGGCCGCGCTGGTAACACCGGAATTTGTTTGTCGATTGTGCACAGCCGCGAAATTGGCAAGCTGAGGCAGATTGAAAGAATTGTGCAGGTTCCTTTTCATAAAATGGAAATTCCTGAAGGCAAAGATGTTTGCAGAAAACAGTTTTTCTATTTCATGGATAAACTGTTGCAGACAGATATCAGTCATGGCGATTACGAAACGTATGTGCCGATGATTGCTGAAAAATTTGCTGACGTGAGTAAGGAAGAAGTGCTGAAACGTGTGGCTGCGACTGAGTTTGATCGCTTTTTGAAATATTATGAAAACGCGGAAGACTTAAATGTCCGCGAGCGTTCAAGAGAATATGGATCAACTGATCGCCCGAGAATTGGTGGTGAAAGAAGAGTGATAACAAGAGATGGAAACCGCGAGCCACGCACGCGTGAGTTTAATAAAGAAAGCAATGGCGATTATGCAAAATTGTTTGTGAACCTAGGTACAAAAGATGGTTTTTATAAAGCAAGCTTTTTACAATTTATTTTAGACATGAGCGATTTGCGCAAAGAAGTATTGGGCAGAATTGATATGAAAGAAATGAACAGTTGGGTTGAAATAGATAAATCTGCTGCTGCGCAAATGATACGTGCAGTTGATGGCAAAAATTATAAAGGCAGAAGGATTAGGATGAATGATGCAAATAGCAGATAAGTAAAAAACAAAAAATAAAAATTTAATTAATAATTTTTTAATTGATAATGGATAATCAGGTATTATTATTAATTAAAAAAATCTGACTAGCTCCGCCATTTATGGCGGAGAAAATTGCGGAAAAATTCGAGTGATGAATTGATAAAGAATTTTACACAATCATCAGCTCAATAAAGAACAGATGTACAAGAGTGCGACGCCAATGAAGATGATTAATGATATAATGTTCGGCTCAAAAAAATAAAAATTATGGAAGCAACACAAACCAAAAATGCAAAAGAACTTGTTCAGGAAACATGGAAAAAAAGGCCATTAATAATCAGTGGCCCGTGCAGTGCGGAAACGGAAGAACAAGTAATTGAAACTGCAGAACGTTTAGCAAAAACAGGTAAAGTAGATATGCTGCGCGCAGGCATTTGGAAACCGCGCACGCGCCCCGGAATGTTTGAAGGCATCGGCGCAAAAGGCCTGCCATGGCTGCAGCGCGCGAAAAAATTAACCGGCCTGCCAACAACTGTGGAAGTAGCAACTGGTAAACAAGTGGAAGATGCATTAACGTTTGATGTGGATGTATTATGGATTGGAGCGCGCACAACTGTTAATCCGTTTAGCGTGCAGGAAGTTGCAGATGCATTGCGTGGCGTTGATGTTCCGGTGATGATAAAAAACCCGATTAATCCTGATTTAGAATTGTGGACTGGCGCTGTTGAACGCGTTGCAAAAGCCGGCATCAAACAAATTGGTTTGATACACCGTGGTTTTAGTTCATATGGAAATACAGAATATAGAAATGCACCGATGTGGCACCTTGCGATTGAAATGAAACGCCGCAATCCGGACATGATGATTATTAATGACCCTTCGCACATCAGCGGGCGCAGGGATATTTTATCAGACGTTGCACAACAAGCAATTGATTTGGATTTTGATGGATTAATGATCGAAAGCCATATTGATCCTGACAACGCGTGGAGCGATGCGAAACAACAAATTACGCCGGAAGTATTGGCAGAATTGCTGGGTTCAATTATCTGGCGCAAGGAAGATGTGAATTCAGAAGAGTTTCACCAGGCAATGGAAAAAATGCGCCAGCAAATAAATCAGTTGGATGATGAATTATTGCAGGTGCTTAGCCAGCGCATGAAAGTGGCTGATAAAATTGGCCAGTATAAAAAAGAAAACAACATTACCATTTTGCAAACCAACCGCTGGAACGCAATCCTGGAGCGCGCTATGATGAAAGGCGAAAAACTCGGATTAAGCAATGAGTTCATTACAAAATATTTTGACGCGGTGCATATGGAAAGTATCAGTCATCAGAATAAAGTTTTGAATAGTTAGATTAAAAAACAATCAACACGTAATATTTATTATTCAAATAAACACAACTGATAAAATAGAAAATATATTTATTAATAAAATTGCATTTCAATTGAGCATTGAATATTGAGTGTTGCTTATTGAATATTTATACATTTCTTCTGTACAATCAACATCAATGAATAACGAAAAGGTTTATTTGTATGTGCATATAATCTTTGTCGTTAATAAACAGGAAGCAGTTTTAAAAAAACCAATTTTGAATTTGCTGCTCATTCATTTAAAAAAATTTGCAGAAGAAAAATTTTTAAAGATTCAAAACATTAATGGCGTTGCAAATCATTTGCATTGTTTGCTGCAGTTGCACCCAACACAAAGTTTAACATACGCAGTTAAAATATTAAAAGAAGAATCTGCAAAATGGCTGAACGAAAATAAATTTTTAGAAAATAATTTTGAATGGAGCGAAGGTTACGCTGCATATTCCGTGAGCCCAAGCAGCGTAAAGCAAGTTGCAGATTACATTAATAAACAGGAAGAACACCACAAAACAAAAACGCTGGAGAGTGAACTGGAAGTGTTTGAAAAAATACAAATCTGATTAACGGTTAGATTAATAATAATTATGCAAAAAAAAGTTTACCAGTTTTCTGCCAAAAAAGTTGCTTATTATTTTGATGCAGATTTTTCTTACCTCGAAAAATTAGTAGATAAAACAAATGCCGTTATTATTACGGATGAAAATGTTTTTAAACAATATTCAAAAAAATTTAAGAGCTGGAAAACGATTGTTATTAAATCCGGTGAATCCTTCAAAACGCAGGCCAGCGTTGATTCTATCATACAACAATTAATTTCGATTGGCGCAGATAGAAAAAGTTTTATTATCGGGATTGGCGGCGGCGTTGTTACAGATATTACAGGTTATGCAGCGTCCATTTATATGCGCGGTGTAAAATTTGGTTTTGTTCCAACTTCTATATTGGCAATGGTTGACGCTTCTATCGGCGGCAAAAACGGCGTTGATGTTGGCGTGTATAAGAATTTAGTTGGGTTAATAAAACAACCTGAATTTTTATTGTTCGATGTTTCTTTATTAAAATCTTTACCAAAAGAAGAATGGGTAAATGGCTTTGCAGAAATTATAAAACATGCAGCCATAAAAGATGCATTGTTATTTAAAGAATTGGAAAAAAATAAAATTACTTTTTACCAAAAAGATAAAACTGCATTATCAAAACTGATTCGCAAAAATGTATTAATAAAAACTGCGGTTGTGCAAAAAGATGAGTTTGAAACCGGCGACAGAAGGTTATTAAATTTTGGCCACACACTTGGTCATGCGATTGAAAATTTATACAGCTTATCACACGGACATGCAGTTGCCATTGGTATGGTTGCAGCATCATTATTATCAGAACAATTTTCTCAATTTAAAGACACTGCAAGAATTGTAGACGTGTTGCATAAATATGGTTTGCCTTCAACGTTATCACTCAATGCACAAAAAGTTTTTGATGTATTAAAAATGGATAAGAAAAAAGATCGCGAATCCATGAATTATATTTTATTAAAAAAAATCGGGCAGGCCGTTGTCCAATCAATCCCGGTTGATCAACTGGAAGAATTAATCCGATCAATTACAATGGCACGATAAGAAAAGTTTGAAACATGCAGGTAACCATTCAGCCGTCATTAATAGAAGGAACAATACAAGCACCAACTTCTAAAAGCTCGATGCAGCGCGCATGTGCAGCCGCATTATTAATAAAAGGCAAAACAATTATACAAAATCCCGGGCATTCAAACGATGATAAAGCAGCTTTGGGAATTTTAAAATCGCTGGGTTGTGAATGGTCATTCGTTAATGGCCAATTGAATATTGACAGTTCAAAATCTTTTTTAAATTCATCATTCGCCAGTAACCATTCACCATTGACAATTAATTGTGGTGAAAGTGGTTTGGGAATAAGAATGTTTACGCCAATTATTGCATTAAGCGAAAAGCAAATAACTATAAATGGAAGTGGAAGTTTATTAACGCGCCCAATGGATTTTTTTGATGAGGTGCTTCCGCAACTTGGCGTTGAAATAATTTCTAACAATGGAAAATTACCATTGCAAATCAAAGGCCCGCTGCGGCCAAAAGATATTGAAATTGATGGATCATTAAGTTCACAATTTTTGACGGGTTTATTAATGGCTTATGCAGCCGCTGGCGCAAATAATGTTTCCATTAAAGTAAACAATTTAAAAAGTAAACCATACATCGATCTCACTTTACAAGTGATGGATCATTTTGGATGGAAAGTGGAGAATAAAAATTACGAAGAATTTTATTTTGCAGAAAGAGTAAAGCTTAAAGCTGAAAGCGCAATGATCAATTATACTGTTGAAGGAGATTGGAGCGGCGGCGCATTTCTATTGGTTGCTGGCGCAGTTGCAGGAAATATTAAAGTGAAAGGGTTGGACATAAATTCGACACAGGCAGATAAAAAAATTATTGAAGCATTAAAAGATTGTGGTGCAAAATTATTAATAGAAAATGATCATATAGAAATTGGCACTTCATCATTAAATGCATTTCATTTTGATGCAACGGATTGCCCGGATTTATTTCCGCCACTGGTTGCGCTTGCTTCATATTGCAATGGAACTACAACTATTAAAGGTGTTAATCGTTTGGCACACAAAGAAAGTGATCGTGCAATAACATTGCAGGATGAATTTGCAAAGATGGGTATTGAAATAAAACTGGATGATGATCTGATGTTTATTAATGGCAATAAAAATATTCATGGTGCAGAAGTTCATTCGCGCCACGACCATAGAATCGCTATGGCATGCGCCGTTGCTGCATTACAGGCAAATGCCGAAACGGTAATTGATGAAGCGCAGGCGATTAATAAATCGTACCCGGATTTTTTTGATCACATAAAATCATTGGGGGCTTTGGTATCTTTAAACAATCAACTTATTAATTAATTTATTTTGAATTCATTCGGGCGCATATTTCGCATACATATTTTTGGTGAATCTCATGGAGAAAGTGTTGGTATTAATATCGATGGTTGTCCTGCCGGTTTGCCTTTGTCTGTCGAAGATTTTTTTACAGATATTGAAAGAAGAAAAGGCGGCATGCAAAAAGGTACAACGCCACGTAAAGAAGATGATTTGCCAATTTTTAAAAGTGGTGTTTTTAATAATAAAACAACTGGCGCACCAATTACTATTTTATTCGAAAATAAAAATACGCGCTCAACGGATTATGAAAAACAACGCGCTGTTCCACGTCCCGGGCACGCAGATTTTGTTGCGCATAAAAAATTTGGCGGCTATGAAGATTATCGTGGCGGCGGGCATTTCAGCGGAAGGCTGACTGTGGCGCTTGTTGCTGCCGGTGTTATTGCAAAAAAATTATTGAATGAAATAAAAGTAGTTGCAACCATTACTGAAATTGGTGGTGAAACAAATCCTGAAAAAGGTTTGCAAAAAGCCATTGATGCAAAAGATTCTGTTGGCGGAATTGTTGAATGTAAAGTAAATGGTTTGCCAATTGGTTTGGGTGAACCGTTTTTTGATTCTGTTGAATCTGTTTTGGCGCATGCCGTTTTTGCAATTCCTGCGGTGCGTGGTGTGGAGTTTGGAACAGGCTTTGCCGCTGCAAAAATGTTTGGCGTTGATCATAATGATGCGATTGAAAACATGGATGGAAAAACAAAAACCAATCATGCAGGTGGGGTAGTGGGCGGCATTACAAATGGCAACGAACTTGTTTTTCGCATTGCGATTAAACCAACTTCGTCAACACCGAAAGAGCAGCATACATTGAATATGGAAACTGGTGAAACAGAATCTTTTTCGGTAAAAGGAAGACATGATTTATGCATTGCGCTGCGCGTGCCTGTTGTGCTGGAAGCCGTTACAGCCGTGGTTTTGGCGGATTTGATGATGTTGGAAGGGAGGATTAATCGCATGTTGTAAAAGTGGCGACCAACGGTAGTTGGCCGATGAGCGACTAACTATTATTTGCAAAACTTAAATCGAACAACGTCCATCAATTATCGAAGAACGGCCAACGCAATAGCTTTATTAATACAACGTTTATAATAACAATGGCAATTATTTATCACATAACTACAAAGCCGGAATGGGCGAATGCACAAGTGAAAGGCAAGTATGAATCTGCTTCCTTACCGGAAGAAGGTTTTATTCATTGCAGTGAAGAAAGGCAAATTACCGGCGTGCTTGATCGTTATTTTAAAAACAAAACTGATTTAATAAAATTGGTTATCGAAACAGATAAACTCACAAGCCCATTATACTTCGACTGGTCGCCTTCTATTGAAGATACTTTCCCGCATATTTATGGGCCGATTAATCTGGATGCTGTTGAAGATGTTGTAGAGATTTAAAAATTCAATAGTAATTGAGATGAGCGATTCTGATAATCAAATAGAATATCATACGGAATATTATAAAGATCCAACTTTAATGGCAATATTAATGATTGCCGGATTTGGAATATTTATAACATTTATAATTTGGGCATGCAAGAATATCGGATCTAATCAATTGGCTTTGATGATATGTTTTGGGACTATAATTTTGTTTTTAGTGGTATTAATAATATTGAAACCAACATTGCTTAAAAATGCAATAATTAATTACAATGCAAATGGTATTGGAATTAAATTATACGAGAAAGATTCAAACAATCTATACTGGGAATATTTTTTTTTATGGCAAGATATGATTGCTTACAGATTCTATTTCGATACTAAACTAAATACTTGTATTACGTTATATTTAAAGAATAAAAAAAAACAAACATTTATTTTTAAGGATAATAAAACCTATGAGCAGGCAATTTCAGAAAATAGTGTTTTGTCGAATTTTTATTCTTTTGTAAGTGAGTTTAATAAAGAAAAAGAAAATGGAAAGATATTGCCCAAGCAAAACTTCTTAGCAACTAACAGGGGATATTATTTGATTTGGTTTGAAGTTGTATTGATGATTTTGGCATTAATAATTCTTTTAGTAACTAAAAGACTTTCGTATGCCTTTTATATTTTTGGAACCGCTTTACTATTAATTCCACAGATTTTTAACAGGCAACGTAATAAAGAAATGTTTGAGAAAATGTCGTCCTTAAAAAATGATTCAATATTAAAAGAGGGTTAATAATTTTTTTGCTGAATATTGCTGCAACTGTACAAGTGTGCGACGCAACAAATGCTGAATTGAAATACAAATGATCGCTACAAAAAATAAAAATCAATTACTTACTTTTTTCAATTGCGAAAAACTTAAATCAAGCACATCATATTTTTCAGGGTTTGGCAAACTGTAATGCCACCATTCGGTTGCAAATGCGATGAAGCCAAATTTTTCCATCATTTGTTTTAATAATTTCCTGTTCATTAATACTTCTTCGGAGAGATTAATAAAATCATGATGCGCTGAATCTGTAAAATTGTCGAAGCCGGTTGGCATTTTTAATTCCTGTTTTGTGGCGAGATTAATAATCGTTAAGTCTACTGCAATGCCGCGATTATGTCCGCTTCCTTTTTTTGGATCAGCAACATAGCGATCATCATGGACGAGTTCCCAAAATTTTTCTGTAACAAAATACGGACGGTAAGCATCAAAAATTTTTAAGCCATAACCCATTTTGTGTAGTTCATGCTGCACATTTATTAATGCTTTTGCAGCAGGCAATCTTAAAAAAGTATAGGTCGGAATTTCCTTGTACATAATGCGTTTCATAAAATTATTTGTTGTTGCATAACGCAAATCGAGCACGATGTCAGGAATTATTTTTTGCAGGCTTATCATTTGCATGTTGCTGTCATTTGTACTAGTTTGTGCATACAAATCAATGCTGGCAATAACTTTCAGGTTATTGCTATCTTTGCGTGCTGTTTGTGCAACGGTTGCATTAAAGCACATGGAAAAAATTAATGCGCACGTTAATGATATATAAAGGCGTTGTATTATATTGTAAGCCATTAATAAATTTTAGTTGATTAATAAAACAGAGCTGTAAGAAAATTACTGCATTTGTATTGAATAACCTGACATCTTTTAAATGAATTATCGAAAAAAAATTACCGGGATTTTATTTTTTATTTTATCTGTTGCTGTTGTTGCGTGTAATGATGAAAATAAAAAACCTGCAGAAAAAGATGTTGTTGCAAAGCCAGAAAAATTGCAGGAACGTGTGAGCGATGACCTGAAAAAAATACTGGATTATGCAGATAAAAATAAAGGCAGTATTAATGATTCTGTTCATTTAAATTATGTGCGGCTTGATAATAGTTTTTATGAATCAAAAAATTATCAAACCATTTGGAGCGATAGTGGCAAATGGTCGCCGCTTGGCGATTCATTATTTCGTTTTATAAAAGATGCAAATGAATACGGATTGTTTCCGCAGGATTATCATTACAATTCATTGGCATTTATACAACGCGCCATGGCAGACAGTTTCGCGCGAAAGAATGCGATTTTATGGACGCGTGCAGATATTCTTTTTACAGATGCTTTTTTTTCTTTGGTAAAAGATTTGAAACAAGGGCGTTTGAATTATGATAGTGTTACGTTAAGAAAAGACACTGTATTAACCGACAGTTTTTTTATACAAAATATTACGAGCGCATTCGAAATAAAAAATATTGATTCCACTTTGCATTTGCTTGAACCGAAATATGCCGGTTATGATTCATTGAAATTATATGCCAAAGATTTTTTGGCAAAAGCAAAATTTAAACCATTTACTTATTTAATTTATCCGTATAAAGATTCAGTTGCTTTTTTTAAACAACTGCAAAAACGTTTTTTTGAAATCGGTTTAATCAAAAATGATTCAACTGATATGGACACAACGGAATTTATCACTGTTATAAAAAAATACCAGAAAGAAAAAAATTTTAAAGTAACAGGTGTTACATCTGAACCATTAATAGATAAATTAGACAATACCGATTGGGAAAAATTTAAACGCATTGCCATTACGCTTGATCGTTATAAACTTTTACCGGATACTTTGCCGCATACTTATGTGTGGGTAAATCTTCCATCGTTTTTTTTGCAGGTAATGGATAATGATACCGTGGCGTTGGAATCTAAAATAATTGTTGGCGCACCAAAAACGCGCACGCCATTATTAACGAGCGACATTACTAATTTTATTACACTGCCGCAATGGACAGTTCCTTCAAGCATTATTTTTAAAGAAATGCTTCCGAAGATTCAGCAGAATATTGATTATTTAAAAAAAGAAAATTTAATTGTTGTTGATAATAATGATGACGTTGTAGATCCATCAAAAGTGAAATGGAAAAAATTAAATAAAAATCATTTTCCTTATCAGTTAAAACAACAGGAAGGCGACAACAATTCGTTGGGTGTTATTAAATTTAATTTCAGAAATAAATACAGTGTTTATTTGCACGATACAAACGTGCGTTGGATGTTTGGCAAATCATTCCGTGCATTAAGCCATGGTTGTGTGCGCGTAAAAGAATGGGAAAAAATGTCTGATTTTTTAGTGCGCAATGATTCCGTAAAATACAAACCAGATACGTTGCGCGCGTGGATTAAACGCCAGGAAAAGCATACTGTGAGCGGGTTTAAGCGTGTTCCTATTTTTATACGCTACTTTACATGTGCCGGAAAAGATGGCCATGTAGTGTTTTACGATGATATTTATGGCGAAGACAAATTTCTTCGTGAGAAATATTTTGCGGCTAAAACCGTTAATGAATAGTATGATTAAACAACTTACGATTGTTTTGTTTGCCAGTATGTTATTGGCAAATAATTTATTTGCACAGGCCAAATACGCTTCGCACGTTGAAGCGCCGATAACGCGCAGCAAAAAACCGGTAAAAGTTCAATATGGAATTGCCAGTTTTTATGCAAACAAATTCAATGGCAGAAAAACTGCAAACGGGGAAATTTTTAATCAAAAAAATCTTACTGCGGCAAGTAATACATTGCCATTAAACGCGTGGGTTAAAGTAACAAACCTTCATAATAAAAAATCGGTAGTTGTAAAAATTACAGACAGGATGCACAAACGCAACAAGCGCGTTATTGATCTCAGCAAAGCATCTGCGCACTTACTTGGTTATACCGGTTATGGATTAACGCATGTAAAAGTTGAAATGATTGGAAAGCACAAACACATTTCAGAAAGATCCACAGCTATTAATAAATAATTTCTATTTAAAAATATCATTGCTTAAATGTTTGAATGCTTCCATCGCGCCGAGGTATTCACAAGTTCTTGCGCCAGCTTTATTTGCATTGTAAATAATTTGCTTCCATTTTTTTTCCGGCAAATTATTAATGTCTTCATTATTCATATTGCTTAACTGGTAAAGCACTGCGCCCACAAACGCGTCACCAGCGCCGGTTGTATCAACTGGCTTCACATGGATACTTTCTATTATTAATGTTTTATTTTGCATGCCAAGCAAGGTTCCTTCTTTGCCCAGTGTAATTGCAAAAATGCCTTTTGTTTTTTTAAGCAATATTTCCGTCGAATCTTTTAAAGTTGCAGAACCGGTTATAAGCATTGCTTCTTCATCACTAACTTTAAAAAAATTACAGCTCTGTAAAAAATTCCACGATTGATCAATAAATGTTTGCGTATTATTTTTAAATAATAAATGGCGATAGTTGGGATCAAAACTTATAAAAATATTTTTTTGCAAAGCGCGTTGCAATAAACTTTCATAAGCAATTTGCAAAGGCCCTTGCAAAAATGCAGTTGCAGATCCAAAATGTATAATCGAAAATTCATCCAAATCGATTGCTTCAATTTCATGGCGCGTAAGTTCGCCATCAGCGCCGCGGTTAAAAACAAAATCGCGTTCACCATCTTCCATTAACGACACAAAAGCAAACGTTGTAAAACTATTATTATCCTGCAACATCCATTTTGTACGCACGCCAAAATCGTGCATCACATTAATCAATTGTTTGCCAAATGGATCATTTCCAACTTTTGCAGCAAGTTCCACATTTCCGCCAAGCGCCGCAATAGCCGCAGCCACATTGGTTGGCGCGCCGCCGGGTTTCTTCAAAAAATTTTGTCCCTGCATTAACGATTTGCCTTTGTCAGTACAAATCATATCAATCAAAGCTTCGCCGATGCACAATATTTTTTTCATGAAATTTTTTTTGTACTAAACATTTGATTAATAATTAAGCGCCCGTTGCGTCGCACTCTTGTACATTTAGTTCTTCATTGAGCGAGGGAAGAAATGTAAATATTGGATTTAAAATTTAAGATGTAAATGAATTAATCACAAAATAAAACCAGATTTATTAATGTGAAAAATGTAAAACAATATCAACAATTTCCAAATCAAAAATTTACATTCTTAATATCAACATCAAATAAAAAACGAAAAAAAATCATCAATCTAAAATCACGTATCACGCATCTCGAATCAAAAAAAATAAATCCCAAATCAAAAACCTTACACGCTTTTCACAATATGATTTTGTTTCGTCGCAATATCAGCTATCGTTTTCTTTTCTAAAATTTTCAAATTTGCATCACGAACCTGCTCCATTATTAAATGTAAACCGCAACCTCTTTCATCGCAGTTATTGCATTTTTCATAAAAGTATAAACTCACGCACGATAATAATGAAATCGGCCCATCGAGCAAACGCATAACAGTAGCGAGTTGTACGTCTTTCGGGTTTTTTGCAAAAAAATATCCGCCGCCTTTTCCCTTTTTGCTGTCAAGGATTTCTGCTTTTTTTAATTCGAGTAAAATATTTTCTAAAAACTTGAGTGGTATTTTTTTCTTTTTAGAAATTTCAGCGATTAATACAGGCTCATTATTTTTCTTTTGAGCGAGGTACATTAATGCCTGGAAAGCATATTGCGTTTTTTTAGAAAGCATTAAATTCCTTTTTTTTACAAATTAAATTTTTTATCTGTAATTATAACAACTGATTATTATTAAAGTTAAAAACCCAAAACATCATTCATTCCAAACACACCTTTTTTGTGATGTATAAATTCTGCAGCAAGTACAGCGCCTGTCGCAAAGCCTTGCCTGGAGTGCGCTGTGTGGATTATTTCAATATCATCGATTGCTGAACTGTATTTTATTTTATGCGTTCCCGGTGCAGGATCTATTCGTTCACTTATAATTTCAAGTTTCGATTTGTCGTTTGTTTTTTCATTAATCCAACTTTTTTTTAATGGATTATTTTCTATAATTTCTTCAGCCAATGTAATGGCAGTTCCGCTTGGCGCATCTTTTTTTTGCGTGTGATGAATTTCTGTAACTGAAATATTATATTCATCATGGCTGCTCATTAATGCAGCCAGTTTTTTATTTACTTCAAAAAAAATATTTACGCCAATACTATAATTACTTGAATATAAAAATGCGCCATTGTTATTAATACAATAGTTTTTTACTTCGTCAATTCTATCAAGCCATCCTGTAGAACCGCTGACAACGGGCGTTCCGGCTTGCAGGCATTTCATTATATTATCAAACGCACTATGCGGCCCGCTAAATTCAATCGCTGCATCTGCACGCGAAAGATTATCATTATTAAACTCATCTGTATTGTTCAAATCAATTTTTAATACAATTGTATGACCTCTTTGCAATGCAATTTCTTCAATGGCTTTGCCCATTTTGCCATAACCAATCAATGCAATTTTCATAATAAATTTTTCGGGAAATTACCACAAACAAATAAACGCGCAAAGAAAACAAACAGCGATTACCTGTTATCAAACAATGGTTTTGGTTTTGCTTTATGTATATCAAAAGCAAGTGTAACTGCGCCCCAGTTAGAGCCTTGTAAAACGCCGGGTTTTATATTAAAACTCAAATCGCTGCTAACATTAAAATCGCGCAAATGCGCGTCAACAGTGGCGTCTATAATTTGTATCGCATAAAAAAGTAAAAAGAATAATACAGAGTAATCTTCATTTTGCCTATAAAAATTACGGATGTTTTCCAATCCCTGCAAATCGCCTGCAACTACTCCGGCTCTGTAATCAACAAAAACTTTTGCAAGGCTGTCTGCATTTCCCTGGCTTCCGTTTGCAACCACTGCAATGGCATAGCGCGCTCTTGTATAAAATTTTCTGTTAAAGAAAAAAGTATATGTTGGTATGCCAACAGCCGCCCACGCAAGTGGAACTTTCCAATATTTTTTATTATAAAATTGCCCAAGGCCGGGAAAAATGGCAGAATACAAAGAAGCTTTGCCCGGATCAAAAGGTTTTTTTGTAACAATATCTTTTTTTGAAAGCGAATCTTTTGAATGGGTTTTTAATAAAACAGAATCATTTTGTTTTATTATCATGGTATCTTTTTTTTGCGAAAATGCAACCATGTTTGCAATACAAAAACAGAAAACCAATAAAAAAATTTTCATCATTTTCATTCCGGATAACTTAATTGATTGAGATGCCTAACTGCTCTAAAATTTTATTCAGTTCCTGCAGTGAATAATATTCGATCGAAATATTTCCATTTCCTTTTTGACTGTGATCGAGTTTTACTTTGGTACTGAAATGAGACGCTAAGGTATCTTCAATTTTTTTGAAAGCCGGCGGCAGCAAAGGTTTTACGGAATTTTTAACAGCGGAATGGCCTTTATATAATTTGCGGACAAGCTCTTCTGTTTGCCTAACCGATAAATTTTTTGTTTTAATTTCATCGAATAAATACAATTGTTTATCAACCGTATCTACATTTATTAATGCACGCGCATGGCCCATACTTATTTGATTGTGGCGCACAGCAACTTGTATATCCGGCGGCAATTTTAATAAACGAATGTAGTTGGCTACGGTGCTTCTTTCTTTGCCCATTCGTTCTGCAACTTCTTCCTGCGTGTGGTTCAATTCTTCCATCATGCGTTTATAGCTTAATGAAATTTCCATGGCATTTAAATCTTCGCGTTGTAAATTTTCAAGCAATGCCAATTCAAGTAATTGCTGATCATTTGCATTGCGAACGTAAGCCGGAATATCTTTTAAGCCCGCAATTTTTGATGCACGGAAACGGCGCTCGCCGGAGATTAAACGATATTTTCCCGAAGGCAATTTTGAAACCGTTATTGGCTGGATAATATCATGCATTTTAATTGATGAAGCCAATTCATTTAAAGATTGCTCATCAAAATCGCGGCGCGGTTGTTTCGGGTTTGTTTCTATATCATTAATAGAAATCCGTAACATGCTGGTTACAGATTCAACAACAGAAGTTTTTAACGTGCCGGATGTTGTTTTCAAATCCGAATCAATATTTTGTAATAATGATCTTATGCCTTTACCAAGAAAATCTTTATCTTTTTTATTTGGAGCGTTCATTTTTTGAGTTATGAGTTATGAATTATGAGTTATGAATTAAAGGGTGGTGGTGTACAAATTAAGTTTTTAATAAACTCATAATTCATAACCCATAACTCATAACTTATTCCAGGATTCTTTCTTCCTGGCTGATTTTTGTTTTATTATTTTTTTGCAAAACTTCTTTGGCAAGGTTCAAATAATTCATGGCGCCTTTGCTGTATGCATCGTATAAAATTACAGGCTTGCCAACACTTGGCGCTTCACTGATTTTTGTATTGCGGTGAATGATTGTACTAAAAACCATTTCATCAAAATGTTTGCGCACTTCACTTACAACCTGGTTGCATAAACGCAAGCGGCCATCATACATGGTCATTAATATACCTTCTATTTCCAGTTGAGGGTTCAACCTGTTTTGTACAATTTTAATGGTGTTTAATAATTTGCCCAACCCTTCCAGTGCAAAAAATTCTGTTTGCACCGGCACGATTACTGAATCTGCCGCAACCAATGCATTGACAGTTATTAATCCAAGCGATGGCGAGCAATCAATAACTATAAATTCGTATTCGCTTTTTATCGGTTCTAAAATATTTTTTAAAACATTTTCGCGGTTCGGGTAGTTTATCATTTCAATTTCTGCACCAACCAAATCAATATGAGATGGAATTACATCAAGGTTTGGAATTTCAGATTTTAAAATTACATCTCTTGCAGGCGTATTATTTACCATGCAATCATACAAACTCTGTGTGATGTTGTGCAAATCAAAACCCATTCCCGTTGTGCTGTTTGCCTGCGGATCTGCGTCAACCAGCAACGTACGAAACTCAAGCACAGCAAGGCTTGCAGCCAGGTTAATGGCCGAAGTCGTTTTTCCAACTCCACCTTTTTGATTTGCAACACCAATTGTTTTTGCCATATTATTTTTTAGAACTTGTATTTTTAATTTGCTACGCTAACCGATTATCGATGGCAAATGGCCGGTTATTAATTGCAAGAATATACAAAAACGGCCAACGATCAACGCACATCGCTCAGCGATTTACATTTTGCAAACGCTTGCAGTAAAATAACCTCCAATCATCAAAACGGCAAAATTTAGTTTTGCCCACTTGTGTTAACAAAAATGACAGTTGGCAAAAATACAGCTTCGGCATAAATTGCAGCAACAATCATTGTTATTCATTGTTAGTTTGGATTAATAATTATGTACACCATCATTTCAGGAACCAACCGCGCGGACAGTAACACGATAAAAGTGGCAGAACAATATCAGCAATTGCTGCATGAAAAAGGCATTAATCCTACTTTTCTTTCGTTAGAAAATTTAAATGTTTTAGAAAGAAGTAATGATTTTGAAAAGATAGAAAACGAAAAATTAATTCCTGCACAAAAATTTATTTTCGTTTCGCCGGAATATAATGGAAGCATTCCCGGCGTGTTAAAAGCAATGTTTGATATTTCTGACATTGAAAAATGCTGGGCCGGAAAAAAAGCTTTATTAACAGGCGTTTCAACTGGTCGTGCAGGAAATTTGCGCGGCATGGATCATCTCACATCCATTCTTCATTATTTAAAAGTAAATGTTCACCATAATAAATTACCGATTTCCGTTGTAAATAAATTGTTTGATGAATCGGGTGTGATTATTGACAAAGCAACATTAAAATCTATCAACACACAGTTGGATGAATTTATCAGTTTCTGATTTTATTAATAAGGATATCGTTTTAAAATTAAAATATAAATATGCGTAACTCAGGTTTTATCTGGATTGTTGTTGTGGTTTTAGCGCTGTTGGATTTCTATGTTTTCCAGGCTGTAAAAACAGTTAGCAGCAACGCTTCTCCAAAGTGGAAAATGTTTATTAATAACGGCTTTTGGACAATTTCAATTCTTGTTTTAATTGTATTAATAATTATTCCTTTTATAAATTTTGATACTTGGCCAAAATCTTTTCGCAATTATTTATTTGCAACATTGCTCGGGATATTTTTTGCAGAAGTTTTGATTTCGCTTTTTTTATTAATAGATGATATCAGAAGATTAATACAATGGGCGAGCGGAAAATTATTTTTTAAAAATACCGAAGGAGAAAATTTAAGCGGCGAAGGAATTTCGCGTTCCGCATTTTTAAGTTGGTTAGGTATTGGAATTGGCGGCGGATTATTTTCTACATTAATCTATGGCTTCAGCAATAAATATAGTTATGATGTAAAAAGAATCCAGTTGTCGTTTGATAATTTGCCGCCGGCATTTAAAGGCATGAAGATTGTGCAAATTTCTGACGTGCATTCTGGAAGCTTTACAGATAAGCACGCCGTTAATAAAGGCATTGATAAAATTTTAAATGAAAATGCAGATTTGATTTTGTTCACAGGAGATTTGGTGAATGATCGCGCGATAGAAATGAATGAATATATAAATGTTTTCAATCGCCTGAAAGCCCCGATGGGCGTATATTCTACGTTGGGCAACCACGATTATGGCGATTATGTACACTGGTCGAGCGAAGAAGAAAAAAGAAATAATTTAGAAAGTGTGAAAAAAGTGCACGCACAATTAGGCTGGCGTTTATTAATGAACGAACATGTTGTTTTAGAAAAAGGCGGACAACAAATTGCATTATTGGGCATTGAAAACTGGAGTGCAAAAGCGCGTTTTCCAAAGCATGGCAAAATGAAAGAAGCCTATGCAGGCACGGAAAAATATCCGTTTAAAATATTAATGAGCCACGACCCAAGCCATTGGGATGCGCAGGTTCGCCCACAATATCCTGATATTGATTTGGCACTTGCAGGCCACACACACGGCATGCAATTTGGCATTGAATTACCATGGTTTAAATGGAGCCCGGTTCAATATGTTTATAAACAATGGGCAGGATTATATGAAGAAGGAAAACAAAAATTATATGTAAACCGTGGTTATGGTTTTATCGGTTATCCCGGCCGCGTTGGTATAATGCCGGAGATAACGGTTATTGAATTTGTTTAGAAGTATTTGTTCTTTGATAATGATTTTGTTTTTAAAGTAGCTCTGCGGTTCTCTATAAACTGAGCGAAACTCTGTGGCAAATTTTAAACTTCATGTAATAATAATAATCACAGCATTAATAACTATTGTGAATGAAACTTTAAATTACAATCGTAACCTTTTATTAATGAAATTAAATTTTACTTGTCGCGTTGTATTTTCAAAATCATTTCTAATAAAAACTTTTTATGAATGAAGTAATTTTAAAAACTTATTAACGACCCGTTAAAATGTTTTAACACCTTTTGAAATGTTTGAAAGGTATCTTGAAAATATATTTGTTATTTCTTATCACCCAAAAAAAATTACATGAAAGCTAAATCAATTTTGTTCTCTATTGTATTAATAACTGTTACCGCAACAACAACCTTCGCGCAAGGTTTTCATATTGGAGTTAAGGGCGGTGTCAATGCATTTAAATTAGATGGAAGATCTTTTACTGACGAATTTAAATTTGCTTATAATGTTGGTGCGTTCGCAGAAATAAATTTTACTAAACATTTTGGAATACAACCTGAAGTATTATGGAGTCAGACAAATTTTCGTACTGCAACTGATTTTGAGCAAATTGTTCCTAATGGGTTCAATTCAGTAAAAGGAAGTTTGAATTATCTTACAATTCCAATTTTATTTTCTTATCGGCCTTCTAAAATTATTTCCTTTCAATTAGGGCCTCAATTTGGTTACCTTATTAATCAAACAACTATTGCAGAAATCGCAAACGATGCCTTTAAAAAAGGTGATTTTTCAATGGTTGGCGGAGTGCAATTAAATTTGGGCGGACTTAAATTGGGTGGCAGATATTTTGTTGGCTTGAACAATATTTCTAATGTTACGAATGAAGATACTTGGAAAAACCAAGGCTTTCAGTTGTATGTTGGTTTTAGGATTATTTAATAAGAAAGAATTAAAAATTATAGTAAAAACCTCCTGAATTTTCAGGAGGTTTTTTATTAATAAATGGTTTGTGTTTTTGCATCCTTTGCGTGAACTTCTTCGCGCACTTTGCGTAGAAAAAATAACAGTAAAGTGCGCGAAGAAATACAATGTAAAATGCACGAAGAAATTTTGGAGTCATTAATATCTTTCTGACATTATTAATTATTAATTACTAATTCTTAATTATAAAAGCTCAGCAAAGAACAACAGTACAAGAGTGCGACGCCAATGAAGTTTAATTGAAATACAAATGCTAAGTACATAAAAAAATCCCGGCGTTAATACCGGGATTTTTTTATTTGACTTGTAATTTATTAATGATTTTATTTTGCGAGCGCTGGTTTGTTTTTTGTTACCACAACTGGCGGCGCATCTTTTCCTAAAGGTTTTTTTCTGGCAAAGTCAACCAATATTGGAGCGGCCACAAATATTGAAGAATAAGTTCCTGTAACAACACCTATCAACATTGCGAATGCAAAGCCTTTTGTTACTTCACCACCTGCGAGGAATAAAATGAAGATGGTAATGAACACGATAACCGACGTCATGATTGTGCGGCTCAGCGTATCGTTGATGGCTTTATTAATAATCTCGCCTTTGGTTGCGTTCGGCATCTGGCGGCTGTATTCGCGAATTCTGTCGAACACAATTACTGTATCGTTCATGGAGAAACCGATTACTGTTAATATCGCTGCGATGAAATGCTGATCAACTTCCATTGGGAAAGGAACGATTTTCCATAAGAAAGAAAATACGGCCAATATTACAAACACGTCATGCAATAATGCAATGATTGTTCCGAGAGAATATCTCCAGTCGCGGAAACGGATGAAGATATATATGAAGATAATGATGATTGAAAAAATGATGGCTTTTAATGCACCGAGTTTCAAATCGTTTGAAATGGTTGCGCCTACTTTTTTTGACTGCTGAATAAATTTATTCGGCACTTCAAAATCCTGCTGCGTTGTGCCTGCAGGTAAAAAGCTTTTTAATCCTTCATACAATTTATTCATTACAACTGTATCGGTGCTCTGGCTTTCGCTTTTCACCATATAGTCGGTTGTAATTTCTAACTGGTTATTTCCGCCGTACGTTTTTACCTGTGGTTCGCCACCAAAAACAGTGTTTAATTCTTTCGCTACATTTTCTGATTGTACTGGTTTTGTAAATTTTACAACATAGCTGCGGCCGCCTTCAAATTCAACACCTTTTTTAAAGCCGTGAATAATTGCGCCAACACCAAGTAATAATACAACAACAGAAATGCCGTAAGCAACTTTCCTGTATTCAATAAATTTGAAATGTGCTTTCTGAAAAATTTTGCGTGAGAGCGGCGTAAAATATTGAAAATGCCTGTTCTTATTTGTCCAGAAATCTGTGATTAACCAGGAAATTAGGATACCACAAAACAGCGATAATATAATACCAAGCATCTGTGTGGTTGCAAAACCTTTAACTGGCCCAAGCCCGAAGTAAAACAAAATTGCAGCAGTTAAAAAAGTTGTAACGTGCGCATCAAGCACTGGCGCCAACGAACGCAGGTAACCATCTTTAAATGCAAGTATATAAGCTTTGCCTTTTGTAAGCTCTTCTTTAATACGTTCAAAAATAATTACGTTGGTATCAACAGCCATACCGATTGTTAGTACAAGGCCCGCAATACCAGGCGCAGTAAGGGTTGCACCAAGTGCGCTTAATACGCCGATTGTAAATAACAAGTTTAATATCAATGCAATGTTGGCAACCCAACCAGCTGTATTAAAATAGATAAGCATTAATATAAAAATCACGAGAAACGAAATAACGAAAGCCATTGTTCCGCCGTGAATTGCTTCTTTACCCAATGTTGGCCCGACAATTTCTTCAGAAACAATTTTTGCAGGTGCAGATAATTTACCTGAATTTAAAATGTTTGCTAAATCAGTTGCTTCATTAATAGCCGTACTTTTTCCGTGGCCCATTGTAATTTGAGAATTGCCACCGGTAATCGGCCCGTTTACAAAAGGAGCGGAGTATACAACATCATCCAGCACAATGGCGATTGGTTTGCCAACATTATCTGTAGTCATTTTCGCCCAGTTTTTTTCGCCTTCTTTATCCATGCTCATTTCCACAACTACATCGCTTGTTACCGGGTCAAAATCCTGGCGTGCATTGTTTTTAATATTCTCACCCTCAACTTTTGCTTTGTCAGTTCCGGCAAGTGTTTTTATCGCGTACAATTTTAAATAACCCAGCGCTTTTCCATCGTCATCAAGTTCTTGTTTGCCCCATAAAAATTTTAGGTTTGACGGGAAGTTGTTTAACACAACAGGGTTGGCTAAATATTCATCAACATGCGCAGTATCTTTTGTCGGGATTAATCCAACATATTCCGGAAAACGTGTTTTATCTGTTGCGCCCTGAACCTGCCTGAACACTTCATAAAAAATAGGAATCAACGGATTCTTATTTTTCTGTGCAGCCAAAGAATCTATTTTTGATGTAGTATCATTTGCAGATCTTCCATTTAAATAATTTTCCAAAGCTTTATCCGCATTTTGAATGGGCTGAGACAACTCATTAATATTATATACTTCCCAGAATTGCAAATTTGCAGAAGATTGCAAATACTTGCGAACACGCTCTGCATCTACGTTTGAGCCGGCAAGTTCTACAGTTATTAATCCTTTATTTTCATCAAGGTTAATGCTTGGAGAAGCAACACCGAATTTATCAATACGTTTTGTAAGCACCTGCAATGTTTGTTTCATTGCGGCGGAAGACTGATCATGTATATAATTAATAACAGCGTTATCAGAAGCATCAAACTTAATGGTGTTTTTGTTGCTGTTTGCAAACAACGGCGCCATTTTTACATTTGGGTTCTGTTCTTTATATGACTGTGCAAACAAATCAATAAAGTTTGCATCACTGGTTAATTTTTTTTGATGGGCGAGCTCAATAGCTTTTATTAATGCAGGATCGCGTGGATTGTTGGCGAGGCCTTTTATTAATCCGTCGAGTGCGATATCAAGCGAAACGTTTACGCCGCCTTGCAAATCGAGGCCGAGCTGTAATTCATTTTCTTTTGATTTTTCATACGTTGTTCCCCACCACGTAATTTTTTTATCTTTAGTACTGTCGAGGATTTTTCTTAAACGCGTTTTGTACAATTGATCCAGCGTGTCCTGATACAAAGCCTGCGCATCTTTATCGCCGGCATATTTCGTTGTGGCAGAAGGGTACAAACGGTTCAC